>Ga0207710_10000105_pt1 | contig 105872 bp, 93 predicted proteins | sample KBSS24metaG_FD_184400 | JGI IMG/M metagenome (GOLD analysis project Ga0207710, IMG submission 184400) | Switchgrass rhizosphere microbial communities from Kellogg Biological Station, Michigan, USA - KBS S2-4 metaG (SPAdes) (version 2) | ecosystem: Host-associated > Plants > Roots > Rhizosphere...
GCCCACAAGATCCTCACCTTCATCGAGGTCCACGACCGGACCGCCAAGCCCTACCGCTGGACCTACACCGGCGAACCCCTCAAAGCAGCCTGACCAACCCCCGCAGGACTAATGAGGCGCTGCACTAGGCCGCGTAGGGGGTTGTCATCATGCTGGCGTGGCTCCGGTGGTCGGGGTCGACCCCGTTCGGGCTCGACGCCCGACCTCGACCGCCACTCTCTGTGATTGAGGTGGGGGTCGCCGCGAGGGATCGATGATCAACATGGTCACTCTACCCGGTTTCCCGGTTTGTCACGGGCAGGCGACCATCCCCGGCCGGTCCCCGCCCGAGGCGACGGGATCGCCCCCGCGGCTTGTGACCACAGCTCCGTCCGCGACCCGACGGGGGCCGCGCCTACCCCGATGACCATGGAACGGGTGGGCGAGTAGGCGGGACGGCGTCCCGGTCTTCCCATAGAGGGGAAGGGCGGACGGGAAATGGCAGCACCGTGTCGCGAACACCGGGCGTTTCGCCCGGTTTACCCCGGCGCTCGCGACACACGCTGCCACAACCCTGCCACGGCGGCGTCGGCGATCACGGTCGCGAAGATCACAAACCGACACACGGCTAGATCCCCGGCCGGAGGGATCAGAAGTGAGACGCGCCACCCGGGACACGCCGGGCCTGGCCATCATGCCGAGGGCCAGGACCGCATTTGGGGCCCAACCGTGTCCGATCCTCGGCACGATGCTCGATTCTCGGCGTGGGTCCGATCCTCGGCGTGAATTCCTCCGGCCCACCCCCGACCCAGCCCCGGTCCCCACCCCGGTCGTCGGGCAGTGGGCTGGGCGCTCGGCGGCGGCGAATAAGCCCGGTCGGAGGGTGTCGCGTGTTGGACTACTCACGGTGCGACGGCCCGCCCCCCCCGGCCCATAGACTGCTAACAGTGACGGTAAAAATTCGTATGGTGATGTCTCTGGTGCTGGTGGCTGCGGGCGTGCTCGCCGGCGGTGCCGGCCCGGCCGCCACGGCCGCCCTTGCGGCGAGCCCGCCGACCCCGACCCCGACCCCGGCCTCGGCAGCGCCGCGCGCACCGTCCCCGTCACCGGTGCGGCTCGCGCTGCCCAGGCCCACCGGCGCCGACGCCGTCGGGCGCACCACCGTGCACCTCGTCGACCGCTCCCGCCACGACCCCTGGGTGCCCAGCGCCTCCCGCGAGCTCATGGTCGACGTCTACTACCCCGCCGCGCCCGACACCGGCAGCCGGGCCCGCTACGCGAGCGTCGAGGAGGTCCGCCGTTACCTCGCCGCCCTCGGCCTGGATCACACTCTGCCCGTCCAGGCCATCGCCGACACCGCCATCGCGAGCCGCACCGGCGCCCGCGCCCTGCCCGGACGCCACCCGCTGGTCCTGCTCTCCCCCGGACTGGGGGTGGGCCGGCGGTCTTTGACCGGCCTGGCCGAGCAGCTCGCCAGCACCGGCATGATCGCCGCGACCGTGGACCACGCCTACGAGTCCGTCGGCACCGCCTTCCCCGGCGGGCGGATGCTGACCTGCGTGGCCTGCGAGAAGATGCGTGCCGACGCCGACTTCACGACCGCCTCCCGGGTGCGCGCCGCCGACCTGTCGTTCGTCCTGACTGCCCTGACCGGACCCCACGCCGCCTGGCGCGGGGCGGCCACGATCGACCCCTCCCGGGTGGCCATCGTCGGCCACAGCCTCGGCGGGTCGGCCGCGCTGTCGGGGCTGCTCACCGACCGGCGAATCCGCGTTGGCGTCGACATGGACGGCACCCTCGGCGACCAGGTGCCCCCCGGCGGCCTCGGCGCCGGCCGGGCGCTGCTGCTGCTCGGCGCCCTCGCGGACCATCCCGGCGCCGGCGAGACGACCGTGCCCCCCGTCGACGACGACCCGACGTGGCGGGCGGCGTGGGCGCACCTGCGCGCACCCAGGCTGTGGCTCGACGTCGACGGCGCCGACCACTTCAGCTTCACCGACGACCCCGTCATCGCCGACCAGCTGCCCATGCCGGCCATGCCGGCCACCCCTGTGCCCGCCCCCCGACCATCCCCGCCGGCCACCGCGACCCCGCCCGCGTCCTCTTCGGCGTCCGCGCGGCCAGCGCCTGCCCCCGCCAGCGGCAGCGGGAGTGGCACTAGCAGTGGGGCTGGCGGCGTGTCCGGTGCGGCGGCGCCTCCCGGCACCGAGGCCCTTCCCGGCGCGACGGCGCTGGCGATCACCCGCGCCTACGTCGGCGCGTTCGTCACCCGCTGGCTGACCGGCCGCCCCCAGCCCCTGCTCGACGGCCCCACCCCCGTCTATCCCCAGGTCCGCGTCATCGGCCGCTGACCCGCACCCCTCACCGGTACGGCCGCGGCGTCAGTCCGCTGCGACCGGTGCCGAAGGAACGACCAGTGCCGGTGGGACGGTCTGGTCCGGCAGGACCGTCTGGTCCGGCAGGACCGTCTGGGCTGAGGGGACGGCGGGCGCGGCGCGGCGATGGGCGAGCAGCATGGCACCGGGAAGACGGTCGAACTCGCCGGCGGGGTGCTCCAGGCGGGCGATCTCGGTGAACCCGGCGTCGTCCAGCAGGGCCCAAAGCGCCCGCGCCGACCAGCGATACGACGGCGCGACCCGATGGTCGTGCGAACGGGGCACGGGGGAGTCGTCGCCGGTGGACTGCACGGCGAGCAGCAGCGGAGCGCCCTCGGCGAGCACCCGGTGGAACTCCGCGAGCGCCCCCGCCACCCGGTCCGGAGGCAGGTGGATGATCGAATACCAGGCGACGATCCCACCGAGGGTGGCGTCGGCGACCGGCAGGGCGCACAGGTCCGCGACGGCGAACGCCAGCCCCGGATGGTCGCGGCGCGCCCGGGCGATCATCGCCGGTGACAGGTCGACGCCGAACGCGCGTACGCCCAGCCGGTCCAGATGCGCCGTCACGTGCCCCGGCCCGCACCCGACATCGGCCACCCGGGCCTGCCCGGCGTCGGTGACCGCCACGCGGGCAAGATCGGCGAACGCGCCGAGCATCGCCCGGTCCAGGGGCCGGTGGGGCAGCAGCCCCGCGAAGGTGTCCGCGTAGAGCTCGGCGACCTGCTCGTAGGCGTCACGCGTACGTCGCAGCACGCCCTGCGCCTCGTGGTCTGCCCTGTCCCACCCACGGTCGGGCGCCGCCCGGCCACCACCGTCCACGGACAGTGATCGTAGCCGCCCGGCACACCGTCCCGACACGCCGGGCGCCCCAAGGACGCCGAGGGAAAAGCACGGTTTCGGAGCCGCAGCCGTGCCTATCCCTCGGCACAACGAAAGCGATCAAGGAAGCCCTTCACGGCGCGTGACCATGGCGCGGCGCACGGCGCACGGCGGCGGCCGGTTCGGTGCGGTGGACGCCATGACACGGGGGGCTAGTGGCCGCAGGGGGCCGGTGCTGGCGTGCGGGGAACAGGGGTGGATACCGTGGAGGACAGCGGGGGCACCCAGAGCGGTCACCGACGCGGGGCAGGCTCACCGGGGTGCCGCCCAGCGACCTGGGGAGGCTCGGGCCTATGGCCGTCACGTTGAACCACACCATCGTGCACGCCCGGGACCGGCGGGAGTCCGCGGAGTTCCTCGCGCACATCCTCGGCCTGGCCGTCGGCGCGCCGACCGGCCCGTTCCTGCCCGTGACCGTCGCCAACGGCGTCACCCTGGACTTCGCCACCACGCCCGAGGGGCCGATCGCCGGCCAGCACTACGCGTTCCTGATCAGCGAGGAGGAGTTCGACGCCGCCTTCGCCCGCCTGCGCGCCACCGGCAACCCCTACTGGGCCGACCCCCACCAGACCCGCCCCGGCGAGATCAACCACAACGACGGCGGTCGCGGCGTCTACTTCCTCGACCCCGCCGGCCACTACCTGGAGATGCTGACCCGCCCCTACGGCGGCTGACGCGTGCTGCCCGCGGACAGCCATGTGCACAGCCAGTGGTCGTGGGATGCGCTCGCCGGGTCGATGGACGCCACCTGCCGGCGCGCCGTGGCGCTGGGGCTGCCGTCGGTGGCGTTCACCGAACACGCCGACCTGACCTCCTGGGTCGTACCCCGGGGCGAGCGCCCGCCGTCCGTCTGGGACCCGCAACGGCGACGGTTCAGGCGTGTTCGCCGGTGGCGGTGTGGGTGATGGGCTTGCCGTCGGGGCGGAAGGTGCGGGCGGGGGGTCCGGTCGGGTCGGTACCCAGGGTGTTGCCGCAGTGGGTGGAGATCCACGTGGAGAAGCTGTTCGGGGTCATGAGGGGACGCCAGCTCTCCAGGTCGTAGGTGTCACCGGTGGCGTAGCCGCCGCCGTGCAGGGACGGTGCCTCGGCGAGTGCCTGGTGGCAGGTGAGCTGGGCGTGCAGGCTGTCGGCGACCTGCGGGCCGCCCAGGTTCGGCACGCAGGCGCCGATCGCCGCCCACAGTACGGCGGTGGTCCTGTCCCGCACGCCGCGGCGGGAGGCGTCGGTGGGGCGCAGTGAGATCCGGAACCGGCCGTCCGGCCACTGCTCGACGACGATCTCCTCGACGTCCTGGCTGGGCCCGCAGTAGGACCGGCCCGCCGCCCGCGCCCCCGCGGCAGGCGTCGCGGGGGCGGCGGCGGGCGCGGAGGTATGTCGGGACGGTGAGCGGGTGGCGGGTTTCGCCGAGGGGTGGACGCGGGCACCGGCGGCCTCGGCGCGGGTCGATCCCGCTCTGCCCCCCTCGGAGGTGCAGGCGGTCAGCACGCCGGTGAGGATCAGTGCCAGCGCGGCGAGCAGGCCGGGCGGGACCCGTCCTGCGCGCAGCCCGGAGGGGAGCCGCCGGCGCCGGGCATGCGGGAACGCCGGCCCGGTGAAGCGCGGCGGGCGCCGGGAGTGCGGGGAGGCGGGGGGCGCGCCGGGGGAGTCCGCACGGGCGGACGGGTGCGCGCATGCGGTCGGCGTCTGCACCGCGTAAGGGTAGGCCGCGTCCCGGCGCGGCGCGCGACGTACCGAGTGCTCCCGTGGATGCGGGGTCCGGCGCCGGGAATCCGTCGACGCTCTCGACACACCATCACCGCAGAGGTCTAATGTGCTAGATGCATAATCCAAATGGGGCTCTGGTGCGGTGCCGGGAGGCGCGGGGTGAGGGGAAAGCGGTGATCGAGTTCTATCTGGACGCCGGGTCGGGGGTGTCGCCATATGCGCAGGTCGTACGGCAGGTACGCCACGCGCTGCGGCTCGGGCTGCTGCGCGAGGGCGACCAGCTGCCCACGGTCAGGGACGTGGTGGCGGCACTGGCGATCAACCCGAACACCGTGCTCAAGGCCTACCGGGAGCTCGAGCACGAGGGTCTGGTCGCCGCGCGGCCGGGTGTGGGCACGTTCGTCACCCGCGAGCTGACCGACGCCACCCTCGCCGACCACGGCCCGCTGCGCGCGGACCTGCACCGCTGGCTGACCCGGGCGCGCAGTGCCGGGCTCGACGACGAAAGCATCGAGGCCCTGTTCATGACCACGTTCCGCACCACGTTCCGCTCCGCCGCCGTGCGGGACACGGCATGAGCGCCCCGGGTAGGAACGCGGCCCGCGGCACCGTCGACCGTGTCGCCTCCGCCAACGACGCGGGCGGCGGGGACGGCGACACCGGCGACACCGGCGTCGCACTGCGGGCGCGCGGGCTGGGGGTGCGTTACCGGCGGCGCTGGGCGCTCGCGGAGTGCACCCTGGACATTCCCGCCGGACGGGTCGTGGGGCTCGCCGGGCCCAACGGCGCGGGCAAGTCGACGCTGCTGACCCTCGCTGCCGGCCTGCGCCACCCGAGCGCGGGTAGCCTCACGGTGCTCGGGGGGCGTCCCGGCAGCGGGACCGCGCAGCTGGCGAAGGTCGGGTTCGGCGCCCAGGACACCCGACCTACCCGCGCCTGAGCGTCACCGACCATCTGCGCCTGGGTGCGCGTCTCAACCCGGGCTGGGACGACGCGGTGGCCCGCGAGCGGGTCGCCCGCCTCGGGCTCGACCCGGCGGCGCGCGCCGGCACCCTGTCGGGCTGGCAGCGCGCCCAGCTCGCCCTCACTCTCGGCATCGCCAAACGGCCCCGGCTGCTCCTGCTCGACGAACCGGTCGCGAGCCTCGACCCGCTGGCCCGCCGCGAGTTCCTCGCCGACCTGAGTGTCCACGGGACCGGGGTCAGCAGGTCGCCCGTCAGCCCGGAGGACTGCTCGGCGTCGCGCTGGGCGAGCGCCGCCTTCACGAACGCCAAGCCCCAGTTGAACGCGAACCGCGACGCTCCCGCATGACGCCGCAGGCCAGCAAGGTGGGCGTCGTTGGGGTCGAGCGCGAACCGAAACGCCTGCACCGTCCTCACACCGGGCCGTCCTTCGTCGCCTCGGCGACGGCACGGGCGGCCCGGTTCGCCGCGGCCCGGCCGCCGTACAGCCGGGCGCACATCGACGTCAGGATCTCGGTGATGTCGCGGACCAGGTCGTCGTCGACCTCGGCCGGGTCGACGACGAGCAGCCGGCGGCCCTGCGCGGACAGCGCGGCCTCGACGTACTCGGCGCCGAACCGGGCGAACCTGTCGCGGTGCTCGACGACGATCGTCGTCACGTCCGGGTCGCGCAGTAACTCGAGGAACTTCCGGCTGTGGCCGTTGAACGCCGACCCGACCTCGGTCACGACTCTTCCGACGCGCAGGTTCTGCCCGGCCGCCCAGGCGGTCACCCGGGCGACCTGGCGGTCAAGGTCCGGCTTCTGGTCGGCCGACGAAACGCGGGCGTATACGGCCACCGCCTCCACCGGGACCGGCTGCGCGGGCGGGTCGACGAGGATCAGCCCACCGACCTTCCGCGCGGGAACCGGGAGCTTGCCGTCCAGGAACCACTGGCGGGCGGTGGAATACCCGACCCCGTTCGCGGCGGCCCACTCCTTGAGGTTCACACCGCCACCATACAGCGCTACCCGGCTCTATCTGGCGCTAGGCCAGCAGCAGTTGTTACCCTGCTCTCAGCCTAGATCGAGAACCTGCGCGGCGCCCGGGGGTCCCGCCGTGGTCACCGCAGGGGCGTCCACTCCAGCTCGCCGTCGTCGCTGTCCTCGTCGTCGCTGTCCTCGTAGTCGTCGTCCTCGTAGTCGTCGCCGTCCGGGTCTTCCTGGGTGTAGCGGTCGGAGGCGGTGAGGTCCTCGGGGTTCTCCCACCAGTCCCAGTCGAGAGAGGGCTGCTCGCCGACCCAGCGGTCCTTCGTGTGCCCGGCGTGGTTGAACGCGTCCCAGGCGACGCGGTCCCGCCGGGTGTCGGCCACCGGCTCGGTGCCGTCGGGGCCGTAGACGATCGGGTTGTACAGGTCGTCCTTGGCCAGCTCGATCTCGTCGTGGACCGGCACGACGTACCGGACGTGCCGCTCGCCGCCCGCGTCGACGTCCACGCACACCAGTACCGGCATCTCGAAGAGCACCCACCGGCGCTTGTTCAGGTCGACGTCGGCGATGTCGACCTGGTCCTCGCCGTCCTTCGTGGCCATGCCGCCTCCCGATCCCCGCTCCATTGCCGGTCTCGGCGGACATGATCCCCCCTACCCGCGTAAGTAGCGAGATCTGTTGCCCGCGCCCGGATCGACCGGCTCTGCCGCCCGGCGCGACGTTCCGCTGCGGGAAAACCTCGGCGACGCCAACACCTCCGCCAGCGTGATCATGGCCAAGACCGGGCACACGTCGCTGCGTCCAGCGCTACGTCAGGCCAGGCCTCGGCGCCGCGTACGAGGCCACCGATGCGCTCTCCAGCCCGCTACGCCGGGGGTAACACGGGATCATCGCAGGTCAGGGATATCCGCCCAATCTATCTCGGATGCTATGGCGACCCCAAAAGGTCGTGCTGGATCGCTCGTGAGACCTCGAGCCGTGCCTGCGGATGGCCGTAGACGGTGTAGGCAAGCCAGGTGGAGTCGCCGTGCAGCCGGGCCTGCTCGCGGGATGCGGCTGTCGCCTCGGCGAGTGTTGCGCCGGCCAGGAGTTGGTCGTAGAGCGACGTGATGAAGGTGGCCGCAGGCATGTCGCCGACGGACCAGAGTGCCGCGACGAAGACTCCGGCACCGCCGCTCAGGAACGCCTCAGCAAACCCGCCGATGCTCGACAGTTGGTTGCCAAGCCGACCTGCCTGGCAGGCGTTGAGGACCACGATCGGCCGGTGCCCGCCGGCAGCCGTCAGATTCTGCGCGACGACCGACACCCGCAGTTGCTCCGGCACATACTGATCGCCGCCACTTGTGCTGGCCTCGCGGCGCCCTTCCAGCAGGAGGTGGGCGTCTGCGATCGTCTCGGAGCTGGCCACGGCGTGGCCGGCGAAGTGCAGGAGGTCGAAGTCGTCGGCTTTTCGGAGTAGCTCGACGGTCTCGCGGAAGCGTGGTCGTACTGGCGTCGCCTGAAAGCGATCCGTGAGGTAGCGACGTTCGGTGTCCACGGCGGGCAGGGCGTACTGATGGTCAGGGTAGGCGGGAATGAGGTAGCGGGCCCGGCCAGGGCGCAACGGTAGCTGGCTCGGCGGCCAGCCGTCCCAACCCTTGCTGAGGCCGTCGGTAGGCGCCAGCCGCCACCGGATGAGGCCCAGCTGGCCGAGGAAGCAGGTCTGCGCGGGTAGTCGGTCGGTGCCGGGTTCCTTGAGGTGCAAGAGCTCCCATGGGATGAACGGTTCGGTGGACAGCACGACAATGTGGCGCATCCGGTGGCGGTATTCCCAGAGCAGTGCCTGGAGCCCTGGTGGGACCAGCTCGTCGAGCAATACACCGCCGAGGGCTCGGAGTTCTTCGTGGAACTGCTCGACATCACGCTGAACGCCGAGCCAACGGTTCTCAATCTGCTGGTAGATCGAGCGGACGTACCCGGCCCGGTCGCGTCTGACCGGTTTTGAGTCGAAGCGCGCGAGAAGGCGTAGGTCGGGCGCTTCGAGGTCGTAGCGATAAACGATATGGTCGCCTTGCTCGTCCTCGACGATCCGCAGCATGTTCAGTGCCCGGCCGTCGTCCGCTGGCAACACCCCGACGGCCTTTTTGGTCAGGGGCCCGCTGGGGTCATGGGAGCGTGGTGCCGCCCCCGCCGAGGGGTCGATGATCTGGACGCAGAGCTCCAGTGTGCACAGGGGGACCTGCGCCTGCGAGACGACGACCCACAGCTCGCCGTCTCCCGGGAAAGTGGCAACCGCTTGAAACAGGACGACCTGGGGCTCGCCGGGCCCCGGCATCGGCACGGAGCGGCGGGCCGCTCCCCGCACCTCGACATTCGCGCGCTGCAGAACCTCCACGATCAGCGGCTGGTCGGGAGCCGCCTCGACCGTCTTGGCAACGTCGGCGGGCCCGAGCGCCCGCCGGATCTCCTCCAGGGACACGATGACCGACACAGTGAACGACTCCGTCACGAGAACCATCGGATCGCACTGCGCTCGCACATGGACATGCGCCGGACCCGGAGGGGGTCCTGGGTAGTCGGCCCCGCCGTCGTCCCAGGGCCGTGGATGTGGGGTGGGCAGAGGGGGGCGGCGAACCGGGCTGGGATGGAGGCGCTGCTGGCCCCCTCCCGAGGACCGCTGGATACCGGTGTTCGCCGACGATCCCGGCCCGTGCGCGGTCGCGTTCCCTGTCCGCGTGACCTGTGCTGGCGGGCCGCCGGCGGCGCCACCGGCGGCCTGCCCACCGCCCGTGGCGTCAGCCGTTCCGGTGTCCTCGACCCGGTCCGGTTCCACGGTCGGCGTGCCTGCCGGTGGCAGGAGATACGGCGCGCCCAACGCGAGCAGCGCCACCACCACACCGACACCGCCGGCGACCCTGTTCGCCGTGTCCACCCCGACCACAGCAAGGTAGACCGCCACCCCGGCGACGATCACAGCGAACACGACCCGCCCGGCCCACACCCACCGCCGACTCCGGTGAGGCATACCGACCACCCCCCGAAAAGATCCAATCCTGGTGATCGAGGTCAGTCTACGAACACAGACCGCCACCCAGCGCACCAGCGCCGCCCCTCCCCGACAGATCCGACACCCACAGCACGTGGGAGTGTGCCGGCAGGCGCACACCCTCGATGAGGGCGAGGATCAACGACGGACTCCCCACACCCCCCATCAAGATCGAACGAGTAGAGAAATACTCGTCCACGGGCAGGTGCGCCCGCCCCGGCGCCGGCCTGGTTGGCTGTCGGAGCACGACCGACGACCCGGGACAGACAGTGGGGAGCGTGTGCGATGACCGCGGCAGCCAGCACCCACAGCACCGGCCGCTACCTCCGCCAAGGCGGCGCCGGGGCGGCCGCGCCTGACCGGCGCGCAGGCGGTCGCCGCCCGCCAGCTCGTCGCGGCCGCCGCGGCGCTGCCGGTCAGCGCGGACGCCCGCCTGTTCGCGTTGATCCTGGCGGTGCGGGCGGCGCGGACCGGGTGGGCGAACGTGACCTGCCAGGACCTGCGCCGCTACCCGGATCCGCACGGGGTCCTCGACGCCGACCCCCCACCGGGTGTGGCCGTCTGCCTGATGGCCTGCCCGAGCAGGTCCTCACCGCCCTCATCCCGAAATGGATTGATCTGCTCGCCGGCGGCGGCTACCAGCTGAGCGAGGCGGCCGCCGACACTCTGCCCGTCTGCCACAGTCGTGTCGCGACCGTGAGGCCGCGGTAGGGCGGTCGCCAGGGTGGCCTGCGCCGTGGTGCCCGCATCCGCGGCAGCGATCGCGGAGCTGTCATGGTCCCAGCGGGTATCGATATCGAACGTCGCGAATCGGGGCTTCGCCGACGACCTCGTCCCGGACAGCCCCGTCAGGTTCTTAAAGATCCAGAATTGTGCCCGAGGGGTGTGTCGATCAGGTTGGCATGTCGATGCACGGACATGCCTGCTTGACCGAGATGCCCAGCCGATCTGCGGCCTCGGGGCATCGACCCGACCGTCCGCATGGGACCGGACCACATGGTGCCGGACGCGGCGCCACTGCGCCACGACCAGGTGCGCCACCTGGCGGACTGCGCCGGGCAGGTGATCATGCCGGCGATGCTAGGCGCGCAGCCCGAGCCGCTCGCGCACGCCGCGTGGCAGGCGCACATCGCGCTGCTACGGATCGCCGAGTTGCTAAGCCCCGACCTGGCTGCCGCCGACCGCGACACCAGCGCGGATACCCTCGCGTACCGAGGAGACATGATCCGCGAGGCGGCGCATGAAGCGCTCGCCGACGGCCAGACCCAGCTCCGTTTGACGAACAGGAGATCGTCACCCCGCCCCGACGGCGACACCACCTGACCCGAAACCCCACCCTCACCGGCCCGCCCGTAAAGACGGGCGGGCCCGCCGGGCCCCGCCCGAGCACGCCGACATGGTGGTGAGGCCACCGCCAGCTCACCCTGCGCGGCAGGCATTGACCTCAACCTCGGTTGAAGTCGCACGATTGCCAGCCAGGGACCTGCCGGATCCGACTCGTGGAGGAGCGTGCTGGTGAGCACAGAGTCCGGCTTCTATTCGATCATCGACTACACCGTTGACAGTGTCGCCACACAGCGTGAGGTGGTGGAGGCGTTCGCGGAGATCCAGGAACGGTGGGTACGTTTCTATCCCGGCTACCGTTCGGCCCGATTCCACGTCAGCACGGATGGCACGCGGGTGTACAACATCGTGCACTGGGCGAGCGAGGCGGACTACCGCCACTTCGTGGAGACCTCCGACACCGGCGGCCGGATGGCCGCCATCGGCAAGGCGTTGGAGGGCCTGTCAGGCAAGGCGGAACCGCGGATGGCGGGGCTGCCCACCTACACCGTCGTCCGCGAGGTCGGTCCTGGGCCCCGGCGCCTCGATCCCTGATCCTGCACTTCGCCGTAGGGGGCGACGTGGGTCCAGAACAAGGGCGTGAGGCCGCGCCGGTCGGCGCCGGTCAACTGCTGTGCCCAGTCGTCGTCGGCGAGGACGTCCTGGACCATCAGGGTGTTGACGTAGACGAGGGCGGCCTGCAGGATCCGCAGGAAGAGCACGGACAGCTCTTGCTCGTCGCGGCGGTTGGTCGCGATGTCCCCGCCCTTCCCAGTGATGTTCTCGCTGTGTGCGGGCGAGATGTGGGCCAACACCTCGTCGTCGACGCGCCGGCCAGCCGCACGTATCGCGTCGACCGCGAGCCCGTAGTACTCGGTCGTCCAGGCCACGACAGCGTTGGTGACCAGGGTCAGGCACCACGCCTGTTCGGTCTGGGCTTCGAGGTGGCGGGCGCGCACGGCGCCCTCATGGGCGTAGAGCAGGTCCCGCTTCAGGGCGTGCAGCGACTCGCCCTTGTTGAGCTGCCGGAAGATCTTGCGCCGGTATGCCGGGTCAGACAGGTAGCGGGCGGCGTAGATCGTGCGACGCAGGGCCCCGTATTCCTTGAGCGCGGCGGCGAGGGCGTTCTGCCGGCCGGAGGCCGAGAGCTTCCCGACGAGCAGCGACGCGGTGGCGTGGCCGAACTTCAGCGACCCGGCCACGCGGAGCAGGTCGTCGTAGTGCCCGGCGATCAGGTCGAGGTTGGCACGCCGGGTCAGCAGCGGCCCCGCGAGCGGGAACGCCGCCTCCGCCTCGGGTTTCGAGCCTGTCCGGCAAAGCGTGATCTTTCCCAGGTCCCGGATACGGGGCGAGAGCTGCAGACCCAGCAGGTCGAAGAGACCGAAGTTGACCAGGGTCACGCCGTGGGTGTCCGTGGCGTGCTCGGTGATGGGAATGTCGGTGGCGTTGCCGAGGATCTCGTCCAGGACGTAGTGGGCCTCGCGCCTGGTCGCCACGATGATCTTCGTGCCATAGGTCGTGTGCTGGTCTGTCACGTGCGTGTACGTCGAGAGCCCCTCGTGCGCGAAATACCTGCTCAGAGCCCTCGCGGTGACCGACTTGCCGCGCGTGGGAAACCGCTGGCCGTCCGACGAGGACAGGGTGCCGGTGCCGAAGACCGGCGTGAGCGGCGGCGTGCCACGATTGTCGATGATCGCCAGATTCGCCGCCCGCAGCGTCTCCTCCCGCACGTACCACTCGGCGGTCCAGGACAGCACGTCGTAGGAGATGCCACAGGCGTCGGCCATCCGGGTCAGCCCGAGGTTGGTCGCGTGCGCGAGCAGCACCGCGATCAGGTTGCGCTTCAGCTCGCTGCTGCGGGCCTGCTTGCCGCCGGCGTGGGTGAAGCAGTCCAGGTAGCCGGTCCGTTTGTCCAGCTCGATCAGCAGGGAGACGACCGGGGCGAACGGCAGCATCTCGGTCAGCTCGGCCTTGAGCGCGACCGCCTCGGACGGGACATCCTCCGCGGACAACGGGGAGATCACCAGGTCCCCGTCGTCATCCAGTCGGACCGGGCCATCGCCCTCGCCGAGGGTCTGTTCCAGCTCACCGAGGGCGGTGCGCAGTTCGTCATTCAGCTGGGCCAGCGCCGTGTCGGCATCGGTGGCTTTGCCGACCAGCCGGCAGAACTCGACGCGCTGATCGGCCCACTTGCTCGGGGTGAGCAGGTAGGCGGCCGGGTCGGAGTAGCGACGCGAGCCGGGCACGAACACATCGCGCGTACGCAGACCATCCCGCAGGGCCAGCAGTGTGCACAGCTCCCAGTAGTGCCGGTAGGCGGCGACGTTGCCAGACCTCGCTGCGGTGTCCAGATAGCCACGCCAGCGGGCCGGGACGAAGCTGGCCGGCGCATTGTCGGGGGACCTTCCGCGCGCCTGTGGCGTTGAGCTCCCGCAGGATCGCCACCGCCTTGAGCAGGTCGGTCGCGGCGGTGCCACCGGAGAACGTCACCGCCTCCAGGACCTGCGGGGTGAACTGCCGCAGGTACCCGTACGAACCGTCCAGCGCGGCAAGGTGACCGTGATCGCGTGGCAGCGGCGGCAACGCGGTCGCCTGCGCGGACCGCAGCCGCTCCCACCCGACCTTCTCCCCACGGATCAGCCCGCCGACGTCCTCGTCCGGCAGCGCGGGATCGGCGACGATCGTGAGGATCGCATCCAGCAGGGCCTGGCGGTCCTCACCGGCCTTGCCGCGCTCGGCCAGCTCGTCGCGCATCCTGTGCGCGGCCTTGCTCTCCCGCGCCGAGACGGGCCTGGTCGAACAGCTGCACGACCTCGTCCAGCGCCTCGGTCGCCGACTGGGACAACAGCGTGAGCAGGATCGGGTAGCGGCGCTCGGCCTCACGTCGCTGCAATGCCTGCGCGGTCAACCGCCGGCCCACCGTCGCGAGGAACCTGCGCCGTTCCGCCGGGAGCACGGACAGGTCCAGGGTGTGCGCGTCCAGGCCGCGCAGGAACTTCGACTGCCTGGGCGACCCCGAACGCGCCGAACCGTCGACCCGGTGGACGTCACCCCCCCGCAGCCGCACGTCGATCGGTGGTTCGGTGCGGCGGGCACCGGCCGGGCAATCGGCCGAGCGGGGTGGGACGCGGGAGAAGGCCTGTTTCGCGGGCATCGCCGCCCACGGTTGGTGCCAGACGGTCACCTACCATCCCGACAGCCACTACTGGCCGATGCAGGGCGCCGAGACCGGCCTCTACCTCACCCTCGCCGCCGGGCTGGGCGCCCTGTGCTTCTGGCGGGTCCGCCGCCTGTCCTGAGACGCCGCCTGTCCTGAGACACGGCCTGTCCTGAGTCGTGGCCTGAGTGGCATGAGCTGCCTCCTCGGCGCCCGGCGGCGGGTTCCAGGTGAATGACCGCCGGTTGTAGCGGAGCAGGTCTGGTCGATCGCTCACCGTATTCGTCGCTGGACCGCCCGGGATCGTGCCGAGGGAAAGCCACGCTTGTGGCCCCGAGACCGTGACCTTCCCTCGGCACCCAGGGCATCTCGTGTGGCGGGTAGTCACCCCTCCGATCCGGAGATCCGGGAGTTACGATGCGGGAGGCGGCTGTCCCCAGGGACGGCCGCGCGGCGGTGGGGCCCGCCGTCACCGAACCGCGGCACGCGCCGCCAACGGTCCCTGCCTGACGAGACGTGCCTGGCCGGCGCCAGGCCCCGCGGGTGGGGAGCACCGACGCATGGACGAGTCCCTCGACGAGTCGACGCCGGCCACCGCCGTCCCCGCGTCCTCTCCCGCCCCCGCCCACCCACCTGTCTCGGCGCCCCGCGGCGCCCGCGTCTGGCCCCGCCCGACACGGCGGGCGACACGCCGTACGGGGCGTACGGGGCAGGGCGCGGTGCTCGCGGCGATCGCCGCGGGTGGGGCGGGTGGGGCGTGCCTGCGCTACGGGGCGGCGCTGGTGTGGCCGACGGCGCCGCGGGCGTTCCCATGGACGACGCTGTGGGTCAACGTGGCCGGCTGCGCGGCGATCGGGGTGCTCATGGTCGCCGTGTCCACCGGCCTGGTGACCCATCCGCTGGTCCGGCCGTTCCTCGGCGTCGGCGTGCTCGGCGGGTTCACCACCTTCTCCACCTACGCCCTCGACGTGCGCACCCTGCTCGCCGACGACCGGCCGGCCCTGGCCGTCGCCTACCTGACCGCGACGATGGCCGGCGCCCTCGCCGCGGTCACCACCTCCACCGCGCTCACCCGCCTGGCGCTGCGGGCCCGGCGACGGTGAGCATCCACGACCGGGCCGCCCGGGCGGGGGAGGACCGGTGAGCTGGCTGCTGGTCATCGCCGGCGCGGCCGTCGGCGCCCCGCTGCGCTACCTCACCGACCGGGCGGTGCAGGCCCGCCACCACAGCGCCTTCCCCTGGGGGACGTTCACCGTCAACGTCGCCGCAAGCCTCCTCCTCGGCCTCGTCACCGGCGCGGTCGTGGCCGGCGCCGCCTCCCACAACGTCGCGCTGCTGGTCGGCACCGGGCTGTGCGGGGCGCTGAGCACCTACTCGACGTTCTCCTACGAGACCCTTCGCCTGGCCGACGACGGCGCCTGGCTGCTCGCCGCCCTCACCATCACCGCCAGCATCCTCGCCGCCTGCCTCGCCGCCGCCGCCGGCGTCGCCCTCGCCGAGGCGCTCTGGGGCTGAACGGCCGCCCGCGTCTGCGGCACGGATGCTCACGATCGGGCCGCCGCGGGCGCGGGACCGGCGACCGCGTCACGGACATCCTGCCCCACCGCGGACCTACCGGGTCGTCTCGTCGCGGGGGGCCCAGCGGTGGGAAGCACGACCTCGAGGATGTCGTGGACGCCGTCGTTGTAGGCGATGTCGGTGCGCAGCCTGCCGCCGTGTGCGCGGACAACCTTCTCGACGACGTAGCGGATACCCGCCGTGGAGGGGGCGGCGGGCATGCTGTCCTCGACCTCGCCGGCAAAGACGCGGGCAGGCGTGCGGATCCGCAGAATGATCTCTGCGTCGATCCGGCCGGCGCCGATGTACACGGGGGTCTCGACGGGTGTGCTGCGCAGGACGATGTCGAGGAGTTCGCCGAGGAGGCGCCGCAGGGTGACGCCGTCCATCCGGACGGACAGGTCTGCCTCGGCCTGCACGACGGCGTGATGACCCAGGTGGGTCGTGCGCAGGACGGTCTGCACGTCGGTGAGGGCGGCGGTGAGGTCGCTGGAGTTGATGTCGGTGTGCGCGGCCGTCGTCGCGGTGACCATGCTCTCGACCAGACGGTCAAGCCGGCGGGTGTTCTCGATGGCCGCGGAAAGCCGGTCGGCCAGGGCGCCACCGGCCGCGTCGGTGCCGCTGGCCTCGGTCAGCACCACGCGGATGGCGTCGAGCGGACCGCGGAACTCGCGGGCGACGGTGTCGACGAGATCGCGGCGCAGCCGGTCGGTCTCCTCGAGGCGCGCGGTCAGACTTGCCTGCTGGAGGACGCGCCTGCGGTAGTCCTCCTCACCGTCCCGGGGGGCGGATGCCTGCGTCCGCCGGGATATCCACAACCGTCGGCGCCGCGCTGACGCCCTACCGGTGGGCATCCCGGCATCGTCGGAGGGCGTGGCCGGAGCCGGGGTGGACGTGGATGTGTGGACGGCGGCCTGTTCCTCGAGAAACGCGATGCGGTCGGTGAGATGTGCCTCTCGTCGACGCCAGTGCTCACGGTGCTGCTCGGCGTCGACCGCCTGCTGCTCGGCATGAACTAGCAGCGACGCCACCTCGGCCAGCCGGGACGCGGTCTGCCGCTCGCGCTCGCCGGCCTCCTCGGCAAGGGTCCGGGCGGCGCGAGCGTGCTCATCGGCTTCGGCGGCAGCGGCCAGCGCGGCGTCGCGGTCCTGTTCGGCCTGCAGCCGCTGGGCCTCGCTCTGGATGAGACGCGCGCGTAGGTCGACGCGCACCCGGCCGGCCTGATCCAGCAGCAGGTCCGCTGCCTGCGCTCGTTCGCTGGAGTGGCGGGCCTGCTCCAGCGCCGCCGCGAGTTGGCGTTCCACGTCCTCGAGATCTGTCCGGGCATCGGGAACCGCGCAGGCGGTAGCAGGTATGCCCTCCCCTGTCGCAACCCGTGTCGCATCCCGTGTCGCAACCTGCGGGTCGGCGGTGGCCATCGGCGCCGCCCTGATCGGCGTGATGGTGGTCACCTGTGTGGCGGTGATGGGAATCGCCAACAACGGAGGGTCCCTATGCCAGTCGCGACCTGCGGTCGCGGCCACGGCCGCCTCCAACTCGCGGCGGGCATCGTCCTTCGCGCCAGCACTCCGCGTGGGCCGAGACCCCTCACACCACTCCTTGAACAGGTAGAAGGCCGTCGCCGTCACGCGTTCCCGGCAGTGCTCCGGAAGCTTGTTCAGATAGCAGTCGATCTGATCCCAGCCGAGTTTCGTCCTCCCGGTGAACCCCCGCTCGATGCGCTTTTTCTCGGCGTCATAGTCGGGATCGTCTTCGGTCAGGGAGCAGCAGGACTTCCAGGGCACCTGATAGAGGGCGTGCAGGAGATGGAAGAACAGCAGCAGACAGCGATGGTCCCGAGCGACTCCGCTGTCGATGACCGGCCAGCGGCCCCCCAGATCCCTCGGACGCCCGGTCATCGCACCCACACTTCTGCTGGACGACAGGGGATTCCGCTTCCGCTGTCGCAACCTCCGCGGGGTTGCGACAGCGGAAGCGGACGGTTGCGACAGCACCCGGGCAAACGCCCGCGGTGATGCTGGTGCGGGGTTACGACACACATCGCTGCGTACTCCCGAATGTCTCGACTGGCACCCGAAGTTGCGTCACTTGCCAGGGATCACGGCAAGAGCTAAAACATCCCCAGAATAACTAGCCAACATGACCACAAAGGACGTGCCGCATGCCCTCGATCCGACCGATCGCGTGGCTTACTCCGCTCCCGGCCATGGCCCTGGTGGCCGTGAGCGCCTATTTCCTCGGATGGCTTCCGGCACTCGGGGCGGCGCTGACCTACGCGGTCCAGCCCCGCACCGCGAGCCTCGACGAGCCCCCCGCACCCCGCCCTCGCCGGCACGCGGACCCAGACGGCAATGATCAACAGCGGGGCCGGCGACCATCCGAGTAGTTCGAACAGACTAGTACAGATGGGCGGTATCCAGAACAACCATGGTCCGCATGTTGATTTTTGCTTGCTGCCGGCGTCGAACCTCCCGCGGTGCCGGCGCGTTGTGCGGAACGCCCTCCCGCCCCTGACCCCGCCGCGGTGTTCGATCGTTGTCGTACACTGCCCTGCGTCACGTATTCGATGGCTATCGAAAACGAAGGTGCGGCGCTGCCATCGCGCCCGGGCCTGACGCGGTGATGGCCGACGGCGAGAAGATGAGACGGAGGGCGTCCTGTGACGGTGTCGCTGGAACGGGTGTCGCTGGGGCGGGTGGGGGTGTGGTCGGCGTCGTTCCTGTGGGGCGGGCCGGATGCGGAGAAGGCGGCGGTGGCGCTCGACGAGCTCGGCTACGGCACGCTGTGGCTCGGCGCGTCGGCGCCGGACCTGGCGCTGCCCGCACGGCTGCTCGCCGCGACCGAACGGATCGTGATCGCGACGGGGATCGTGAACGTCTGGGCGACCGAGCCCGGGCCGCTGGCCGAGCGGTTCCACACCCTCGACGCCGCCCATCCGGGCCGGTTGCTGCTCGGCGTCGGGGTCAGCCACGCCCCCCAGGTCGAATCGCTCGGCCGCGCCTACACCCGGCCGCTGGCCCGCATGCGCAGCTTCCTCGACGGTCTGGACGCAGCACCCGCACCGGTGCCCGCCGAGCGTCGGGTCGTCGCGGCGCTGGGCCCGAAGGCGCTCGCGCTGGCCGGCGCCCGCAGCCGGGGCGCCCACCCCTATCTGGTGCCCCCGACGCACACCGCGGCCGCCCGTGCGGCTCTCGGCGCCGGGCCGCTGCTCGCCCCGGACCAGAAGATCGTCCTCGTCGCCGACCGGGCCGAGGCGCGCCGGGTGGCGTGGGCGAACCTGGCCTACTACCTGTCGTTGCCGAACTACGTCCGCAGCCTGCTCGCCCTCGGGTTCAGCGAGGACGACGTCGCCGGCCACGGCAGCGACCGGCTCCTGGACGCCCTGTACGCCTTCGGCCCCCCGGCCCGGGCCGCCGAACGGGTCCGCGCGCACCTGGACGCCGGCGCCGACCACGTCGCCGTGCAGATCGTGCGCGCCGACAGCGACATCGCCGCCCGGCGCGGCTCACTCGCGCCGCACGAGTGGGCCGCGATGGCCGCCGAGCTTCTCTGAGCTGGCAGGCCCCTGGTAACGGGGCCGGGCCGGGGTCCGCGCCTCTGTGCGGCGCGCGAACCCCGGCCCGGGCGGGCTGGACGGAGACGGAAGGCAGAAGTAAGGAGAGCGACCGGCCGGTGGGAGGCGCGCGGGTCAGCGGCGCAGGGCGTGGCGGCGGCCGCCGACCGCACGCCAGACGAGCAGCACGACGATGGCACCGAGGATCGACCCCACGATCCCGGAGGGCTGCAGCGCACCCTCGCCGAGATCCCTGCCGAACAGGACGTAGCCGAGGAAGCCGCCGACGAACGAGCCGACCACGCCGAGCAGGATCGTCGCGGGAATGCTCATCGGGTCGGGCCCCGGCACGAGCAGACGGGCGACCGCGCCGGCGGCGAGACCGAGGATCACCCAGCAGACGAGCGTCCAGACCACGGCGTGTACCTCCGACGAGGAAGATCACCCGGGGGGGTCGGTGATCGACGACAGGTTGGAACTCGATGTCCCCGGGCGGCTGCCGTGACAAACCTTCGCTGATGCGTAGGGGAGCCGGCATCGGGCTGTGGGCAGCCGGCGTCGGCCTCGCCGCGCCGGGCCGGGCGCGCCCGCGCCAGGCGCGTTTCATCCACAGGGGCGCCGTTGTCCACCGGGATGGCCCACCGGCTTCGGGACGGACGGGCACGGTCGTACGATGCCAGCGAGGCCGGCGACAGGTCCGACCCGTGCGCGAAGGATGGTAGTTGTGCCTGACATCGGTGCGCCCGAGCTTCTGATCATTCTGGCGGTCGTCGTCGTGCTGTTCGGTGCGAAGCGGCTGCCCGACGCGGCCCGTTCCCTGGGCCGCTCCATGCGGATCTTCAAGTCCGAGGTCAAGGGCCTGCGCGAGGACGACCAGCCCGGCCCCGCGCCCGCCGTCACGCCCGTCGCGGCGCCGGTGGCCCCGACCGTCGCCCCCGCGCCGCAGGTCCCGGCTGCCGCACCGGCCACCGCGGAGACGTCCGTCACGTCCTCCTGAGTCGCCGCGTCGCGTCGCGGCGGCGCGGCACCGACGAGCCGGGTGAGCACGTCCGCGCCACGCCGAGCTGGTGTGCGCCGTTCATCAGACCCGTGGGTGCCGCGAGGCGGCGCCGGTGGTGTTCACTCGGAGCGGTGGCGACGCCGGATGGCCGCCGCGCGCACGCGGGCGCCGACCGTCGAAGCCAGGGAGCCGCGACCTGGATGCGGTGACGGAAGGGGATGGTGGTCCGCCGTGCGTGTGGACATCTGGAGTGACGTCGTCTGCCCGTGGTGCTACGTGGGCAAGGCCCGGTTCGACCGGGCGCTGGCCGCCTTCGAGCACCGCGACCAGGTGGTGGTGCGCTTCCACTCCTACGAGCTCGCCCCGAACCTGCCGCGTGGGGGATCCGAGCCGCTGCTCGAGGCCTTGACCCGCAAGTTCGCCGGTGTGCCCGCCGCGGAGATCGAGGGCATGGAGCACCGGGTCGCCGACGCGGCCCGCGAGCAGGGGCTGGCGTATCGCAGCGACCGGCGCAACGGTAACACCTTCGACCTGCACCGGCTGCTGCACCTGGCCGGGGACGCCGGCTGCCAGAGCGCGGCGGTCACCGCGCTGAACCAGGCGCACTTCGGCGCCGCGCTCGACGTGTTCGACCCGCAGGTGGCACTGCAGGTGTTCACCGGGGTCGGTCTGCCCGCGGCCGACGTGCGCCGCGTCCAGGCCGGGGACACCTACGCCGACCGGGTGTTCGCCGACCAGCGCACCGCCCGCGACCTGCGCATCACCGGGGTGCCGTTCGTCGTCATCGGCGGCACGGTCGGGGTCGGCGGAGCCCGCCCCACCGACCTGTTCACCCGCGCCCTCGACCAGGCCTGGGCCCGCCGCCCCCGCCAGCGCGTCGCCTGAGCCCTTCGCGCCCGCCGACCGCGCGTCGCCACCACGGCGGGCACGGGCACCCGCGCGCCGGGCCGGCGCACCCCTGCCCGGCGCAGGCCGTTCGACAGGAGGAGACGTGGCCGAGGGCGACAACGCGCCGTTCACCGGGACCGCCGCGCAGGCCCGCATGCTCAACCAGGCGTTCTGGGACGAGCGGGTGGCGCTGCACCTGGCCAGCGATCTCTACGATCTGGCCGGGTTCCGCGCCCACCGCGACAGGCTGCGCCCGTTCGAGATCGCCGAGGTCGGCGAGGTCACCGGGCGCCGGCTGGCGCACCTGCAGTGCCACTTCGGGATGGACACCCTGTCCTGGGCGGCCCGGGGCGCGCAGGTCAGTGGCCTGGACTTCGCCCCGGCGGCGATCGAGGCCGCGCGGCGGCTGGCCGCGGAGCTTGAGCTGCCGGCCCGGTTCGTCGTCGCCGACGTCCTCGACGCCCCCGCGGCGCTGGGCGCCGCGGCGTTCGACATCGTCTACACCGGCTTCGGGGCGCTGGTGTGGCTGGACGACCTGCGCCGCTGGGCGGACGCGGTGGCAGCACTGCTGGTCCCGGGCGGATACCTCTACCTCGCCGAGTTCCACCCCGTCGCCGCGATCCTCGACGAGACCGAGGGTGTGCGCGTCGTCGCAGACTACTTCGGTGCGGGGCCGCGCCGCTGGGAGACCTCCGGTTCCTACGCCGACCGGCAGGCGCCGACCACGGCGAACAGCACCGTGCAGCACGAGCACACCCTCGGCGAGGTCGTCAGCGCCGTGGCAGGCGCGGGGCTGCGCGTGGAGTTCCTCCACGAGCATCCCGTCACCCTGTTCCCCCGGTCGCGGAACCTGCGCCGCGGCGCCGATGGGCTGTTCCGAACCCCCGCGGGAACACCCCAGGTCCCCATGAGCTACACCATGCGCGCAGCGAAACCGCCGGCCTGAAGGCCGGCGTGCCGATACGGTCGCGGCGTGAGGGACACGACGGCGGGCGTCGCGGTGGACGGCAGCCCGGTGCGCGAGAGCTCGACGGGCGGCCAGACGGCCGCCGCGGCGCATCCGGTGGTGGGCGGGGTCGACACCGAGGGCCTGCACCGGCGCCACGCGCCGAACGCGGCGGCGTTCGACCTGATCCATTCCCACTGCCGGATCGTGTGGGAGGTCGCCGCGGGTCTGCTGGCCGCCGGTGGGGCGCCGCGCGCCGACCGGGAACTGGTGCGCGCCGGGGCGCTGCTGCACGACATCGGCGTCTACCGCCTCTACGACGAACGCGGCCACCTCGACCACTCCCAGTACCTGCGCCACGGGGTGCTCGGCCACGAGCTGCTCGCCGCCGAGGGGCTGCCGCGGACGCTGTGCCGGTTCTGCTCGTGTCACACCGGTGTCGGCCTGACCCGTGAGGACGTCGAGGCCGGGGGTCTGCCGATCCCGGTGGCGGACTACCTCGCCGAGACCGTCGAGGAACGGCTCGTCATGTACGCCGACAAGTTCCACTCCAAGAGCCATCCGGGCCGGTTCCTGTCCGCCGAGGCCTACCGGGGCTACGTGGCCCGCTTCGGGCCGGCGAAGGTGCGGGCCTTCGACCGGCTCGTCGCCGAGTTCGGCGAGCCCGACCTGGCCCGCCTCGCCGCCGCCCGCGCAATGACCGTGCACCCCGGCTGACCGGTGGCCGTGCCGGGGGCCGGGTCTGCGCCAGACCCGGGGGCGGCGCCGACCGCCGGTGCGGGGGTGCTGGCGCGGCGGCTGTCGTGGGGCGACGCGGTGGTCGTCGGGCTCGGCGCGATGATCGGCGCGGGGGTGTTCACCGCGTTCGCGCCGGCGGCGCGGGCCGCGGGCACCAGGCTGCTCGTCGCGCTGGCGATCGCCGCGCTCGTCGCCTACTGCAACGCCACCTCCTCGGCGCGCCTGGCCGCCCGCTACCCGACCTCGGGGGGCACCTACGTCTACGGCCGGGAACGCCTCGGGCCGGTGTGGGGGTATCTGGCGGGGGTCGCGTTCGTCGTGGGCAAGACGGCGTCGTGCGCGGCGATGGCGCTCGGGGTGGGCAGCTACGTCTGGCCGGCGCATGCCCATCTCGTCGCGGTCGCCGCCGTCGTCGCGCTGACCGGCGCGGACCTCGCCGGCGCGCACCGCGGTGCGCTGCTGACCCGGCTGCTCGTCGCGGTCGTGCTGGTGATCCTCGTGGTCGTGGTCGTGGTCTGCCTGACCTCGCCCGCGGCCCACGCCGGGCGGCTGCGCCTCGCCTCCCCATCCGGGACGGCCCCCGCCGGCGGCACTGCCGGCAACAGCGGCGGCGGGGCCGGGGCTGGTGGGGTGGGCGGGGTGTTGCGGGCGGCGGGGCTGCTGTTCTTCGCGTTCGCCGGCTACGCGCGGGTCGCGACCCTGGGGGAGGAGGTCCGCGACCCGGCGCGCACGATTCCGCGGGCGATCCGCGTCGCGCTCGCCGTCACCCTCGTCGTCTACCTGGCCGTCGCGCTCGGCGCGCTGGCGGTGCTCGGCGCGGAGCGGCTCGCCGGCGCCGACGCCCCACTGGTCGACGCGGTACGCGCCGCCGGTGCCGGCTGGTTCGCCACCCCGGTGCGCCTCGGCGCGGCGCTGGCGGCCTGCGGGTCGCTGCTCGCGCTGCTGCTGGGGGTGTCCCGCACGACGCTGGCGATGGCCCGCGACGGGCATCTGCCGGCCGTGCTCGCCGCGGTCCATCCCCGCCGCGGGGTGCCCCATCACGCGCAGCTCGCCGTCGGGATGGCCGTCGCCGTGCTCGCCGCCGTCGCGGACCTGCGGGCCGCGATCGGGTTCTCCTCGTTCGGGGTGCTCGTCTACTACGCGCTGGCCAACGCCAGCGCCTGGACCTTGCGCGCGGACGAGGGCCGCCCAGCGCGGGTCGTGCCGGTGCTCGGGTTCGCCGGCTGCCTGCTGCTGGCATTCACCCTGCCTGCCGGCGCGGTGCTCACCGGGCTGGCGATCCTCGCCGCCGGGCTTGCCGCCTACGCCGCGCGCCGCCGCTGGCGCTACCGTGAGCCCGGAAGATCCAACGGACGGGGGTGGGCCGGGCGATGACCGGCGAGATCGTCGCGGCCAGCGGTCCCGACGGACCGTGCGGTCCGGTCACGCTACCCGCAGCGGACGGTCCGGCTGAGCGCAGCCGGCCAGAGGAGCCGCTCGAGCCGCTGGGGCAGCTCGAGCCTGCCGGGCACGTCGGGCCGGGGGGGATCAGCCCGGCGCTGGCGGAGCGGATCGGGGACTATGCGCGGGCGTCGCGGGCCAGCGCGACGTGGCGTGCCTACGACAGCGACCTGCGCCAGTTCCGCGGCTGGTGCGCCCGCCAACCCACCCCCCTGACCCCGCTGCCCGCCCATGCCACCACGGTCGCGGGTTATGTCGCGGCGCTGGCCGACGCCGGATACAAACCCTCGACGATCCGCCGCCGGCTCGCCGCGATCTCCGTCGCCCACCAGCTCGCCGGCCACCCGAACCCCGCCGCCGCCCCCGAGGTCGGCGCCGTGTGGGACGGGGTGCGCCGCACCCAGGGGATCCGCCCGACCCGCAAGGCCGCGCTCGACACCGACCTGCTCGCCCGCGTCGTCGCCGAGCTGCGTGAGGACACCGTCGCCGACCTGCGCGACCGGGCGCTGCTGCTGGTCGGGTTCGCCGGCTGCCTGCGCCGCGCCGAACTCGTCGGCCTCGACGTCGCCGACCTCGACGAGACCCCCGACGGCCTTGCCGTCACCATCCGCAGCTCCAAGACCGACCAGGCCGGCGCCGGCGCCCTCGTCGGCATCACCTACGGCTCGCACCGCTCCACCTGTCCCGTGCGGGCCTGGACGGCCTGGGCGGACGCCGCGGCGCTGCGCGACGCCGGGGGGCCGGCGTTTCGCGGGGTGAACCGGCACGGCCACATCGGCGTCACCCGGCTGCACCCGGGATCGGTCGCCCGCATCGTGCAACGACGCGTCGCCGCCGCGGGCCTGGACCCGGCCGACTTCGCCGGCCACTCGCTGCGGTCGGGATTCGCCACCGCCGCCGCCCGCGCCGGCGTCCCCGACCGTTCGATCATGCGCCAGGGCCGCTGGCGTTCCGCGGCCAGCCTGGACAGCTACGTCCGTGCCGGCCGCCTGTTCGACCGTGACAACCCCTCCGGCCGCGTCGGCCTGTAGAACGCGGGGATCCCCGTCCGCGGCGGCACCGGCCGGCCTGCCCAGAGGTGGCCGCCCCCGCCGGTCGGCGATGACGCCACGAGGTGGCGATGAGCGCCCCCCACAGTTCGGTGACCAGCGAGCTGGGATCGGCCCATCCGCAGCGCACCAGCACGACGGCCAGCGCCCCCGCCAGCGCCAGCAGTGGCGCTCGACGCCCACTCCTGCCGCGGCGGGAGGCGTCTCGAGGACCGAGGGGACGTCCGGCGCCGGGATGGTCGGGTCCGCGGCCGCGAGTCCGACCGTGAATCTGACCGTCCCGGCGCGTCACGCACCTCGGGCGCGGTGGTGCCCCGCGGCGGGTGCCGACACTGGCCTGCCCTTGCCAGGCTCTCCACGGCCCACCCCGAGCCCCATCCCGACCGCGACCGCGGCCATGACGTAGACGGCGCCCGTGGGCTGACGTCCCACTCTGATCATTTTTCCGGGGCGGGCCCGGCGTGGCAGGCTGCCAGACGTGAACGGGGACGGCGTCGAGACGGAACAGGGACACGGCGGGCAGCCACCACGGCCCGGCCCGTCGTGGGACTTCGTCCTGCTGCACGCACCGGACGACGTCGACTGGGCCCTGTGGTTGTCCTGGCAGCTGGCACATGTCGGCTACCGGGCGGTCCCCCAGGCTCTGAGCGCCCCCGGCCCCCAGGACGACGACGATGGCGCCCCGTGGACGGGAGTCGACGTCGACGCCCACCTCGCCGCCGGCGGCCACCTGCTTGCCATCTGGTCCCCGGCGTGCCGCGACCTGCTGCGTGGCACGCCGGCACACTCCGCTTCGTACGCGCGACGGGCGGCGCGCGACTGTGGGGACCGCGGCGGCACAGGTGGACGAATCGTGCTGGCACGCGTGCGGGACATCCCCGGCGAGCTCCCACCCGCGAGCCTGATCACCGTCGAGCTGACCACCCCCGACGCCGCCCTCGCCCACGACCGGCTTCTCCACGCCCTGTCCACCCTCGCGCCCCACCCCCGCGACGCGCTCCGCCCACCCCCACTGCCCGCCACCCGCCCGGCCGCGGCGGCGACGCGCCCCGCGGGCACCCGGCCCGCCACCGCGCACGTCGCCGCCACCCCCACCGCGTCGGCCTCGGCGTCGGCCTCGGTGTCGCCATCCGCCCCGACGAAGCCCCACGGCACGCCGGCCGCGCCTGCCCGACCGGCCCTGGCCGCCTCCGAGGGCGGCCACACCCCGACGCCCCCACGCCACCTCGGCCGCCACGAACGGGTCGCCGTGCTGCCCGAGGAGCGGGGGCATGCGATGGGCGTCGTGTTCAGCCCGGCCGCGCCGCTGGTGGCCCTCGCCGGCACCGACACGGCGGTGCGGCTGTGGTCGGTGGCGCTGCCCGAACCACCCCGGCTCGTCGCCTCCCTCGCCTACGGGCGGCGGATCAACCAGGAATGGGCCCGGGCGGTGACGATCAGCCCCGACGGCGGGCTGCTCGCCGCCGTCGGGGACGCCGGCACCACGCTGCTGTGGCGGCTGACCGACCCGGCGGCCCCCACCCCCCTGGTCAGCCTCACCGGGCACCGCGGCTACCTGCACACGGTCGACTTCTCACCCGGTGGCACGCTGCTGGCCACCGCCGGCGACGACCGGGTCGCGCTGCTGTGGGACGTCGCCGACCCGAAGGCCCCGCGCCGGGTCGCGATCCTCGCCGGGCACCGCGGCGCCGTGCGGGCGGTGACGTTCAGCCCCGACGGCACCCTGCTGGCCACCGGCGCCGAGGACCGCACCGTCACCCTGTGGGACCTCGCCGACCCCACCCATCCGACCGCCACCGGCACCCTCACCGGGCACCGCGGCCCCGTGCACACGGTGGCGTTCAGCCCGGACGGCGACCTGCTCGCCGCCGCCGGCAAGGACCGCACCGTGCGCCTCCACGCCGTCGCCGACCCCACCGCACCGACGCTGCTCGCCGAGTTGGGCGAGCACCGCCGGGCCGTGCACACGCTCGCCTTCAGCCCCGACGGCCGGCTGCTGGCCTCCGCCGGCGCCGACCGCACCCCGATCGTGCGCGAGGTCACCGACCCCGACCATCCCGGCCCCGCGCACCGGCTGGCCGCCCACGGCGGGCCCGTGCACGCCCTCGCCTTCGCCCCCGACTCCCGGCTGCTCGCCACCGCCGGCGCCGACCACCACACCCGCCTGTGGGACCTCTTCCCCGAGGCCCCCTAGGCTAGGCCCCTGGCCCCCCGAGGCCACTGTCGAGGACGGCTCCAGCTGGATCGTCACCGACGCTGACACCCTGGAGACGCTGCTGGCCGACCACGACCACACCTGCGCGGCGTCCCGCGAGGTCGCCGCCCGCTTCACGCTCGACGACATCGTCGCCCATCACGAACTCGGCAAGGTGTCCGTGCGCTGGATCTACCTGCACATGATCGAGGAGACGGCCCGCCATACCGGGCACGCCGACATCGTCCGCGAACTCACCGACGGCGCGACCGGCGTCCTCGGATAGCAGCCCAGAGCTGACCAGGCGTCGCCGCCCTGACGCACCTTCCGTCGCCACATGAACGCACACCCGTACCACTTAGACGCATAAACTACTCAACGATGAGTGGGAAACGCGCCAAGCCGTCCCGTGGCGGGAAGCACCGCGTCGCTGCCCACCGCAGGGGTGCGCCGGTGCGGGCGGCGCAGAGGTTCTGGCAGCTACCCGAGGACGAGCTTGACCGGCTGCTCACCCTCACCGGCCAGGCCGACCGGGTGGAACTCAAACTGGCCGTGCCCGCCGACGCCCACCGGGCGACCTGCGCCGCGCTCGGCATCGACTTCGCCGGCGCCACCGCCCACCGCGTCTACTACCTGGACACCCCCGACAGGGCCCTGCACCGCCACGGCATGGTCGCCCGCGTCCGCGACATCGCCCACGGACCCGACGACTCCGTCGTCAAACTGCGCCCGGTCCACCCGGGCGACCTGCCGGCGGGCCTGCGCCGCTCGGGCAACCTCGTCGTCGAGGTCGACGGCATGCCCGGCGCCTACGCCTGCGCCGCAGCACTCAAGACCCGCCTGGGCCGCCACGACGTCGACCGGGTCATGGCCGGCCGGCGCCCCCTGCACACCCTGTTCTCCCAACCCCAGCGTCGCCTGTTCGCCGCCCACGCCCCGGCAAAGCTGCGCATCGACGACCTCACCGTCCACGGCCCGGTCGAGGCCCGCCGCCGTCGGCTGCGCCCACCGGGCACCGAGCGTCCCCTGCTCGCCGAACGCTGGACCTTCCCCGACGGCTCGCGCCTGCTCGAGCTGTCCACCCGCTGCACGCCCGGGGCGACCCTGCTCGCGGCCGCCGACACCGCCGCCGTGCTGCGCCACCACGGCGTCGACCTCACCGGCCCCCAGCAGACCAAGACCCGCGCCACCCTCGACTTCTTCACCGACCCCACCCACCGGTCGCCGGGCGGTGGACGATGACGGGCGCGCCCTCGTCGCGGTCGCGCCCCCGCCGCAGGCGGCCGGTCATCGCGCTGGTCGGGGTCGACGGGGTGGGCAAGACGACGCAGGCCCGCCGCCTCGCCACGGCGCTGACCGCCGCCGGCCACCCGGCCCGCTACTTCGAGAACGGCGGCGGCCGCCCCGTCGTTGACGCCCTCGCCCACCGCCTGGGCCGACGCGACGGCCCGGACCTGCTCGGCCGGCGCGCCCACGTCGCCCTCGAGACGACGATCCGCGGCCTCGCCCTCGCCTGGGCGCTCGCCGTCTCGGCCCGCACCGGTCAGATCGCCGTCATGGACCGCTACACCTACTGCCAGTACGCGACGATGCGCCTGCGCGGTGACAGTGGGGAAGGTCGGGTCCGCGCCGCCTACCGCCTCGCCCCCACCCCGGACCTCGTCGTCTGGCTCACCCTGGCACCCACCGAGGCGGCCCGCCGGGTCGAACTGCGTGGCCGCGACCACGAGGATCCCGCCCGCCTGGCCGCGTTCGCCGCCGCCTACGCCTCCCTGCCCGAAGCCCCCACCTTCCACCACCTGCCCGCCACCGCCGACGCCGACGCCCTGCACGCGCGGCTGCTCGCCCTCGCCGCCGACCGCCTGCTCGACCTCGACGGATATGTCATGCTGACGGACGCGACAGCGTCGGGAGGAACCCGGTGGGAATCCGGCGCGGTCCCGCCACTGTCACCGGGACACGCCACCCTGCGCGGACGCCGGCCACGGCCGCCATGCCGGCCACACGGCCAAGGGTGATCGTGATCATCCGGGAGCCAGACACTCCGGCTGTCGCGACGAATGACGGATGACCATGGGCGAGGACCCTGGGAGGTCGACGACGTTGCGCACGCCTGCCCCATCCGCACCGCCCCACCCCGCACGCCCCACACACCCCCCGGCTGCCCGTGGGAGCCGGGGGTGGTGAGCTTCCCACTGTCGGCGGTGGTCGGCATGGACGATCTGCGTCTGGCGCTGCTGCTCAACGCGGTCAGCCCGACGCTCGGCGGGGTGCTCGTGCGCGGGGAGAAGGGCACCGCCAAGTCGACGGCGGTGCGGGGGCTGGCCGCGCTGCTGGCCCCCGTCGAGGTGATCGAGGACTGCCGGTTCGCCTGCGACCCGCGCACCCCCGACCCGCACTGCCCCGACGGCCCCCACCCCACGCCGCCCGGCGCGCCCGTGTGCCGACCGGTGCGGCTCGTCGAGCTGCCGGTGGGGGCGTCGGAGGACCGGATCACCGGCTCCCTCGACCTGGACCGGGCGCTCGCCGACGGGGTGAGCGCGCTGCGCCCGGGGCTGCTCGCCGCCGCCCACCGCGGCATCCTCTACGTCGACGAGGTCAACCTGCTCGGCGATCATCTCGTCGACCTGCTCCTGGACGCCGCCGCCACCGGCGTCGCCCACGTCGAACGCGACGGCGTCTCCGCCCGCCACGCCGCGTCGTTCCTGCTCGTCGGAACGATGAACCCGGAGGAGGGGGAGCTGCGCCCGCAGCTGCTCGACCGGTTCGCCCTCACCGTGACGGTGGCCGCCAGCCGCGACCCCGCCACCCGCGTCGAGGTGGTGCGCCGCCGGCTGGCCTTCGACGCCGACCCGCACGCCTTCACCGACCGCTTCGCCCCCGCCCAGGACCGCCTCGCCGCCCGCGTCGCCGCCGCGACCGCCCGGCTTGCCACGGTCACCGTCACCGACGCCGCCCTGTATGCGATCAGCGCGGTGTGCGCGGGCTGCGACGTCGACGGGATGCGCGCCGACGTCGTGCTCGCCAGGACCGCCGCGGCCCACGCCGCCTGGGAGGGCCGCGACAGCGTCCGCGCCGCCGACATCCGAGCCGGCGCCCGCCTGGCCCTGCCGCATCGGCGCCGACGCGGCCCCTTCGACGCCCCCGACATGGACAGCGCCCACCTCGACGCCGTCCTCGACGCCGCCCTGCACGGCCTCGACGACGCGGTGCAGGCCGAACAGGCCGCCCGCCGAGCGCCCACCACCCGCGGCGACGGCGACGGGACAGGCAAGGGCGACGGCGACGGGCCGGGCGGTGACCCCCCCGGGGGAGACGGCCCGCCCGGCGGACCTGATCCCGACGGCGACGTCCCGCACGGGGGAGCAGGCAGCGGGCCCACCGCTACCGTCCCGCACGAGACCGAGCGGGACGGCGACCGCCCCCGCGGGGGACCCGGCGACGGCGCGCGGCACCGGCCGGCCGGGTCCGAGGACGCCGACCCGGGGGAGCCACATCCGCCCGCCGACCAGCCGGACCTGACCGTCACCGCTTACACCCGCCCGGCTGCCCCGGGCGCCGCCGCACCCCCACCCGGCGCCGACCTGTCCGGCGCGCGCACGGGAACGCCCGGCGCCGACCTGGACCATCGCCGCGGCGGGTTCACCCTCACCCTGCCCCGCCCGCGCCCCCGACCCGCCGCCCAGCCCGGCGGCGCCGCCCGGGCCGAACAGCGCGCGCCGGACGGCGTCGGCGCCCCCGGCGCGGTGGGGATCGCGGGCGCGCCGGGGGCGCTGTTTCGACCGCGGGCGCTGGCCGTCGCGGGGCTGGCGGCGTCGAGTTCGGCGGGGCGGCGCTCGCTGGCCCGCGGGCAGCGCGGCGCGCTCGTGGCGACCGGCACCGACGCCCCCGGCCTGCATCTGCCGGCGACCCTGCTCGCCGCCGCCCCCCACCAGCACACCCGCGGCCGCGCCGGCGCGGCACCCCTCGTGCGCCCCGAGGATCGGCGCGGCGCGCACCGCGTCGGCCGGGAGGGCAACCTGGTCCTGTTCGTCGTCGACGCGTCCGGATCGATGGCCGCCCGCGCCCGCATGAGCATCGTCACCACCGCCGTGCTCGCCCTGCTCGTCGACGCCTACCAGCGCCGCGACCGCATCGGCATGATCACCTTCCGGGGGTCGGGTGCCGAGGTGGTGCTCGCCCCCACCTCCAGCGTGGAGGCCGGCGCCGCACGGCTCGCCGCCCTGCCCACCGGCGGGCGCACCCCGCTGGCCGCCGGGCTCACCCGCGCCGCCCAGGTGCTGCGCGCCGAACGGCGCCGCGACCCGGCGCGGCGCGCCCTGCTCGTCGTCGTCACCGACGGCCGGGCCACCGCCGGCGAGGATCCGCTGCCCGTCGCCGCCGCCCTGCGCCGCACCGCCGGCCCCACCGCCACCGCCCACACCGGCACCGGCCGATCCGCCACCGGCGCCGGCCGGGGTGGGGCGGGCGGGGGACTGGCCAGCATCGTCGTCGACTGCGAGACCGGGCCGCTGCGCCTGGGGCTCGCCGGCCGCCTCGCAGCCACCCTCGGCGCGGTCACCATCCCCCTCGACGCCCTCCCCCTGCTCCATCCCCAGCAGCAGCCGCGTCCCGACCAGCAACCCACCACCACGTCCCAACCGGCGTCGACGTCCACGCGGCACCGCAGCACGGAAGGGGTGTCCTGATGGCACCGCAGGGGCAGCCCACCGCCGTCCCCGACGACGGCCTGACCACCCGCCAGCGCCGCGACCGGCCGCTGCTGATCGTGCACACCGGTGACGGCAAGGGAAAGAGCACCGCCGCGTTCGGTCTGGCGATGCGCGCCTGGGCGCAGGGCTGGCCGGTCGGGGTGTTCCAGTTCGTCAAGTCCGCGAAATGGCGTATCGGGGAGGAACAGGCCCTCGGCACCCTCGGCGCCACCGGCCAGGGCGGCACCGTCACCTGGCACAAGATGGGCTCCGGGTGGAGCTGGCTACAGGGCCGCGTCGACCCCGCCGGTGACCCGGCGGCCGCCGCCGCCGAAGGCTGGGCGCAGATCCGCCGCGACCTGGCCGCGCAGACCTACCGCCTCTACGTCCTCGACGAGATGACCTACCCGCTCGGCTGGGGCTGGCTCGACCTCGTCGAGGTCGTCACCACCCTGCGGGAGCGCCCCGGACGCCAGCACGTCGTCGTCACCGGGCGGCGCGCCCCCACCGCCCTGCTGGATGCCGCCGACCTCGTCACCGAGATGACGAAGATCCGCCATCCCATGGACGCCGGCCAGAAGGGCCAGCGAGGCATCGAATGGTGACCGCCGCGGCCCTGCACCTGCCCCGCCTCGTGCTCGCCGCCCCCGCCAGCGGCGCCGGCAAGACGACCGTCACCACCGGGCTGATGGCGGCGCTGCGCACCCGCGGGCTGCGCGTGTCCCCCCACAAGGTCGGCCCCGACTACATCGACCCCAGCTACCACGCCCTGGCCACCGGCCGCCCCGGACGCAACCTCGACGCCGTCCTGTGCGGCCCGGCGCGCCTGCCCGGCCTGTTCGCCCACGGCGCCACCGGCGCGGACATCGCCGTCATCGAAGGCGTCATGGGCCTGTTCGACGGGGTCTCCCGCCCCGGCGCCGGCCAGGACGCCGACCACGCCTCCACCGCCCACGTCGCCCGCCTGCTCGCCGCCCCCGTCGTGCTCGTCGTCGACGTCTCCGGCGCCGCCCGCTCACTCGCCGCCCTCGTCGCCGGCTTCCGCGCCTTCGACCGCCGCGTCCACCTCGCCGGGGTGATCCTCAACCGGGTCGGCTCCGCCCGTCACCGTGAGCTGCTCACCGACGCCCTCGACGGCATCGGCGTGCCCGTGCTCGGCGCCGTCCCCCGCGACCAGTCCGTCCACACCCCCTCCCGCCACCTCGGTCTGGTGCCCGCCGCCGAACGGCGCGCCAGCGCCGTGGACGCCGTCGCCGCCCTCGGCGCGCTCGTCGCCGCCACCTGCGACCTCGACGCCCTGCTGCGCGTCGCCCGCGCCGCCCCACCCCTGCACACCACCGCCTGGGACCCCGCCACCGCCCTGGCAGAACCCGACGCCCAGGCAGAACCCGACGCCGCGCCCGGCCCGCACGCCGCCCCGGGGCCCGGCGGCCGGCCGGTGCGGGTCGCGCTCGCCGGCGGGGCGGCGTTCACCTTCGGCTACGCCGAGCACGCCGAACTGCTCACCGCCGCCGGCGCCGAGGTCGTCGGCGTCGACCCGCTGCGCGAGGAGACCCTGCCCGCCGGCACCGACCTGCTGATCATCGGCGGGGGATTCCCCGAGGAACACGTCCACACCCTCGCCGACAACGCCCGGCTACGCGCGGACATCGCCGCGTTCGCCGCCGCCGGGCGCCCCGTCGCCGCCGAATGCGCCGGGCTGCTCTACCTCGCCCGCAGCCTCGACGGCGCCCCCATGTGCGACGTCCTGCCCGTCGACACCGTCATGGGCCCCAAGCTGACACTGGGCTATCGTCAGGCACTCGCCGCCACCGACAGCCCGCTGGCCGCCGCCGGCACACCCGTCGGCGCCCACGAGTTCCACCGCACCGTCCTCGCGCCCCCACCCGCGCACGCCGCCGGGCGCGGCGCCTGGTGGGTGCCCCTCCCCGACGACGACCCGGCGGCGCCGCGCTGGCGCGCCGAGGGATTCGTCCGCGACCGGGTGCACGCCTCCTACCTGCACCTGCACTGGGCCGGAACGCCGCGGCTCGTGCCCCGCCTGCTCACCGCCGCCCGCACCGCCCGCCACGAGCAGCCCGCACCCACCCAGGCTCCCGGCCCGCCGGCGAGCAGCCGGTCCAGCCCCGGACGCCGCGGTGCCGCCTGACCCCGCACGCCCCGCCCACCCGCCGCCCACCGGCGACATCGCCCCCGCCGGCGCCGACCTCGCCGCCGTGGCCGCGTCGCCGCGGCCGCGTCCCGGCAGCGAGGGATCCGGGGTCACGGGTCTCGGGGCCGGGCAGGGCCCGGTCGCGGACCTCGTCATCGGGGTGGGGGCCCGCCCGGGGGTCGACGCGGCGGAGATCCTCGCGCTGATCGACGCCGGCCTGCGCGCCGTGGGCGCCACCCCCGCCGCCGTGCTCGCCCTGGCGACCGTGACCGCCCGGGGCGACGAACCAGCCCTGCTCGCCGCCGCCCACCACCACGGCTGGCCACTGCTCGCCCACCCGCCCGCCCTGCTCGCCGCCGTCCCCGTGCCCCACCCCGGTCGGGCATCGCACGCCGCTCTCGGCGTGCCCGGCGTCGCCGAGGCCGCCTGCCTGCTCGCCCCCCACCCGAACCCCCCGCCGTGGACCGCGCCACCCCCCGGCGCGCCCCGCCCCCAGCTACTCCTGCCCAAACAGGTCGCCGCCCGCGCCACCCTCGCCATCGCCCGTCATCCGAACCCGGCACCACACGATCGCCGGCCGTGACACGATCGCGGACATGACCGGCGACCACCATGACGACGGCGACGTTGACGCGCTGATCGCCGAGGCCGCGGAGGCCCCCCTCGACGGCTGGGACTTCTCCTGGCTCGACGGGCGGGCCAGCGAACAGCGCCCCACCTGGCGCTACGCCCAGGCGATGGGCCGGCGCATGGCCCGTGCCCGCACCGCCCTGGACATCGCCACCGGCGGCGGGGAGGTCCTCGCCGGCGTCGAGGCGCTCGCCCCGTACACGGTGGCGACCGAGTCCTGGCCGCCGAACCTGCCCCGGGCGGCCGCCCGGCTCGCACCCCGCGGCGTCACCGTGGTCGCCGCCGACGACGCGGCCCTGCCGTTCGCCGCGAACACCTTCGACCTCGTCGTCAGCCGCCATCCGGTGACGACCAGCTGGCCGCAGATCGCCCGCGTGCTCACCCCCGCCGGGGTCTACTTCTCCCAGCAGGTCGGCCCGGCCAGCGTCTTCGAGCTCGTCGAGTACTTCCTGGGCCCCCAGCCCGCCGACGTGCGCACGCGGCGCGACCCCGAACGGGCCCGTGCCGGCGCGCGAGCCGCCGGCCTGGACGTCGTCGACCTGCGGGCGCAGTCCCTGCACACCGAGTTCCGCGACGTCGGCGCCGTCGTCTACTTCCTGCGCCTGGTCGTCTGGATGGTGCCCGACTTCACCGTCGAGCGTTACCGGCACCGCCTGCACGACCTCCACCGGCACATCCGCGCCCACGGCCCGTTCACCGCCCGCACCACCCGGTTCCTCATCGAGGCCCGCAAACCACTGAGACCTCAGATCTGACCGCTGCGGGAGGAGCCGTCACCATCCCCGTCGTGGTCGGACTCGGACAGGACGAGGGTGAGCAGGCCGGGGAAGGCGGCGTCGAACTCGGGGCGGCGCAGCCGGTTGAACCGGCGGGGGCCCGCGTCACGCTGCTCGAGCAGGCCGGCGGCGCGCAGCACGGCGAAGTGATGGCTGCGGGTGGCCGCACGCACCTCCAGGACGATGGCGCCGCACGGCAGTGTCCAGTCCGGGTGGGCGGCGAGGGCGCGCACGATGCGCCGGCGCACCGGATCACCCAGGGCGTCGAGGGCCTCCTGCAGGCCGACCTGCGCCGGATCACGATGGGTCAGGTTCTGCGTGCGCGCCGCGACGCTCACCGGTACCCCCACCCCGCGACCACGGCCCCCGCACCACCGCCGGCGACCTGCTCGCCGACGCCCGCGCAGGCACCGGCCAGCAGGTCCAGCGACACCCCCAGGGCGCGGGCGAGCGCGGCGACGGTGAAGAACGCCGGGGTGGCGATCCGCCCGGCCTCGATCTTGCGCAGCGTCTCCGCGGACAGGCCGGCGGCGGCCGCGACCTCGACCATGCTGCGTGCCCCCCGTGCCTCGCGCAGCAGCGCCCCGAACCGCTCGCCCCGCTCACGCTCGGCCCTCGTCAACGGCGTCCGCACCATGACGTGCAGTCTAATACCCGCTGGCGGTATTCTCATACCGGTATTGTTATTGGAACGCCGGTGTCGGGATCCCACCCGCAGCGGCACCCGCACCGGGAAGGACCCGCGCTCCCCATGGTCGAGCTGAAGACCCCCGCGGCGATCGAGGCCATGGCCGCCGCGGGCGCCGTCGTCGCCGCCGCCCTGGCCGCGGCCCGCGCCGCCGCCGCCGTCGGCGCCACCACCCGCGCCCTCGACGCGGCCGCCGCCGCGGTCATCCGCGACGCCGGCGCCACCCCGGCGTTCCTGCACTACCAGCCCGGCTTCGCCCCCACCCCGTACCCGGCGGTGATCTGCGCGTCCGTCAACGACGTCATCGTCCACGGCATCCCCGACGACACCCCGCTCGCCGACGGCGACCTGGTCAGCATCGACTGCGGCGCTGTGCTCGGCGGCTGGGTGGGGGACGCCGCCATCAGCTTCACCGTCGGCACCCCCCGCCCCGGCGACCAGCGTCTGCTCGACACCACCGCCGCGGCCCTCGACGCCGGTGTCGCCGCCGCCCAGCCCGGCGGGCGCCTCGGCGACATCGGCGCCGCCATCGCCGCCGTGGGACGCGCCGCCGGCTACGGCATCCCCCGCGACTTCGGCGGCCACGGCATCGGCCGGCGCATGCACGAGGACCCTGCCGTCCCCAACGACGCACGCCCCGGCCGCGGCCTGGCCCTGCGCCCCGGCCTGGTCCTCGCCCTCGAGCCGATGCTGTGCGCCGGCGGCCACGACGACTACCGCACCGCCGCCGACGGCTGGGCCCTGCACACCGTCGACGGCAGCCGCGCCGCCCACGCCGAGCACACCGTCGCCATCACCGCCGACGGCCCACGCCTGCTCACCGTCCTGCCCTGAGCACCGCCCGGCCTCGCCGCACCCCGGGCCGTGACGGGCGGGGGTGACCCGCACGGGTGGGACGACACGGCGAACGCCACCCGTATGACGCCTGGTCCAACGCCCACAGGCCCCGCCCGATCGGGCGGCGGGCCGCACCGGCCGTGACCGGCGCCACCCCCGGCCACCACGGCTCTGACCTGCTCACGGGCCCACCCCGCCCGCCGAGCAGGCCCCCACGCCGCATACACGAGCGCCCACATCCGAACAAGATGGCGAATGTCCCGCCATGACAGGGTGGGGACAGGGGTGAGTTCCACGAAGCTCTGTACAGAACCCCCCGACCGCGCGGTAGCGTGCCCCACGTCACGTCGACGACAGGATCCCGCCACACACCGGCAGGAATTCCGCCACGCCGGCAGGCGAGCGCAGGCCGGGGTTCGGGGGCGTGCGGCGCTCGGCCGGCGAGGCGCGGGACACGACCGGGCGGCACCCGCCGGCCCCGTCCCGGCGTCGCCGTGACAGCCCAGGGGACGGGCGGTCGCACGGCAGGGCACGGCACGGCGGCGATGCCGCCAGGCCAGGCCATGCGCGCACGGCTGCGCTGGAACGCCGAGGGGATGCGGCAGATGAACGGCTTGGACGGCGCGGAACTGATCAGCGCGCGGATACCGGACAGGTGCGGCCTGTCCGCCGCCGCGCAGGAGGCGGCGACGATCTCCCGGCAGATCGCCCACGCCGACCCCGACCCGCTCACCCTCACCGAGTACGACGACCGGCTGCACCGCTATGCCACCACCCTGTTCACCCTCCCGCACACCGACCTGCTCCCCCCGGTGGTCGGCGACTGGCGCCGCGTGCAGGCCACCCTCGCCCGGCGGCTGTCACCGAAGGTGCACCGCGAGCTGACCCGCGTCGCCGGCTACCTGTCGTTCTACCTGGGCGTCCTGTCCGCCGACACCGGCGACACCCCCGCCGCGCGCCGCTTCGCGACCCTCACCACCCAGCTCGCCGGCCAGCTCGACGACCCGCTGCTCACCGGCACCGCGCACAGCCTCGACGCCCTCATCGCCTACCTCGACGGCCGCCTGGAGGTCGCCCGCGACGCCGCCGCCCGGGCCGCCGCCGCCGACCACCCCTACCTGCACGGCTGGGCCGCGGGCCTGGAGATCATCATCGCCGCCACCGCCCGCGACGAGACCACCCTCGACGAGGCCCTCGCCCGTCTGCACCACCGCCCCCACGTCCGCGGGCTGCGCAACCCCGGCTGGCCGGCGTTCGACGAGTACCGCGAGGCCTGCATCATCGCCACCGCCATGAGCCGCCTGCGCGTGCCCGGCGCCCGCTCCGCCGCCCGGCGCGCCGTGGCGCTCACCAGCCCCGGCACCCTCAGCCGCGGCTGGGCACTCGGCGCCCTGGCCGCCACCCTCATCCACGACGACCCGCCCGCCGCCGGCACCGTGCTCGACGAGATGGTCGCGATCCTCGACGTGCACCCCTCCCGCACGCTCGCCGGCCAGGTCCACGAGATCCTCCTGCTGATCTCGACCCCGCCGATCGACCACGCCCCCCACACCGCCGGCATCGGCTGACCCGGCCGGCGCCCGGCCCGAGGGTCAGTCGGCGAGATCGCGCACGGCGACGACCGACGTGGGGGACAGGCGCACCAGCAGTTCCCCGGGCACCCCGTTACGCGCCCCGTACTGCTCGGCGAGCGCCTCACCCATGTAGCGGGCGGCGATCCGCGTCGCCCAGTGCCGCACCTCGTCGAGATCCTCGGAGAGCACCACCGGCCCGGACAGCGTCACGAACGAGAACGGCGGCCGCTCGTCATCGACACACAGCGCGGCCCGTCCCCGCCGGCGCAACGCCCGGCCCTTCACCGACGCCGCACCGGTGTTGAACACCACGTCCGTCCCGTCGAGCAGGAACCAGACCGGCACCACATGGGGACTGCCGTCGGTACGGGTCGTGGCAAGCTTGCCCGTGCGGGTGCCCTCCGTCACGAACTGCCGCCACTGGGACTCGCTCATCACCGCCATGGCCGCACCCTGGTGCGTCCCAGCCCTCGCACGTCCGCAGGCGGCGCCCGCAGGCGAGCGCCGCCTCAGGCGGAACGCCGCGCGCCGTGCACGTCCGCGACGGCGGCCGGTGTGGGCGCGCCGGCGCGGCGCCGGTGCCCGCGGCGCACCAGCAGGCGCTCCGCGAGGGCATCAGCACGCTCGATGTCGTCGAGAGAGGCACGGGTACGCCCGTCGACCTCGAGGATCGCGGCGAGCAGCTCCGCCGACAGCCGGGTGCGCGCGGCGACCCGCGCCACACTCGGCGGCAACTGGGTGGAGGAGTCCGGGCGGGCGGTCAGATGCAGCAGGGCCATGCGTCAGTGATACCGCGACACCTACCCACTGCCACCTCTTGACTTCCCTACGCCCCCCTGGATGACCCTTTCCCCACAGGCCTTCCACAGGGTGACACGACGTTACCCACCGCCGCCTCGACAGGGTTGTCCACATGTCGATCTTCATGTGGCGCATCTCACATCAGCGGATGCCCCCGCCGACCGCCCCACCCGGCCGCCCGTCACTGGCCGCCAGCGGGCGCCCGGCCGGGACGCCGTGCCAGCAGACCGAGCAGCGCAAGCGAGCCAGCGTCATCTGTGGGTCGCGGACGCGCCGAGCGTCGCCCACGCCCCGAACCGACACGGCGCGCCTCGTCGACGCCATGCGCACCCGCCGGGCACCCGCCCATCCCTGACGCCGGCAGCGGGGGAGCGGCACGCCCGCCCCCACCCGCCGGGCGTCGGGCGGCGCGGTCAGCACGGGCCCGCCGCGGCCGGGACGATCCGTGCGGTCAGCGGCGCCAGGGGGAGCGGGAGGTGTGCCGCGGCAGCGGTTCGGTCGCCGCCCAGATACGCCGCCAACGGGCCGTCGGCGTGCCCGGCGCGCCGCGCAGCCGCGCGGACACCGACACCGGGCCACCCGCCGCGCCGGCCGCCGCCGGTCGGGCCAGCAGACGCGGGCCCTGCCGGTCCAGCGCCCGCCCACCCGCGGTAGCGGAGCCACCCGCCGCACCAGCACCAGCCGCCGCACCGGCGTCAGCCAGGGCGCCGCAACCAGCCGCGGTACCGGAACCGGCGACTGCCCGCGCCGGGTCCGACGCGGATCCGGCGGCCGGGGGGCCACCGGCCCCCGCGGGATCCGCCGGGGAACCACCCGGCGCGACCTCACCGGCCCGCTGCTGCGGCGCGTCCACGGACTGAGCCCCCGCCCCGGCCTCCCCCGCACCACCGCAACCATCAGAGACGTCGGAGACGTCGGCGGGATCGGAGGCGACGGTGGGCACATCCCCCGCCCGCGTCGACTCCCACCAGGACGTCGCATCCTCCGCGCACAACCGGTCGACCTCCGCGGCCAGCCGCGCGGTGAACGACCGCACATCCTCACCCGGCGCCGCCCGCAACGGCCGCCCGAAACGCACCGTCACCTGCGGGCGGCCCGGCACCGGCCAGTTACGGCCCCGCGGCATCGCCGCGAACGCCCCCCGCACCCCCACGGGCACCACCGGCACACCCGCGTTGATCGCCAGATAGGCCGCACCCAGCCGGAACCGGCCCCGCGCCCCGTCCTTCGACCGCGTCCCCTCCGGGAAGATCACCAGATTCCAGCCGTCGCGCAGCAGGTTCAGCGGCGTCGCCGACGGCGCCCCACCCGACCGGTCGATCGGCACCGTCGCGAACGCCAGCGCGCTCGACGCCCCCCGCCACACACTGTCGAAGAAGTAGTCCGCCGCCGCCGTCACCGCCGTCCGAGACCGCACCCGCCCCGGCAGCGCACACAGCAGCATCGGCGCGTCCAGATGACTGGAATGGTTCGACACGATCAGCACCGGCGTGCCCCGAACCTGCTCGAACACCTCCGCGCCGAACGTGTCCAACGTCAGCGTCGCATGCAGCAGCGGGTTCATCACCCCACCCAGGAACGCCCCCCGGGTCGTGCGCGCCGCCGTCGAACGCGCCCACCCCGTCGGGAACTCCCGCGTCCCCGCCGCCCCCGGCCGCGCTCGCGCCGACCCCACCGACGAACCCGAACCCGACGGCGAAGGGGATGGGGATGGGGATGGCGGCGAGTCGGACGCGGCGGACCCCCGCCCCGGCACCCCCCGCACCGGCCCACCCGCACGCCCCGGGCGGCGCCACCCGGCCGCCACCTCCCGCAGCCCCACGCCCCGACGCGGACTACGCCCCATCCCGATCACTCCTGCCCGTCACGATCACACTCCCATCCGGGGCGGCCCCCACCACCCGGGCGTACCGACCCGACACCCTCACCGCGCCCCGCTCACCGCACGTCGGCGACAAGACGCGGCGGCGCATGCAGATAGGTGATCGACGGATCACGCCCGACCGACGCGGCGACGATCTCCAACGCGTCCGCGAGCGTCGACGCCGCCCGGAAACCCAGCCGCGCGCACACCCCACGATCACCGCCCACGAACACCACCTCACCCAGATAGGCCCGCGCCGGCGCCGTCTCATACCAGCGGTGAAACGGATGCACCCCGTGCAACGCCAGCGACGTCCGGTACAGCGACGTGTACCACGGGTCGGTGGCGTACTGGCGTTCGAACTTCGCCTCGATCGTCGCCGGCTCGCTCGACTCCGCCAGCACCTCCTCGTAGAAATCCACATACGACGGCTGATGCAACTGCGAGAACCGCGCCGCCATCGGATGGTAGACGATCATCGCCCCGTTCTCGCGGACCACCGGACGGCCCCGGAACCGGGTGAACACGTCCGCGAGCGCGCCATGCGCCGCCAGCACCGCATCCCCGGGCCCCGACCCGTGGAACGGCCCGAACGGGCCCAAGCCCACCACGACCACATCCGACTGCCCGTCCACCTCCACCCGCGCCTGCGCGTCGGCGTCCGCCCACGCCGCCGCCGACACCAGCCCCGGATCCCCGGCCCCCACCGACGTGATCGCATAGTCGGCGGCCAGATCACGCAGCACCCGGCGCCGACCCCGACCGCCGAGCAGCTCCATGCCCCGCCCGACCCCGAACGCCGTCGCCTGATCGGCCAGCGACCACTCCCACTCCCGCCGCGTCAGGAACGGCGAGGTCGACGGCCCCACCGCCGCGTTCACCGTCGCCGCCACCGCGAACACCGGCACCGCCGCGCCCAGCATCACCCCCAGCTCCCCGGCCGCCCCCACACCCGCCGGCGTGGCATGTCCGCTGTCACCGCCGGCCTCACCGGACGCCGGCTGCCCCGCCCCCCCACCCTCACCCACGGTCACACCCTGCGCCGCCGCGGACCGCATCGCCGCGGACACGCTGTGCACCCCGCGCAGCGACGCATACGACGACACCCCCGCCACCAGCCCCGCCAGCCCCCCGGCACCCGCGGCCTGCACCACCTCCACCGACACCACCAGATCGGCCTGCGCGACGACCCGCGCGACCGCCAGCGCCTCCCCGTCGCCGGTACGGCCCACCTCGACCAGGTTCGCCGCGTCCTCGGCGTCATGGCAGGCAAGCGACGTCGGCCAGAACGAACGGAACACCCGCTCACCGACCAGACGCGCCACCTCCCGCGCCGACAACCGCCGCGCAAGCCCCCCCGCGACGATCAGCGACACCTCGTCCACCCCGGCCGCCGCCGCCGCCGAGAGCACCTGCTCACAGATCCGGCCCCGCACATCGACGCCCCGCATCCGCGGCGCCGGCACCGTCGTGTCCTGCACGGCGATCACCAGCCGCATCCCCGCCCGCAGCAGCGAGGCAAGCGGCGCCGACCCCGCCGGCGACGCCAACGCGCCCGCGATCGCCGCCTCGACGTCGTCCACCCCCGAGCGCGGCAACGGCGGATACACCACCCGCGCCCCCAGCGGGAAACGCTCCAGCAGCACCCCGTCGCCCTGGTGCACCAGCAGCGGGGGAGTCCGCTCGTCGACCTCGAGCACAAACCCCGGTCTCACCGAAGCGATCCCTTCCACGTGATCTTCGCTGTCCGCCGCGAAGAGACACACCCTCCACGGACCCGGTCCACTCCCACCCCCGTCACGGCACAGGCCGCGACATCACAACACGCCGCCCCGGCGCACGCCACCCTCACGCCGCCCGCCGCTCCCACGTCTGTCACGTCGCCGTCGGATCGAACGCCACCCGCACCACACCCAGCGGACCCGCCCCCAGCGCATGCTCCACCGCCGCCCGCCAGCACGTCAGCGGATACGCCGCCGCGACCAGCCCGTCCAGACGCTCATCAGCCGCCAACCCCCACACCGCCGACCACACCTGCTCCCCGTCCACCCCCACCCCACCAACACCCACACCCTCGGCGCCGGCGCCACCGGCGCCGCGCACCGCGCCGACAAGCTCCAACCCCCGCGCCCACAGCGGCGACAGATCCACCCGACCCGACGGCACCCCCGACACCACCACCCGGCCCCCCGCCCGCGTCGTACGCAACGCCAACCCCAACGCCCGCGCATCCCCCGCCGCGTCAAACGCCACATCCACCCCGCCCAGCAGAAACGACTCCCCGGCCCGCGCCGACACCCGCACCGCCCGTGCCACCCGGCGCACCCCCGCCACCGCCCCCGCCGGATCGAACACCACCGACGCGCCGAACCCCGCCGCCAGACGCACCCGCGCCGGATGACGCGTGACCACCGCCACCGTCCCCGCCTGCGTCAACGCCCGCACCGCCAGCACCGTGCACAACCCCACCAGCCCCGCCCCCACCACCAGCACCCGCGCACCCGGCGCCACCTGCGCCCGGCGCACCGCCCACACCGCCCGCGCCAGCGCATCCACCAGCACCGCCCGCTCATCACCCACCCCATCAGGCACCGCCCGCACCGCCTCCCGCGGCGCCACCATCACCCGACTCCACCCCCCACCCGCCATCCCCACCACACCCACCCCCGACGCCGTGTCCACCACCACCCGCGCACCCGCCGGCAGCGACCCGCCCGCCGCACCCACCACCGCCTCCTGCACCCGGCCCACCACCTCCCGGCCCGGCACGAACGGCAACGGCACCGCCGCCGCCAGATACGCCGACGCCCGCCCCGTCACCAACGCCAGATCAGCACCACCGATCCCCGACAGCGACGGGCGCACCCGCACCCACCCCGCATCCGGAGGCACCGGATCATCCCCATCCACGTACCGCAACGGCGCCACCCGCCCCACCGCCGGCCCCACCAGCCGCGCCCCACCCGCACCCCGACCCAACCCCCACCCCGCCAGACGCACCACGCCACGGCGCGGCGACGCATACAGCTGCAACCCGCGGGTCACCGCCCACCACCCCCCGACCGCCGGCCCCCCGCCACCACGGCACCCGCGGCGCCCACCGCCGAACGCGGCCGCGGCAACACCCCCGACGCCGACCGCGCCCGCGCCGCCGCCGCCTGCCACCCCCGCTCCACCCGGCTCGCCACCACCAGCCGCGACTCCCCAGCCGCCACCGACCACTCCTCGATCGGCCAACCCGCCCCCCGCGCGACCTGATGCAACGCCACATCCGGATTCACCGCCACCGGATTGCCCACCGACCGCAGCAACGGCAGATCCGACTGGCTGTCCGCATACGCCCACGACACCGACAGATCCGCCCCCACACCCCGCGCGTGATGCTCCACGAACGCCGCCCGCGCATCACCCACCAGCGGCGACGACGCCAACCGGCCCGTCAGCAGCCCATCCGCCCCCACCTCCAGACGCGCCGCCACCACATCGTCGAACAACGGCGCCAGCGGAGCCGTCAACACCTCCAACGCCCCCGTCAACAACACCGTCCGATGCCCCGCCGCCCGATGCTCGCGCACCCGGCGAATCCCCGCCGGCCGCACCCGGCGCAGCAGCACATCACCCGCCACCTGCGCCACGAGCCGCTCCAACTCCTCCGGATCCACCCCCGCGTACCGCGCATACACCGCCCGCATCAGATGGCCACGATCACGCCGCTCCGCCCGCGCATACCCCGGCAACGCCGCCGCCAGCCCCGCAAGCTCCCGCACCCGCCCCCACCGGCCCTCATCCGCCAGCCGCAGCCACAGATACGACTCCACCACCGTCGCCGCCGCCACCGCCCCATCCAGATCGAACACCGCCACCACACCCTCACCCGAGGGCAGATGCCCACTCAGACGCCGCGGCGGCGCCGGCTGACGCGGCCGACGCAGCACCGCCGTCACCGCCGGGCAGTGCACCTCCCGCAGATAGTGCCGCCATTCAAAACACGTCGGATCAAACCCGAAATCCACCTTGTCCGCCGCATCCAACCCCTCGAACAACCCCCGCGTCGCATCATCGACATACACCAGCTCCGCCTTCGTGTACGCCCGGTACACATCCGAATAGCGGCGCAGGAAAGCCACTCGCGTCTGCGCCCGCTCCAACTGCCCCGCCCACCCCCGCGCCCGCGCCGACGCCGGCACCTGCGCCAGCGCCAGCGCCCGACCCGCAGCCCCCACCACCGCCTCCGAACGGCGCAACCGCGCCTCCGCCGCCGCCGCCCCCGCAAACGGCCACGACGGCACCCCGATCGCCCCCCGGCCCCGCTGCGGCAACGGATCCGCCAGGAAGTACTCCCGCACATGCTCGTACAGCTCCCGGAACCGCAACGGATTCCGAAAACCCGAACACACCGTGTAATACGCCGGCGAGTCCACCGGCGGCACCGTCGCCGCCGCCGCCAGCGTCGCGTTCACCACCAGATCAATCGGAATGATATCCACCACCGCGTCCGGGGACGCCGGGAAATCCGGCAACTCACCCCGCCCGTACGCCAGGATCAACGGCTCCGCCATCTTGAAGCCCTCGATCCACCCCGGGAACGGCCGCGCCAACGCACTCTCGATGATCGACGGGCGCACCACCGTCAACGGAAACTCCCCGTGATGCTCCTCCAACCAGCGTTCCCCCAGCGCCTTCGTGAATGTGTACGCATCCGTCCACCCCAACACCTGCGCCCGCTCACCACCCGCCGACACCAGCCGGCGCGCCACCCACTCCCGGCGCAGCCGCTCCGCCTCCGCCGACACCGTCTGCGCCCCCGCCGCCGCGAACCGGCGCACCGCCGCCCGCCGAAACCGCGTCGAGTTCTCCGGCGACCGCGACGCATCCTCGGTCTGCTCACGCACCCGCGTCGCGAACGCCTGCTCCACCCGCCAGTCCACCTCGTGCGCCAGCGGCCCCTCCGCGATATGCCCCGACCGCAACCCCGCCACATACGCCGTCGACACATGCACCAGATGCGGCGCACACCCCGCCGCCCGCAACGCCCGCACCAACTCCTGCAGCCCACCCACATTGATCCGGAACGCATCATCGATCGGCGGATCGAACGACACCTCACCCGCACAGTGGATCACCACGTCGATATCACCCGGCAACACCGGCACCGACGACAGATCCCCCTCCACCACCTCCACCCGCGACGCCACCAGCTCCGCCAGCCCCGCCGCACCCACCCGCTCCCGCAACGGCCGAAACGCCGGCTTACGCATCATCCGCGCCAACCGGGCCGCCCCACTGTGACTGCCCCGCGGACGCACCAGCGCCACCATCCGCGTGTCCGGGAAATCCGACAGCAACCGCTCCAACAACGCCTCACCCATGAACCCGGTCACCCCGGTCACCAGGACACGCCTGCCCGCCAGCTGCTCGCGCAGACCCACCCTGACCTCCGTTGCCGTCACCGGGACACCCCGCAGGGGACCCCCACATCCTCCGGATGGGCATGTGCACATCCGGTGGGCAACCCTAGGCGACGATCCGCCCCCACGACGCCAACCCGCAGTTCACCGGTCAGTGCCCACGCCGCGGTACGCACGGAAACCTACCGTCCAGCGCCCATCACGGTGACGGGCATCCCCCACGATCCGGCCACGGGGCTGGACACAGCGCCGATCCAGACCCCCGCGTGTCACTCCCGCGCCGCCACCACCCGCAACGCCTCCACCAGCCGCGCACACGACCCGGCAAGCCCCCACCGCTCACCCAGCGCCGCCACCGCCCCCACATCCACCGGCACCGCCGGCAACGCCGCATCCACAACACCCACCTGCACATCCCGCACCACCGCCACCACCGGCACCGCCGCCCGCAGATACTCCCGCGCCCCCTCCAGCCGGCGACGCACCCCCGCCGACACCCCCTCCACCACACCCGACGGGCCCGCCTCGTCCAACGCCGCCAGCAGCCCCGCAAGCGACCCGAACCGGCCCAGCAACGCCGCCGCCGTCTTCGCTCCCACCCCCGCCACCCCCGGCAACCCGTCACTGGGATCACCGCGCAGCACCGCGAAATCCGCGTACGCCCGTCCCGGAATCCCATACCGCGCCGCCACCGACGCCTCATCCACCACCGCGAAGCGCTCCACCGCATACCGCACCCGCACCCCAGCCGCGTCATCCACCAGCTGGAACAGATCCCGATCCCCGGTCAGGATGTCCACCTCACCCCGATGCCGGGCCGACAGGGTCCCGATCACGTCATCCGCCTCGAACCCCGCCGCCGACACCCGCGCGATCCCGAACGCGTCCAACACCGCATCGATGATCGGCAGCTGCACCTCCAGCTCGTCCTCCACCTCCTCGACATCCACCGCCAACGCCCCCGCCGCACCACCCGCCGACGCCCCGCCAGCCACCCGATGCGCCTTGTACGACGGCAGCAACGCCACCCGAAACGCCGGCCGCCAGTCCGCGTCGAAACACGCCACCAGCCCCCACGGGCGCACCTCCACCAGCTGACGCGCCAACGTGTCCACCAGCCCGCGCACCGCACCCACCGGCGTCCCATCCGGCGCCCGCACCGACCGCGGCACCCCGTAGAACGCCCGGAAATACAACGACGGCGTATCCGCCAACATCAACCGGCCCACATCGTTACCCGCCATTCCACCCACCGTCCTCGCCACGGCTCGCCCTCCCCGGCACCCGGCCATCCCCACGACCACCCGACCCACGCCCCAGCGCCGGCCACTCCACCAGCAGACTCCCGCACGCACACCCGCCGCAGACCGTACCGGCTGTCCCACCGGGACAAGGCAACAGACCAGAAACGGCCTCTCTCCCACCCGGACACCTGCGTACGCTCCGGACGTGCTGGAAGATCTCGACCGACAAATCGTGCAGATGCTGTGCCGAGATGGGCGCATGAGTTTCACCGACCTCGGCCGGGCCACCGGCCTGTCGGTCTCCGCCGTCCATCAGCGCGTCCGCCGCCTCGAGCAACGCGGCGTCATCACCTCCTACACCGCGCTCGTCGACCCCTCCCAGGTAGGCCTGCCCCTGACCGCCTTCGTCTCGATCACCCCGATCGACCCGAGCGCACCCGACGACGCCGCCGAACGCCTCTCCCACATCGTCGAGATCGAGGCCTGCCACAGCGTCGCCGGCGACGAGAACTACCTGCTCAAGGTGCGCGTCGCCAGCCCCGGCGACCTGGAAACCCTCCTCCAGCGCATCCGCGCCGCCGCCGGCGTCTCCACCCGCACCATGGTCGTCCTGTCCACCCCCTACGAAGGACGCCCACCCGCCCTCTGACCCGCCCACCACAGCCGCCCCCACAGACCCCGAGGCCCCCACCCAGCAGACTCACACCCGTGACCGACCCCCACACCCCCCGCCGCACCCTGCTCTACACGGGCGGCCACATCCACAGCCCCACCCACCCCGGCGCCACCGCCATGCTCACCGACCACACCACCATCGCCTGGATCGGCACCGACGACCAGGCCCCCACCGACCAGGCCGACACCGTCATCCACCTCGACGGCGCCCTGATCACCCCCGCCTTCGTCGACGCCCACATCCACACCACCGCCACCGGACTCGCCCTCACCGGACTCGACCTCACCACAAGCCCCACCCGCACCGCCGCCCTCGACGCCCTCGCCACCCACGCCCGCCGCCACCGCCACACCACCGTCTTCGGCACCGGCTGGGACGAAACCCGCTGGCCCGATCCCACACCCCCCACCGCCGGCGAACTCGACCGCGCCACCGGCGGCGCCGCCGTCTACCTCGCCCGCGCCGACGGCCACACCGCCGTCATCTCCACCGCGCTCGCCGCCCACGCCCGCGCCGCCACCCACCCCGGCTGGCACCCCGACGGCCTCGTCACCGGCACCGCCCACCACACCGCCCGGCGCGCCGCCGACGACACCCTCACCCACGCCCAGCGCCGCGACACCTGGATGGCCACCCGCACCCACGCCGCCCGCCTCGGCATCGCCGCCCTGCACGAAATGGCCGGCCCCGACGTCTCCTCCGCCGACGACCTCGCCGGCCTGCTCGAGTTCGCCACCACCCCAGGACCCCAGATCGTCGGCTACTGGGCCGGAGACCTCGCCACCGCCCTCGAACTCGGCGTCGCCTGGGGCGGCGACACCTTCGTCGACGGCTCCCTCGGCTCCCACACCGCCGCCCTGCACAGCCCCTACGCCGACGCCCCCCACCACGGCGCCCTGTACCTCGACGCCGACACCGTACGCGACATCACCCTCACCGCCACCGCCCACGGCCTGCAGACCGGCTTCCACGCCATCGGCGACGCCGCCCTGACCACCGTCCTCGACGGCATCGAAGCCGCCGCCGCCCGCGTCGGCACCGCCGCCATCACCGCCGCCCGCCACCGCCTCGAACACGCCGAGATGACCACCGCCGAGCACCTGCCCCGGATCGCCGCCCTCGGCCTCGTCGCCTCCACCCAACCCGCCTTCGACGCCCGCTGGGGCGGCCCCGACGCCATGTACACCACCCGCCTGGGCCCCACCCGCGCCACCGCCATGAACCCCTACGCCGCCATGGCCCGCGCCGGCATCACCCTCGCCTTCGGCTCCGACGCCCCCGTCACCCCCCTGGCACCCTGGGACGCCATCCGCGCCGCCACCGGCCACCACACCCCGGCCGCCCGCCTCACCCCCCACGCCGCCCTCACCGCCGCCACCCGCGGCGGATGGCACGCTGCTCACGCCGAGCACGACGGCCACGGAACCCTCGCCGAGGGCCACCCCGCCACCTACGCCCTCTGGGACACCCCGGCGCACCGGCACGCCCGCACCGCCCTGCCCGACCTCGACGGACCCACCCCCATCTGCCTGCGCACCGTTCTTCGCGGACGCGTCCTGCACGACACCCCGCGCTGAACCCACCCCATCATCGCACAGACGTTCGATATCGTCGAGTGTGCCGGGGACCGCCCGGCACCGCCCACGCACCCCCGGTGCAGGCGCCCAGGACAGGCCGCCGCGCGCCGCCATCGGGCCGCGGGCCTGCCGTCACGGTCCGTGCAGGCGGGGGAGGGTCCGGGCGGGGCTGCGGCCGGCGCTGGTCGCTTGCCCGGGACGAATCGGACACCCAACAGGGTAGAGCGACCAGATCCGCCGTCTCCGCTCGCCGCCCTGGAGGAACTGCGCACGGCGACCACGGCACTGGGCTGAACCGCCCGAACCGGGCACGGACACCACACCGGCGGGGGAGAGGACACCACCACCCGCCGCACACCAGGCCCCCGGCAGATCACCCGCGCCCCGTACATCGGCACCCGAGCGCCGGCTCGCCGGGCCCCGGCATGGTCAGCGCGGCCATCGTGACCGAGACTAGTCCGGTGACCCACTCGCCGGCCCACACCCGCCCCACGGCCCAGGCGGCCTGCCCGCCCCCCGCCGACGGCGGCGGCGGCGAGCCCCACGCCGCCGACACACCGACACCCCACGACGCGGCGCACACCCCGGGCACCCCCACACCCGCAGCCAGCACCCCACCAGCAGACCCGCCGACACCCGCGGACACCCCCGCACCGGCGCAACGCCCAGCCCCCGACGAGCGGCACGCCGCACCAGACGCGGGGGAGCGCGCCACCCGCCGCGCCCGCCGCCGCGCCACCCTGCGCCGGCGTACCCCACCCGCGCTCACCGCCCTCGCCGGCGGCGCCCTGCTCTACCTCGCCACCCCACCCGTCGGCGCCTGGCCCCTGGCACCCCTGGCCGTCACCCTGCTCACCCTCGCCGTCCGCGGGCGACGCCTACGCGCCTCCTACACCCTCGGCGCCCTGTTCGGACTCGCCTTCTTCCTCCCCCTGCTGCGCTTCGTCTCCTTCGTCGGCGCCGACGCCTGGATCGTCCTCGCCCTCGCCGAAGCCGCCATCCTCGCCCTCGTCGCCCCCGCCACCACCCTCGCCTGGCGCCTACCCGCACCCTGGCTGTTCACCGGCGGCGTCTGGGTCGCCCAGGAAGCACTCCGCGACCGCGCCCCCTTCGGCGGCTTCCCCTGGGGACGCCTCGCCTTCACCCAGTCCCACAGCCCCCTCACCCCACTCGTCTCCCTCGGCGGCGCCCCCACCCTCACCGCCGCCGTCGCCATCCTCGGCGCCCTGCTCGCCCTCACCGTCCTACACACCACCACCGCCCTGCACACCCTCACCGAACGCCACCGACCCACCAGCAGCAGCGCCGACGACCCCCCACACCCGGCCCCACCAGCCCGCCGCGCCCCACGCCCCCAGCACATCGCCGCCCCCCTGCTCGGCGCCACCGCCCTCACCCTCGCCTGCGCCGCCATCCCGCTACCCACCCGCGCCGAACACGGCACCCGCACCATCGCAGCCATCCAGGGCAACGTCCCCGCCGACGGCGGCATCCACGCCCTCGGCCGCGCCTTCCAGGTCACCGCCAACCACCTCACCCAGACCCACCGCCTCGCCGCCGACGTCGCCGCCGGCCGCCGCCCCGCCCCCGACCTCGTCCTGTGGCCGGAGAACTCCTCCGACCTCGACCCCCTCAAAGACCGCGCCGTCGCCGCCGCCCTACGCGACGCCGCCCGCACCGCTGACGCCCCCCTGCTCGTCGGCGCCGTCCTCGACGGCCCCGGCCCCCACCACGTCCGCAACGCCGGCATGCTCTGGACCGCCGACGGCTTCACCGGCCAGATGTACGTCAAACGCCACCCCCTGCCCTTCGGCGAATACCTCCCAGGCCGCGCCCTGCTCACCAAGATCATCGGCCGGTTCGCCGCCGACATGCCCAGCGACTTCCTCCCCGGCACCACCGTCGGCACCCTGCACACCACCGGCACCACCATCGGCGACGTCATCTGCTTCGAAGTCGCCTACGACGGACTCGTCCGCGACACCGTCAACCACGGAGCCGAACTCCTCGTCATCCAGACCAACAACGCCTCCTTCGGCCGCCAGGGCGAAAGCCAGCAGCAACTCGCCATGAGCCGCCTACGCGCCGTCGAACACGGCCGCGCCACCATCCAGGTCTCCACCAGCGGACAAAGCGCCCTCATCGCCCCCGACGGCACCATGATCGCCACCACCGGCCTCTACGAACCCGGCATCCTCACCGCCACCCTGCCCCTACGCACCAGCCGCACCCTCGCCGACCGCGCCGGCAACCTCCCCGAGGCGGTGCTGGTCGCCCTCGGCTTGGCCGCCATGATGGCGGGAGTGATCCGCCACCGGACCCGCACCCCCAGGGACCCCGACGCGGCAGCACTGACGGACATGGCCCCCGATCAGGAAAGGAACCGCGTGGCTTCCCACCGCGTCGTCGTCTGCATCCCCACCTACAACGAGCGGGACAACCTCCCGGACACCGCCCGCCGCCTGCGCGCGGCGAACCCGGACGTCGACCTGCTCGTCATCGACGACGCAAGCCCCGACGGCACCGGCAAGATAGCCGACGACCTCGCCGCCGACGACAGCCACATCCACGTCCTGCACCGCACCGGCAAATCCGGCCTCGGAACCGCCTACGTCGCCGGCTTCACCTGGGCGCTCCACCACGGCTACGACATCATCGTCGAAATGGACGCCGACGGCTCCCACCAGCCCGAACAGCTACCCCGCCTGCTCGCCGCCCTCGAGACCGCCGACCTCGCCATCGGCTCCCGCTGGGTCACCGGGGGAGAGGTCCGCAACTGGCCCCGGCGCCGCCTGCTGCTCTCCCGCGGCGGCAACCTCTACGTCCGCGCCGCCCTCGGCGTACCACTACGCGACGCCACCGCCGGCTACCGCGCCTACCGCGCCAGCGTCCTACGCGACCGCGACCTCACCCGCATCGCCTCCCAGGGCTACTGCTTCCAGGTCGACCTCGCCTGGCAGGCCTGGCTCGCCGGCTTCCACATAACCGAAGTCCCCATCACCTTCGTCGAACGCGAACGCGGCACCTCCAAGATGAGCAACGCCATCGTCGCCGAAGCCTTCTGGCGCGTCGCCTGGTGGGCCCTCACCCACCGCCGCCGCCGCCGACCCACCCCACGCCCCACCAGCACCAGCACCAGCACCAGCCACGCACCGACCACCACGGCCATACCCCACGCCAGCACCAGCAGCGACAACACCGGCGACGGACAGCAGGCCACCCTCACCACCGGCAACCCCCACTGACCCCACCCGGACCCGGCCGACCGCGGGCACGCCAAAGGGTCGGGCACGCACAACCCGTGCCCGACCCTCACCGCCCGCAGCCACCCAGGCCGCGTCAGACCTCAGGCGCTACGGCGCCCCTCACCCGTACCCCGCAGCACCGCCAACCGCTCCGCCAGGACCTCCTCCAGATCATCCGTGGTCCGGCGCTCCATCAGCATGTCCCAGTGCGTCCGCGGCGGCTTCGCCTTCTTCGGCTCCGGCCGCTCACCATCCACGATCACCGACGCCCCACCACACACCCGGCACTCCCACACCGACGGCACCTCCGCCTCCGCGGCGAAGGGCATCGTGAACTGGTGCCCGTTGGGGCAGTCGTACGAAGCCGACTGCCGTGGGGCAAGCTCGGTACTGCGGTCAGTCTCGTAAGACACGGCACCGAGACGGCTTCCCCGCAGGATGCGCTCGCCCATATAACTCCTCCGAGCGTCGAGTCGTGTGCAACTACCACCCGACAACGTTCTGGCCAGCCGAGACGTTCCCGCCGCGGAAGGACCCCTCACATAATCATGACCACACCACCTCCCCGCAGCGCCCCCCGACACCGCAACCCCCGCCTGCGCGCCCTGCACACCACCACCCTCGGCCTCACCCGCGCCGCCGTCGGCGCCCTCGTCCTGGCCCGCGCCACCGACACCCTGCGCCTCGCCGGCGCCGACCGGGTCACCGCCACCCACCTCGCCTGGGTCGCCCGCCTCGCCGGCATCCGCGACCTCGCTCTCGGCGCCGGCCTGCTCACCGCCCAGGCCACCCGACGCGACACCCACACCTGGCTCTGGGCCGGAATGCTCGCCGACGCCGCCGACGTTTCCGTCTTCGTGACCTCCACCGCCCGCGGCCACCTCCCACCCGCCATCGGCACCGCCATGGCCACCGCCGCCCTCGGCGGAGCCGCCGCCGCAGCACCCCTGCTCACCCACCCCCACACCCACGACAGCGACACGGGGGAGTAACACCACGGGGGAGCGGTGCCACCGCAACCCCACCGCGCCACCCACCCTCGACCCGAAAGGACCAGGCCATGGCCCACCCGGACCCCACCGGCACCACCGGCACCACCGGCAAGATCACCAAGACCGATGCGGAATGGCGTGCCGAACTCGGCCCCGAGCGCTACGCCATCCTCCGCGAAGCCGCCACCGAACGCGCCTTCACGGGCGCCTACACCTACAACAAGGACACCGGCACCTACCGCTGCGGCGCCTGCGGAGCCCCCCTGTTCACCTCCGACACCAAATACGACTCCGGCTCCGGCTGGCCCAGCTTCACCGAACCCACCACCGCCGCCGCCGTCCACCTCGTCGACGACCACTCCCACGGCATGACCCGCACCGAAGTCCGCTGCGCCCGCTGCGACAGCCACCTCGGCCACGTCTTCGACGACGGCCCCGGCCCCACCGGCGAGCGCTACTGCATGAACAGCCTCGCCCTCGACCTCGACACCACCACCTGACAGCCCCCACCCACAGCGGCCCACCGGTCACCCCCCGGAGGGGAGATCGATCCGGCGGTGACATACATGCGGTCCGGTCGCTTTCTTCGCCTACCGTGCCGGTGAGCTGCCCCGGGGTGCAGGCCGTCTGGCAGACGGGAGCCGCGCTGAGGGCGAGGCGCCCGGATGGCGCTCGGAGATCCGGACCCGCAGCGCGGCGGGCCGGACGGCGAAGTGCAGTGGTGGGTGGAGCTCAGCCGCCTCGCCGTCGATGCCGGCGTGCACGGGTGCGGAGGCGCCGGCCGTCAGGCCCTGAGCGGTCCAGGCTCGTCCGGGAGGGTGTGGGTCGCCGCCCGGGCGGTCAAGAAGGACGATTCCCAGGCGGCCGGTGTCGAGCGCCGGGCGGGTACCGCGGGCCAGGGGCTGGTCCAGCGCGTACAGGTTGTTCGAGACGAGTACGACGGCGAGCCGGGCGTGTTCACGCCCCAGGTCGTCCACCAGGCGCAGATCGGGCGCCGGCGCGCTGGGGCCGAATACCTCCCCTGCGGTCTGGATCAGCGTCCGGAGCTTGGCGTCCCGGTAGCCGGGCTGGTGGACGGCGTCACCGTAGATACCGAGGGACACGTTGTTGACGAACACCCGGCCGTTCACATCGGCCAGGTCAATCTGGCGCTCGACCCCGTCGGTGAACGCGTCCAGCGCGCCCACCGGATCGTGTCGGTCGACCCCCAGATCAAGGGCGAAGTGGTTACGCGTGCCCGCGGGAATGCAGATGAAGGGTAGCCGGCGCGCGGCCGCGGCTGCGGCGACCACCGCCAGCGACCCGTCACCCCCGGCCATTCCCAGCGCATCGGCGCCGCCGGCCACGACGTCGCCGACCAGCGCGGCCAGATTCCGGCCCTCGGTCAGGACGACCGGCTCTATGCCGCGTTCGCGGGCCCGATCGGCGATGCCGGCGCGCGCCGCCGTGCCACCACCGGATCTCGGGTTGACGAACAGCACCGGTCGTTCCGGTCGGCGGCTCGGCAGCCAACCGTAACGCGACAGCTGCTGATCGTCGCCGCTCATCCACCACACTCCCGGCCTACTCTTCGACCGCGGATTCTGCCTGGCGACCGGGGCCGTTGCGGATCTCGAGGATGAGCTCGTGGACCAGGCGGGTTATCTCGGTGTTTTCGTGCAGGTCGTGCTCGGCGACCTGGAAGTCGTGGTTGGCTTTTTCCTGTGCGAAGGCGGCCTGCCGGTTCTGACCGATCATCACGAAGGTGGAGAGGAAGATCGCCTCGAGTGACACAAACAGGGTCAGCGTCGGCCACGGGCGCTTCTCCAGCCAGATCATCCAGGCCGCGAAGAGCGTGGCATGCAGATAGACGAACTGCATTGAGCCGGCGAAGGCTGTGATGGCATCGGCGATCCGCAGTTGAATGTCCTCGCGCCGCTGACGCAGCTCGGACATGACGACGGGGTGCAATTGTGGCGGTGCACTCGTGACTTTTCGGGTCATGGACAGCAGCGTAGAGGCTCATGACGTGCGTGGGGGGACGTCGGCGTTCATGCGCCGGCTCGGCCGGAGTGGCCTCGTGGCCGCCTCTGGCCTTCGGGAGATCGGCGGCATTCGCCAGCGGCGGCTCACCGGCTGATCTGCCGATGAGCCGCCGCGTCGCCGGGGCGTCGGCTCCCCACCGACCTGGACGGCGGTGGTGGCGCCGCTGGCGACCGTCCGTATTCGCTGGGTGCTCGGCCGGAGGAGCGACATGACCCCCTTCCGCGCGCAAGCAGCATGCTAGCCGCGGCTCCCGGCGAGCTCCTCGGCCTCAGCGCGGGCGATGACCGCGTCGGCGATGGTGTATTCAGCCTGGTCGATCGCGAGAAGTGCGACGTCGATGGCGTCGATGGCGTCCTCCTCATGGGCATCCCGTTCGGCGCGTCGCTGTTCCGCCTCGGCGCGCAGCTCGGCGAACCGCTCGTTCACCGATGACCGCAGGGCGTTCCACCGCGCCTGCGCGCCTGCTTCCGCCTGCTCGATCTGCTGCGACTCCAATGCTCTGGCCTTGAGCCGGCTCCTTCAGCAGCCGACCGACTGCATTCGTGTGTGCCCTGACACCCGCGGGTTGTGGACACGGTATGCGATTCGGCAGCCCGCGGCAGCCCGCCTGGGGCTTACCTCCGGATCTGATGCTTGATTGCCAGAAGGGGTAAATGCGGAAAGCGTTCCTTTCCTGCCCCATGGGGCGTTAGCCATCCTTGTCCATGCCGACCCCGGCGGTGGGCCTGAGCCGGCCGAAGGCGGGCAGGGCGCGGCCGGCCCGAGCGCATCCGCCGCCCGGCGCACCGGCCGCGGCATCGAGATAGGCCAGGTAGGTCACCTCCCGGTGTCGGTCCGGACGATGACCGCGCCGACGACGTCCTCGACCTTCCTCGATGATCAATCTGACAGCGCCTTGAGCTGCGCGAACAGCCGCTTCACAGTGGAAACTCCTCGTCGGTGGAACGCAAGCCCAGCCACCCCAACCACTCCCCACACGCCGCGCCGATAATGCACATTATGTCAAGTAGACCGCCTCAACGAAGATCCGATCCTGGCTACCGTGCCAGGGTGCCCGGGTGCGCACTGGCCGGCGAGGACAGCTCCTCGACTGCCATGAAGATCGCGCGGCTTGGCACACTCTCCGGTCTCCCCCGGGCGCTTGTTCTTGTTGATCTTTATTGAGTTGGCAAGCCGGGGCCATCAACAACGTTGACTATGTCGAGGCCCTGACGACGTCACTGCGACCATGACGCGGCAGGCCGTCCCATCACCTCACCGCACCCACCAGGGGGCGGCCAGATCCGCCAGAGGCCCACCGGTGCACCCCCTGACGAAGCCACAGCCACCTTCTCGACCTGAAGATCGAGAAGGTGGCACTGCTTCCCCAGGTGCCTGGTAGTTGTTCCTGAGGTGATCGCGGGCCGCCCCACGTCGTCAACGCCGTTGATTATCTTGGTTGACGATGGACGGGGTCGATGCGGTTCTGGCCATACTCCCCCGCCGTGGCCCGTGGCCTGGCGGGTCAGGTTGCCGCGGGCAGGTGGATGAGGAGTTCGCCGTGCAGGATGCTGATCCAGCCGTCGGGGTGCGCGGCCCAGGCCCGCCAGGCGTCGGCGATCTCGTCGATGTCGCCGTGGGTGGCGAGACCCGAGGCCAGCAGCTGGTCGGTGATCGCCGAACCGGAGATCCGCTCGGCCCACATGCCGCCCCACTCGCCGCGGGACTCGGGGTCGGCGTAGCACCAGGTGGATGACGTCACGGTCGTGGCTGTCGCGCCGGCGGCGTGGGCCCAGGCGAGCAGGCGCCGCCCGGCGTCGGGCTCGCCCCCGTTGGCGCGGGCGGCCGCCTGGTAGAGGGTGAGCCAGCGGTCGAGCCCGGGCAGCCGTGGATACCAGGTGAAGGCGCTGTAGTCGCCGTCGCGGACCGCGACCACGCCCCCGGGCCGGCAGACGCGCGTCATCTCGCGCAGCGCCGCCACCGGGTCGGCGAGGTGCTGTAGCACCTGGTGGGCGTGTACGACGTCGAACGAGTCCGACGGCAGGTCGAGGTGGTGCACGTCGCCGACGACGAGATCCACCGGCGGGCCGCCGCGGCGTTCGACCTCCGCCCGGGTGGCGGCGAGGGCCTCGGGGGTGGCCTCGAGGGCGGTGACCCGGCCGGGGGCGACCCGTTCGGCCAGGTCGACCGTGATCGTGCCCGGGCCGCTGCCGACGTCCAGCAGGTCGAGCCCGGGTCGCAGGTGCGGAAGCAGATACGCCGCGGAGTTCTGCGCGGTACGGGTGCGGTGGGACCGAAGCACGCTCTCGGCGTGCCCATGGGTGTAGGTGCCGGTGGAGGTCATGGCCTCACGCTAGCAGGCATCCCATCATTCGGGAGCCAAGTCCCAGTATATGGGACACCTCCCCGCCCTGGTGCAGTTGTCCCGGATATCACCTCTTGTGATCATGTTCGCCGGCGGCTCGTCAACGGTGTTGATTATCTTGGTGTCAGTGGGTGGCGTCGGACCAGCGGCGCAGGACGGCGACGTCGGCGACGAGGCGTACCCCGCTGCCGGTCGCCCAGTAGGCGCCGGTCGCGGCGAGGGCGCGGCGCAGCAGGTTGACGGCGGCCTGCGCGTGGGCGGCGGGGACGTGCAGGAGCAGCTCGTCGTGCAGGCAGAGGACGACCTCGCCGTCGAGGGCGGGCAGCTCGGCGCGCACGGTGGCGGCCCAGGCCTTGAACAGCTCGGCGGCGGGGCCCTGGATGACAGCGTTGCGGGCGAACCGGCCGCGCGCGGACTCGGGGACGCGCGGCGGCGGCGCGGGCACGCCCGGGCCGTCGAGGCCGCCGATGCCGTCGAGGTCGTCGGGAGACGGCGGATCGGTGCGGCCGGTCTCGGGCGCCCGGGTCCCCGTGGCCGGGCGGGCGAGGTCGGCGAGGCGCAGCAGGCGTCCGCCGTAGGTGCGCAGGTCACGCCCGGCGCGCCCGGTGGCCTCGGCGTCGTCGAGGTAGGCCAGCGCGGCGGGGTAGGCGTGGCGCATGCGGCGCAGGGCTTCGCCCGCGGAGCCGGTGGTCTGGCCGTACATGGCGGCGAGCATGGCGACCTTGGCCTCGGGACGGTCGCGGCCGAGCTGGGTGGCGACGGGGGCGTACATGTCGTCGGCATGGGTGGCGCGCACGAGGGCGGGGTCGGCGGACACGATGGCGAGCACCCGCGGCTCGATCTGGCCGAGGTCGGCGCGCACGAGGACCCGGCCGGGTTCGGCGGCGACGATGGTGCGCAGGTCGGCGGGCAGGTTGTGCAGGCCGGCCTGGGCACTCATGCGCCCGGCGCCGCCGTCGCTGGCGTGCCAGGTGCCGCGCAGGCGTCCGTCGGCGCCGACGTGGGTGTCCAGCCAGCGGTGGCCGTAGGTCGTGGCGATCCGTTCGAGGCGCCGCCAGGTGAGCAGGGCGCCGACGACCGGGTGCGCGGCCCGCAGGGGTTCGAGGCGGCCGGATCGGGTGTCGGGGACGTCGATGCCGACACTGCGCAGCCCGGCCCGCACGGCGGCGGGGTTGCGCAGGTCGACGGGGCGGGGCAGGTGCGCGAGGACGGGGGCGTCGCGGCGCCGGCGGGCGGCCGCCTCCTCGGCCGGGGTGCGTGGGGGTGGGCCGAGGAGGTCGGCGAGCAGGGCGACGGCGGCGGGCCGGTCGACGGGCAGGCCGTCGTGTTCGAGCTCGCGGGCGAGCAGCTCGGCGGCGGACTCGGCGCGGGCGGTCAGGACGGGCAGCGGGGTGCGCCCGGGGCGGGCGCGGCCGTCGCCGAGGCGACGCAGCGCGGTGTCCTGGTGGGCCTGGACGCGCAGGGCGCGGACGGCGAGCTCCCCGGCGCGCCCCAGCGCCTCGCCGAGGCCCCACTCCCCGGCGCCGGGGCTGGAGCCGGCGCCGTTATCGCCGGGACCGTGATCGCCCGCAGGGCCGTACACGCCGGCAGGGTTCACGCCGGCAGGGGCCGCGGCGGCGGTGTCGATGGCGGGCTCGGAGGTGACGGTTTCCCACAGGTCGAGCTGGCCGGGGGCAGTGTGGCCGGAGCGCGTCGCGGGTACGGGCGCGGGGGGCACCGGCTGGCCGGTGACCGCGGCCCACACCGCGCCGGGGTCACCGCGGCGGCCGCCGTGCAGCAGGCGGTGGACGGCGGCGAGGTCCCAGCAGGCACCGGGACGGGTGCCGCCGGCAAGGAGGATCTCGGCGGCGGGCGCCGCCGACCACCACACCCAGCGGGGCGCGAGGCGCCGTTCGACCTCGGCGAGCAGGCGGGCGCACTCCCCCGGCTCCGCGGCGACGGTCAGGAGCCGGTGGGTGGGGTCGGCCCAGGCGAGGGCGAAGCCGGCGGCCGGTGCAGTGGCCGGGACCAGGGCGAGCAGCCGGCGCGGTTCATGGGGGGCCGCCCACAGCTCGGCGAGCGGCTCGTGGGTGTGGCGCGGGTGGGGCGAGACCGGCACCGACGTCATGGGCGGATTCTGCCCGCCAGGTCCGACAGGCCACGCCCTGGGTTGTGATCTTCACTGCGTGATCGCTCTCAGCGTGATCGAGACCCGGGACACGCCCTGGTCGGCTTCCGGCGGGGGCGCCGCGCCCTGGGCGGGACGCGGGCTTCCCGGCGCGGCGCTGCTCCGGAAAGCGGAAATACCCGCGCCGGAAACCTGCAGCGGTGACAATCCCCGACGGGGAGTCGGATTCCGACGAGAGGGCGAAAGGCAGCCGGGAGTCCAACGGCAGTCGGGGGGAGGGTGGTTCATGGCGGGGCGCGACACGGAGTACGAACGCCCCATCCTGCTGGGCTGCGGGGGCTGCGATGCCCGGTGGACGGCGCTGACCGCGGCGCACTGCCGCGGCTGTCATGCGACGTTCGCCGGGGCGACCAGTGGGTTCGACGCCCACCGGGTCGGCGGCTCCTGTCAGCCTCCCGCGGGTGTGGGCCTGCACGAGGACCGTGGCTACTGGCTGGTCGACGGCGAGCGCCCGCCGGGCCGGGTTCTGCACGACTCCCCCGCCCGAACCGCTCCCGCCTCGGTCACCACGACCCCGGGCGAGGCGAGGACGCCGGGTGGGGCGACGGCGGCGCGCCGCAGGCGGGCTGACGGCGTCCCGGGGGCGGGTTCCGGCGGGTCGCAGGGTGCCGGCGCAACCCATGGGGGTCGCGGTCAGGCACGATCGAGAGACCATGACTCTCACCGACTCCCTCCCCGCCATCCCTCCGGACGCCGCCGAGCCTGATCCGGACACCCTCTACGACGCGTTCGCCACCTGGGTCGGCGAGCAGGGCCTGGAGTTGTATCCGGCGCAGTCCGAGGCACTCATCGAGATCGTCAGCGGGTCGAACGTGATCCTGGCGACGCCGACCGGGTCGGGCAAGAGTCTGGTGGCGGCGGGGGCGCATTTCGCGGCGCTGGCGGGCGGGCGGCGGACGTTCTACACGGCGCCGATCAAGGCGTTGGTGAGCGAGAAGTTCTTCGCGTTGTGCGCGATGTTCGGCGCCTCGAGTGTCGGGATGATGACGGGGGACGCGTCCGTCAACGACACGGCGCCGATCATCTGCTGTACCGCGGAGGTGCTGGCGAACATCGCGCTGCGCGACGGCGTGGCGGCCGATGTCGGCCAGGTCGTGATGGACGAGTTCCACTACTATGCCGACCCCGACCGGGGCTGGGCGTGGCAGGTGCCGCTGCTGGAGCTGCCGCGCACCCAGTTCGTGCTGATGTCGGCGACGCTCGGTGACGTGTCGATGTTCGAGCGGGATCTGACCCGGCGCACGGGGCGGCCGACGGCGGTGGTGCGCTCGGCGCAGCGTCCGGTGCCGTTGTTCTACCGGTTCGTCACGACGCCGCTGCACGAGACGATCGGTGAGCTGCTGGAGACCCGCCAGGCGCCGGTGTACGTCGTGCACTTCACCCAGGCGCAGGCGTTGGAGCGGGCGCAGACGCTGATGAGCGTGAACGTGTCGAGCCGGGCGGAGAAGGACGCGATCGCGGCGGCGATCGGCGGTTTCCGGTTCACCGCCGGGTTCGGGAAGGTGCTCTCAAGGCTGGTGCGCCACGGCATCGGGGTGCACCACGCGGGGATGCTGCCGAAGTACCGGCGGCTCGTGGAGCAGCTGGCGCAGGCCGGGCTGCTGAAGGTGATCTGCGGGACGGACACGCTCGGGGTGGGCATCAACGTGCCGATCCGCACGGTGGTGTTCACGTCGCTGTCGAAGTACGACGGGTCGAGGGTGCGGTTGCTGACTGCGCGGGAGTTCCACCAGATCGCCGGGCGGGCCGGCCGGGCGGGCTACGACACGGTCGGCAACGTCGTCGTGCAGGCGCCGGATCATGTCGTGGAGAACATGAAGGCGCTGGCGAAGGCCGGCGACGATCCGAAGAAGCGGCGCAAGGTGGTGCGCAAGAAGCCGCCGGAGGGCACGGTCGGCTATGGGGAGCCGACATTCGACCGGCTGGTGGCCGCCGAGCCGGAGCCGCTGACGTCGCAGTTCACGGTGTCGCACGCGATGCTGCTCAACGTCATCAACCGGCCGGGCGACGCGTTCGCGTCGATGCGCCATCTGCTCACCGACAACCATTCGGATCCGGCGACGCAGCGCCGGCTGATCCGCCGGGCGATCGCGATCTACCGGGCGCTGCTGTCCGCGGGGGTGGTGGAGCGCCTCGACTCCCCCGACGAGCTGGGCCGCAGTGTGCGGGTGACGGTGGATCTACAGCTGGACTTCGCGCTGAACCAGCCGCTGTCCCCGTTCGCGCTGGCGGCACTCGAGCTGCTGGACCCGGCGGCTCCGGAGTACGCCCTGGACGTGCTGAGTGTGCTGGAGTCGACGCTGGACAATCCGCGTCAGGTGCTGCACGCCCAGCTGCAGAAGGCGCGCGGCGAGGCGGTGGCGGCGATGAAGGCCGAGGGCATCGAGTACGACCGGCGCATGGAGCTGCTCGACGAGGTGACCTATCCGCAGCCCCTCGGTGAGCTGCTGGGCGCGGCGTTCGAGACCTACCGCCGGGGGCATCCCTGGGTGGGTGACTACGAGCTGGCGCCGAAGTCGGTGGCCCGCGAGCTGTTCGAGCGGGCGATGACGTTCGCCGAGTACGTGTCGTTCTACGGGCTGGCTCGTTCCGAGGGGCTGCTCCTGCGCTACCTGGCGGACGCGTACAAGGCGCTGCGGCACACGGTGCCGGAGGACGCGCGCACCGAGGCCCTCGCGGATCTCACCGAGTGGCTCGGGGAGCTGGTCCGCCAGACGGACTCGAGCCTGCTCGACGAGTGGGAGCAGCTGCGCGACCCGGCGGTCGACGGCGCGGCGGGGACGGGTGCGGCGCAGGTCCGGCCGGGCTCGGTGGACGGGCGCCCGCCCGCGGTGACGCGCAATCTGCGGGCGTTTCGGGTGCTGGTCCGCAACGCCCTGTTCCGGCGGGTGGAGCTCGCGGCGCTGCGCCGCTACGACCTGCTCGGCGAGCTGGACGGTCCCGGAGCCGGCGGCGACGGCGTGCTCGCCGCGGCGGGCGGGCCGGTGTTCGACGCGGACGGCTGGCAGACGGCGCTCGAGGCGTACTACGACGAGCACCCCGAGATCGGCACCGGGCCGGACGCGCGGGGGCCGAAGATGCTGCTGCTCGACGATGACGGCCCGGTGTGGCGGGCGCGGCAGATCCTCGACGATCCGGCCGGTGACCACGACTGGGGCATCAGCGCCGAGATCGACCTGGCCGCCTCCGACGAGGCGGGGGTCGCCGCCGTGCGGATCACGGCGGTGGACCGGCTCTGATCCGCTCCCCCGGCCACCGGGTCGCGTCACCGGCGTCGCCGGCGCCCGTCGGACTGGCGCGCGACGCCCCGCGACGGGAGCGTGCCCCCACCCACCATGCTCCCCACAAGGTGCCGGGGGAATCGACTGGCGCAGTATCGTCACCCTGTGAGTACCGTACGGGTCTTCCTGTTGGATGACCACGAGATCGTCCGCCGGGGGATTCGCGAGATGCTCTCGGAGACCGGCGACGTGGAGGTCGTCGGTGAGGCGTCCACCGCGGCCGAGGCGCTGCGGCGCATCCCCGCCACCCGGCCCGACGTGGCCGTGCTCGATGCCCGGCTGGAGGACGGCAACGGCATCGACGTCTGCCGGGATCTGCGCTCGGCGCATCCCGAGATCGGCTGCCTGATCCTCACGTCGTACGACGACGATGACGCCCTGTTCGCCGCGATCATGGCCGGGGCCGCCGGGTATCTGCTCAAGCAGATCCGGGGCACCGATCTGGTGGGCGCGATCCGCACGATCGCCTCCGGGCGGTCCCTGCTCGACCCGGCGGTCACCCAGCGGGTGCTGACGAGGCTGCGGGAGGGTCCCGCGGAGGACCGTAAGCTGGCCGCCCTGGGCGAGCGGGAGCGGCAGATCCTCGTCCTCATCGCCGAGGGCCTGACCAACCGGCAGATCGCGGGCCGGATCCACCTGTCGGAGAAGACCGTCAAGAACTATGTCTCGGCGATCCTGGAGAAGCTGGAACTGTCCAGCCGCACCCAGGCCGCCGTCTACGCCACCCGCATCGACAAGTAGCCCCTGCCGCCGGCCATGACGGGCCGCTGGCCATCATGCCGAGGGACACACACGCTTCCCGGGCTTGGGACCGTGGCTATCCCTCGGCACGCCAGGCGGGGAGACGTCAACGGTGTTGATTATCTTGGTTGGGCGCGGTGCGCGCGACGTCGCCACGGGTGCTGGCCGGGTCAGCGTGCGGGTCGGGTCAGCGTGCGGGTCGGCCGGGAGCAGGTCAGTCGAGAAGGTTGCGGACGGTCTGCAGGGCCTCGGCGACCGTGACAGCGGTGCGCACGACCGTCGCCGAGGGCCACGGGTCGGCGCGGGCCGCCATCGCGCGGTGGATCGCCACCGTCGCCTCGGACGGGTCGGGGCCTGCGGCGAGGCGGCGGGCGATGCGGGCGGCGGCGACCTCCGGGGTGGTGACGCAGTGCAGCTCCACGAGGTCGGCGCTGAGGGCCGTAGCGAGCTCGGCGGCGCCCTGGCGGTGCCGCGCGCTCGACCAGGACGCGTCGAGCACCACCCGCTCGCCGCGGCCGAGCGCCGCGCGGGCCCGGCGCAGCATCTCCGCGTAGGTCGCGTCGGTGATCTCCGGCGCGTACCGGCCCGTCCCGTAGCCGGCCTCGTCCTCGGGGGGGTCGGCGGGATCGGGGCCGACGAGTTCGGCGCGGATGATGTCGCTGCGCAGCAGCACCCAGCCGTCGCCCAGTTCGGCGAGCCGACTGGCGAGGGTGGTCTTGCCCGTGCCGGGCAGCCCGCCGACAACGACCAGGCGGACCCGGCCGGCGCGCAGGTGGCGGTGGGCGACGGCGAGCAGGCGCCGCGCCCGCTCGGCGGCGTCGGGGTCGTCCTGGCCGTGCAGGCAGGCGGTGCGCACCTGGTCGAAGGCCCGGTAGGCGACGTAGAAGTGCTGCAGTGACCGGGGATGCACCTCGCCGCTGAACTCCCGGTAGGCCTCCAGGAACTCGGCGGCCTCCTCGGGGGCGCCGAGGCGTTCGAGGTCCATGGCGAGGCTCGCGACGTCGCCGAGCACGTCGCCGCAGCGTCCCCGCAGGTCGAACTCGACGCAGTCGAGGATGCGGGGGCCGTCGGCGAGGCAGAAGATGTCCTCGGCGAGCAGGTCGCCGTGGCCGTCGCGGATCCAGCCGGCCCGGGTGCGCTCGGCGAGCAGGTCGCCGCGCCCGTCGAGGTAGCGCAGGGCGAGGCGGCCGATGTCGTCGACGACACGGGCGTCGAGCTGGCCGCCGCGGTAGGGCGCGAGGGCGGCGAGGCGTTCGCGCCACAGCTCGGCGAGGGCCGCGGGCTCCCCCGTCGCGGCGATCTGCGGGCTGGTCTGGCAGCGCTGGTGGAACACAGCCAGCGCGCGGGCCACGGCACGCAGCATCGGGCCGACGCGGTGGCCACGGCGGACCAGGGTGGACAACTGCCGGGTGGCGGGCAGCCGGCGCATCACGACGAGATGGTCGACGATGGTGCCCGCGTCGTCGCGCAGGTCGGCGACGCCGAGGTAGACGTCGGGGGCCAGGCGGCGGTTGAGCGCCACCTCGGCCAGGCACAGCGCCTCCCGGGCCCGCCGGTCGGTGACGGGGAACAGGCCCAGGTCGACGGGCTTGCGCCGCTTGTACGCGCGGTCGCCGAGCAGGTAGAGCACCGCGCCGTGGGTCTCGGTGGTCTCGCTGGCGGCGAGCTCGGCCAGGGACGGGGCGGCCAGGCGCGGACCGACGGCCTCGGCGCCCATGCTCAGGCCCAGGCCCGCGCCCAGGGCGGCGCCGGGGACGGTCACGGACGGCGTGCCGGCGGGGCCATGGCGGCCGCCGGCACCTGCGCCGGGTAGCGCATCCCGCACATACTGGACGGTCATCGCCTCTCCCGGAATCGAACACAGGCAGTCGAACACACCCGTACGGTCGTGCTCACTGTTCATGCTCGCCGGAGACGGGCGAGCCCACGACCGCCAGAGGTTGCCTACCCGGGGGACGTTCGGACCGCCCGGGCCGGTCATCAGGCCCGGGCGGCCCCACACCTGCGCGGGTCTCAACGGGCCTCGGCGGGCCTCAGCGGCCCTCGAACTGGCGCAGGAACGCCTCACGTTCGGCGAGGGCGCGCCGGATGCGGCGCTCGGCGTCGGTGAAGGCCTCGTCGTCGAGCAGCAGTCGCCCGCAGTAGCGGTCGACGAGACCGGCCAGCGTCAGCAGGATCGCCCGCAGTTCCTGCGGTGTGGACGCGATCCACGGCCAGGCATTCTCCCGCATTCCGCAAACGGTGTGCAAAACATCCTGGACGCTCAGCGCGCGGGCTCGGATAGGCGGCCCGCTGCCGTCGTGACCAGGGCCGGAATCGGCCTCGGACCACATCCCGACGCGGGCACCGAGCGCCCACTGCGTCCAGGGGTCGCAGGCCACGTCGAGCATTCGCCGGCCGCCGCGGAACAGGATGTGCCATCCGGTCCTTTCCGCCAGGAACAGACCGTACTTCTCGGCCAGCGGCTCGAGAATCTCCATCGCGGCCAGATCGAACTCGGCTCCGGCCCGGCCGCCACCGGTTCCGTCGCCGTGCTCCTGTCGCATCGCCACTTCACCTCGCCATCCGGCCCTCGCGGGCCAGTTCCCGCCGGTCCGTTTCCGCCGGCCCGCCGCCGGCGCGCGGCACCCGAGCGTGCGCACGGCACCGGCGGCGCCGGGACCCGCGGTGAACTGTAGAAGACAACCAGGGATCGCGTAACGAAAATCCTGACCCTTGTCCGCGCGGGCATGGGTTGTTGGACCGGGTCGGCCCGGCACACGGGAGAGATCACATCCGGGATATCCGAAACAGCCCGACAAACGTGATGCGCCCCGCGGACGGCGCTCTCGCCAGCGCCTGCGGAAAAGACCAGGTCAGCCCGATACGCCGCCCCGGCGGGGAATCGTTCGCCACTCGGCCGGGCGGCGGCGGCTCGCCGGTTCACCGCCCGCTCCGGTGCGATGCAGCCACCACGGACGAGCTATCCTGGCCCGACCATGACACCACCAGTGGGCCGGATTGCCACAACAGTCGGCGGGCCGGCGTCCATGCCGGTCGGTCATCCGGCGGCACCGGCAGCGCACCGGGCCGGCGACCGTCCGTCACCAGTCGGGCATCCGACGGCAATCCGACGGGAAGGGTGACCCGGGGCCGCGCACCGCCTCGGTAGCATCGCCTGGATCTCCGCGCCGCCATGGCCGTAACGGGCCTGCCACCAGGGCAGATCCGCCGCGAGCCGGCCCGGCGCGGCGCCCGGTCCGCACACCGGGTCCGCGTACTCCTGGGAGCTCACGATGACGTCGCCATGGCAACCGCAGGACCAGCCTCAGGCTACCAGGGCCAGCCCGGGCCCCCCGACCCGCAGGGCTACCAGCAGGGCTGGCCGGGTGGGCCAGGAGCGACGGGCGGCTACCCGGGCGGTGGCGCACCGGGCTATCCGAGCCAGCCCGGCTACGGCGCACCCGGCGGCTTCCCGCCCGGCCCGCCCGGCTACGGCGCCCCGGGCTACGGCGGCCCGGCGCCCTACGACGCCTCCGCACCCTTCGGCCGGCACCCGGTCACCGGTGAGGCCTACTCGGACAAGCAGAAGCTGACCGCCGGCCTGCTGCAGATCCTCCTCGGCGGGGTCGGCGCCGGCCGCTGGTACCTCGGCGACACCGGTATCGCGCTGGCGCAGCTGTTCACCTGCGGCGGCCTGGGGATCTGGGCGCTCATCGACGGCATCATGATGCTGACCGGCAACGTCCGCGACAAGCACGGCCGGCCGCTGCGTGACTGACCGGCGGCCGAGCACGGCGGCGGCGCTCGGGCCTGCCACGCCGAGTGCTGCCGGGGGCGGGGCGGCGAGCGCCACCCCGCCCGCGGGTGGCGCGCCGGACCTGGCGCCGGCCGCCCTGGCGCCAGCTGCGGTGCGCCGCCGCCGGATCGTCGCCGGGTGTGTGGCCGCGGCGGGGGTCGCGGGCCTTGCCTACCTGGTGGGCCATGACCCGCACGACCCGGGTGTGCCGATGCCCGGCTGCCCGATCCACCGCGTCACCGGACTGGACTGCCCGGCCTGCGGCACGCTGCGCGCGACCTACAGCCTGCTGCACGGCCACTGGGCCGCCGCCGTGCACGACAACGCGTTCGTGCTGGCCTGCGCCCCCCTGCTCGCGGGTCTGCTGGCCCGTCAGGGGCTCGCGGTGCGCCGCGGGCGGCGCGCTCCCCTGCCGCCGCCGCTGGCCTACGGGCTCGGCGCCGTCGCCCTGGCCTGGATGGTGGTCCGCAACCTTCCCTCCTGGCCCGGATGATCACCGCCGCCATGGCAGGGCGTCAACACCGTTGATTATCTTGGGCGTGGGGCGGGTGCGGCAGCGTCCGCGGACCGCTCGCCCTGCTGACCGGGGATCAGCGTGCCGCCGGGACGGGATGGAAACGCCAGGTCCTCGATCTGCGCCCGTCGCGGCGGCGGGATGACGGCCGGCGCCCCGTCGACGAGATGCACGACGACGGTGTCACACAGCCCGAGGCAGACACCGTCCAGGAACAGCCCGGCGCTGTGGGTGAACGACGTCTGGCCGACCCGGCCCACCCCGACACCCACCAGGTATGTCCCGGGGTACGTCGCCTCGCCCAGGTAGTGCACCGAGGACTGGGCGACGACCAGGGCGAACCCGTCCTGGCCCGAGGCCGGACCGGCGCCGGTACCGGCTCCGCCGCCGGCGCCGAAGATCCGCCGCTGCAGGGCGTCACGGGCGTCGTCGTAGAACGATGCGAGCGCGACGGTGTGCAGGTGCCCGCCCGCGTTGAGGTCGCTGAGCCGGGCGGTGACACTGTGGCTCAGGGGATAGCTGGCGAGGCTGAGCCGCTGGGGGTCGCGCCTGAGGTCCATGCCGCCACAATGTCGGTACGGCGCCCCCGGTGTACCCCACTGCAAGCAATGTCTCACCCTCCGGCGCAGAACGTCCCCAGGGCACCGCTGTCACCCGGCCCTGACCGTCTGGTCACCCAGACGATGCGTTTGCTTCCCGTCCGCCCCACCCCGGGCTACTCTGCCGGGCATGGTCTGGAACCGACGGGGGTCGAGGAGCGGTGGACGCCTCACCGTCCGCGACGGCAGCACACGTGACCACGACGCCGTGAGGAAGGACCGGTGAGCGGAACTCCCGCGGGCGACTCCCACCGCGATCAGGAGCCGGTGCCGTTCATCGCCCTCGTCGCCTGCAACGCCTGCCGTCGACGCCGCGGCGCCCAGCGGCGCCGGACGGGTCGGGTGGAGCAGATCCCCCGGCATGGCACCTGCCCGCACGGCCTGCCCCTGCGCATGCTGTGGGCCGACGACCAGGGCCCTACCGCACCCCCGCCCCCCTGACCCCACCCTCGCCGGACGAGCACCGCCGGGCGGGTGGGCGGGGTCAGCGGGGCCAGCGTCGACGGGCTGCCGGTCCCGTCGCTCCCGCCTCCGTCGCCCGCAGCACACCGCCAGCCCCCACCGTCGCCGGCAGGCCGGTCCGCAGGCGGCGCCGCACCACGATGGTCTGCTCGCTGTCCGCGGGCCGTGCCGTCACGGTCCGACTCCCTGGCGTCGAGCCGAGGACGGCGATGGGCAGGGTGGGGGACGTGGCCGACAGCGCCGCCGCGCCGGGCGGGGCGACCGGCACGCGGGCGGCGACAGCGACCTCGGGCCGGGCGCGCGCGGGGACGAGCAGGCTCGCGGCGACCGCGAGGACGGCGACGACTCCGGCGGCCGCGAACACGAGGCGGAACGCGGCCAGGGTCGGGGCCTGCCCGGCCGCGGTGGCGACGGTCAGCCGGCCGAGGACCGCGGCGACGACGGCGCTGCACATCGCCTGGCCGAGCATCCGCGCCAGCACGTTGAGGCCGTTGGCAGCGGCCGTCTGCGTGCGTGGCACCGCCCGCATCGTCAGCATCGGCATCGCCGAGTAGGCCAGCGCCGTGCCCGCGGCGACCACCGCCGCTCCGAAAATGATCATCAGCAGGGTGTTGGTGGCGACGATCCGCAGCGCGTAGCCGGCGGCGAGCACGGACGTGCCGAGCAGCAGCGTCGCGCGCGGCCCGCGGGTAGCGGTGATCCGCGCGGCCAGCGGCGACAGGGCGACCATCACGACTCCGCCGGGCAGCAGGCACAGGCCGCTGGCGGACATCGACAGCCCCAGCCCGTAGCCGGTGTCCGTCGGGACCTGGACGAGCTGGGCGGTGGACAGCGCGTTGGCGTAGAAGGAGAAGCCGACGAGCAGGGCGGCGACGTTCGGCGCGAGCACCGCGGGACGGCGCGCCAGGCGCAGGTCGACCAGCGGATCGGTCACCCGCAGCTGCCGGCGCGCCCAGCCGGCGAGCACCACCGCGGCGACCAGCACCAGCCCGAGCAGGCGCGGGCTCGCCGGCCCCCACGCCACCCCCCGCGACAGCGCGACGAGCAGGCACGACAGGCCCACCGCGAGCCCCAGCGCCCCGGGCAGGTCGAACCGGGCACGGTCGCGCACCGGCGAGTCGGGCACGATCCGCCGCACCAGCACCAGGTCGGCCACGGCGAGGGCGCCGGTGACCCAGAACAGCGCATGCCAGTCGACGAGGTGGACGATCAGAGCGGTCGCGGGCATCCCGAGTGCCGCGCCGGTACCGACGGTGGCGCTCATCATCGCCACCGCCCCGCCGACACGCTCGGGGGGCAGCTCGTCGCGCAGGATGCTGATCGACAGCGGCACCACAGCCAGGCACATCCCCTGCAGGCCCCGCGCCGGGATCAGCAGCCAGATCCGCGACGTCGACGCGCACAGCACCGACCCGACGCCCAGCATGGCGAGCGCGACGAGCAGCATCCGCCGCTTGCCCACGATGTCCCCCGCCCGGCCGAACAGCGGCGTCACCACCGCCCCGACCAGCAGCGTGATCGTGACGAGCCAGCTGGCCTGGGACGGCGAGGCCCCCGTCAGGCGCGGCAGGTCCGGCAGCAGCGGCACGATGCACATCTGCGACGCCGCGACCAGCATCCCCCCGGCCCCCAGCACCGCCGCGAGCCGCCGCGACCGCCCAGCGCGCTCTCCCCCACCGCGACCGCCGCCCTCGCCGCTGCGGAGGTCCGGCTCACCGACGCCGCAGATGCCAGTGCCAGTGCCGGCCTCGGCGGACGCGAACCTGGAGGCTCCGTCGGTGCCGGGCGGTCCGGCGGGACCAGGCACCGGCTTGCTGCGCGTGGCGATCGTGCGCACGGGGGTGCTGAGCTTGGCGGTGGTGGTGCGCGTGGCGGCGCGCGTGGTGGCGGACGGGTTCGGGGCAGGTTCGTCCACGTCACTCCTCGGATGATCGACGGCGCCCCGCGGCGGCCCGACCGGCGCGACGTCCATCGGACAGTGCACGGTCGACCGCCCCCACCGGTCAACATCGCCGGCACCGCCCCTCCCCCGGCGAGCCTTGCATCTATGCAGGTCACAGGCACGAGTCGGGGCTCCCCGGGGTACCCGAAGGGCGGTGCGCCGAGGTGGCGCCCCGGCGGCTCGACCCCGGGCCGCGCGGTGCGTCTGCGGGCGCCGCGATCCCCGGCGCGAAACGTGGTGGCGGGGCGGGACGCCGTGTTCGCCGAGGCCCACCGGGTGCTGCGCCCTGGTGGTCGGCTGGTGGTCGTCGGCGCGCATCCCTGTTTCGGTGGCGTCTTCGTCGAGCGTGACAGCCGTGGCGGCTGCACCGTCCACCCCGGCTACCGCCGCCACCAGCGCGTCGAGCGTCATCGTCTGCTCGGCGACGGGATCCGTGCCCGGGTTGGCGTCGTCAACGTTCCCCTGCCCGTCCTTCTCAACGCCCTCACCGGCGCGGGACTCGTACTACGGGAGACCGCGGAGGATGACGGCGACCAGCCGGTCCCGGAGCTGCTCGGGCTCGCCGTCACCCGGCCTGATCCCAGACTCCGCTGACCACCCGCGACAGCCTGTGACAATCCGCGGCTGGTGGGCGAGTGAGAGCTCGGTTCCGCCCGCACTTCCCCTATGCGGGAAGCGTGAGCGGGGGCGGCAGGCGCCGCGTCGCGAACACCCTCCGCCGTGTCCGTTTTGCCCCACTCTTCGCGACACACACTGCCAAGACGCTGCCAGCTGCCCCGCACCGTCACGCCAGGATGATCACCGTTGGACCGGTGGGAACGGTGGGAGCGGGGTGGATGTGGCCGTGGGTGTCGCGCAGGGGGCGGCCGCTGCCGCCCGAGCGACTCTGGATGATCTCGGCGGTGATCGACACCGCGGTCTCCTCGGGGGTGCGCGCGCCGAGGTCGAGCCCGATCGGCGAGCGCAGCCGGGCCAGCTCCCCCTCGGTGGCACCGGCCGCGCGCAGGCGGCGCAGTCGGTCAGCGTGGGTGCGCCGCGAACCCATCGCGCCGACGTAGCCCGCCGGGGAGCGCAGGGCGACCCGCAGCACGGGGACGTCGACCTTCGGGTCGTGGCTGAGCACGCAGATCACCGTGTCCCGGTCGATCTGGGCCCCGTCGAGGTAGGCCGCCGGCCGCCCGCAGACCACCTCGTCGGCGTCGGGGAAACGGCGCCCCGTGGCGAACACCGGGCGGGGGTCACAGACCGTCACCCGGTAGCCGAGGAACCGGCCGGCGCGGGCCAGCGCGGCCGCGTAGTCCACGGCACCGATGACGATCATGCGAGGCGGTGCCGTGAACGACTGCACGAAGACCGGAACTACTCCCCCGCCCGTCTCCCCCGCACGCAGGCCGTACCGACGCACGCCGGTCCGGCCGTCCGAGAGCATCGCGCGGGCGTCACGCTCCGCAGCGTCGTTCGGGACAGCTCCTGCTGCGGCGCCGTCCGCCGGGGCGTCGTCGACCGGCGCGGAAACGGCGGGGTCGGCAGAGCCCGAGGCGGCGGAGTCGGAGGCGGCGGAGTCGGAGGCGGCGAGGGTGGCGGTGAACGGGGCGGGCCCGTGGCGGGGTGGCTGGCCGGGGTCGGGGTCGGGTCCGACGACTGTCTGCGTGCCGAGGGCTGGACCTGCGAGGACGGTGAGCACGGCGATCGGCTCGCCGGTCGCCACGGCGGCCAGTGCCGCGTCCAGAGCCGGGCGGGGGGCGGCGGCCGGGTAGGGGATGATCGCGATATCGATCGCTCCGCCGCAGGTCAGGCCGATGGTGAGGGCGTCGTCGTCGGCGATGCCGTAGCTCGCGAGGGTGGGGGTGGCGGCACGCAGGGCCTGGCGGGCCGTCTCGTAGACGTCGCCGTCCACGCAACCGCCGGAGACGCTGCCGACGACCTCGCCGTCGTCGGTGACGGCGAGCGCCGCACCGGCTGGTCGGGGGGCGCTGCCTCGCACCCGAACGACCGTGGCGACGGCGAACCCGACGCCGGCCGCGCGAAAGCCGCGCAGCGCCTCGGCGATCTCGCGCACGCCGCCTCCCCCCGAGGTCCACGCCCGGCCCGCGGATGGTTTCCTCACCCGGGCCCTACCCTCACTCCACACCGTCACCCAGTGCGACGGGTAGGCGGGGGAGGTCCCATCGGGAACCTCGGGTCACGTCGGCGGCTGCCGACGCACGCCACGGCGCCGTGGGCCGTCCGATCAGGGGGTGTGACCGGTCAGGGGGCCTCGTGCAGCTCGGTGCGCAGCTCGTGGCTGCCGTCGGCGCAGGCGGCCTCGTAGTAGAGTCGGTGACCGCCGCCCGGCAGGGGCAGGACGGTGACGTAGCGCAGCGCGCCGTCGCCGACGGGGGCGACGGCGACCGGCTCGGTGCCGACGGCCTCGAAGCGGGTCACCGTGTCGCCCTGGGCGAGGCCGGTGCGCTCGGCCCAGTTCTGCTCGGCGTTCACCCTGCCGTCGTAGAGCGCGATCGGGCGCGGGCCGTCGGTGAGCACGGCGCTGATGCGCACTCCGCGGGCGTCCCAGTGGCCGGGGCGGGGGGCGAGGGCGGTACCGGTGAACGTCCAGTGCACGCCGTCGGGGCTGGTGGCGTGGCGACTGTCCATCCGGTCGGTGGCGTGGGGGTCGTCGAGGGGATGGCAGGACGCCCACAGCTGCCAGACGCCGTCGAGGTGGGCGACGACCGGGTCCTTCACGGCCAGCGTGCGCGGGTCGCCGGGTAGGATGGTACGGCGCCGATGCGGGTCGAACGCGGCCGGGGTGTCGGCCTCCAGCAGGTCGACCCACCAGTGCGGGCTGTCGGGGGCGGCACAGCTGACGTACAGCCGGAAGCTCCCCTGCGGGGTGACGACGAGGGCGGGTCGTTCCAGGCTCTCCGCGCCGAACGGCTCGCGGGGCACGATGGCGATCTCCTCGAACGTCTCCCCGTCCTCGGAGCGGGCGATCACCAGCCCGTAGCCGCGCCCGGAGCCGACCGGGCGGCGCAGCCGGTAGGCGAGGTAGTACACGCCGCCCGCGAGGACGGCGCTGGGGGCGCCGGCCCAGAAGCCGGGTCCGCGGTCGGGAGGGGCGGCGACGGTGACGGCGGGGCGGCGGCCGGGCAGCGGCACCGTCACAGCCTCCCCGGCGTGCACAGCCTCCCCGGCGTGCACAGCCTCCCCGGCGTATGCCGTGTCCCGGGTCTGCGCGGAGTCCGTGTGCTGCTGGGCGGTTGCCATCCCGCAACCCTACCGTTGCCGCTGGTGGGAGGTGTCGCGAAGCTCGCCCCGCGATGCCGCGGACGCGGCTACCATCCTGATTTCACCGGTCGACTTGCTCGACTTCCACCGCCCTGTCCCAGCATCAGCCTGGTGTCTGACCTGCCCGCCGACCCGCCGGAGCGTTTCTCGATGGCCCTGCCCGACTTCCTCGTGATCGGCGTGCCCAAGGCCGGCACGACCGCCCTGCACGCCGCGTTGACGCAGCATCCGGCGCTCTTCCTGCCGTCGGTGAAGGAGCCGAAGTTCTTCCTGTCCTCCGGCCCGCCGCCGGCGCGCGGCGGCCCCGGGGACGCGCAGACCTACCAGGAGCACGTCTGGGGCCGCCGCGACTACGAAGCGCTGTTCGACCCGGCGCCCGAGGGTGCGCTGCGCGGTGAGGCGACCCCCTTCTACCTCTACGACCTGGACGCGCAGAACCGGATCCGCCGGCTGGTACCCAAGGCGCGTCTCGTCGTGCTGCTGCGCAACCCGGTCGACCGGGCCCACTCCAACTGGACGCATCTGTGGGCGGCGGGGCTGGAGCCGGAGCGGGACTTCGTGCGCGCCTGCGCGCTGGAGGAGCGGCGTCGCGACGCCGGCTGGGCGGACTTCTGGCACTACGTCAGCCTCGGCCGTTACGGCGAGCAGCTCGCCCACCTGTTCGGCCTGTTCTCCCGCGACCAGGTGCTGCTGCTGCGCTACCGGGACCTGCGCGACTCCCCCGCCGAGGCCCTCGACCGGGTCTGCGAGTTCCTCGGTGTGCAGACCGGGCTGGTGGGCCTCGTGCCCTCGGAGAACGTGACGCCGTTCGTCGCCGACACCCCGGTCAACACGGCGCTGCGGGCGGCGCTGCGCACCGGAGGGCGGATCGGGCATCACTTCCCGGTCCCGGTACGTCACGCGGTGCGCTCACCTCTGCTGGGGGCGCTGCAGCGCCAGCGTGGTGGCCGCCCGAAGCTGACTCCCGAGCAGCGCCGCGCGGTCCTGCCCTACTTCGTCGACGACATCGCCCGCCTGGAGGAGATCACCGGCCTGTCCTACAGCGACTGGCTGACGGTCGGCCTGGAGCCCGAGACCATCGACTGACCACGTCGCCCGGCCGACCCTGCCCGCCCCCGCCCGGCTCAGCTCAGCGAGCGGGGGTCGGCGGGGACGTCGACGGCGTGGGCGCGCAGGGCCTCGAGCGGGATGACCTCGAGGGCCCGTTCGTGGGTGGAGGCGAGCACGACCGGGGCCGCGACGCCGGCGTGGTAGGCCTGCAGCCAGCGGACGGCGACGACGCACCACCGGTCCCCGGGGCGCAGGCCGGGGAAGGAGTACTCGGGGCGGGGGGTGGACAGGTCGTTGCCGACCTGGCGCTGGTGGCGCAGGAACTCCGTCGTCACCACCGCGCACACGGTGTGACTTCCCAGGTCCTCCGGCCCGGTGCTGCAGCACCCGTCGCGATAGAACCCGGTCACCGGATCGGTGCCGCAGGGCTCCAGCTCCCCACCGAGGACGTTTCGTTCCGCTGCCACATCGCCATTTTCTCCCACTCGCCCCGTGGTCACACGGCGATCTGGCCAGATCGGGCGGTATGCGCCCAGGTGAGACCGAGCACTCTCACTGTCCGTCACGGCCCGTCACGGCTCGGCGCCCCGCAGCGGCGCGGGCAGTGGGAGGGTGTGGACGACGGTCAGGGCGCTCACGGCCCGGGTGAGCGTCACATACAGGCGGCGCAGACCGAGGCGCGTGCCGGCCTCGGCGTCGACGATCGCGGCCGGCTCCGCGACGATCACCTGGTCGAACTCCAGGCCCTTGGCCAGGGACGCGGGTACCAGTGCGGCCCGCGGTACCGCGTCGCCCGCCTCACCGGCGCCGCCCGCGGCGAGCGTCGCCACGGGCAGGGCCGCGTCGCGCAGGGCGGCGCCGAGGGTGGCGACGTCGGGGTCGGCGGCGATGACGGCGAGGGAACCGTCCCGGTTCAGGGCGCCACGGACGTGGGCGATGACGGCGTCACCGAGGTGGGGGGCCTCGTGGACGGCGAGTGCCCCGCGGCTCGCCCGCGCCGAGGTGGCCGGGGCGAGTTCGGGGGCGATGTCGGGCAGCAGGCGGTTCGCGTAGTCGAGGATCTGCGCGGGTACCCGGTAGCCGCGGGTGAGGACCTCCCGGTGGGCGTCCGGGCGGCCGAGGTGGCCCAGCTGGTCGGCCCAGGATGTCGCCGCCCAGGGGGTGGTGCCCTGGGCCAGGTCGCCGAGGACGGTCAGGGAGCCGTCGGCGGCGCGGCGCGCGAGCGCCCGGCACTGCATCGGGGAGAGGTCCTGCGCCTCGTCGACGATCAGGTGGCCGACCCCGGCGGTGCCCTCCACGAGGTCGCGGGCCTCGTCGACGAGGACGAGGTCGGCCGGTGAGAAGCGGACGGTGCGGGCCCCGCCGGGCGGTGCCGCGGCGAGCAGGACCGCCTGTTCGTGCGCGTCGAGCAGGCCACGGGCGGCGCGGGCGAGACGCTGCGGGTCGGTGAGCAGGCCGCGGACGAGCTCGGCGGCGCTGGTCGACGGCCAGACGGCCTCGACCGCGTCGTGCACGGGCCGGCTGCGGGCGAGGGTGCGGGTGGCGCCGTCGGTGAGGAACCGCCCGCCGGCCTCGGCGTCGCGGCGCACGGCGGCGGCGATCCTCCCGGCGACGCGCTCACGGGCGGCGCCGTAGCGCAGCACACCGGTCCGCAGCGCCGTGACGGCGTCGGTGAAGACGTCGGCGAACTCCTGCTCGCCGACGGTGTAGCGGCCCGTGCGGGTGGTGACGACCACGGGGCCCGACGGGGGGCGCAGCCGCTGGTACAGCGCACGGCGCAACACCTCGGCCAGGCGAGGGTCGTTCTTGAGGGTCGCCGCCACCGCGTCCTCCGCGCGCCGCGGGCCGGGGATGGAGGCGGAAGCGGTGGTGGCGGCGGCGAGGAGATCCTCGAGGGTGGTGTGGCGCACGGTGTCCTCGCCGAGCGCGGGCAGCACGGCGGCGATGTAGCCGAGGAACGCCCGGTTGGGCCCGACGACCAGTACGCCGGCGCGGGTGAGCCGCTGCCGGTGGGTGTAGAGCAGGTAGGCGGCCCGGTGCAGGCCCACCGCCGTCTTGCCGGTGCCGGGCGCGCCCTGCACGCACAGGCTCACCGCGAGATCGGCGCGGACGATCTCGTCCTGCTCCGGCTGGATCGTGGCGACGATGTCGCGCATCGGTCCCGACCGGGGCCGCTCGATCTCCCGGGCCACCATCGCCCCCAGCGACGCCTCCCGTGACACCACTGAGCGCACCGGTGGTGCCGAGGGTGCCGGCATGGAGAGCGGCTCGTCCTCGTAGGCGCTCAGCCGCGTGCCGTCATAGCCGAAACGCCGTCGTCGCTGCACCCCCATCGCGTCGCCGCGGTGGGCCCGGTAGAAGGGACGGGCCACGTCCGCGCGCCAGTCGACGACCAGGGGATCGTCGCCGGCGGCCTCGCGGACCAGCCGTCGTCCCAGATAGAAGCACCGGCCAGCGACCGCGGACGGCGCGTCGGGGCGGTAGTCGAGGCGGGCGAAGAACAACGGCACGCCCGCCGCGCCATCGCCGAGGGCAGCGATCCGCAGGCGTCGCGCCCGTTCCAGGTAGGCGTTGGTGACCTTGTCGACCACCGCGTCACCCCGCGCCACCTGGGTGCTCTCGGCCTCGTCGCGCATGCCCTCCAGCGCGCGTCGCCCACGTTCGAGATAGGCACGCTCCGCCACCAGCTCGGCCGATCCCGTGGCCCCGCCGTCCGCGTCCATCCACCCTCCCCTCTTACTTAACCCGGTAAAGTTTATGCGAGGAGTATCCCGGCATCTGCGCCAGGGGGCGTCGCCAGTCAGGAAGGGCCGCCAGCCGGGAAGGGCCGCCAGCCGGGATCGTGCCGAGGGATAGTCACGCTCCCAACCCTCCACACCGTCGCTTTCCCTCGGCACGACGGCCCCGATACCCGACAAACCGGCTATCTCGGGCATCAATCCTCCGGCGGACGACCCCCCGGCACGTCGAGACGGGAGCCCGGAGCCCTCCGGCGGACGTCCTCCAGGCGCGACGGCGCGGGAACCCGGGGATACTGCGGCGGGTGAGATCCGGGCGCGGGGACGACTCCGTTACCGATCCGCTCGTGCTGCCGGTGCGGATCCGCGACGCCCGGATGGCCGCGGCGGTGTTCCGGGCGGATCCGGCGGCGGCGCGCCGGGAGCTGTCCGGGACGGGGCTCCTGCCGTGGGTCGTCGCGGGCCGGGCATTCGCGGTGGTGCTGATCGTCCGTTACGGCCCGTGGGCGCTCGGGCGCTACGACGAGGTCGGGCTCGGCGTCCTCGCCCGGGGCCCGGGTGGGCGGCGCGGCCTGCACCTGCTGGACCTACCGGTGACCGGCGCGTACACCCGCGATGTCGGGCGGGCCGTGTGGTCGCTGCCGAAGTGGCTCATGGTCGCTGACGCGCAGGTCACGCCCACCCGGGCGGGGGTGACCATCTCGACGCCGCCGGCGGGTGGCGGCGACGGCACGTTCGTGGCGCGCCTGCGGCTCGACCTCGGCTCCAGCCCCGACTCCACCAGCCCCGACCCCAGCCCCGACCCCAGCCCCGGTCCCGACCCCAGCCCCGGTCCCGACCCCAGCCCCGGCGTCGGTCCCGGCGTCGGCATCGGCCGGGCGTGGCGGATCGGGATACCCGTGCCGGCACGGGTGCCGCTGTGGTGCGTCCTCCCGGACGGGCCGCGGGCCGGGGTGCTGCTGCGCGGGGTGATGCCGATGCGGCTGCGCGGGGTGCGGGTCGGCCACGGCCGCGCGCGGGTGGAGCTCGGCGGCCATCCGATGGCCCAGCGGATGGCCGCCCTGGGTGTCAGGGAGCAGCCGTTGCTCGCCTGCACCGCCACCGGCCTGCAGGCCACCCTCGGCGCGTTCTCCCCCGGCACGAGCCCCTCCCTGACCAGAGCGGTCCGCGGCGCGCGGAGAACCGTTCGGTGGGGGCGGGTCAGGCGTAGTCGGGGAGAGCGAGACGCAGGCCGGTGAAGGCGCGACGGACGGCGGCGACCGCGCCGGGGTGGCGGGCGGCGGCGGGTTCGCCGGCGGCCAGGCGAGCCCAGTTCTCCCGGGCGAGGACGCGCAGGACGGCGATGACCTGGGCGGCCCCGAGGCGGGCGGTCAGGTCGCCGGCAGTGGGGACGGCGTCGGCGAGGGCGTCGGCGAGGTCGCGTTCGTCCTGGTCGGCGTACTGGGCCACCCGGCCGAGCAGGCTCGGGGTGGAGAAGACCATGGCGTGGAAGGCGAGGACCTCGGGGGTGTCGTCGAGGCCGGTGACGGGTTCGCGCCGGTCGAGGCCGGCGAGCAGGTGCGCCTCCAGCGCCCCGAGCGGCGAGTCACCCCCGGCGCCGGCCGTCCGGCGCGCGCGCACGACCCGCGCGGGCTCGCCGCGGTGGTCGAGGATGCGGTGCAGGACGAGGTCCTCCTTGGTCGGGAAGTGCGCGAACAGCGTCGGCTTGGACACCTCGGCCGCGGCGGCGATCTCCGCGACGGAGACGTCGTCGAACCCGCGTTCGAGGAACAGGGTGATCGCCGCGGCGGACAGTGCGTCGTGGGTGTGCCGTCGGCGCCGCTCGCGGCCCCCGAGGTCCGGCGCGGCGGGCATCAGGCGACGTGGACGTAGGGGCGGCGGGCAGGGTCGGGTTCGGCCTCGCGCAGGACCTCGCGGGTGACGGTGGCGACCTCGCCCACGCCGACGAACAGGAAACGCAGGAAGTTGGCGATCGGGTTGCCCTCGGACCACTCGAAGTACACGTGTGGGCGCACGCCGGTGACGTCGCGCAGATGCAGGGCGAGCGCGGCGATCGCGGTGGGGACGGCGGTGCTGGTCAGGCGCAGGATCCGGTAGCCGTGGCGGTCCTCCCCGCGGACGTCGAGCTCGCCCTCGAACTCGGAGGAGTCCGGGATCGTCACCTCGCAGAACAGCAGCGGCACCGTTTCGGGCACGAACAGCTCCTCGCGGGCCTTGCGGACCTTGTCGGCGTACTCGGCGGCGTCGCCCGAGTCCAGTTCGTTGGCGACCAGGTGCACGGCGCCGGCCTCGGCGGAGGCCCGCACCCAGGCCTGGGCGGTGTCGTCCAGGCGCACGCCGGTGACCCGCAGTTCGAAGGAGCGCAGCGCCCGCGACGTGAACGAGACGACCAGGATCGCGACGATGAAGATCGAGCCGATGATGAGGCCGTCGGGGCGTTCGATGATGTTGGCGATGGTGGTGTAGATGAACACGGCGGCGATGGCACCGAAGGCGATCGTCGGGCCGCGCCGGCGCCGCCGTGCGGTGGACAGGGTGACGGCGAGGGCCGCCGAGGTGATGAGCACGAGCACGCCGGTGGCGTAGGCGCCGCCCTGCTTGTCGACGCTGGCATGGAAGATGATCGTCACGGCGAAGCCGATCAGGGTGAACAGCAGCACCAGGGGGCGCACGGCGCGGGCCCAGTGCGGGGCCATGCCGTAGCGGGGCAGGTAGCGCGGGACGAGGTTGAGCAGGCCGGCGAGCGCCGAGGCGCCGGCGAACCAGAGGATTCCGATGGTGCTGACGTCGTAGACGGTGCCGAACGCGGCACCGAGCCGTTCGTGGGCGAGGTAGGCCAGGGCCCGCCCGTTGGCCTGCCCGCCGGGTTCGAACGCGTCGTGCGGAATCAGCAGGGTGGTGGCCAGACTGCTGGTGATGAGGTATACGGCCATGATGACGGCCGAGGTGGTGAGCAGGGTGCGGGCACCGCGGATGCGCCCGCGCGGGTGCTCCTCGCTGTCGCCGGCGTCGCCGCGCACCAGGGGCATCACCGCGACGCCCGTCTCGAAGCCGGACAGGCCGAGGGCGAGCTTCGGGAAGACGATCAGTGCGAAGCCGATGAGCGCCAGCGGGTCGGGGTGCTCGTGGACGAGCAGCGCGTGCCAGTCACTGAACAGGTGCGGGTGGGCGACGAGGCCCGCGAGGCTGTCGGCGACGACGACCGCGTTGAGCCCCAGGTAGGCGACGACGAGGACGACGGCGATGCCCACCGCCTCGGTGAACCCGGTCAGGAAGACCGCGCCGAGCAGCATGAGCAGCACCAGGGTGACGCCGACCTGGTGGCCGTGCAGGGCGTGCGGGGCGTAGGGGTTCTCCAGGATGTGGGCGGTGGCGTCGGCGGCGGACAGGGTGATGGTGATGAGGAAGTCGGTGCAGGCGAACCCGAGCAGCACCAGGACGAGGATCTTGCCGTTCCACCAGGACAGCTGCTTTTCCAGCATGGCGATCGAGCCCTCGCCGTGCGGGCTGTCGTGGGCGACGCGGCGGTAGACGGGCAGGGCGCCGACGAGGGTGATGACGACCAGCACCGCGGTGGCGATGGGGCTGACCGCGCCCGCGGCGAGCGCGGCGATGCCCGGCTGGTAGCCGAGGGTGGAGAAGTAGTCGACGCCGGTCAGGCACATGACCCGCCACCAGGGATGGAGCTTGTGCTCGGCGGCGGGCTGGGCGTGCGGGCCGGAGTGGCGCTGGGCCTGCTCGGTGCCGGCCAGCAGCCAGGTGCGCAGCCGCCGGAGGGGGCCCGCAGGTGTGGCCGGGGCCACCGGCTCGGCGGCGGTCACCGCCGCGGGCGCCGTCCGGCGGCGGGGCGGGGTGGTTCGGGGCGGCGGGGACGCGGCATGCTGGCCATCCTCCCCCGCACACCCGACCCGGACGCACACCCGTCCCGCCCGGCCTGCGGTTTCGATCACACGGCGGCCGTGGCGCCGTCCGCCCGGCCCGCGCCGCGGCGGCGTCAGGGCCCGCGGGAGGGGACCGGGAGCGCCCGGGGGTACCCGATAGTGGCATACCTTCGGCACTACGTGACCGAATCCGCAAATTCGCCGCTAAGAGTTGCACTGGCGCCACTATTTGTATAGTTACGGATTGTGGCAATCGTGCACGAGGGCGCGGGTGGGGCGGCTGCCAGGCGGGCGGATCACGCCCGCGGCGAGGCCTCGGCGTTGCGGGAACGGGCGGTGGCCGGGTTGCGTGCGGCGCCCCGGGTGGTTGCCGCCGGAGCGGCCGGCCACCGGGTCGCCGCGACGCTCGGCGCGCTCACCGGCGCTGGGCGTCCGTGGCGGCTGCTCACCGACCGGCGCCTGCCCGGCAGCCAGGCGCTGCCCGTCGACCTGGTGCTGGTCGGCCCCCCGGGGGTCTTCGTCGTCGGGGTGCAGCGCTTCACTCCGCGCCCGGAGCCGGGGGGCGGGCGGCTGTTCGCGGGCGGTGGCCACGGAGCACCGGGCGGTGGCGCGTACGGCACCGGCGTCGGGCGCAACCAGCATGTGGCGGCGCTGGCCGCCGTGGCCGATCACGTCGAGTACAGCGTCCAGGAGATCGGTCTGTGCCCGCTCGCCGTGGCCCCGGTCCTCGTCCTGGACGGCCATCGCCTCGACACCCGGCTTGGGCAGGTCCACCTGCTGGGCACCGCCGACCTGCTGCCGGCGCTGCTGCGCCTGCCGACCCGGCTGTCCTCCGACAGCGTCGACACGGTCACCGCCCACCTCGCCGCGTCCCTGCCCGCCGCTCCCCGCCGAGCGGGAGGCGCCCCACCCACCACGAGCCCGCCGTCCGCGGCGTCCGCGGCGTCCCCGGCGGAGCTGTTCGCGGTCGAGGAGGTCGCCGAGGCACTGCGGGTCGCGGAGCAGGGCAGCCCGCTGGAGGGCTGGATGACGTTCCTGCGCCCGGCGCAGGTGGCCCTGGTGCGACGGCACTGGGCCGGTCCGGCGCACCTCGTCGGTGCCGCCGGCACGGGCAAGTCCGTCGTGGCGCTGCACCGGGCCGCCCAGCTGGCCCGCCGCGACGGCGCCCGCGTGCTGTTCGTGACCTGCGCGAACGCGCTGCCCCGGGTGCTCGGCGCGGCGCTGCGGCGGATGGCCGGCCCGTCGGTTGCCGACCGTGTGGAGATCACGAGCCTGGCGGACTGGGCCACCCGCTTCCTGGGGGGCCACGGTCTCGGGGTGACCCTCGACGGGCGGCGCTCACGCACGGCACTGCGCGCCGCCTGGACCCGCACCGGGCGGGTGTCCACGCTCACCGACGTCTGCGACGACCCGCGCTACTGGTGGGACGAGATCGAGTACGTCATCAAGGCCAACGGCGTCACCTCCGTCGAGCAGTACGCCCGGCTGCGTCGCCACGGCCGCCACACGGTGCTGCGCGCCCGCCAGCGGGAGGCCGTCTGGCGCCTCTACGAGGACTACGAACGGCTGCTCGCGGCGGCCGGGGTCGCCGACCGGCACGACCTGATCACCGCGGCGGCCGACGAGGTCCGCCGCACCCCGCCCTCGCCCGCCTACACGGCGGTGATCGCCGACGAGGCGCAGGACCTCTCCCCGCTCGCGCTGCGTCTGCTGCATGCGCTGGTCGGCGATCGCCCGGATGGTCTGCTGCTCGTCGGCGACGGCGCGCAGGCGGTGTATCCGGGGTCGGCCGGGCCGCAGGAGGCCGGCATCGACGTGCGGGGGCGGGTCGAGGTCCTGCGCACCAACCACCGCAGCACCCGCGAGATCGTCGCCGCGTCCCGCGAGCTCGTCGCCGGTGCCGGCGATGGCCCCACCGGGCACGGCGGCGGGAGGCCTGGCGGCGCCGTCGTGGTGGCCCGCGGTGGTCCGCGTCCCCGTCGGGTCGTCGCCCCCGACGCGGCGAGTCACGACCGGGCGCTCCTGGCGGCGGTGGGTGAGCTGCTGCCGGGTGTCACCGAGGGCGACCGGGTCCTCGTCGGGTACGTCCCGCCGCGGCGCCAGGACGCGGCGGTACTGTGCGCCAGCGCCGCCGACGCCGACCGTTACGCCGTGTTGCTCCGCGATGCCGGCATCCCCACGCTGCCGCTGCACCGCTATGACGGCAGCGCGGATGGCCGCGACGGCGTGGGTGCGGTGAAGATCGGTACCTACCTTGCGGCGAAGGGCCTGGAGTTCGGTCACGTCTTCCTCCCCCACAGCGCCACCGGGGCCACCGGGCACCCGCCCGCGCCCCACCTGCCCGCGCCCCCGGCCACGCCGCCCACCACAGTCGTGGCGGGCGCCGGCGTCTCCGTCCGGGGAGCGGGTGCCGCTGCGGTCTCGGGGGAGATCGCCGCGCTCGAGCGGCGGAGGCGCTACGTCGGGATGACCCGGGCCCGGGAATCGCTGTGGATCGGGGTGGTCCGCCCGCCGGCGCCCACACGGTGACGCGGGCAGGCCCGGCCGTGCCGGGAGAGACTCACCGGATGGAGGTTCTCAGCAGCCGCATCCTGATCAGGCATCCCGATCGTGATCGTTCTGCGCCGCGACCACCGCTGACCCGCCCTCCACCGTCGAGCCGCCCCGCCACCGTCGAGCCGCCCCGCCACCGCTGAGGGCGACCGCCCGTCCGCCCGCGACAGACCGGCGGTCTGGCCTGGCCGCCGCCACGGGTTCAGGCCGAGGGTGCGGCCGTCGGCCCGGTGGTGGGCAGGGTCAGCGTGAGCAGGGCGCCGCCGCCGGGATGGTTGGCGGCCTCGATGGTGCCGTCATGGGCGGCGACGATCGCGGCGACGATGGCGAGGCCGAGCCCAGCGCCGCCGTCGCCGCGGCCGCGGGCGGCGTCGGCGCGGCGGAACCGCTCGAACGCGTGGGGCAGGAACTCCCCCGGGAAGCCCGCACCATGGTCACGTACCCGGACCACGATCTGCTCCCCCGCGCCGCGCCCCGCCCCCGTTGTTCGCGGGTCCCGCCCGCCCGGCCCGTGCGCGCCGGGGCCGCCCTCGCCGGCCAGGCGATGGCCGTGCAGCTCGACGGCGCTGCCGGCGGGAGCGTGGCGCACGGCGTTGGCGAGCAGATTGTCGACGCTCTGGCGCAGCAGATCGGGATCACCGAGCACGGTGAGGGGGCGGTCGGCGGCGACGATGTCGACCACGACCCGCACCCCGCGCGTGTCCGCGTGCGCGGCGGCGGCGCGGGCCGCGCGGTCGAGGACCTCGTCGAGGGCCACCGGGACGCGCAGCAGGTGGCGGGCGTCCATGCGGGCGAGGGTGAGCAGGGACTCGGTGAGCCGGATCAGCCGTTCGGTCTCCTCGAAGGCGCCGGCGACGGCGTCGCGCAACTCGGCGGCGGAGCGCCCCGGGCGGCCGGCGAGCTCGAGCTCGGCGCGCAGCACCGTCAGCGGGGTGCGCAGTTCGTGGCCGGCGTCGGCGACGAACGCCCGGTCGCGGGCGCGGGCCGCGTGCAGGCGGCGCAGCAGGTCGTTCATGGTGCGGGCGAGGGCCGCGAGCTCGTCCTGGGTGGCGGGCACGGCGAGTTCGGGGGCGGTGGGCAGCGTCGGGCGGGCGCCGGGGGCGCTCCCGGGGATGGCGTCCTCGGCGGCGGCCATCGCGGCCGCCTCACGGCGCATCCGTTCGACGGGGCGCAGGGCCGCCCCCGACAACAGCCAGGCGGCGGCGCCCGCCAGCGCCACCAGTGGGGCGGTGGCGACGACCATGACGTTGCGGACGCGGTCCTCGGCGCGGTCGGTCAGCCGGGTCGGCGTGCCGACGACGGCGACGAGTGTCGCGGCGGGATCACCGCCAGGGTGGACGGGGACGGCGTACACCCGGATCGCGCCGAGGTGCGTGCGCCCGGCCACCGTGTCGGTCTGCGACCACAGCGGATGGGTGCGGGCGGCGGCGAGGTCGGCGCCCGCCAGCAGGGGGCGTCCCCCCACGTCGGCGCTGGAGGCGACGGGCCGGCCGCCGGCGGTGAGCACCTGGGCGATCGACCCGCCGCCGGCCAGCACCTGCGCGGGGGCGCCGTCGGCGTGCTCCGCGAGCCGCGCCGTGAGGACGTCCGCGCGGGTACGCAGGTCGGAGTCGACCGAGTCACGCAGGTTCGCCCGCAGCAGCAGGTAGAACAACGTCCCTGCCAACGCCAGGGCGAGGGCCGTCCCGGCGGCGAACATCATGGTCAGCCGCGCGCGCACCGTCGGCCGCACCCGCGCGGTCGGCCGGTGCATGCGTAGCACGCCGGGCTATCCTCCGTCCCCGCGACCGTCCCCGCGACCGTCCCCGCGACCGTCCCCGCGACCGTCCCCGCGGCCGTGACCGTGGGCCGGGCGGGGCACGCGCAGGCGGTAGCCGACGCCGCGGACGGTCTCGATGAGCGACTCCTCCCCCGGCATGTCGATCTTGCGGCGCAGGTAGCGGACGTACTGGTCGACGATGTTGGAGGTGGCGTCGAAGGCGTCGTCCCAGACGTGGTCGGTGACGAACGTGCGGGTCAGGACCTCGTCCGGGTGGCGCAGCAGCAGGTGGAGCAGGGCGAACTCCTTCGCCGAGAGCTCCACCGGCTCGCCGGCGCGGCGCACGCGGTGCGCGGCCGGGTCGAGCTCGACCTGCCCGGCGCGCAGCACGACGGGGCGCTGGGCACTCCCCCGGCGGACCAGGGCGCGCAGCCGGGCGGTGAGCTCGCCGAAGCTGAACGGCTTGGGCAGGTAGTCGTCGGCGCCGGCGTCCAGGCCGCGGATGCGGTCGGCGACGTCGACGCGGGCGGTGAGCATGAGCACCGGCGCCCAGCGCCCGCGGGCCCGCAGCTGCCGGCAGATCTCGAACCCGTCGAGGCCGGGCAGCATCAGGTCGAGGACGATCGCGTCGTAGTCGATCTCGGTGGCCGACCAGACCGCGTCGACACCGTCCCCGACGACGTCCACCGCGTACCCCTCCTCGACGAGCCCGCGGCGGAGCAGGGCGGCGGTGCGTTCCTCATCCTCGACGACCAGCACCCGCATGGCTGCGATCGTAGGGGCCCGTCGGTGTGACGGCGATGTGCACCGACCGCTCGCCCACCCACCGCGACCAGCCCCACCACGCCCGACCGCGCCCGACCAGCCCCCCACCACGCCCGATTCAGGCGATATAGCCGATTCGGGTGGGGGTGAAGCCACACGTGCCGAGGGATAGTCACGGTTTTCGGGCCAGCACCGCGACTATCCCTCTGCACGTTCACCGGACGCGCACCCCGGCCGCGCAGCCCGGCCGCGTTCGGCCAGCGGTCAGCCGGGCTCGGCTGCGCCGAGGACCTCCTCCTGGCCGGCGTGCAGGTGCGTGGGCAGCCGGGTCGCCAGCAGGACGAGGACGGCGGCGGCCCCGGCGAGCAGCGCGAACTCGACGCGCGGCCAGTCGTCCCACGTCCGGTCGCGGACCAGGGCGAGCACCGCCACGCCGAGCGAACCGGCGAACTGGATCGCCAGGAACAGCGCCGTCGTGCCCTGCGGGCGCTCGTCCGGCGCCAGGGCGCGGAACAGGCCGGCAACCGTCGACGAGCCGGTGAGCCCGAAGCACAGCCCGACGGCCACGAACAGGGCGAACCCGGCGCCGAGGGACAGCCGGTCGGCCGTCGCCGCGAACACGGCGAGCCCCGCGGTGGTGCCGGCAGCCCCCACCCGCACGAGCGGCCGGGCGCCGACGCGGTCGCTGAGCCGGCCGCCGGTGGACATCGACACCAGCAGCCCGAGCCCCAGCGCGCTCACCAGCAGCCCCTGCGCGAGCCCGTGCCGGTCGTGGTGGGAGGCGACGAACACCGGCAGGGCGGTCGTCAGCGAGTACATGAGCAGCCCGACGAGGCTCATCACGGCGATGCTGGAGGCGACCGCGGGGCGGCGCAGCAGACGCAGGTCCAGCGCGGGCGGACGCCGCGTGGTGACCGCGTGGCGGACGTACCCCGCGAGCAGGATCAGGCCGACGCCGGCCGCGACGGCGACAGGCACCCATCCGCCGGCGCCGTCCTCCCCCGCCCGGTTGACCGCGAACAGGACGCCGACATACCCGACGACGAGCAGACCGAGCCCGCGCACGTCGGCCGCGGGACGGGCGGCGCCGGCCGGGGGCCGGGTGGCCGGGACGAACACGAGGGTGCCGGCCAGGACCAGGGCGGCCAGCGGCAGGTTCACCAGGAACAGCCACTGCCAGTGCCCGGTGCGCAGCAGCAGCGTCCCCACCAGTGGCCCGCCCACCGGCGCGACGTTGATCACGGTGGCCATGACGCCGAGCACCCGGCCCATCGTCCGCACGCTGCCGAGCCCCGTGGCCAGCGCCATCGCGGACGGCTCGAGCAGACCGCCGCCCGCGCCCTGCACGACGCGGGCACCGATCAGCTCCCCCGGCGTGCGCGACAGCGCGCACAGCAGGGAACCGAACGCGAACAGCCCAAGCCCGGCCAGGAAGACCGCGCGCCCCCCGAAGCGGGCCGTCGCCCACCCGAGCAGCGGCAGCGTGGCCGCCGCCGCCAGCAGATACCCGATCATCACCCAGACGACCGTCGTCAGCGGCGCGTGCAGCGCGTCCGAGAGCGGCCCGAGCGCGACGGCGACCACCGTCCCGTCGAGCACCGCCACCAGCGCCGCCCCCGCGAGGGCCACCAGCGCCGGCCCGGAACGCGTCTCCGCCCGGGACACCGGTGGCCGGGTGGCTTCCCATTCCGCCGTCGTCTCCGCCACGTCAGTCCCCTCTCCCACATCCCACCCAGCTCATTTCTTACTCGTGCCGGACGATACTAAACCGATGGGTAAACAGACAGCGGGTCGCCGGTAGACTGGCCCCGCGGCGGCCTGGGGTGGACGGGACGGGAGGCGCGATGGTGGCGGGGCGGGTACGGCAGGTCGACAAGCGGCGCGCGATCCTGGACGCGGCGGCGCCGATCTTCGGCACCCAGGGGTACGAGCGGGCGAGCGTGGAGGCGATCGCCGCCGCCGCCGGAGTCTCCAAGCCGACGATCTACAGCTACTTCGGTGGCAAGCGCGAGCTGTTCCGCGAGTCGCTGGCCGACTCCGCGATGGAGCAGAACGGTGACGCACTGCGGATCATCGCGGGCCTCGACCTCGCCCCTGACCGGTTCCGGGCGAGCCTCGTCGAGGTGGGCACGCGCCTGGTCGCCTGCCAGCAGGACAGCTGCGCCCGCTTCCTGCGCCGCCACATCGCCGCGGAGTCGTCCCGCGACCCGGAGATCTACCGGCTGGTGCGGGCCAGGGCCGGCGACCCGATGCTCGAGGCGCTCGCCGGGCGCCTGGCGATGCTGGGCAACGCCGGCCTGCTGCGGGTGCCCGATCCGATCCTCGCGGCCCGCCAGTTCCTCGCGCTGATCTCGGTGGAGCTGCCCGATCTCACCGAGAACGACACCCGCGCCGCACCCGAGCCCGCGGTGCGTCGCGCGGTCGACGCCGGCGTGCGCACGTTCCTGCTGGCGCACACCGCCCCCGGCACGCCCCCCACCGCCTGAGCCGTCCGGCCAGCCGCACCACGCCCCGCCACCCCACCACCCCACCACGCACGGTCAGCCCCACCAGCCCGACCGACCCGCCAGCTCCACCACGCGCGATCAGGCCCGCCGCGCCCGATTCACCCGTTATGGTCGCTTTTGGCGGCGTCGGCGGCCCAGGTGCCGAGGCATAGTGACGGTTCTTCGGGCGGGCACCGTGGTTATCCCTCGGCACGTCCGCCGGATACGCGCCTCGACCTACCGCCAGGACGGACCGGAACCGCTCGCCAGGCAGCGGATATCACGATCCGCATCCATCATCGTTCGTCCAGTCACGACGGCGCGGGACTTCCCGCTCACGCGACGAGTGGACATCACCGCGGTCACAGGGGTGTCACACCGTTCTCACCTGACCGAAATCCGGGCGCGGAACTATCATGCAGCCAGTCCCGCATCTGCGGCGCTTCGTGAAGCAAGTCGCCGCTTATGCGGGTGGGGGGCGCCGGCTGCCGAGATCTTCGATGGGTCGGGCCGGCGATCGGGGCGACGACGGCGTCGCCATGTACCACGCGATGACGTCGAGCGACCTGGGCGTCGCATCTGTCGCGAGGTTCGACCGCGTGCCCTGTGCGTAGCAGAACGCTGCGAGCGGCGTGCCGTGAGCAGCGCAACACCGTGAGGTTTTTCGGACGACGCGGTCGACCGCGCCCGTGGCGGCGTCGGCGACCGGTCATGGGCGGAGGAACGGGCACACGTGAGATTCACCAGGGTGAGGACCGCACTTGCGGTCGTGGCCAGCGCCGGACTGCTGGTCGCCGGATGCGGCAGCGACGGCAGCAGTGGCAGCACCGGCGCGAGCGCGAGCGCCACGCCGTCGGCGGCCGCGACCACCGCCAGCACCGGAGTCACCGGCACCGTCACCGTGTTCGCGGCGGCATCACTGACCGGGACCTTCACGACCCTCGGCAAGCAGTTCGAGGCGGCGAACCCCGGCACGACCGTGAAGTTCTCCTTCGCGGGCAGCTCCGCGCTGGCCCAGCAGATCACCTCGGGGGCGCCGGCGGACGTCTTCGCCGCGGCGAGCCCGGCGACGATGAAGACCGTCACCGACGCGGGCGAGAACACCTCCGCGCCCAGGGTCTTCGTGCGCAACCAGCTCGTCATCGCCGTGCCCAAGGACAACCCGAAGGGCATCAAGGACCTGCCCGACCTGGTCAAGCCCGGCGTGAAGGTCGCGCTGTGCGCCGACGCGGTGCCCTGTGGCGCTGCCGCGAAGAAGGCGCTGACCGCTGCGGGTGTGAAGGTCACGCCCGTCACCCAGGAGCAGGACGTCAAGGCTGCTCTCTCGAAGGTCACCCTCGGTGAGGTCGACGCGGCGCTGGTCTACCGTACGGACGCGCTGGCCGCGGGCGACAAGGTGCAGGGCATCGAGTTCCCCGAGTCGGCGAAGGCGATCAACGACTACCCGATCGCCACGCTCAAGGGCGGCAAGAACGCGGCCGGCGGCAAGGCGTGGGTCACCTACGTCACGTCGTCCACCGGCCAGGCCGTGCTGACCAAGGCCGGCTTCCAGAGCCCCTGAGGCCACGGAGCCGTTGAGCTCCTGAGCCGTTGAGCTCCCCGGGCGATGCGTCGCCCCCTACCGCGGCCGCCGTCACGGTCACCATCCCGCGTGGTGCCCGGGCGGCGGCCGCGGCCATCTGCGCCCGCAGAGGTGCGGTCGGCGGACGCGCGGTCGGCGGCAGGCTGGTCACAGGCGGGAGGCGACGAGGACTGCTCCCCGATCGTGACGAGCAGGCGGTCGGACTGCTCGTCGTCGAGGTATTACGTAAAGTGACAGCAGCCCGCGAGCGCGCCCCGACCACCGGCCGATCACGACAGCGCCCGACGGACACCCCCACCGCCCTCACCGTCCGATCATCGGCGAGCGCACAGCACGATCACGGCGGGATGGTCGTGGCAGCGTTTCGGCAGCGTAGGTCGTCAACAGTAGGGCAAGGGCAAACCGGACACCGGAGGGGTGTTAGCCGGCATGACCCCCTACCCGCAACCACCGCCCCACCCGGCGATCGCGACCCCATACACCCCCTGGCTAGGCCGAGACCTGGCCGGTGGGGGAACGGCCGATGCGGTGGCAGGTCGCGCTGTCGCGCAGGTAGCCCAGGCCGAACGCCTGCGCGCGCTGCATCGGCGTGCCGTGGGCGTCGGGAGCCGTGGACGGTTCCTGGTTGAACCAGCCGCTGCGGGTGTCGCCGAGGCTGAAGAACAGCAGCGAGCCGTTGATCGCGTCGGAGAGGTCGATGCGGCCCGCCTTGTCGGCCGCGGCGGCCTGGCGCCCGGCGAAGCAGTCGGCCTGGTTCTCCTCGGCCCGGCTGACCGCGCCGAGCGCCCCGCCGATGCGGTCGCCGCGATGGGACAGCTCGTGCATGAGCACGAACAACGGGTAGGACGCGCCGCCGAGTCGGGCCAGCTCGTCGAGGAACTCCACGCTGTAGGCGACTGTGTCGTCGAGTGTGCAGTACAGCGCGTTGTCGGCGAACTGGTCGGGGTCGCCGACCTCGCGGCCGCAGGCGTCGTTCGGGATCTGCCCGTTGTGGTACGGGATGATCCGCGGCGGTGTCCAGGCGTTGCCGAGCTCGCCGTGCCAGAAGGTGTTCACCGATCCAGGGCAGCCGACCGGCTCGGCGACCAGCCGTTCGACGTCGGCAACGCTGGTCACCCGCCCGCCGCAGGCCGCCCCCGGCGTCGGGCCTGCCGCCCCGGGCGCCGCCCACGCCGAATCCGCGCCGCCGCGTCCTCTGGCGTCGGCGCCACCGCCCTCCGCGCTCCCTCCACCACTCCCCGACGATTCCGGACTTCCCGGTGATCCCGGTGATCCCGCAGTGCCCGGGGAGCCGGGTGCGGCCGGAGCTTCCGAGGCAGTCGGGAGGCCGGGCACGCCTGGTGTGTGCGTCGGGCCGGCGGAGGGGGCGGGGTCCGTGTCGGCTGCCTGGGCCAGGGCGCGGGCCGGCGCGGCGCCGCTCAGGTCGAGGGCGCCACTACCTGGGGTGGAGCAGCCGGCCAGGACACCGACGGAGAGGACGATCGCGGCCAACGCCGCCCGAGAGACCCGCACGACGATCAACCGTAGGGTGCGCGGCTGTCCTCCGGACCGTCCCGGCGATCAGTGGGTATCGGCCCGAGGGTCAGGGTCGCGGCGCCTCTTCCGAGGTCGCGGCGCGCCCGGCAGCGAGACGACCGTCGCCGTCCACCGCGCCACGCCCGCGCTGGACATCTCGGATCGCCGCAGGTAGAGCGATTGTGAAGGGCGCCATGACCCCGGGGAGCAGGGCGGCGACCATGGCCGGCGCGCCGCCGCCGCCCGCCCGCAGGGCGATCACCGCGACCGCGGCCAGCGTCACGAGGCCCACGATGGTGCTGGCCAGCGTGAGCAGCACCACGACCCGGTAGGCCGGTAAGGGGGCCGGGAGACCGGCCTGTTCGGGGAACGTCTCATGTGCCCACCACCGCGGTCCAGGATCGAAGGTGCATTCGCGAGTGCATGTGCACGTGCATCATGCCATGCGCGGCGGCCCGTCTCGCTACGGGAGCCGGCTCGCCGTGGTGGACAGGACCGGCCGGATCGTCGCCGGCAGCCAGCCGTCCTGGGCCCGGGCCGGCACCCAGCGCCATCCCAGGCCTGGTGTGAGCAGCGTCAGTTCGCCGGCGGGGCCGCGCCGCGCGACCGGGATGCGCTCCTCCCAGCGCGCGGGCCCGTCGGCGGTGGGCACGCTCAGCCCGACGACGACCTCCCCCGGCAGCCGCACGCTCGCGAGCGAGATCTCGTCCGCGGCGCCCGCACCGGTACCGGTACCGGTACCGGACGTCAGCACCAGCGTCGTCGGCGGTCCGGTCGCCGGCAGCGGGAAGGTCCGGACCCAGGTCCCCACCCGCACATAGAGCATCGGGCCACCCGTGCTCCCGCCGCGCTGCGGGTTCTGCACCGCTACCTGCGCCGTGCGCAGCTGGGAGATCATGCCGGCGGGCGGGTGGACGTCGATCCGCAGGCGGACCCGGGCGCCGTCGACGGCGGCCAGCCGGGTGAACGTACCGTGGTAGCTCCGCGCGGCGGCCGGGTCGATGATCTCCCCGGGGCGCAGGCGGAAGAGGGCGCGGCCGGGCACGCGGTCGGGCAGGGTGGCCGTCGCCGCGCCGAGGTCGGCCGCGTACAGCACCCGTCCGTGCAGGTCCGGTCCGTTGCGCAGCGTCTGGTAGGGCACCTGCGTGTAGCGGCTGGGCAGGTCCGGAGTGACGACGACGACCGACGGATCCGGGTAGCTCGCCGGCAGCAGCGCCGCCACCAGGGCGTTGCGGTCGTTGACGTCGCGCTGCACCCGCACCTTGCCGGGCAGCGACGTCACGGTGAACGCCACCATCACCGCGACCAGCCCTCCCGCGACGACCACCCGCGTCCCGCGCGCCACCGGCACGCGCCCGTTCAGTACGCCCGACGGGCGGGACAGCGCGCCCGCGGCCGACCACAGCTGCCGGGCGCCGGCGGCGGCGAGGATCACCAGGGGGCTCAGCGCCGCCAGGTGGTAGTGCGGGCCCAGTCCGTCACGCAGGCCCGGCATCGCCATCGCCGACCCCCACCAGAACAGGTAGCCACCCAGCACCGCGGCGACCATGGCCACGAGCAGCAGCCGCTCCCCCCGGCGACGACGGGAGCCCACCGCGCCGAGCACCGCGAGCGCGACCAGCACCATGCCACCGAACAGCCAGCCCGGCGCGGCCCGCAGGGTCTGCCCCGCGGCCCGCAGGGCCAGCCGCCGGCCGAAGGCGAACGTCGGCTCCGTCGGCAGGATGCGCCGCGCGCCGAACCCGAACCGGTCCAGCGGGTCGGACGCCGACAGTGGCATCCGCAGCGGCGATCCCGTCACCCACCAGCAGTAGGCCAGCAGCACGGCCACGAACGGCGCCGCGCCGACCAGCACCCAGCCACCCCGCCGGGCGACCACCGCCGCCATCGAGCTGCGCCCGGCCGCCTCACCCCACAGCCCGAACCCGTCCCGCGGCCGCAGCCGCAGCCGCAGCCGCAGCCGCCACAGCGCGAACACCACCACCGGAGCGAGCACGAGCACGACGTCGAAGGGACGCAGCAGCAGCGCGAACCCGGCCCCTACCCCGGCGCCAAGCAGGGACCCGCGCCCCCCGGTACGCGCACCGCGCAGCAGGGCCGCCGCGGTCAGTGTGACGACGGCCGCGCAGCAGCCGTAGGCCAGCGGGAGCGCGGTGTGCACGGCGACGAGCGGGCACAGCGCGACGCCGACAGCGGCCACCACCGCCGTCGTCACGTCGTCGAGCAGCTCGCGGGCGAGCCGATAGGTGCCGGCGACCCACCCCACCGCCACCAGCGCCGGGGCGAACACCATCGTTGCGGTCAACGCCTGCGACGTGGCGAGCAGCGCCGGCCAGCCCGGCAGGTACTTGGTGAACAGGCGCCCGCCATGCTCGCCCGTCAGCCACGGCCGAAAGAACGGCTCCATGCTCGCCGCGTCGAGGGTGAGCCGTCCGCGCAGCAGCATCCGGGCCTGCAGGACGTAGGCGGCCTCGTCGGCGTCACCCGAGCCGTGCCGGTACAGCGTCGCCTGCAGCACGAGACTGGCCGTGAACGACGCGGCACAGATCACCCCGACCAGCACCGCCGGCCGGCGCCACAAGTGCCTCGCCCGCACGGCCGCAACCACCCGGCGCGCCCACGGGCGCGGCGCCGGCATCTCCTCCATCGCCTCCGGTGCCCGCGGGTGAGGCACCTCGCCCACCGGCCCAGCGCCGGCGGACGTGCTGCCGGCGGACGTGCTGCCGGCGGACGTGCTGCCGGCGGACGTGCTGCCGGCGGACGTGCTGCCGGCGGACGTGGCCTGCGTCTGTGCCCGCGCGCTGCGTGCCGCCCGTGTCCATGGTGATGCGACCGAGCGCATCTCTCCCCGCCCCGATCCAGCCCCCGACCTGGCTCTTGCTTGTCCCGCACCGAGGCGCAGGGCGCCGATGGTGACCTGCCGTGTTCGGCCACGACACCCGTGGTCCGCATTTCTGCGCCATCAGGCTAGAGGGGGCATACCAGGATGTTCACGGCGGGCCCCCGGTCAGGGGCGTTCGATCGGGGGCATTCGGTCGGGGGACCGACCAGGCCGAGGCCCGCACCCAACCCCCCGCCGGCCCTCCACTCCCGATCCACCACTCGGGGCGACCCTGACACTTCCGACCGTGAGAACATCGCGGAATCCGCCCATGGCCGCAGATCATGCCGAGGCAAATACGCGGTCTGCGGCCCGCGGAGCCTTGCCTACGGAGCGCGGCGGGAGAGGGGCTTCGGGTGGGGGCTGGGGGATTTCAGGAGGTCAGGCAGGGGCCGGGGGTCAGGGTGGGGGGCGTCTCGTCGCCCCAGTGGGCGCGGCGGGCCCAGCGGTAGGTGTCTGCCTGGCTGCGGGCGAGGACGAGTTCGTGCCGGCCGTCCGGCTCACACAGGGTGAGCCGGACGTGGCCGGAGCGGAGGTGGGGGCACGCAGGACCCGGCCGGCGGCGTGCGCGGGGGCTCCTCGGGAGGCCACCAGGTAGGCGAACTTCTCGTCCTCGTGGCCGAGGTCGGCGTCCTTGAGCGTGCGGTGCAGGGCGCTGCGTTCGATGCGGCGGGCGAAGTGGCACCAGTCGCCGGCCGGCAGGGGGCAGGCTCCGTCGGACGGGCAGGGGGCGGTGATGGTCGCGCCGGCGTCGAGGAGCACCTGGCGGGCCGTGAGGATGCGCTGGTAGCCGGCGGGGGTGCCGGCGTCGACGAGGACGAGATCGCCGGCGGTGACCTGCCACCAGGCGGTGAGTGCCCCCTGGCGTGCCGGGGCGGGCAGTTCGCCGAGCAGATAGGCGGCGACGGTGAGGTCGGCGAGCACGGCGGGTGGGGTCTCGGCGCCGCCGTGGTGCCAGCGAGCGGCACGCAGCGCGGCGGCAGGCCCCTCAGCGGCGAGCACGGTGGCGGACCCCCCAGCGGGGCGCAGCGCGGCAGCAGGCCCGGCGGCGGCGAAGCGGCGTCCGGCCTGGATCATGAGGGTGGATCGTTCGACCAGGTCGATCCGGATGATGGTGGGAAACGCCTCCAGCGCGGCCCAGGTGGCGGGTCCGGGTCCCGCGCCGAGGTCGAGCAGGCTCGCGGGGCGCCGGCCGGGGCGGCGACGGGCCAGTTCGGTGAGCACGGCGCGGCTGGCGGCCAGCGTCGCGGGCAGCCGGGCGGCCAGGTAGGCGCGCACGTGCTCGTCGGTGAGGGCGCCGTCGGCCGGCGTCGCCCCGCCGGAGCGGTAGCGCTCGGAAAGGTCGCGGTAGGCGGCGGAGGCCTGACTCCGTGGCGTGGACGACTGACGTCGTGTCGCGGACGGCTGGCGTCGGGCGACGGTCCCGCGCCCGGACCGCCGGGTTCCCGGGGGGTCACGCTCGCAGCGTAGCCAGGGAACCCGACGGTCCGGTGCGCGGCGCTATTCGGCGGGCTGGGCCGGTTCGATAGCGGCGGTACGGCGATGGTCGAAGACCAGACTGGTCCGCACGTCATGTACTTCGGGACGGGCGGTCAGCCGGTCGATGACCAGTTCGTACAGGCTGCCCACGGACGGCACGGCGACATGGAGCAGGAAATCGTAGGCGCCCGTCGTGGAGAACAGGCTGACGGTTTCCGCCAGGCCGCCGGCCCAGGCGCGGAAATCCTCGATGACCTCCCGGGTGGGAGGCCGTACGCGGATCGACATCATGGCCTGCACCGGGCGGCCGATCGCGGCGAGGTCCACCTCGGCGCGAAAACCACTGATGATGCCGCGCTCCACCAGCGAGCGCACCCGCTGTAACGACGTCGACGGGACCACGTGTGTCGCCATCGCGAGATCCCGGTTGGTCCGACGGCCGTTCTGCTGCAGCAGACGTAACAAGGCGCGGTCGAGCTCGTCCAAACCGATTCTCCTCGCCGTGGGGGCATTGGCGCGTTCTCCGCGAGGGATTTCCCCTGCGGAGGCAACATCGTAGCAAGATGTCCCGGTATCAGGCGTCTTGAGACGATCTGTGCCGCGCGAGGCTCGCCGCGCGGGACGACATCGAACGACGCCGGGCAAATACCCGGCAGCGGACTTTCCGCCCTGTTCACGTCAGGCGTGGCCGGCTGGTCGGCATAGTGCGTTCGAGCCGTGCGCGGTTCCGGCCGGCTGGACAGATCGGCATGGAGGCGCTGGCCACCGGTGGCCTCGCGGGCCTGTCAGCCACCGGATCGCCCGCCCGCCGAGCCACCCGCGGACGGCCCGGTCGCGGCGCGGTCGGGGCGGTCGGCGGGCGGCGCCACCGAGGGTGTCGGGGGCGTCGGGGGTGTGGTGGGGACGACCACGGGACGGCCGGGCAGGCCGCCCGGCCCGCCGCCGGGGCGCAGGTGCGGATCCGTGGCCGGCGGCGGCGAGCCGGTGGAGGTGTGGCCGGTCCCGGCGGGTGGCGTGCCCGGGTCCGTGCGCGGCGTCCCGCTGGGCGTGAGCACCGGCTTCGTGCCGGCGGCCGTCGGTGGTGTGCCGCCGGTGCCGCCGGTGGCGCCGGTGGCGCCGGTGGCGCCGGTGGCGCCGGTGGCGCCGGTGGCGCCGCCCGCGCGTCCCGTGGAGGTGACCGCGCCCTCCCCGGGCCTGCCCGCCCGGCCGTGCGCGCTCCTGCCACCGTCGGGCTCGGTCGGGTGGTGACTCGGTGTCGCCGTCGTGGCCCCGCCGGCGCCGCCCGCGGACGGCGTCAGCACCGGCCTCCCGGGGGCGGGGGTGGTGCTTCCCTCGACGTGCACGGTGTCCGAGGGCCGATCGCCCGACCGTCCCAGCAACCCGAACCCGAGCAGCGAGACGCCGAGCAGCACGCCGAACACCACCACCCCCACCGCGCCCAGGATCGCCGTGCGCGGCCCACCGGGTCCCCGGCGGCCGGGCGCCCGCGAGGTGCCAGGGGCGAGCTGGGTGGCCGCCGCCACGTCGAGCGGGCCGGTCAGCGGATCGAGGATCGCCGCCGCCCGCCGGTCGCGCTCGTCCAGGGCGGCGCTCTCCTCCGCCCGCTCGCCGTCCCGCGCGCCTGCGCCGGTCGGCACCCGCTCGACGAACGACAGCGGCCCGCGCCCCGGCGGTCCCCCGAATCCCCCATGACGCAGGGTCGACCAACGCCGCCCCGCCACCGCCCACCGGCGGCCAGGCCCACCGCCTGCGGAGGGGATGCTCGACGGACCGTCCGCCGCCGAGGTGGGGCGCGGGGCGCGGGAGGTGGGTGGGGCCGGGCGAGGCGGGCCGGCGGGCAGGACGTCCAGCGGGCTGGTGACGATCGTCTCGTGGGCGACGCCGGGGCGGGTCAGGCGGCGCAGCAGCGTCTCGGCGGAGGGCCGGCGGGCGGGGTCGCGGGCCATAGCCGCCCGCACGATGTCGCCGAGCTCGACCGGCAGTCCATCGATGACGGGTTCGGTGTGCAGCAGGCGGCGCAGCTGCTCGGCGGTCGAGCCGTCCCCGAAGGGGCGCCTGCCGGTCGCGGCGAACAGGACCAGGCCACCCCAGGCGAACACGTCCGCGGCGCTGGTGACATGGTGGCCGCGGGCCTGCTCGGGGGCCATGAACGCCGGGGTGCCCGCGATCCGCCGGCTCGGGCCGGTGGGCCCGTCGTCACTCACCCGGGCGAGGCCGAAGTCGATCACCCGGGGGCCGAGCGGGGACAGCAGCACGTTCGACGGCGTGACGTCGCTGTGCACCAGGCCGGCGCCGTGGATGGCGCTCAGCGCGGCCGCGACGCTGACGGCGACCCGTTCCACGTCGGCGCTGCCGAGCGGGCCGTGCTCGGCGACGGCGCGGGCGAGGGTGGGCCCGTCGACGAACTCGGTGACCAGGTAGGGCGGTCCGTCACCGGCCGGGTCGACGACGTCGAGGACCTCGGCGGTGCAGAACCGGGCGACGCGGCGCGCGGCGGCGGCCTCGCGCCGGAACCGTTCCCGGTACCGGGGGACGCGGGCGATGTCCGCGCGGATCACCTTGACCGCGACGAGGCCGGTGTCGCGGCCGCGGCCGAGGAAGACGGTGCCCATGCCGCCCTCGCCGAGCCGGCCGAGAATGCGGTAGTCGCCGAGGTCTCGCGGGTCGCCGGGGCGCAGCGGAGCGGGCCGGGTGCTCAGACCCCCCGGGGAGTCCCGGGCAGCCCCCGCGGCGTCGTCATTGTCGCGCGGATCCACATTCCCTCCCGACTGCCGCCCGGAATTTCCGCGCTGGTCGCGCGCAATTCTGGGCGACCATCGTGCGCCGAGGTCGTTCCTATCGCGTAGTCGACACGAACTCGCCTCGTGTCGCCCACCCAGGCCATACCGACCACGACATTCGCGGCGCCGGAATCCCCTGCACGGGCCGCCCCGATCGGGCACGGAGTGGGCAGTGATGGCCCGAGCGGGTAGTCCCTTCGGCCCGGTCCGCCGCAACGATCCAGGCGTTCGCCGAGGCCTGACGCAGCCGGTCGGGCAGCGGAAGCCGGTAACCGGCGCATTTTCGTCCGGTCAGCCGGGAAAGCACGTGAATGCCAGCGGTGACGCCGGTCGCGCGCGACCGCCTACCTCAGCGGACGGGTATGCACCCGATTTCCGGAGGAGAATCACATCCGCCGCGACGGCGGGCCAGGCAGGCATCGGTCCCGCGACCGGTAGGGCTGGGAGCGACACCCGGAGGGCGGGGCGGCGGAGTGGGGGCGGCGGTCAGGCGGCGGCGGTCAGGGGCGGCATGGCCGGCGACGAGGGCGCGGGAGGTATGAAGGGGGTGGCCTCCTACATCCCGGCCTCCTGCCCACATCGCCACGTACTGACATCACCACGTACCGACATCGCCACGTACCGACATCGCCACTCCACAGGAGTCACAGCGACATCCACCAGACCCGTGACGAGTGGGGTCGGACCACCTTCCCACTGGTGCCGGGGCACGAGATCGTCGGTGTGGTCACGGCGATCGGGCCCGCGGTGACCCGGCACGCCGTCGGTGACCGGGTCGGGGTGGGCTGCTTCGTCGACTCGTGCCGGGAGTGCGAGCCCTGCAAGGACGGCGAGGAGCAGTACTGCCTGCAGTGCAACGTGTCCACCTAACTCGCCGTTGCGGCACTGGAAGGCCGGTCCCGGCAGCAAGGTCGCCGTGGTCGGTCTCGGCGGGCTCGGCCACATGGCCGTCAAGATCGCGCATGCGCTCGGTGCCGAGGTCACCGTGCTCAGCCAGACGCTGGGCAAGGAGGCCGAGGGCCGCCGCCTCGGCGCCGACCACTACCACGAGGCGAGCGACCCGGAGACGCTCCGGGCCCAGCGGGGCTCGTTCGACCTCATCATCAACACCGTCTCGGCGAAGCTGCCGCTCGACTCCTACCTGGGGCTGCTGCGCCGCGATGGCTTCGCCGCCGACGTCGAGGTGATCGGCGTGGACCAGGTCGACGAGGCCGACGAGCGGGTGCTGCGCAGCGACGTGCGGTTCCGCTTCGTCATCGACATCGCCACGCTGACCACCGCGTAGGGCCGCCGGCGGGCCGCACCCCGCCGCCCCGGGAAAACGGCGCGGAAAAACTTTTCCAGACAGTTATCCTCGCCGTTTTCCCAGATCCTTTCCCGGCAATGTTCCAAAAACCTGCGACAGCCCTCGTTCCTGACGGTGTCATTCTCGGCAGCCGCGCCCACTGTTTGTTTACATGGGTTTCACACCGGACGGCGCTGCCAACCGAATACCGCCGTTACGATTCCTCTCGGGTTCGCCGGACGGCCCCCCGCCCGGCCGGCATCGGCCGGAACGAAGCCACCAGCCGGTCATCCACTGACCGGCCGCGCGGCCGCGGCCGGAGAACATGTCGATCGGACATCGGAAAGAGGGCTCTCATGCCATACGTCGTCACCGCCGCGTGTATTGATGTCAAGGACGGCGCCTGCCTCGAGGGCTGCCCGGCCGACTGCATCTACGAGGGCGACCGCAAGATGTACATCAACCCGGACGAGTGCACTGAGTGCGGCGCCTGCGCGGTGGCCTGCCCCGTCGGTGCGGCACTCAGCGACGACCGGGTGAAGGACCAGGCGTTCATCGACAGCGAGGTCGCGTTCTTCACCGAGGTCCTCCCCGGCCGCGACGAGCCCCTCGGCGAGCCCGGCGGCGCGACCCGCCTGGGCAAGGTGAAGGCCGACACCCCCTTCATCGCGAACTACCAGAAGTAGGCGCCGGCCTCGCGGGTGCACCGCCGCGCACGGGCCCGACCCGGCCCGGCGATGCACCCGTCACAGCCGTTCAGCAGTGCGGTTCCCAGGTGATGCTGCGGATCTCCCGGAAGTCGCGCCGGTTGAACGTTCCATCCGCGCGCCAGCGGTACTGGACGCGATGGTCGGGCAGGTTGCGGATGAACTCGTGCGAGTCGCGGGGGTTCTGCAGGGCGGCGTTGCGCAGCCGGTAGAGCTCCGCCCGGCGGCCGTCCCGCAGATGCACCCACAGCAGGTAGGCGTCGTTGTTGTCGCTGCTGGTGACGACGCCGTCGAAGCTGGCGGTGCCGTCGGAGCCCAGCGTCCACCGGGCACCGTGGAACAGCGTGCAGTCGCCGGCGTGCAGGTCCTGGCCCAGCGTGAACGTCTTGGTGGACAGCGGATCGGCCTGGGCGGCAACGGCCGTCGGCAGGCTCAGCCCGAGCGTGAGCCCGAGCGCCGCGACCCCGGCACCGACCATTCTTCGGAACGAGAACATGGACATAGTCCTTCCGTACCGTCGCGATTTCCCCGAACCAGCCCGGGAACGCCGCGCAGAACTCCACAAAGAACGATGGAGGGTGGCGCGGCGACATCCGGGCTGGCGGGATAAACGGTAGCACCCGAACCATCATCCGGACCGGCCCGAACGCCGTTACGGCCGAGCGGACGACTGTCGGATAAACGCGGTCCGATGAGCGGACCACGGCATTCCGGGAATTCCCGCGGCCTGCTACCGGCCTGGTTGACCCCCGGGCGTACCGCGGCGGGCGATTTCCCGCTCAAGAGCGAGGGCGCCGCGGCGCAGTGTGTCGGGCAGGACGACGGGGATCCGCTCGGCGACGAGCATGGCCGACAGCGCGCACACCGCCGCACCACCGGGCGCCCGGACCGGCACCGCCACGCAGCACGATCACTGACCTGGCCAAAGTCCTGGTGACCATCTATCTGGGATTCGCGGCGATGGTGATGGCCAGCCGCACGAAGATCGTCCACCGTGGTTTTCGCCAGACAGACGAGAGGGCGGCGTCGGGAGTGGGAGCCCGGCGGCTTGCCGACACGCTGGAACGCCTCGTGCGCGAGGGTCAGCAATGGCCACCCGGCGCCAGCATCTGGCTTTGCCTCACCCCGGTCCAGCACTTTCTTCCCGCCCGGGCCGCGCGTCTACGAGATGGTGCCATGTAGGGAACAGCGGGCGGCGACGCCGAACCGGGCCTGCCAAAGCTGTCGCTCATGGGGTGGACGGGCGTGAGCCACTGCCGTCGAGGGCGTTGTGCGGGGTACGCAGGCCGCCGAAGAAGCGGTCGGCCTCGGCGTCGCGGATCGCGCGGGTGGCGGTGAGCAGGTCCTCGGTGGCGGTGTAACAGTAGCGGGCCGCGGCGCTGGCGGGGCTTGCCTGGCGGGAGCGGCTGATGCGCAGGTCCCAGCGCAGCAGTTCGTCGGTGAGGGCGTTCTCGGTGCGGCGCAGCAGCGACCACATCTCGTCCCAGCGGTAGAACTCGCGCAGGCCGGTGAGCACGGCGACCGCCACGCCGACGCCGGCCAGCGTCCCGTCGCGGTGGTCGAAGTCGGCGCCGGCGAGCAGCGGGAGGCTACCGCCGAGCAGGACGGTGACCAGGCCGCTGAGCCGGAAGAAGAACTTGTGCCGGTCGGCCCGCCGACGGTAGCGCGCCCGCAGCGGGCGCACATCCGCATCGACGATCCGCCGGCAGGCGCTGACGGCTTCCGCCCAGTCGGGATCCTCCGGTTCAGAACTGCTGGCGGGATCCCCGGTGGCGGGACCCGCTCCCCCGCCGCCTGTGGCTTCCGTGGCGCTGGCAGGCGCCGGCGGGGTCGGATCGGTCTGGTTGCGACTGGATTGCGACCTCATGGGCGCTGATCCTCCCAGACGCGTCCGGATGGCATTACGCTGCGCATCATTGCGATGCGCGAGGGAGCGGCACGGTTTCCGTAGGGTCCGACGTCGCATCGGGACGGCGAGGCGTGGGCGGGGGTGCCTTCGGGTGGCGGTCGTGGTGCTCGTGCACGGCATCGGCCAGCGGCAGCGCGGGCCGGCGGTGCTGGGTGAGGCGCGGCGGCTGGCGCTTGCGGACGGCGTCTGGAAGGCGGGGCATCCGCAGCTCGCCGATCGGTTGCTGCGCCCGGCGGGCTCGCCTGACGCCATCGAGGCGACGATGGCCTAGTAGGACTTGATTAGGTCTGTCCGTAGTTGTACTGACTGTCGTCTTCATGCATGTGGCGGTGGTTGGTATGGAACTGGGTGAGATGGACCGGCTGCGGCCGGTGATTGAACGGTTCGCAGGCGAGATGTTCGCGGACCTGCCGCGGCGGGATCAGCGGGGCAAGGGTGAGCTGTATGTGCGGGGGCTGTTGACCGACGGCAAGCGCAAGAGCATGGT
>Ga0207710_10000107_pt1 | contig 105449 bp, 87 predicted proteins | sample KBSS24metaG_FD_184400 | JGI IMG/M metagenome (GOLD analysis project Ga0207710, IMG submission 184400) | Switchgrass rhizosphere microbial communities from Kellogg Biological Station, Michigan, USA - KBS S2-4 metaG (SPAdes) (version 2) | ecosystem: Host-associated > Plants > Roots > Rhizosphere...
GAATCCCTCATCCGCTGGGCCATGATCGCCACCATGGTCCGTCGCATCGACAGGCGCACACCCGCCCAGCGGCCAGGACCACGACCGCTACAGAGAATCACCTAACCGGAGATCTCAAACACCTTCTAAGAACCAGACCCACGACCAGGACGAGTGTCGCACCTGCGGCCGCGTGCACCTTCCTCATGATCTGCCACCATCCCTTTTCGTCCCGAATTCCTCGGATCTGCCGGGCCGCCGGCTGGTCGGAACTTTCAGCCGTACAGCCCATCCCGACTGCGAGGGGAGATCCGCGGACCGGGCAGGTCGGAGCTCGAAAAGACGACTGTGAGTTGGCTGGACCGAAAGTCGGAATGCTGCTGAATGGTGCTGGACGTCGACGCGCGCACACCCCCGTTCGTCGTGCGCCCAGCATGCGTGACCGCCGGCCGCCCCGCCACCGCTGCCGATTCCCGTGCGGTCATCGGACGTCCCGCCGGTGGGTCGCTCAGTCTCGATCCACCGGTGATTTTCTGTGATCTTCGGATGATCAAATCCTGCTAAAGCCGATCTTCTGTGGGTGGGTGGGTGGGTGGGCGTGGCTGTTCCGCCGGTCTGCCCGGCTTTCCACGTGGGCGTCGTGCCAGAGCGCAGTTCTTCAGGTCGGCGATGACCTGCTCGACAATCGCGTGGCCGCGGTGGGTCGCCTCCGCCTCGACGAGCGTGAGCGTCGAGTCGGTGAAGGCGGCGTGGTAGCGGTAGACCGCGAACAGCTCGCCCTGCCCCTGGGGAACCGAGGCGGGGTTGAGGCGGCGGACCCGGCGGACGAGCAGCCGGCCGGTGACGTGTAGACGTCCTACGAGGTGCGGGACGCGCTCGAGGAACTGGTTCGCCGGGATCTGCTCGGCCCGTGGGAGGGGGAGCACGAGGAGTTCCACCCGCGGGTGATGGGTCCCCGGGAGCGTTACGACGACACTTCCGCCGGCCGTCGCCCCGGTGGGACGACATTGTCCCGTCCAGACCTGCGCGGCATCAGGATTCCCGCGCTCCCACTGTCCGCCCAGCGTGAGCTGGGGGTTGATTTCCGCCGGCTGGGCGAAGGAGGCGTTCTCCGCCGGGCTGGACCAGCTGGCCCGGGCGTTGAAGAACTTCTCCGACTCCCGGAAGGGCAAGCGGAAGGGCCGCCGGGTCGGTTTTCCTCGGTTCAAGAAGCGGGGGAAGGCCCGGGACAGCTTCTGGTACACCACCGGGGCCTACGGCCCCGCCGACGACAGGCATGTGAAGCTGCCGTGGATCGGCCGGGTGAAGGTCCACGAGCCGATGGGCACGCTCACCGACCGGCTGGCCGACGGGCGGGCACGGCTGCTCGGCGCAACCGTGTCCCGCACGGCGGGCCTCTGGTTCGTGTCGTTCACCGTCGAGGTCGAACTCGCCGTACCCGCCGGCCCGACCCGCCGCCAGCGCACGGGTGGCACGGTCGGTGTCGACCTCGGCGTGACGCACCTCGCGGTGTTGTCCACCGGGGAGACGGTGGACAACCCGAAGCATCTCGCCGGGTCGCTGCGCCGGCTGCGTACCGCGTCGCGCGCCTACGCCCGGTCGAAGCCGGGCAGCGCCGGCCGCCGCAGGCACGCGGCCCGGATCGCCCGTATCCACGGCCGGATCGCCCGTATCCACGGCTGCTGCAGCTTGGCGCGGGGCAGTGGGCCGGCGCCACCGAGACGCTCGCGGCTCTGCTCGCCGACCTTCTGCGGCGCTGGGGCCTGGAACATCCCATGGTGCCCGTCGTGCGGGTCCTCCTTGCCCGCGCCGGCATTGACACGGCGCTGACTGGGGCTACGGAGCCGAGTGGGGACACCACGGCGGGGCCCGGCCCTTGACAGGGAGATCCCCAACCGGCAGGATCGAATGTATGTTCGATCTCCTCGGTCTCCGGCCCCACCCGCGGATCGCGCACCAGGACCACCGTGCGTCGAGCAGTCAGGTCCGTCCACCGTTGGGCACCGCCGAGGCGCGTCCTCGTCCTGTTCCGGCCGCGCCCGCTCTGCCGCCGAGCGTAGCCCGTGTCGCCGCTCGCACCCGGCTGTCCTCGGAACTGCTCGCCGCCATCCTCATGGTGGACGGGCGCTCCCGGGCCACCCTCGACGACATGGAACGCGCGGACGCGCTCGCGGATGTCCTGCTCGCCCGCCGCCGGCAGCGGGTCGGTGCCCACCGTTCCGAGTTCGGTCCCACCACCAGGTCCGCGGTGCGCGTCGCGACCCACTGAGCCGAGGGCGCGCGCATCGTCTACGCGGCGAGGCGCTCGCGCAGAGCGGCCTGGAAAGGCGGTCAGGCCCGGGTCCGCGGAGTTCCGATCGAGCCACGTCATGGTCAGCGTCGTGTGCGAGCGTTGACGTCATGCCGGAGCCGGTTGTACATGAATGCGCGATGACCAGTTCCGATGTGGCTTCGATGCCGGTTGATGTTCACCGGATATTCGGATGGTCGAGGCAGATGTACCGCCAGGCGGGCCCTTAGCCTCCTTTGCTCGTGGTCGTGTGCGACGCAGATGGTCGGGCGAGCCTTTTCCGTCGGATGTGGACGCCGCGGGAGCCCGTGTGCGGAGTGCGCCATGGCGGTGCCGACGACCGGGACGAGATCCTTCGCCGGGCCGTTGATCCAGGCCATCAGGTCTCGAGCGGCGGCCTGCCTCGAGGTCGACCCCCGGTGGGGGTGCTCCGCGGCGCGGCGCCGAGCAGGGCATGAGGTCAGCGGGTGGGCTGGCAGGTGGGGCACCAGAACAGGTTGCGGCCGGCCAGCGTGACTCCCCGGACCTCGGCTCCACAGACCAGGCACGGCAGGCCGGCGCGGCGGTAGACGTAGACCTCGCCGCCGTGGTCGTCGACGCGCGGCGGGCGGCCCATCGCCTCGGGGGTGTGCTCGGGACGGACGGTGTCGATCCGACCGGTGCGCACGCCGTCTGCCATGAGCGTGACCAGATCGGCCCACAGGATTGCCCACTGCTCGTCCGTCACGTCGCGGCCGGGCAGCAGCGGGTCGATGCCGGCGCGGAAGAGCACCTCAGCTCGGTAGATGTTGCCGGGGCCGGCGATCACGGCCTGGTCGAGCAGGAGCGCGGCGATCGCCGTGCGGCTGCGGCCGACGCGGCGCCGGGCCAGATCCGGGTCGGCGTCGGGGCGCAGCGGGTCGGGACCCAACCGGTCGAGCAGGGCCTTCACCTCACCGGGACCGAGCAGTTCGCAGGCGTTGGGCCCGCGCAGGTCGGCGTACCCGGCGGGGGCGGTCAGGCGCAGGCGCACGGCGCCCGTCGGCGCGGGGGCCGGGCCGGGCGCGAGCGTGCTGGTCCCGTAGATGCCGAGGTGAACGTGCAGGACCTGCTCGTCGCCGAACCCGAGCAGCAGATGCTTGCCGTGCGCCTCGGCGGCGGTGAGCACCCGCCTGTCCAGGAGACGCGCGCCCTCGAGAAAGCGGCCCTGCGGGCTCGACGCACCGACGGCCCCGCCACCGAACATCCGCTCGTGGGCCGCGGCGAGCCGGTGGATGGTGTGACCCTCGGGCATGGTGCGGCGATCATACCGACGCCTACCGGACCATGGCTGTCAGGTCCGGACGATCAGCCGGCGGTGGTGTCGGCGTAACGGCGGGCGGCGGCGAGGGCGGAACGCAGGGTCGCGGCGTCCAGCGGGGTGCCCCTCTCGTCACCGAAGGAGCCATACAGGCCGGCGTAGGCGGCGGTGTCGCGCTGGTAGCGCCAGCCCTCCGCGAGCGGTCCGACGTCGACGGCGTCGTAGCCCAGCGCGTCCAGGAACGCGGTGGCCGTCGCCTTGGCGTCCGCGTCGTCACCGGCGATCGCCAGCGGCGAGCGGTCCGGGGAACCGGCCGGGCGGGCCAGGGACAGCAGGTGCTTGAAGTAGATGTTGTTGAAGACCTTGACGATCTTCGACGTGGGCAGGTGGGCGGCGAGCAGTTCGCTGGTCGTCGTCGACTCGTTCTCCAGCTCGGGGAACGTGCCGTCCCGCTCCGGGTAGTAGTTGTTGGTGTCGAGCACCACCTTGCCGGCCAGCGGCTCGACGGGTACCTCGCGGTAGGCGCGCAGCGGCACGGTGACGACGGCGAGGTCACCCGCCGCGGCCGCCTGTGCCGCTGTCGCCGCCCGGGCGCGCGGCCCCAGCTCCGCCACCAGGTCCTGGAGGGTCTCCGGGCCCCGCGAGTTGCTCAGCACCACGTCGTATCCGGCGGCGACGGCGAGTCTCGCCACCGTTGCGCCGATGTTGCCGCTACCGATCAGTCCAAGTGTCGTCATGTGGGCGACAACTCCGAGCGGCACGGTCGACATTCCCGCCTACGACCACGTCTTGCGATCGCCATGTCACAGATGGCGGCCATCCGCTGTGTCCCCGAGGGGCCACGGCGTCCGCTGATGCCGCCCAGCTCACCTCAGGCGGTCGGCACGCGGTCCAGGAAGCCCGTCACGGTACGGATACGGCCGTCGTCGGCGAGGGTGATCACATCAAAGCCGGCCGCCGGCGCCGAGCCGTCCGCACGGGACACCAGTGCCCATGCGAACCGGACGACGTCGTGGTGGGCGTCCGGGGTACCGGAAAGGCGGAACTCGAATCCCGGGAACTGCGCCTGCGCCCCCGTGATCGTCGCGATGATTCCGTCATGACCCGCGACGTCGGCCAGCGGGTCAGTATAGGTCCCGTCCTCCGTGAACGCCGCCGCGACAGCCGATCGGATCTCCTGCTCGCCACCAGCGTTCCAGGCGGCGAAATAACGTGTGACGGCATCGTCGTGAACAGCCATCGTGCACTCCCCTCGTCGTTTCCTTATGTCGGGGGCGGGTAATGCCCCGCTGCCAGGAACGACGATGCCGCGCCAGCCGAAGGCCGTCGATTACCGCGCAGGTAATGGGCGCGGGCGGTCACCGGGAGGTGGTCGGAGGCGGGCAGGAGAAGCAGGTGCTGGCCGAAGGCCGGGCCGCCAGCCGGCCGGTGCCGATGGGGCGCCCGCACGTCTGGCACGTGCCATAGGTCCCGGTGGCCAGCCGGTCGAGCGCGGCATCGACCTCGGCCAGCCTCGTCATCGCCTGGTGGAGCGTGGCGCGCAGCTGCTCCCGCTCGAACGGCATCGACGTGCCCTCGATGTCGTGCTCGTCATCGGCGTCCCGGTCGGCGGTGTCGGCGAGGATCCGCTCGAACTCGCCGCGCAGCGCGTCGGCTCGATCGGCGGCCTCGGCTCGCTCGGCCACCAGCCGTCGCCGTGTGCTGTCCGAGCCGTCCGTGGGTTCTGGTCCGATCCTGGGCCCGACCGACATCGTCCTGTCGCCTCCCGCCGCCCACCCGTGCTGCCGTCCGCCCAGTGGCCCAGCGACACGCCGCTGGGCCACTGCCCCACAAGGGTCACGGTCCGGTGTAGCGGCCTAGCCCGCGGGCGCGGGCTCGGGACGGCCGGGCTGCTCGCCGCCGCGGGCCTCGCCGTAGGCGCGCTTGGGCACCATCACCTTGCGGCGGTAGATGCAGACCAGCGTGCCGTCCTGATTGTGGCCGCGGGTCTCGACGGTGACGATGCCGCGGTCGTCGCGGCTCTTCGACTCGACCTTGTCCAGCACGGTCGACTCACCGTAGATCGTGTCGCCGTGGAACACGGGGGCGACGTGGCGCAGCGACTCGACCTCGAGGTTCGCGATCGCCTTGCCGGACACGTCCGCGACGGACATACCGAGCAGCAGCGAGTACACGTAGTTGCCGACGACCACATTGCGCTTGAACTGGGTGGTCTTCTCGGCGTAGTTCTGGTCGAGGTGCAGCGGGTGGTGGTTCATCGTGATCAGACAGAACAGGTGGTCGTCGTACTCGGTGACCGTCTTGCCGGGCCAGTGCTTGTAGACGGCCCCGACCTCGAACTCCTCGTAGTACCGGCCGAACTGCATGAATCGCCTCGTTCTCCTGGATGCGGTGCGCTTGTGGCTGGGCGGTTACTCCGGTCAGACGAGGGTCAGCCGTTGAGGCGGTACTCCTTGAGCAGGGCCCGGCTGATGATCCGCTTCTGGACCTCGGAGGTGCCCTCGCCGATGAGCATGAACGGTGCCTCGCGGTAGAGGCGCTCGATCTCGTATTCCTTGGAGTAGCCGTAGCCGCCGTGGATGCGGAAGGATTCGGTGGTGACCTCGTGGCAGTACTCGCTGGCGAGGTACTTGGCCATGCCGGCCTCGACGTCGTTGCGCTCGCCGGCGTCCTTCTTGCGGGCGGCGTTGACCATCATGAGGTGGCCGGCCTCGACCTTGGTGGCCATGTCGGCGAGTTTGAAGGCGATAGCCTGGTGGTCGGCGATCTGGTGGCCGAAGGTGCGGCGCTGCTGGGCGTAGGCGATCGCCAGCTCGAAGGCGCGGATCATGATGCCGCAGGCCCGCGCGGCGACGTTGACGCGGCCGACCTCGACGCCGTCCATCATCTGGTAGAAGCCGCGACCGGCGGCGTCGGGTCCGCCGAGGATCGCGTCGGCGGGGACGCGGTGGCCGTCGAGGATCATCTCGGTGGTCTCGACGCCCTTGTAGCCGAGCTTGTCGAGCTTGCCGGGAATGCTGATCCCGCCGTGGGTGCCGAAGCCAGGCTCCTTCTCCAGGAGGAACGTGGTCATGTTCCGGTAGACGGAGTCGGCGCCCTCGTCGGTCTTCACCAGGGTCGCGACGACGCCGGAGCGGGCGCCGTTGGTCAGCCACATCTTCTGGCCGTTGATGACGTAGTCGTCGCCGTCGCGGGCGGCGCGGGTGGTGATGGCGGAGACGTCGGAGCCGCAGCCGGGCTCGCTCATCGAGAACGCGCCGCGGACCTCGCCGGTGGCCATCTTCGGCAGCAGTCGGGCGCGCTGTGCCTCGCTGCCGTGCTGGAGCACCAGGTAGGCGACGATGAAGTGGGTGTTGATCACGCCGGAGACGCTCATCCAGCCGCGGGCGATCTCCTCGACGACGAGCGCGTAGGTGAGCAGTGACTCGCCCAGGCCGCCGTACTGCTCGGGGATCGTGATCCCGAACAGGCCCATGTCCTGCATGGCGCGGATGATCTCTTCGGGGTACTCGTCCCTGCGCTCGAGATCGCCCGCGTTCGGGAGGATCTCCTTGTCCACGAACGTGCGGACGGCGGCCAGGATGTCAGCCTGTAGCTCGGTGAGACCGTCGGTCTGTGCGATTCTGCCCATGCCCAGCTCCTCGTTCTGTCGGGGCGCTTCTACCGTGCCGCATACCGGTGGTGGCGCAGGTGAGCCGCCGTGCCGCCGCCGGAGGAGCGCGACCCGACCTCGTTGCGTGCGTGCTACCTGGCGATCATTTCCCGTCTCGGCAATAGCGGCAGATTGGTAGCATGATTACGGCGCGTCCGGCAAGTGGCGGATTTCGGGCATGAAAGCTACTGCTAGTGATCAATTTGGCCTTGTCGGTGGACTCCTGGCAGCCGTCCCCCGCCGCTGACGACGGGAGCCGCGTGCCGCCGATCTGCCCGGACCGACCTTCCCGCGGCAGCGTAACCCGAGGTCCTGTCCACGCGCGCGGCCCTCACGTGCCTCGCACCGCTCTGAACAGGTCCGCCGCCGGCCCGGGATCGGCCTCGTGGGGCGCCGGGAGGGTCAGCCGGGTCGCGATGCCGCCGAGCTTCGCCAGCAGCGACGGTCCGACCTCGTCAGGCGCCCCGACGGTCGCGAACGCGCGCAGCATCTCGTCGTCGACCAGGCCACCCATTTCCCCCCATCGGCCCTCGCCGGCCAGCCGGGCCAGCGCCGGTTGCAGGTCCCCCCAGCCATGCAGCTCGAGGACCGACCGGTAGGCCCGCGTCGAGGCGTAGAAGGCGATCCGGGCCCGGACGCCGGCGACGGCCGCGGCGATCTCCTCCTCGGTGCGCCCGACGGCGACGAACGACGGGCCGGTGATGTCGAAGCCGTCGAGGGTGCGGCCCACCTTCTCCCGCCCGCGCCGCAGCGCCGGCAGCGTCACCTCGTCCAGGTAACGACGGGTGGTGAACGGGTGCATGACGAAGCCGTCGGCGACCTCGCCGGCCACCTCGGTCATAGCCGTGTTCACGCCCGCGACGAACACCCGGGGCGGGCCGGCCGGGTGCGGTGGCGGTGCGAAGAACGGGGTCATCAGCGTGTGGGTGTAGAACTCGCCCCGGACGTCGAGGCGGGTCCCGTCCTGCCAGGCGCTCCAGATCGCCCGCAGGGCCAGCACGTACTCGCGCATCCGGGCCGCCGGTCTCGACCAGGGCATCGAGAACCGCCGCTCGATGTGCGGCCGGACCTGCGAGCCGAGCCCGAGCACGAACCGCCCCTGGGCATGACGGGCCAGGTCGTAGGCCACGCTCGCCGTCGTCATCGGCGTGCGGGCGAAGGCGATGGCGACGGACGTGCCCACCGTGATCGACCTGGTGGCCGCAAGGACCTGGAACACCTGCAGGAACGGGTCGTGGCGGGTCTCGCCCACCCAGAGCCCATCGTAACCGGCCGCTTCGGCCGCGCCGGCAGCGGACGCCGTGGCGTCGATGTCCGGCGCCACGGTGGAGTCGATCCTCATCGTGCTCCCTCGGTCGAGAAGGGGCGAAGCACCCGGTCCACCTTGCGCCACCGTGCGCCTGGCGCGCGCCCGTCCCGCCTGGACAGACAGGGCTGGGCGTGACGGCCCTGGAAGTCGCGTCACCTCACCGATCACGAAGGGTGATCAATCTGGGCGCGGGTGAGCCGCTGAGCTGGTAACGTCCCTCGCGGTCGAAAGCCTGGACCCCCGCCGGGAGACGCCACATGCGCAGTGCCAAGGACTTCTTCGCCCCCCTCGCCGTGGGCGCCCCGGCCCCGCCGCGGGACATCCCGTGGCGCCCGTCCCGGGTGATCCACTTCTTCGACCCCAGCAACGCGAAGATGGCGGCCAAGCTGCCGACCCTCATCCCCAAGGTCGACGTCCTGCTCGGGAACCTGGAGGACGGCGTTCGGGCGGACAACAAGGTCCCCGCCCGGGAGGGCCTCGTCAAGATCGGTGAAGGCTCGGACTTCGGCGAGACCCAGTTCTGGGTCCGGGTGAACAGCATCGACTCCCCCTGGGGCCTCGACGACCTGCTCACCCTGGTGCCCGCGATCGGCGACAGGCTCGACGTGATCATGCTGCCGAAGGTGCAGGGCGCCGAGGACATCCACTATGTCGACCGGCTGCTCGCCCAGCTCGAGGCGAAGGCGGGCCTGACCCGCCCGATCCTCGTCCACGCGATCCTGGAGACCGCCCGGGGCGTCGGCAACGTGGAGGAGATCTGCGCGGCCAGCCCACGGATGCAGGGCCTCTCCCTCGGCCCCGCGGACCTCGCCGCCGACCGGCGGATGAAGACGACCCGGGTCGGTGGCGGCCACCCCGGCTACCTCGTCCGCCAGGACCCCGACCCCGCCGCTCCGGACGCCGCGCGCGCCACCTTCCAGCAGGACCCCTGGCACTACACCCTGGCCCGGATGGTCGACGCCTGCGTGGCGCACGGGATCATGCCCTACTACGGCCCGTTCGGTGACATCGCCGACGTCACGGCCTGCGAGGACCAGTTCCGCAACGCGTTCCTACTCGGCGCGGTCGGGGCCTGGTCGCTGCACCCGGTCCAGATCGACATCGCGAAGAAGGTCTTCAGCCCCGAGGTCAAGGACGTCGAGTGGGCGAAGAAGGTCGTCGACGCGATGGGCGACGGCACCGGCGCGGTGATGGTCAACGGCACCATGCAGGACGACGCCTCGGTGAAGCAGTGCCAGGTCATCCTGGATCTCGCCCGTCGCCTCGCCGCCCGCGACCCCGACCTCGCCTCGTCGTACGGCCTCACCGTCTGACGGGCGCCACCGGCCCGGGGCCGCTGGCTGGGCGTCGTCGTCCTGATGCCGTCGATATGAAATGGGGCGTCGCGTCACTGCCCGTGAAGATCGCTGCTGGGATGCGGACGCATCCGGCGGGGCGTGGCGCCGGCCCCGGCGCTTAGGCTGACCCGGGGGGTGGACCGCGGTCGCCACGGGCGTGGTCCGGTGGCCGCGTGGCGCCGGCATCCCCGGTGCCGCCCGGCCTGGCGTGCCGGCGGGCTGGGCGGAGGATGGACGGGGTGGCGGACGACGAGCACGAGGGCACGGCCACGACGGCGCGCCGGCCACCGGGCGTCCCGGTGACCCGACGGCGCCCGAGTCCCCGCACCCGCCCGGGGGTGACGCGCGGCAACGTCCGTCCCGAGGTCGTCCCCGGTGGCCTCGCCTGGGCCAGGGTGGCCAGCCGGGTGGTGCCGCTCGCCGTCACCGGAGTAGCCCTCTACCTGCTCATGCCGCAGCTGCTGGCCGTGTTCTCGGCGTTCCCGCGGCTGCGCGGCTTCCGGCCGCTGTGGTACCCGGCGATGGTCGTGCTCGAGGTGGCGAGCTTCGCGTGCGTCTGGCAGCTGCAGCGGTTCGCGATCGGCGGGTTGAGCTGGTTCCTGTCCGTCACCACCCAGCTGGCGTCGAACAGTATCAGCCGGATCATCCCCGGCGGGATCGCGGTCGGCGGTGCCGTGCAGTTCCGAATGCTGAGCCGGGCCGGCTGTGATCCGGCGGCCGCCGGCTTCGCACTGACCGCCGTGTCGATGGTGACCACCGGGATCGTGTTCGGGCTGCCCCTGCTCGTCCTTCCGGTCCTCATCTTCGGCCAGCCGGCGCCGGGAGGCCTCACCGAGGCGGCCGCGCTCGGTGGAATGGCCTTCGTCGTGCTCGTCATCGCCGGGGTGGTCCTGGCCCGTTCGGACGCGATGGTCCGACTACTCGCGCGGCTGCTAAGCCGCCTGCTCCAGCTCGCCAGGCGCCCGGTGGTGCCCGGTCTGCCCGAGCTGCTCGTCACCCGACGTAACGAGGTTCTGCGCTCGCTGGGCCGCCGCTGGCCGGCGGCGGTGCTCACCGCGGCCGGCAAGTGGGGGCTGGACTACGCGGCGCTGCTCGCGGCCCTGGCCGGCGCCGGCCAGCACCCGCGACCCTCCCTGGTGCTGCTCGCGTACGTCGCGGCGAGCGTGCTGTCGATGATCCCGATCACGCCCGGCGGCCTGGGTTTCGTCGAGGCCGGGCTGACCGGCACCCTGGCGCTGGCCGGCGTCCCCGCCGCCGCCGCGGCCCTGTCGACGCTTGCCTACCGACTCGTCTCCTTCTGGCTACCGCTCACTGCCGGCGCGCCCGCCTGGATCGTCTTCCGCGTTCGATACCGCTGACGAGCCCCCGCCCCGCACGCGACCCGCGCCGTATGGGACACACCACACACGACACGCCAGATAGCCGCGCCGTGCCGAGGATAGCCACGCATTCGGCCTCTCAGGCGTGACTGTCCCTCGGCATGATCCCAGGCCGCGGCCACCCCGGGGGCCGGGGCCGACACCCACCGTCCTGAGACGCCGCCGGGTCAGCCCTGCAGCGCTGAGGTGGTGTCGAGGGCCTCGCCCGGGCCGGACGTGCCGCCCAGGACGTAGACCCGACCGTCCCCGCCGGTCGCCGCGGCGGCGTTCGCCCGCCTGGCGGCGTCACCGGTCGGGCCCGAGGTCCACTGGTCGTTGTCCGGCGAGTAGATCTGCACCCCGCTGGTGATGGCGCCATCCGAGCCGCGGCCGCCGATCACGTAGACCCGCCCGTCCGGTCCGGTCGCACCGGCCGCCTGGGTCACGTCGGTTGGCAGGTCGGACACCTGGGTCCAGGAGCCGTTACCCCCGCCGGAACCGGGGGTGTAGGCGTAGACGGAGGACGACGCCGGTCCGGACGAGCCGGCGCCGCTCGTCGGGGTGCCACCTGCGGCGAGGATCCGGCCGTCGGGCAGGGCGGTGAGTACCGGTGCCACGACGGGCGCCGGGGGTGCGTCCGCGGTCGTCCAGCTGCTCGCGTCCGGGTCGTAGACGGCCATCGTGTCGCCGTCGAGAACGTAGATCCGGCCGTCGGTGCCGCGGGTCGCGCGCGGCTCACCCATGGCGCCGGGCAGGGGTGTGCCCGCCGACCAGGAGTCTCTGGACGGGGTGTAGATCTCGACGGTGTCCGTGGCCCGCCCGCCGGCACGCCCGCCGATGGCGTAGATCCGCCCGTCGGCGCCGGTGGCCGCGGCGAGACCGGTGCGTGGGGTCGGCAGGTTGGCGGCGCTGCTCCAGGTGGCCTTGGCCGGGTCGAGGACCTGGACGGTGCCGACCGGCGTCGCCGCGACGCCAGCGCCAGTACCGGGTGACGCGCTCGCGAAAGGTGTGTCCGTCGAGGTCGACGGGCCGCTCGGCGCGGCCGGCTCGGTGGTTGCGGGCTCGGTGGTTGAAGGCTCGGTGGTTGAAGGCTCGGTGGTGGTCGGCTCGCTCGGCGAGGTCGGTTCGGTCGGGTCACCGGGGGCGATGGGCAGCTGCGCGAGGTGCGGCTTGGTGGTCAGCGCGCCGGGAATGACGCCCGAGGTGGCGGTGGGTGACGCGGGGACGCCCGCCGTCGGGCTCGGTGAGGCGGAACCGGTGGTCGCCCCGGTGGGTGTCGTGCCCGGAGTCCCGCTGCCGGGGGACCGGGTGCCTGGCGAGGCAGTGCCTGGGGAGGCTGTGCCCGGGGACGCCGTGGTGGCCGAGGGGCTCGCCGGCGCGACGCCGGCGCCGGTGGTTCCCGGGGCAGAGGGGCCGAGGCCGGCCGCCGTCGTCTGGCCGCCGAAGGCGTAGATCCGGCCGTCACACCCGGTCGTCGCCGCGAGGCCGGCACGTGGTGAGGACAGGGCAGGCGCACTCTGCCAGGTTCCCAGCGGACCGTTGACGTTCGGATACGTCGGACAGTTCCCCCCTGTGCCGCTGCCCGCACCCGGGCCGGGGCTCGTGCCCGGAGCGGTGCTGCCAGGGCTGGTCGTGGTGCCGGGGCTGGTCGTGGCGGTGGGGCTGGTGGTGGCGGTGGGGCTGGTGGTGGCGGCGGAGGAGAGGCCGAGCGAGCCGGGAGTTGTCAGTGCGGCCGCGAGCGCGGTGGACACGACGAAGGCGCGCGACGCGCACCGGCGGGAGGTGCGGGACCAAGTCATGGGTTCACCCCTTTTCGGGCCCGCGCCGCGGACCCGGCGGGACGGGTGGATCGCCAGATGTGCGCGGAGGGTGTTCCCGAGAGCTCCTTCCGTAACCACACGGTGAGGCGGAACGCCCCTCCTGGCCGGGGAACGGCCCGTGGTTGCCCCGACCGGGGTGAGGCCTGGGCCCCGAACCTGTCGGAGGTCCGGGCTAGCCTCGCCTCGTGGTCGCATCGCTCCCATCCGTCCCGTCCCGGGTGACTCGTCTGCACGCGCGGGTGCTGGCCCGCCTGACCCGTGCTGTCGAGGCGCGCCGCGGCGAGATCTTCTTCGCCGACCAGGGGTGCGTGATCGGCGTCCTCGTCGGGCTGTCGGTCATCGGGTCGGTGGCGGTCGCGGCCGGCCCGTTCGTGCTGCGCCACCTCGTGGATGACGCGCTGCCCACCGGGCGGGTGCGGGACCTGGTGGTCCCCGTCCTGCTGCTGGGCGCGCTGCTGGTGTTCGAGTCGGCGGTGCTGTCGATGCGGATGGCGCTCATCGCCCGGCTCGGCGGGGTCGTCTCGGTGCGGATCCGGCAGTCGGTCAACGCCCATCTGCAGCGCCTGCCGTTCGCGTTCTTCCCGCGCAGTCAGCAGGGCGAGATCATGACGGTGATGACCAATGACGTGCTGGCCGCGCAGAACGCGATCTCCGCGACGGTCCAGGCGGTCATCTGCCGGATGGCCGACATCGCGGTCGGTTCGGTCGTCGTGTTCGTGCTCGACTGGCGACTGAGCCTCGCCGTGCTGGTGTTCGCCCCGGCGACGCTGGTGATCGTGCGTTCCGGGCGGCGACGCCTGGCCGCGCTGTCACGCCACCAGCGTGAGCTCGACGGCGAGCTCATGGCGCGCCTCGCCGACACGTCCTCGGTGTCCGGGGCGCTGCACGTACGTCTGTTCGACCGGGTCGATCACGAGCTGGCCCGCTTCGACGAGGGGGGCGCCGAGCTTCTCGCCGCCGCCCGGGAGCAGGCCCGGCTCACCTCCCGGGTGCGGTTCCTGGTCAACCTCGGCGTCGTGGCGACGCTGACGGCGGTGGTGGCGCTCGGTGCCTGGCTGGTCTCCTCCGAGCGGACGACGCTCGGCACGGTGGCCGCGCTCGGCGGGGCGCTGCTGGTCTCCTTCGGGCCGCTGTCGTCCGCGGTCGACCTGCGCGGCGAGTTGGCCGGGGCCGGGGCGTCCTTCCGGCGGATCTTCGCGCTGCTCGATGTGCCCGAGGACGAGGTCCGGGCGCGGTTCGACACCCCGGCGCGAACCGCGCCCCGCGAGCCGTTCGTTCCGCCCGTGCCGTGCGGGCCCGCGGTGGTGTCCGGCTCGGCGAACGGGCCCGGCCTGGAGCTGACCCTCGAGGACGTCTGGTTCGCCTACGACCGAGCGGCCCCGGCCCCGGCCGCCGGGCCGGAGGACGGCGCAGATCCCGGCTGGGATCTGCGCGGGGTGAGCCTGCGGGTCGCTGCCGGGACGACGACGGCGGTGGTCGGAGCGAGCGGTGCCGGCAAGACGACGATCGCCTACCTGGCCAGCGGCGTGCACCGCCCGCAGGGGGGTCGGGTCCTGCTCGATGGTGTGCCCCTCGACGAGATCCCGCCGTCCCGCCTGCACGCCGAGATCGGCGTTGTCCCGCAGGACCCGCATCTGTTCCATGACACGATCGCCGCGAACCTTCGCTACGGCCGGCTCGACGCGACCGATGACGAACTGCGCGCCGCGCTCGACGCCGCCCACCTGTCGGCCCTGCTCGACAGGCTTCCCGAGGGGTTGGCCACCCGGGTCGGCGCACGGGGCTACCGGCTGTCCGGCGGTGAGCGCCAGCGCCTCGCCATCGCCCGCGTCCTGCTGCAGTCGCCGCGGGTGCTCGTGCTTGACGAGGCGACGTCCGCGCTCGACACGGTCTCGGAGGCCGCCGTGCGGGCCGCTCTCGACCGGCTCGCTGTCGGCCGTACCTGCCTGGTGATCGCTCATCGGCTCTCGACGGTGATCGACGCGGACCGGATCTATGTCCTCGACCGGGGGCGCGTCGTCGAGGATGGTACCCATCACGACCTGCTCGCGGACGACGGAGCTTATGCGCGCCTCTACCGACCGAGCGCGGTATGAGCCAGGCGTCCCTGTGAGCCGGATCTCGCCCGGGCGGGCAGGATGGGGGGCGGACCTGCCGTGGACGGCAGGTCGGGAGGGAACCGCGCCATGAGCTCGAGCACCGGACTGCCACCGTGTTCCGATGACCAGGCCACGCCCGGTGGCACCGCGCCGGCCGGCTACACGCACCGTCAGATCCTCGTCATCCTGTCCGGTCTGCTGCTGGGGATGTTCCTGGCGGCGCTGGACCAGACGGTGGTCTCGACGGCGATCTACCGGATCGGTGAGAGCCTCAACGGGCTGACCGCCCAGGCCTGGGTCACCACCGCGTTCCTGATCACGTCGACGATCGCGACCCCGCTGTACGGAAAGCTGTCCGACCTGTACGGCCGCAAGCCGTTCTTCCTGTTCGCGATCGCGGTGTTCATCGTCGGCTCGGCGCTGTGCACCTTCGCGACGTCGATGTACATGCTGGCCGGCTTCCGTGCCCTGCAGGGGATCGGCGCCGGCGGCCTGTTCTCCCTGGCCCTGGCCATCGTCGGCGACATCATCCCACCGCGGGAGCGGGCGAAGTACCAGGGCTACTTCATGGCCGTGTTCGGCACCTCCAGCGTGCTGGGCCCGGTGGTCGGCGGCGCGCTGGCCGGGCAGGACACGCTGCTCGGGGTTGACGGCTGGCGCTGGATCTTCCTGATCAACGTGCCGATCGGCATTCTCGCCCTGGTCGTCGTCGCTCGCGTCCTGCACCTCGACCACGAGCGCCGTGAGCACAGCATCGACGTCTTCGGTGCCGTCGCGCTGGTCGTCGCCCTGGTGCCGCTGCTGATCGTGGCTGAGCAGGGCCGGGAGTGGGGCTGGGGGTCGGTCTCCTCGATCGTCTGCTACGCCGTCGGGGCCGTCGGCATCGTCACGTTCGTGCTGGCCGAACGGCGGGTCGGCGACGACGCCCTGCTTCCGCCGCGGCTGTTCCACAACCGGGTGTTCAGCCTCGGGGCGGCGCAGTCGGCGATCCTCGGCATCGGCATGTTCGGCGGCATCACCCTGATCCCCCTGTACCTGCAGCTGGTCAAGGGCAACTCGCCAACCCGGGCCGGCCTGCTCAGCCTGCCGCTGGTGCTGGGGATCATGTTGTTCTCGGTGATCGCCGGCCAGATCACCTCCAGGACGGGTCGGTACAAGATCTTTCCCGTGATCGGCTCGGTGCTGCTGGTCATCGGGCTCGTGCTCCTGTCACTGCTGTCCGCCGATACCAGTCTGGTCCTCGTCGACCTGGCGATGTTCGTCGTGGGTGCCGGGCTCGGCCTGAACATGCAGACGATCATCCTGGCGATGCAGAACGCGGTGCCGCCGCGCGACATCGGGGTCGCGACGTCGTCGACGACCTTCTTCCGGCAGATGGGCGGCACACTCGGTGTCGCGGTGATGCTCTCGATCGTGTACTCGGTCGTGCCCTCACGGATCACCTCGGCCTACGGCGACGCCACCCGCGATCCGGCGTTCCAGGCTGCCGCACGGGCCCATCCGGACCAGGTGCGCCAACTCGGCGCCGCCTCGAGCGGCGGCTCGGGCTCGCTCAACGACCCGTCGTTCCTGAGCCATCTGGACCCGGTGCTGAGCCATCCCTTCAAGGTCGGCTTCACCGACGCGATCTCGGTCGCGTTCCTCGTCGCCGCCGCCGTGGTCGTCTTCGCCATCGTGCTGTCGTCGCTCATCACCGAGGTGCCACTGCGGGAGACGGGCGCCGCCTTCGCCGAGTCGCCCCCCGAGGGCCAGCTCTCGCCCGCCCCTGCCTCGGCTCCCGCACCCGCGGCAGGTCTAGAGGTGGCCGCGGCGGACCATCACGGCCAGGACACAGGCCGAGGGGGCCATGGGTAGCCAGACCGTGACGAGACGGTAGCCCAGGACCGCGGCGAGAGCGACCGCGGCGGACTGGCCGGCGGCCATGATCGCGGCCGTCAGGGCGGCGTCCAGCGAGCCGAACCCGCCGGGGGAGGGGATCAGCGCCGAGGCGGCGCTGGCGACGTAGTACAGGGTGAACACCGCGCCCACCCCCAGCGGCAGGTACAGCGCGTGGACGACCGCCCACAGGGTCGCGGCGTGCACCACCGGGATCGCCGTCGAACCGCCCCACAGCAGGGCGGCCCGGCCTGGCGAGCGCATCGTGGCGCTCAGCGACCGCAACTGTTCCCCGAGCCTCGCCCGGACCTGGGCCATCCATCGCCGGGCCACCGGTACGGTGGCGCCGACCACGGCCGCCACCGCCACGGCGCCGATCACGGCGGCGGCGATGACCGCGAGGCCGGCGCTGCCCGGCGTGCGAGCGGTCAGTCGGCCGGTGCCGTCGGGCAGGAAGCCGCCCGCCAACAGTGCGGCCAGCACGGCGACATGGGTCGCGAGCCCGGCGGCGGTGTCGAGGCCCACCGCCGCCAGCGACTCACGCAGGGAGAATCCGTGCCGGTGCAGGAAGCGCAGCTTCACGGCGCCCACTCCGACGCCGGCAGGCAGCACATGGTTGGCCACGCTGCCCGCCACCTGCGCGGCCAGCAGCCGGCGTACGGGCAGCGGGCGGGACACCGTCCCCTGCTGGCAGGCGGCGCCCGCGAACCAGCCGAGCTGGGCGACCGCGAGGGCGCCTGCCAGCCAGAGCGGATGGGCGTCGGTCAGCGCGACGACGCCGCCGCGCACCGTCGACCACGATCGGATCAACCAGACGGCGGCCACCAGCGGCATCGCGCACGCCAGCAGCGGCCGCACGAACCACCACCGGTTCCGATCGGCCACCGTGACGGGCGCGGGAAGCGACGAAGCCGGCTCCACCGGCACCACCGTCGCCGCTGCCAGGGGGACATCCGCCCCGCCCGCCGGGTTCAGCACACTCGGCGCAGGACTCACGATCCTCCCGCTCTCAGCGACTCTGCCCCTGACCCACATCGACCCGGTCCGAAGCGAGCTGGTCCGGGGCGAGCTGGTCGGGGATGGCGCCGTCGTCGGTGGTCTCCCCCGAAACGATGGTGCCATGGTCACCGACGGCTGTCAGCGGCGGGCCGTACGGGCGGGCGGCGCCGGGATCCAGACCGTCGTCGGTCACGGCGCCGGGGCTGTCGGCGAGGAGCCGGCCCAGGCGCCCGCTCAGGCCGCCCCAGCTCCACGCCGTGCGCATCCACTCCCGACCGGCCAGGCCCATCCGGGCGGCGCGGTCGGGGTCGTCCAGCAGCTCGATCACCGCGCGGGTCACGGCGTCGCGGTCACGGCCGTCGACGACGGTGCCGGTCTGGCCGGGCACGACGACGTCGGGCGCCCCACCCTGAGCTCCGGTGATCACGGGCAGGCCGCTCGCGGCTCCCTCCAGCGAGGACAGGCCGAGACCCTCCAGGTCCAGCCCGAGCCACCGGGTGCGGGACGGCATCGCGAAGACGTCGGCGGCGTCAAGGTAGGCGGGCAGGTCGGCGTCGGACACGGCGCCCGTGAAGTGCACCTCGTCGGTCACTCCGGCACGGCTCGCCAGCCGGCGCAGCCGTCCCTCGTCCGGGCCCTGTCCTACGAGCAGCAGCCGCGCGCCGGGATGCCGGCGGCGAACCTCCGGCCAGCCCTGGATCAGGGTGTCCTGGCCCTTGCGGGGCACCATCCGGGCGACGCAGATCACGACCGGGCGGTCGGACCAGCCGAGCGAGCGGCGGATCTCCTCGCCACCGGCGCCCGGATGGAAGCGCTGGGTGTCCACCCCCCCGGTGAGCCGGGCGAGGGTCGTGCCTGCCGGGGCCACGGCGGCCAACCGGCGACGGGTGAACGCGGTCAGATACGTCAGCACGTCGGCCCGCCCGGCGACGGTGCGCACCAGCGACCAGCCGACCGGTAGGCGTGACCAGGCGACCTCGTGACCGTGACTGGAAGCGACCACCCGCCGCACGCCCGCCTCCCGCAGCAGGGGCGCGAGCAGGCCGTAGGGCGCGGCGGTGGGAAACCAGGCCGCCACGTAGCCCTCGTCGCGAACCAGGGAGCTCAGCAGGCGCCGCGAACTCGTCGAGGTCAGCACCCGTTCGCCCGCCCGCACGACCCGATACGGCAACGTGCGGTCGAACTGCTCCGCGCCCGGTGCCGCCGGCGCGACGACGGTCACCCGGTCGGCGGGCAGGCCCGCGGTGAGGTGGCAGGCGAACGTCTGGATCCCGCCGAGAACCGGGGGGAACTTGTCCGCCACCACCAGGGTCCGCGGCAGATCCGCGCCGGTGTCGCCCGACGGGAGACCACTCGGGGCCGCCGGGCGGGGGTGGCTACTCACGCGGTGCCCGCCCGACGGGTGGACCGCGTATGCGGCGGGGGCCAGACGTCGGCACGGGCGACGGGCAGCGACGGCAGTCGACGACCATCCATGAGGGGAGATGATGGCAGGCGGCCGATGTGCGGTGGATGAGTGCCGCGACCGTGATGCCGCCCACGGGTCGAACCTGCCGCCGGCGTTACGGTCTCCCGACCTGTAGCGGCCGCCGCACTACACCCGGTTTCGCTGCGGGACCGGGCTCATGACCGAGATGATGACGGGACGGAAGCGGGACGGAAGCGGGACGGAAGCGGGACGGAAGCGGGACGGAAGCGGGCGGGACGGACGGAAACGAGCGGCGACGGGAGACCGATGGCGGAGTCGACGACGGGACAGGCCACGCGCGGACGGCCGCGTGATCCGGGAGTGCGTGCGCGCGTTCTCGACGCGGCGCTCACCGAGTACGCCAGGTCCGGCTGGGCGGGATTCACCATGCATGCCGTCGCCGGCCGCGCCGGGGTCGGGAAGTCGTCGTTGTACCTGCGGTGGCCGACGAAGGAGCGGTTACTGGCGGACGCCATCGAGGCACACAGCCGACCGCTCGTGGTCGATCACGACACGGGGACGCTGGAGGGCGACCTGCGCGCGCTGGCCTCACACACCCTGGCGCACCTGCTTGACCCGGTCGGCTGGGTGACCCTGCGGATCGCCGTCGACGCGGCGGTCGAGGCCTTCGACGTCCGTGAGTTCAGCGGCCGGATCATCGGTCGGCACAGCGAGGCCGCGCGGACGGTCCTCGACCGGGCGCGCCGCCGCGGCGAACTGTCCCCGGCGGTCGACAGCCACACGGTGCTCGAAGGACTGTTCGGCGGCCTGCTGATGCAGGCACTGACGATGCCGCATGACGAGCGGTCGCCGGCGGACCTCGTCGGGAAGATCACCCCGCTGGTGGATCTGGTGCTTCGGGGTGTGCGGACGGCGCCGGTCGATCCGTGTCCGCCTCCCGGGCAGACCAGGGCAGACGGGCCCATGCCCACGGCCGGCCGCTGAGCCGGGTGGGCGCGACCGGTTGGGTCGACGGGCGCACCGGGTAGGCCACTGCCGGGCCGGGTGCGATGCGGCTCGGCGGGTCGGCGCCACGCGATCGGCCGGCCCTGCGGCGGAAGGGAGCACCGCGATGGTGGGCACGCTGACCGTGACGGAACGTCGCAGTTCCCTGGACTGGGCCATGGACGTGTTCGACACCCAGGTGCGCGCAGTACCGCCCGGGGTGTGGGAGGCGCCGACCCCGTGCCGGGACTGGGACGTCCGGGCGCTCGTCAATCACCTCACCGTGGAACATCTGTGGGTCCCGCCGCTGCTGGCCGGCCTTACCCGCGAGGACATCGGCACCCGGTTCGACGGCGACCAGCTGGGCGTCGACCCGGTCGCGCGCTGGACCGCGACCGCCCGCCGCTCCCGGGACGCCTGGAACCGGCCGGGGATCTGGTCCACCACGCCGGTGCTGTCGTTCGGGCCGACTCCGGCGGACGAGTACGCCTTCCAGCTCACGGCGGACCTGCTGCTGCACAGCTGGGACCTTGCCCGGGCGATCGACGCTGCGGGCCGCCTGCCCGGCGACACCACCTCCGCGCGCACCGTCGGTAACAACCGCGAGCTGGTGCGCTGGGTCCACCGCGCCCTGAGCAGTCAGATCGATGCCTGGCGGGTCGTCGGGATCTTCGCCGACCCGGTATCGGTTCCCGCTGACGCCGACGAGTGGACGCGGCTGATCGCCCTCAGCGGCCGTTCGCCCGACTGGCAGCCCGGCGTCGACCGCTGAGGCCACGCCTGGTCCCGGTCAGCACAGCGGGAAGACGGGGATGGGCAGGCCCGACCCGCCGGTCGCCTCCGTGGGAGGCGCGGAGCAGGTGCGCAGCGGGGCGGCGGGCGAGGGCGAGGCGGTGTCGCCCACCGGGGCGACTCCCTGCTGCTTGACGGCACCCGGAACAGGAGTGGGGGAGGCGTCCGCGGCGGGCACCGAGGCCGGCGCCGCGCCGGCGACGTCCCCCGCCCCGAGCCGGCCGATGGCAGCGGCGGCGGCCTGCGGGCCTGCGTGGCCGCCGGCTCCCGCCCCGGCCGTCGCCCGTGAGCCGGACACCGCGATCAGGCCGCCGACGGAGAAGGCCGCGATCGCGCTGAGCAGGACAATCAGCACCACCAACAGTCGCACCGTCGCGTGATGCTCGGAGATGCCGTTGCCGGCGCCGGGGACATCACTCTCCGCCCAGCGCGCCTCCGCCGGTGAATCCTCACGCTGAAACGGATACGCCTGGGCCGGCCGCATGGAGCGACCGTAACCGATCGGGGCGGTGCAGGCCGGGCAGCGCCGCGCGGGGCGCCGATGTCGTGTCAGAAGTGACGCTTCGCCGATTCCGGTCCGAGGTGTAAGAGCCGGAAACGCGGAGAGAACCGGAATACCACCAGTGCGCCCCGTCCGTTATCCGAAACAGCCGCCGGCACCTGCCCCTATCTGGAGGTATGTCATGGGCCTGCGTTATAACCGCCGCCCGCGATATGGACCGTTCCACGTGAACGTCAGCGAACGGGGGGTGTCGTCCGTCACGTTGAAGCTTGGGCGGGTCTCCTGGCGGGTGTGGTCGCGCAACCGGCGCGGCGGCCTGTCCAGCGTCGACCTTCCCGGCCCGTTCTCCTACCGGCGCGACGGCCGCCGCCGCCGCCACGCCGAGGGGTGACAGCCGCTCAGTCCACCGCCACCCGGGCGGCGGGCGTCGGTACCGGCGGCACCGACGGTGACCGGCGCTCAGCGAGCAGGACGGCGAGGTCATCGTGCAGCGCGCCGCCGGCGTGCACCGCGAGGGCGGTGGTCAGCCGGTCGAGCGCCTCCTCCTGAGAGCCACCGCGCAGCAGGTCCAGGCGCTCGTCGAGCGGGAAGAACCGGCCCTGGCTGTCCCTTGCCTCGATCAGGCCGTCAGTGAACAGGAGCAGCCGGTCGCCGACGGCCCAGTGGTCCGTCGTGGTGGTGAACCGCTCGGCGAGACCGAGGGGCGGACTGGGGGAGAGCAGGGGCACGGTGCGCGCGCCCTCGATGGACACCAGGCGCGGCGGGTGATGCCCGGCGGAGCACATGCCGAGCCGGCCGTCGGGATGGATGTCCAGGACGAGCGCGGTCACGAAGTCCTCGGGGCCGGCCTCGCGCAGCACGGCGCGGGCGCAGGCCGCAGCCACCTGCTCGGGATCCAGCCAGGTCACGGCGGCCTCCCGAAAGGCCCCGAGCACCACCGAGGCGAGCCGGACGGCCGGCAGCCCCTTGCCCCGCACATCCCCGATGATCACCCGGATGCTGTTCGCGGTCGGCACCACCTCGTAGAGGTCGCCGCCGACGGACGCCTCCTCGGCGGCGGACAGGTAGCGGGCGGCGAACCCGGCACCGTCCAGCCGACCGGGCACCGCCGGCAGCAGGGCCCGCTGCGCCACCTCGGCGACGGCCTGGACACGGTGCAGCTTGGACCGCTGCCGATCCCGGTTGACGCAGATGTAGACGGCGATCGCCGACTGGACGCCGACCAGGATGACCGCGGGGATGTGCTGGCCGGTGCCGAACCGGTGGTCCCAGAAGCCCGAGAGGACCGCCACGGCCACCGTGACACCACCGATACCGGCCGTGATCGCAGGCGGGCAGGCGGCAGCGAGGATGAGCGGTCCCAGACCGAAGTACCCGGTCAGGACGACGCCCGGTACGAGATCAACGACGATGGTCACGAGGAGTACGGCTGCGCCGGCGACGATCAGCCGAAGGTTCGCCGGCGCGTCGTCCGCCGGTACCGCGGGTCCCGAGGTGCTCGTCCGGGCTGTTCGCATGGCTCATTGTCCCGAGCAGACCAGGCGTTCGCCCACGCACCCGGCAAGTCATCCGTGAAAGCGACACCGCTCTGACCAGATGGTGAGGCCGGCGTCCATCACACAGCCTGGCTGACCCGGTCGCCCGGGCGGCGCGACTGCCACTGCTGGTCGTCCTCCAACTGCGCGGCCAGCGAGATCAGCAACGACTCCCCGTCCGCCGGCCCCATGAGCTGCGCCCCGACAGGCAGGCCCGCCGCGGTGTGCCCGGCCGGAACGTTGACGGCCGGCCAGCCCAGCACGTTCCACGGCCAGGCGAACGGGCACGCCGCCACGATCGCCTGGTCGGTGGCCCAGTTCGTTTCCCGGTTGAGCTCGCCGACCCGCGGGGGAGGGGTGGCCGTCGTCGGCGCGAGCAGGACGTCGACCCGCCGGAAGACCCGGCCGATGTTGAGCCGGGCCAGCGGCTCGGCCGCCCGCGCCGCCGGCAGGAACGGCCGTAGCAGCCGACCGGTGCGGGCATTGGCCGCCGTCCGCGGATCCAGCAGGGACGGGTCGGGCACCCGGCCGGCCCAGTCGCGGATGCCGTCCATCGAGCGGGGCAGGAAGATCGTTCCGAGAAGGCCGTAGGGCGGTTCGACCTGGACGACGTCATGCCCGAGGCGGGCCAGTGCCTCGGCGGTCCGTTCGACCCCGGCGCGCACCGCGGGGTCGAGGCTTGCCGGCATCCCGCTGTAGGGATGGTGCAGCGACAGTCCGATGCGCAGCCGTGGTGGTTCTCTCCCGGCCGCGGTGAGGAACGGCTCCGCGGGCGCGGGCGGGCGGTCCCGATCAAGCGGGAGGCTGCCGGCCAGGGCGTCGAGCAGCAGGGCGCCGTCCGCGACGGTCCTGGTCAGCGGCCCGTAGACGGTGAGACCGTTGAACTGTTCGCGGACGGGCGCGCTGGAGATCCGCCCCCGACGCGGCTTGATCCCTACCAGGTGCGTCCAGGCTGCGGGGATACGGACCGAGCCCGCGCCGTCCGAGCCGATCGCCGCCGGCACCAGCCCCGCGGCGACCGCCGCCGCCGCGCCGCCGGAGGAGCCGCCCGGGGAGTAGTCGAGATCCCACGGATTGCGGGTCACGCCGAACGCCTGGCCCTCGGTGAACGGCCACTGGCCGAACTCGGGGGTGTTCGTCTTGCCGACGATGACGGCCCCCGCGGCCTTCAGGCGGCGGACCATCTCGCTGTCCCGGACCGCCGGCGGAAACTCGCCCATAGCGCCGAAGGCCGTGGGCAGGCCGGCGATGTCCGTGTCGTCCTTGATGGCGATGGGAACGCCGAGCAGCGGTCGATGCGCGCGCGCCACCTGCCGGGCCCGGCCGTGGCCGCGATCGGCGGCCGCCACCGCGGCGAGTGCCTCGTCGGCCGCCGCGGCCTCGTCGAGTGCCTCCTCGGCGCGGGTGCGGCGGAAGGCGTTGAGGGTCGCCTGCGTGGCCTCGATGCGGTCAAGTGCGGCGGCCACCAGCTCCCGGGAGGACACCTCGCCGCGGGCCAGACGCTCGGCCAGCGCGGCGACCCCCTCAAGGGGCCCGTCGGGCTCCCAGCGGGTGAGTGCCCCGTACACGTCCGACATCAGCCACCCCCCTGCCGTCGGGCTGCTGCCCGCACCGTAACCGACGCCGGGCACACCGCACGGCGCCGCGGCGCGATTGGACCTATTGTCCGCCTGCTGTCCGGACGTGGTGGGCGGACAGCACGAAGACGTGAATGGCGCGTCCATCCCGACCGTTTCGTGGTGATATGAGACGTCTCGGCCTCAGGGATGTTCGGAGGGCCACAGGATCACCCGACGCACATCGTGTTATCAACATCGATGACGGGGTACCGACGCGCGGAGAACGGATCGTGAACTTCTCGCGGGTCCGTCCGCGGTGGGCAGGCGGTTCTGATGCCCCGGACGGAACCGTGTGGGCCGCCTGATCCCGCGCCCGTGGTCCCCCCGGGCCCGACCGGCATCAGGCAGACACGTCGAGATCAGGCAGAGAGGAGCCAGACCATGGCAGCGGAGCCCAACCCGGCGACGAACCTGGACCCAGCGCCGAGCACGTCCCCCGACGGCGTGGAGGCCGCCCCCGCACGCACACCCACGCCGCTATCCGAGCCCATTGTGCCGGTGCCCGCGCGCGTCCCGCCCACACCCGCACCCGCGCAGACCCCCAGCACCCCGTTCGCTGCTGCGGCCGCCGCCTCGTGGCCCGCATCCACCTCCGCGTCAGTGTCAGACCCGGCGGCGGCTGACTCCTCCGAGTCGGCGTCGTCCGCGTCTCCCCTGGCCGACGGCGTGCCGCAGCTGCCCACCAGGGTCGAAGCCGGAGGTAGCGAACCTGCCGGCAAGCCTGGAGTCGAGGGCGAGCCTGAAGGCGGGGGTGACTCTGGAGTCGGGGGCGAGCCTGGAGTCGGGGGGGAGCCCGTGGGGGGCGGGGCGTCGCCCGCGCGGGAACGGGTCGCGCTCGGCGCGGCGGAGGTCCGGCAGCGGGTCACCGGCGCTGCCCAGACCCTCGCGCCGCATGTCGCCGCGGCGACCGAGCGGACCAGGGAGGCGGCCGGCAAGGTCGCGGGGACGGTGCGGGACAGGACCGCCGACAACCCGCGGCTGGCCGCAGCGACGGAACGCACCCTGGGCGCCCGCGACCGGGCTGTCGGCACCGTGCGTACGCAGCTTGCCCAGCATCCGCAGGTACACGCCACGGCGGAGCGGACGCTCGCCACCAGCGGCAAGGCGGTCCGCTCGGCCGGCCAGCGTGCCCAGGCCAACCCTCGTGCCACTGGCGGCATCGTGGCTGGAGTCCTCGTGCTCTCGGTGATCGGACGAGCCAGGCGGCGCAGGCGCCGTCGCAACGCCGGCTGAGGCCGCCTGAGCGACTTCCCGTGGACGGGCGGCTTCCTGCCCGGAATGAATGTGCATAGCGGTGTTTATGGCCTGATCCCGGGGGGATGAAAGGAGCACGCTCACCTCGGCAGGGAGAACAAAATGGTCACGTTCGTTGTTGTCATGCTCCTGCTTGGCCTGGTTGCCGGCGCAGTCGCTCGCCTGGTGCTTCCCGGCCCCGATCCGATCGGCATTCTCGGCACCATCGTGGTTGGCATTGTCGGCTCCTTTGTCGGTGGTTTCCTCGGCTACGTCCTGTTCAACAAGGATGTCGGCGAGGGCGCGCTGCAGCCGTCCGGCATCGTGGGTTCCATCATCGGCGCGATCATTGTGCTGCTGATCTGGCGGAACGTCGGTGGCCACAGCGCCGGTCGCTCCCACGGCCGCAGCCGCCGTTACGCCCGCCGGTAGTCAACCGCCCGGCATCCGGTCACGGCGACAGCCATCGGTGATCTCCGGGGTTGCCGAGGACCCAGCAGTTCCGAACACGACACACGGCCGCGGGATCGGCCGGCAGGGACCGCCAGGTCCCCGCCCCGATCCCGCGGCCGTCGCCATGTACGGCCGGCCTTTTCACATTTCTGCCGGCTTACCACCCGATCGGGCGGTTGGCTCCACATCCAGGGTTCGCCGCCTGTTTCCGCATCGACGAATGTCATCGCGCGCGTAGCCGGTCGGCCGGCGCACAGTGGCGCCAGGTGCTGGCTGCACGGATGCGAGGCGGCTCATTGTTGGTTCGATCCGAGGCGGGCACCATCCAGCATGATCGGCACGCGGCGGATACATGTTGTCGTAACGTCCCGGCTCCCGCACGTGACTACGTCGTCCTCACCTGCCCGGACCGGGAATCGTGCCGAGGGCTGGGCACACTTCTGGCGCCAGAATGGCGACTATGCCTCGGCATCCTGCCGAAGTCCGGCGTGTCCGCGTGCGGCGTGTCTCACATTGGGCGGCCGTGAGGGGATAGGGATGCAGCGTGGCCGGGTCGAGGGCGTTCGACGACGCCTACGACCCGGCCGTGATCATCTCAGGGTGACAGGTTGTGGATGGCAGGTGATGGGCAACGGGTGATCGATGACGGGTGATCGATTAGCGACGGTCGGGCTCGCCGTCTTCCTGGTGCCTGTCGTCATGGTGGTGGTCGTCGGTGTGAGGAGCGTCGGGGTGGGCGGCTGCGTCTGCGCGGGGAGCGTCGCCCGGTGCGTCCGCGTGGGTGTCCTCGGGCGGGTCGGACTCGGTCACGCTCTCGCTGAAGGCGCGGGCGCGCTCGGCGGCGTCGGGGCTGGCGCCGGAGAACAGCCGGGCGTCCTCGGCGGCGTCAGTGGTCGCCGACCCGGCGGGTGGGTCGGCGGCGAGGGCGGTGTCCTCGGGCGCACGGCGTGGCGGGGGAGCGGCGTGGCCATGGCGGACGGTCCGGTCGGACAGGGCGACGGCTGAGACTGCCGTCCAGTCCGTCCGCCCGTTGCCGGCGCCGTTGTCCGTGCCGCGCGGATCGGTGCGCTTGCGCAGCAGCGTCCCGACCGAACCCGCGGCGCGGTCGCGGTCGCCGCCATTCGTGTGGTCGCCGTTCGGCTGGCCGAGCTGAGCGGGGGCGAACACGTGGGCGGTCGCGTCGAACTCGACGCGGGTGCGGGGCAGTGCCGCCGGGTGGTGGCGCTGCACCCAGACGACGAGTGCTTCCCGAACATGGCAGCGCAGGTCGAAGGTGGTCGGGCCGTCCCTGCCGCTGACGAGGACCCGGATCCGGATGTGGTCGCCCACCGCGTCGGTCACCTGCAGCACGCAGGTGCGTCCGTCCCACAGGTCGCTGGACTCGACGACCCGGTGCAGCTCGGCGCGCATCTGCTCGAGCGGGACCTCCCAGTCCAGGTCCAGTTCCACCGCGCCGAGCACCGCGGACTCCCGTCGGGTCCAGTTCTGGAAGGGCTCGGTGGTGAAGTACTTCGACGGAAGGATCAGCCGCCGGTCATCCCAGATGTGAACGACGACGTACGTCAGAGTGATCTCCTCGATACGGCCCCATTCCTCCTCGACGACCACCACGTCGTCGACGCGCAGCGCGTCGGTGAACGCGATCTGCAGGCCGGCGAAGACGTTGGCCAGCGATGTCTGTGCGGCGAGGCCAGCGACGATGCCGACGACGCCGGCGCTGGCGAAGATGCTCGCTCCCGCGACGCGCACACTCGGGATCGTCATGAGCATGGACGCGGCCGCGATCACCGCGATGACGGCGACGGTGATCCGGCGCAGCAGGCTGACCTGGGTTCGCACCCGCCGGGCATGCCGGTTGTCGGCGACGTCGACCCGGTAATGGGCGAGGGCCAGTTCCTCGAAGACGAACGCGAGCACCGTCACGCACCAGGCGATGGCGGCGACGAGCAGGATTCCGCAGACTCGCGTCGCCGGTTTCGTCCAGTCCTGTTCGTGGGTGGCGCCCAGGCTGATCTGCAGGGCCGTCAGGACCAGGGTCAGCCGCAGCGGCCGCTGTCCGCGCTGGGCGAGATCGGCGACGATCTGTGAATGGCGGCCGATCCGCCGCGCCGTCCGGTGCAGCACCAGGGCCGCGGCCAGCGCGATCACCACGGAACCGGCCAACACGGTCAGCACGGCGATCGTTGATCGCATATCGGAGTAGGACAGGTCGGGCGCGGCGCTGGCACGCACGTGGCGGGCTCCTCGTCCGTCGGGGTCACGTCCTGGGATCCCCTGCCCGTGCGCGGGCGGGTCGATGAAGTGATTCGTGTCATAGTTCCCCGGCGGGACGATGGACGCCCGCTGGGAGATCGCTGCGGGACAGGGCCCGCAGGACCGACAGGTCCAGCTCGTTGCGAATCCGGGCCACGATGCTGGACCACTGGCGGGAGAACCCGGGCCGGCCCTCCAGTGCCGCCCACACCCAGGCCAGTGTGATCCCGGTGTGGGCTCCTGGCATCCACAGGTGGAGCAGTTGCTCGATCGCGGGGGCCAACCGCTGGATGCGATCGACCCGGGAGGGCGCCTCGTCCAGCCCGTCGACGAGACGCTGCAGCGTCGTCAACAGCCAGTCGTGCACGGCGACGTCCTCGCACAGGGCGACGACCGAGTCCGGATCGTCGAGGGGGGTCGTGAGCAGCAGAGTTCGGACACCGTTCTCGTTCACGCTGAAGCGCGGTGGCGGGCCTGGCAGCTGCTGCGATCCGGCGGACACCACGAAACGGAGCCGGGTGCGGATGGTCCGCAGGGGTACGGCGCCGTCAAGCGGGCCCGCCGCCTGTACCCGATCCAGCAACCTCCCCGCGACGGCGTCCAGATCGAGGACACCGGACGGGCGCGGGCCGAGAAAGCCGGCGACGAGGTCGTCGGACCGGCCACGCCCAATCCGCTCCACCCGACCCGGGCTGGCCAGGTACGAGGACCATCCCTGCCGTGGTCCCTGCGCCCCGGCCACGACGAGCACCCTGCTGGCAACCTGAGCGATCCGGCCGCCGGTGAGGGTGGCGCGGCTCGCCACCGTCCCGATGCCCTCCACCCGTCGACCGCTGCCTGACGGAAGCCGGCAGTGAATCCCTTCGACGACGTCCGGAGACATCGTGCGGCGCAGCGGTCTGGCGATCGATCGGACGGGAAGAGCGGGCGCCAGATCGAGGATCTCCTCGGCGATGGGCTCGCCCACCGCCCGGGAGTGCCGTAACAGCGCCGTACACACATCGCCGAGCAGTATCGGGGACTCCTGCGCCGCTCCGGCACGGGGCGAGTCCGCGGGGCCCGGCGGCGCGCTGGGGCTCACGGTCCGAGCAGGACGTAGGAGAGGCGCTCGGGGAGCTCGGCCGGCAGCCCGATCCCCTCCGCCGCCGCCCGCCGCACCGTCTGGGCGGCCGCCCAGGGATCGGGCGAGACCTGGGAGAGAATCGTGCGGACGGCGTTCTCCACCGGCAGGAACCGGCTGTCGAGCACCGAGAGAGTCCGGTAGGCGCTGAACGGCGCCGGATTTCGGCTGACCTGAACAACGGTGGGCAGCTCTGCCCAGTCGCCGGGCAGATCAGCGAGATCGACGGGCCGCGCTTCGAGCACGCGCGCGCCGCGCCGACGCAGTACGCCGAGCCGGGCCAGCTGCCACACGGCGGCCAGGTAGGAGCAGGACCAGACTCGCTTCTCCGCGGAGCCACTCCACAGCTCGACATCCAGAAAGATCGAGTGCAGGTGTCGGGCGTTCTCGGCCGGCGGCGACCATCTGCTCCGCCCGCCCATCGCCTGACGTACGCCGGACGCGGGCGAACGCTGGCCATTGGTGAGCCAACCGGTCTCTGTGACCGGCGGCCGGGAGCCATCCGCGCCGAAGGGCGGATCCGCGACGAGTTGTGCCTCGACGAGCTCGGCGAGCGAGCCGTCCGTACCGTCCACGAGGCCGGACTCGCGGGCGAGGTAGTCGATGGTGACGCCGGCCCGGCTGGCCGCGTCGACCAGGGGGCCGATCACCGCGGCCGGCGTGCGGCGCCGGGACGAGGCCGCCGGGCCGGAGTAGTCGTCCACCAGCAGGCAGGTACTGATCCTGGGGCGGCGCTCTCCGCCGTCCTCGACGAGCGCCGCGACCCGTTCGCGACGCGCCCACGGAGCGACCCGGGCAAAGAACCGGTCGAGGTCGGTCGACAACAGATCCTCGGGGTACAGATGCCCGAGTTCCACTGACACGTGGGCGAGCGGAACCTCGCTCGTCGACTCGAGGACAGCCGACTCCTCGTAGATCGCGCTCATCGGTACACCTCCAGGTCGTCTGCTTGGGCCCCATTGCGGCGGACCACATTCACGGAGAATCGCGGGAGCCCGGCAGCCGGATCAACTCGCCGCGGCCGGCGGCCATTCAACCTCGGCGCTCGCGTCCCAGATCGCTTCGAACCGGGCAGTTCGATCGTGTACGGTCTGCCGGTGGTACAGCAGGTTCGTACGGGCGATTGCCGGCGTGATGCCCTCCAGTTCCACTTCGTAGCTCACCTGCCCGTCGAAGACGATGAAGTCCTTGAAGGTAGCCGTCCAGATATCGCTCCTCCGCTCCGGTGGCGTTCCCAGCATCTCGTTGACGCGTACCTCGATCCCGGCCTCGCGCTGCTTTTCGCAGGTCCGGATGAACTGGGCGCTGGCCAGTATCTCCGGATCGGTCAGGATGAAGATCCTTCGTATGCGCACTCCGCGCTCGACGGCCCTCTGCTGCTCTCTGAGATAGGAACGGCCCAGTTCGGTCTTCCAGAATCCGTCCTCGAATCTTCCGCCGCCGCCGTCAGCCCAGGTGGTACTCGTGGCGAGAATCTGGACCGAGGCGGCCCTGGTCAGTGCGAGTAGCCAGTCCCGGTCCTCGCCCTCGCAGCTCACGGTGCAGGCTGCCGCCGGCAGGCGGTCGGTCGGCCGCGACAACCCCTGGACGAGGTCGGTCAGACCGCTCATCTCGGCGACGACGAGCTGCGCGAGCAGAGGTGACGGCGGGGTGAACGCGACGACGTTGTCAATCAGGTTCTGGACCGGGTGGGTGCCCGTCGGTACCGGTCCGAGGTTGAGACCCTCGATCGACTCCCGAAGCCTTGTCGCGTCGTTGACGTGGGCCACGACGGTCACGACCGAGGCCATGGCCTCCTCGACGTCACGCAGGAACTGGACGACGAGCGCGACGCCCGCGACGAAGACGGCGAGGGACACTGTGGTGGCGAGCGACCGCGTCGTGACGATGGCCAGGCCGAAACTGATGGAGCCCGTGATCATCGACATCACGATTTTCTGAAGCAAGGGACGCATGGGCCTCTCCCCGTCAGCTTTTCCTACCTCAGATGATCGCGCCTTCGGAGAGGCCGGTTACCGGATTTGCATCAGATCTCTCACGGCGTCTCCCAGAAATTTTCCACCGTAAGCTTTCTAGCAAGATCATCGAATGCGTGCCCGGTCTCGGCGTTGGCGATCATCGTACTTGTGATGTCGTGGTCTCGGATGATCTGCTCGTGCCACTGCAGCACCGGGTCCAGCGGGATCACCCCGGCCACCATGCTGCGGCCCAGCCGTCGCCGAGCCGCGAGGTCGAGGAGATCCTCGTGGCAGCTCTGAAGCCACGACGCCTGGGTCGGACGCAGCAGGCTGAGCTGCGCCGAATCGGGTTCCTGCACGGCTGTCCGGACGAAGCGAATGGAGCTCTCGATCGAATCACGGCTGACCCCCAGGGCCATCCCGTTGTTTATGATTCCATGCTCGCCGAAGACGAGGCCGGCCGCCGCGAGGATGTGCTGGCGGGTCCAGCGATGGAAGACCAGCCAGCGTACCGGTATATCGCCGGAGTGCAGGCCGGTGGTCGCGGTCTGGACCAGCTCGGCTGCATAGGAGCGGCCGGCGCTCAGGTCGATGAGGATGACGCTGAACTCTTCGGTGAGGCGGAGCAGGAGACGTCGGCAGCGCCCGACCATGTCCAGGTCGACAGGGAACTCGCCTCCGCCCTCGTCGCCGGGAAGCAGGATCAGCCGGCCGGCCCCGGGAGGGCGCCGCCGCCCGGTCCAGCCGGCTTCACGCCAGATATCGATGCGGGCCGGCTCCGCGATCTCTCCGTGGAGAAAGGAGTGCAGGCCCGATCCGGCCTTCACGCCTCGTCCCGCCGCCTCGACATCGAAGATCGAGCCCGCGGTCGGCGACCCGAAGTCGAAATCAAGGAAGCAGACGTCATCGCCCTGCAGCGCGCGCCGGTAAGCGACATTCGTTGTTGTTACCGAGCGACCGGTTCCGCCCTTGTCCGAAGTGGCGAGAACAATCACGTCTATTCCGTCTGATAGAGGGACGGGCGGGCCGCCTCGAGGGCGTCGAGCCGGCGGAGGACCGCCAGCAGATTTGCCTGGGCCGTACCCGGCCGTTTTCCTACCAGCGAGCGACTACGGTCGATCTGCACACCGATGTCCTCCAGCTCGCGGCGCATGGCCGACCCGGCGGCGAGTGCGCCGCGGAGCAGTTCTCGGTGGTAGAGATGATCTGCCTCGTTGAGCAGGGTCCGTGCACTCGAGATGTCCTGGTTGCCGGCGACCGGTGGCGCGTCGATCAGTCCGATGACGGCGACCAGGCACTCCACGATCCGCTCCGTGAAATACCAGGATGGCTCGTCGCTGTCCGGCAGGATCTCCTCAAAGGTACCCCGGGGATTATCCCACAGCCCCGCACCCGCGCCTTCCACGATCATTCTTCTGGAAGCATGGTCCCAGATCTCGTCGGCCAGATCGAGAAGCTGTTGGCGCAGGTCCGCGCTGCGGGCGAGCACGGCGAGCCGTATTGTGCGTTTCAGTAGTGCGGTCACGAAGTCGGCAACCGGCCAAACCAGGGTCGCCGGCTTCGTCTCCGACTCCACCAAGCGGATGCGGAGACCAGGAACATGCATCGCGATCGGCGCGTCCGCCTGGCTGGCCCTGCGGGTGACCCGGCCGCGGATGGCGAGTTCCTCCAGCACCTGCGCGACCCGGGTGATCTCACTCTCGCCCGGTTGCCGCCGGTGCAGCTCCTCGATCACGATGCCGGCAACGTGGAGCGAGTAGTAGTGGTCGTTGATGGGAAGCTCCCCCTCGGCCCGAACTGTGGGGGGCCAGGGGACGTCCTCGAGCGCGGTTCGCCGCACGCCGAAATCCGCGACGGTGGACCAGTACCGCTGCGCGATCTCCCAGCGTAGCTGCAGGGTCCGGGACAGAGCCTGTTGTGAGGGGCTCAGCAGGTTAAGCCTGCGCGTCCGTTCCGAGAAGAGGTCGACGATTCCGTCCAGGGCCGTGAGCGTGAAGTAGAGGTTCGGCCGGGAGACGGCTAGGCCCGGCCGCTGGTCCGAGTCGGGCCAGTCTGTGTCCGCAACCGGCGGAGCGCCCTGGACGACACCCCACGACCACCCACATTCGAACAGGTGATTCTCGTTGTCGAGAGCCTCCTGCCCGGCGAGCCCGGTGTAGGCGGTGCGCAGGTCGACCCTGATGTCATCGAGGGACCTGAGTACCTGTGCGACGAGTTGCTCACGGGACAGCGCATCCTGACCCAGGGTGCGCAGCATCGTCTCCCCCGCGGCCGATGTCGGCGAGAAGGAGTGCACCGAAAAGCTGCGGAGCAATCCGACCATTGCCGCGGTCAGGCGCCGGCTGGCAGCCTTCTCAAGCGCGTCGATGTCCTGGATCAGACGTGGCCGCCGTATTCCCGTGCGCCGGTACTCCCGGAAGAAGCTCAGGGTGGCCAGGCACAGGGTGATCGACATTGACATCGAGTCCACAATATCGACCTGGCGCTGCTCCGGAGTAAGTTCTTGCCCCTCGCTCGCGCTCTGCAGATAGGATCCGCCGTGAAAGGTCGGCGCCCCGCCGTCATCGGCGTACCTACGCATGAACGCGCTGACAGCGCGTAGTATGACCTGTGGAATATCGATCGGCTCTCCCAGTGGGAGCAGGGCATCGGCAATGTCGTTGGCGGTCCGGTCCGGCTGCTCCAGCCGGAAATACGCCTCGCCCGTGGTGGCTGGGTACATCAGGCAGAGCAGCTGTTCGGCATCTGCGGTCGAGTTGGGCTCCGCGCGCCCGCCGAACTGCCATTCGTCCTTGATGTACGAGTACGCGGTCGTCGCTCGCCAGAGGTCGAGCAGGAGCTGGCGCGGCTGGATCTTCATCGCGGCACCACCCCCGAGCCGGCGGTTGGGCCGCTGACGGGGCCTGCGGAACGTCCTGGGGAGTTTCCAGTCAACGGTGTTTCCCCCGCCCTTCTACCCTGACCGCTTCCGGCCGAGAGCTACCAGCATCCCGGTATAGCCTGACCGTAGGGACTCACTCGGGATCCTCTCGATCACCAGCTTCGACGAGCGGCTTTCCAGAGCGCGCCGGACATCTGTTGACTCGACGCGGACCGCCGGGAACCCCTGGCCGTTGACGTCGTATCCGTCGGAGTTCTCCATGAAGGCCATCGCGAAGGGGGCTCCTGGTCGCAGTGATGCCAGGAACCTGTCGGTCGCCTCGTTGAACTCGCCGGCCAGGTTTGATATGGAGCAGGCCACGAAGAACATCGTCCCGATATCCCAGGTTTCGGACGGGAGGCTGAACACGCTACCGCGCTGCACTCGTGCCTGTGCGCTCAAGCGAGCTCGGGGGTCCGGTACCCGACGATATGGCTCCCGGGTCGTCAGCACGTCCCAGAACTGGTCCCATTCGGCCGAGTACCCGTTTGTCACCTCGTTCTGCAGCCAGGCCACGTTCTGACTCGATCGCTCGACCAGGGTGATGTCGCTGCACCAGGGCACCATCGACAACGCCGGATAGAGATTGGATCCGCTGCCGACGTCGACGCCGTGCAGTGGGCCGGACGGCGCGGTGCTCAGAAAATGGTCCCGAACGAAACAGATGATCGCCCTGTCGTCCGGTCTCAGGATCTGGTAGTTGTGCTTGAAATAGGCGGTGGGATCGAACTCGTCCCAGGGTGCGTCGGAGTTCCCGGAGGAGCCCGCCTTCTGGACGATGGTGTGCGGTGTGCGGTGTGCGGTCATGGGTTGTACCCGAGGAAACCAGGTGCAGTGGACGGTATCAGCGATCCCGTTCGGCCGCCTGGGCCTTCGGCTGCGGCCGCGCGGGCGCCCACGTGTTGGAGAGACTTGAGCGAAGCGGACGGTCCAGCAGCAGCCGGTCCTCGCCAGGACCAAGGTAGTTGGCGGCTCTCGACGTCCGTTGAAAGCCGAGACTGACGAACAACCCGAGGGCGATGTCGTTGTCGGGGCGTACCGTGAGCCTGACCCGCCTGACGCCGTGGAGTTCCAGGAGAGAGAGCGCCTCGCTCGCGAGCCGCCGGCCTATCCCACGGCCGTGCAGCCGGCTCACCACACCGAGCCCCTGGAACCAGCTCGCCTCCGATGACCTTGAGCTCATTGTCAGCGAGTAGCCGCAGACCTGGTCGTCGTGGAGTGCGACCAGAAGCTCCTCGTGATGGGCGTCGTAGATCTGCCGAAGGACGAAGTACGGGTATGCCAGGCCACCGAAGATCGCCTGGTCGACAGCGTGAAGAGAATCGAGGTCCCGCTCGTCGGCCAGCCGGACTGTCAGGGCCTTGCTCACAGTGGGTCCCCTCGCCTCCGTCGGGAAGATCGTGGTCGGCCGGCTCTCCAGCAAACTCGCGGCGGGGTGCTGGGTGCCCGGATCCCGACGTGGGCGGAAGGCGGGGATGGGAACGCCTCGCATTGAAGCACGAGGAGGACTGCCCGAGCTCGTCGTGAGCGCGGTACGGGGTGGGCGGTGAGCCGCAGGTTTCCTCGGACATCTGGAACCGTCGGGTGAGCACGACAGTATTCTGAGGCTCGGCAGTCGGGCGTGTGTTGATTTGCTGTAATTTTGACGGGAGCCATCCCCGTGTCGGCGTCTCGGCACGGTTCGCTTCCGGCTGGGTCCCTACACCGTATGCATGCGCCTTCGGTTGAGCGCTCAGCCGTCGCGGGTCGGGAGGAAGCGGTACATCACGTAGAGGTCGACGTCACCGAGCCAGGGGTGGCGGAAGGCGGCGGGTAGCGTTCCGACCAGGCGGAACGCCAGGGAGCGCCACAGGGAGACGAGCCGGGCGTTGGCGGAGATCACGGCGTTGAGCTGCATGGCCCGGTAGCCGCGCTCGACCGCGTAGTCGATCATCTGCTCGGCGGCGAGCCGGCTCGCGCTCTCCCAGTGCCCGCCGCCGCGCAGCCGCGGCCGATGGGGAGGACCGCCGTGGTCGACCCATTTCGGGTCCACCAGCAGGGTCGCCTGCACGACGTGGTCGCCCAGCCCCGGCAGGCTGGGGACCAGCAGGGCGGTGGCGATGACCGTTGTTCCGTCGGGGCTACGGCTGTCCCGCTCCTCCATGATCAGGACCTCGGCGGGGGGCGGCAGCATCCACACCCCACGCGCGGTGTCCTCATCTGTGTCCGGGGCCCAGGGGCAGGTCTCACCCTCGGCCACGACGGCGTGCCAGACAGGCCAGATTGCGTCCCAGTCGTCCGCGGACGCCCGCCGTGTGTGCACCTGTCCGATCCTGCCCGTCGCCCGCATCGCGCGGGTAACGCCGAGAAGGCGTTGGCCGCCGTGACCGGGACGGTCGGCCTGCCGGTTCCGGCGTCGATCCCATGCTTGTGGCGACCCTATGCCCGATATCGATTACCTGTCCGCCTTTATCTGCGTGATCTGCTTCGCGGCGTGTCCAGATGCCCCGTTCGGCGCTGGTCAGGGAATCTGTCGATGCAGGGCAAAGGTGGTGCAGCGGGGGAGTCGGACCCTGCCATCCAGGTCGTTCGGGCGGTCGGCGCGGGGCCGGGCGGTCAGGTTGGCCATCTGATAGCCCTCGGGCTGGGTGATCCAGCGTTCGGCACTGAAGTTTGCCACCCCTTCGGTGTAGATGACCCGCATCAGGTAGGAGCCCGATGGGACGCCGGGATTCGACGGCACCGCGTAGAAGTCGAGCCGCGCCCACAGGTCGTGGGTGGGCGTGGTGATGATGGTCAGCAGCATCCCGGTGAGGCCCTGCGTACAGGTGTACGTACCGCGCCAGCGACCGTTGAGGTCGACCGGAGGGGGCGACGGGGTGGACGAGGTCGGCGCGGTGGTGGGCGTCGGGGCCGGGGCGGGGGCTGTGGGCGCGACGGTGGCCGCGGTTCGCGTCACCGCGGGCGGCGTGGGCGATGCCCCGCCGGCCACCACCGGGCCGGCACCGCCGCCACTCGTGACGATCATGGCGACGATCGTCACGGTGAGAACCCCGACGACGGCGATCGTGACCGGGATCCACTGGCTGGACAGCCAGCTCCGCCGACGCCGGCGCGCTGGTCGCGCGGGTTCGGGGCGGCGATCTGCTGGCCCCGATGACGCCTGTTCGCGGGCCGGGGCGACGGAACCAGGTCCGGGCGGCGGCTGACCGCGAGACGCCGTCCCGCCCGATCCCACACCCGAAGCGGGTGGCGTCATGCCCGGCCCGGAGGGGCTCATGGCCCGGCCGGACGGGGGCATGCCTGGCCCAGCCGGGGGCATGGCTTGGCCGGACAGGGTCGCCCGGGGTCCGGACGGTGGGTGTTCTGGCCCGGCCGGGTGGTGTGGAGCGGGGACGAAGGCTAGGTGGGCGCCCGCCGGGCCGGCGGGAGTCGCGGCGGGATGTGGTGGGAAGGCGCGGGTCGCCGGGAGTGGGGCGGCGGCCTGGGCCGCGTGGCCGGTCAGGCGCCACCGCTCGTCGAGCAGCCGGGCCGTTTCCTCGGCCGGGTCGGCGGCGTCGGGCAGCAGCCAGCGCAGGAGGGCGGCGGCGGTCGGCCGGGCGGCCGGATCGTGCCTCAGCGCGGCCTGGATGACGGGCTCGAGCCGCTCGGGGACCCCGACGATGTCCGGGCGTTCGGCAATCACCCGGTAGAGCAGCACCTCCGGCCGTCCCAGCCCATACGGGGGACGCCCGGTCGACGCGAAGGCGATCGTCAGCGCCCAGGAGAACACGTCGGCGGCCGGGCCGATCTGGTCCGCGGCCACCTGCTCCGGCGCCATGTAGCCCGGGCTGCCCAGGATCGACCCCGGCCCGGTCAGGGGGGTCGCCTCCGCGAGCCGGGACACGCCGAAGTCGATCACCTTTGGCCCGGTGGCCGACAGGATGACATTGGACGGTTTGAGATCGCGATGGACGACCCCCGCCTGATGCATCGCGTGCAGCGCCTCGGCCAGCCCGACCGCCAGCTGGTCGAGTACCGCCGCTGGCAGCGCACCCTCGGTGTCGACCACCTCGGCCAGGCTCGATCCGGCGACATACTCGGTGGCGAGCCAGGGGCGGGGGGCGTCCGGATCGGCAGCGACGAGCCGAACAGCGCAGGCTCCGCCGACAGCGCGCGCCGCGTCCACCTCGCGCCTGAAGCGGAGCCGGAAGTCCGGCTCGCCGGCCACCCGCAGGGAGATCAACTTGATGGCGAGCGGCCTGCCAGCCGGTCCGTTGGCGAGGTACACCACCCCCATGCCGCCCGCGCCAAGCCGGGCCGCGATGGGATAGCCCCCGATCTCCGTCGGATCGGTGCGGCGCAGCGGTGACACCGGCACGTTCGGTGAGCTCCTCTCCGCGCGGGCGGTGTCCGGCGGTGCGAACCGGTGTCTCACCGTAGACCGGCCCGTCCGGACGCGGTTATCCGGTTGCCGACCCCCTGCCCCCGGTGACCACTCCGAGCAGTGCCGGAGGACAGAGGGACCGCTGGCCTGTCCTGACAGAACAGCGCTGTCCTGACAGAACGGCACTGTCGTAACAGAACGGCACTGTCGTAACAGAACGGCGCTACAGTCCCGCAGCGTGGCCCGGACCAGGGGCCGGCCCACCGCCGATCGGAGGATGCGATGCGTGGTGCCCGGCCTCCCGCCGCGTGGGTGGCGACCCTGTCCACCCGGCAGGCCGGATCGGCCCGCGAGGCGATTCTCGGGGAGCTCAAACGGGTCATCCTCGACGGCGGAGCCGCACCCGGCCTGCCCATCCCCGTCGACGAGGTGGCCGCCCACTACCAGGTCAGCCGCATCCCGGTCCGCGAGGCGCTGATGAGCCTGGTCGGCGAGGGACTGGTCGAGCACAGGGCCCGTGCGGGCTATACCGTCGCGACCCTTACCCCGGGGGAGTTGCGCGAGTTCTATCTGGTCCGGGAGGCGCTGGAGGCGGCCGCGCTGGCCGCGGCGGTGCGCCGGGCCACTCCCGCGGACGACGAGCTGGTCCGGGCAGCGCACGTCGCCACATCGGCGGCGATCGAGGCCGGCGACTCCCGCGGCCATCACCGCCAGAGCCGGCGCTTCCACCTGGCCCTCGTGAACGCGGGCGGCATGCCACGACTGGCGCACATGTTCGAGGCCGCATGGAACATGACCGAGCCGGCCCGGCCGATGGACTACGCCTCCCGGCACGCCCAGGCACTGCTCAACGACGACCACGAGCGGATGCTGGCCGCCTTCCAGGCGCGCGACGCGGCGGCCCTGCTCGCCGTCTCGGCTGAGCACCACGCCCGGCTGCAGACCTTCGTCCTGGCTCTGCCGGAGGCTTGATCCGCGCATCATCCGCACTGTGTGGATATATCTGTCGCGTCATTCGACAGAAACATCGACTCGCTAGGCTCCCTCAGTAGCAGCCGGATGGCGGAATCCTCTCGCCCCGACCGGAGCGGTTCGGCACCGACGCCGGCGCGCGGTTCCGGCGATTTCTCGCGCGCCTACTGGGAATGCGATTAACCCATCCCGGTACGGTGCAGCCACCGAGGGAGAGCACATGAACGAGTCCGACACTCCACCGACGCCGCCGGGCGCGCCGGGAGGCCATGACGACCTCGTCGAAGCCGCCGGCCAACCGATCGGGGCGGGCACCGTGAAGCCAGAATACGACCCCAGGCTCGCCAACGAGGATCTGGCGCCCCTGCGGGAGCAGAGCTGGTCGTCCTACAACATCTTCGCATTCTGGATGTCGGATGTGCACAGCGTCGGCGGCTACGTCACCGCCGGTAGCCTGTTCGCGCTCGGGCTGACCAGCTGGCAGGTGCTCGTCGCCCTGCTCGTCGGCATCACCATCGTCTACTTCTTCTGCAATCTCGTCGCCCGCCCGAGCCAGCAGGGTGCGGTTCCCTACCCGGTGGTCTGCCGGGCGTCGTTCGGAGTTCTGGGTGCCAACGTGCCGGCCATCATCCGTGGGCTCATCGCGGTGGCCTGGTACGGCATCCAGACCTATCTCGCCTCGGCCGCCCTCGATGTCGTCCTGCTGAAGCTCTTCGACGGCCTCACTCCGTACGCGGACGTGCACCAGTACGGCTTCCTGGGCCTCCCGCTGCTGGGCTGGTGCAGCTTCGCGGCGCTCTGGGTGCTGCAGGCGGCGGTGTTCTGGACCGGCATGGAGACCATCCGCCGTTTCATCGACTTCTGCGGGCCGGCGGTCTACATCGTCATGTTCGCCCTCACCGGTTACCTCATCTACAAGGCCGGCTGGGGCGCGATGAGCCTGGACCTCGGCGGCGAGCGGCACGGCGGCTCCACCATTTCGATCATGCTCGGGGCGATCGCGCTCGTGGTCTCCTACTTCTCCGGCCCGATGCTCAACTTCGGCGACTTCGCCCGCTACGGAAAGTCGTTCAGCGCGGTCCGCAAGGGCAACATCCTCGGCCTGCCGGTCAACTTCCTCGTCTTCTCCCTGCTGGTGGTTCTCACCTCCTCACTCACGATTCCTGTTTTCGGCGAGCTCATCACCGATCCGGTGCAGACCGTCGCCCGGATCGACAGCACGTTCGCGATCGTGCTCGGTGCGCTCACCTTCACCACGGCGACCATCGGCATCAACATCGTCGCCAATTTCATCTCCCCGGCCTTCGACTTCTCGAACGTCAGCCCGCAGCGCATCAGCTGGCGTGCCGGTGGCATGATCGCGGCCGTCGGCTCGGTGCTGATCACCCCATGGAACCTCTACAACAACCCGGATGTCATCCGCTACACGCTGGAAACACTGGGCGCCTTCATCGGCCCGCTGTTCGGAGTCCTGATCGCCGACTTCTACCTGATCCGCCGCCGCACGCTGATCGTCGACGATCTGTTCACCATGTCGGAGACCGGCATCTACTGGTACCACAAGGGCGTCAACCCACCCGCCGTCATCGCGACCGTCGTCGGCGCGGTCATCGCGATGCTGACCGTGGTGGTGCCGTCCTCGGCCATCTCCTGGATCCACACCGCCGCCCAGTACAGCTGGTTCATCGGCATGGGCCTCGGCCTGGTCGTGTACTACCTGCTCGCCCGTCGCTCCCCGATCACCGCGAGTTCCCTGCCCGCGCAGGCGGTGCCCGCCCCGCGTGCCCCACAGCCCAGCCGGCAGCCCGCGGCCCAGTAGGCGCCGTCCTCCGCCGCCCTCGCGCAACCTCCCGACCGTCGTTCTCCCGACTGTCGTCGCTCGCCGCGCTCCCGGCGCCGGCCGGTCGGCTCCGTACCCGAGCCGACCGGCCGGCGCCCAGCCTTCTGGACGGTTCGCCTCATGCTCATCAGGGTCATCAATCCCAACACCACCGAGGCCATGACCACGCTGATCGGTGCCTCGGCGCAGCTCGCCGCCACCCCCGGCGTCGTCATCGAGGCCGTGACCCCGTCCATGGGACCAGCCTCGATCGAGAGCCACTACGACGAGGCACTCAGCGTTCCCGGCGTCCTCACCGAGATCGCCGCCGGCGAGGCCGCCGGCGCCGCCGGCTACGTGATCGCCTGCTTCGGGGACCCGGGCATCGATGCGGCTCGCGAACTCGCCACCGGCCCGGTGCTCGGCATCGCCGAGGCCGCCATGCACGCCGCCAGCTACCTCGGCCGGGCCTTCAGCGTCGTCACCACGCTTGAGCGCACCGTGGGGAGGGCCTGGGAACTGGTCGATCGGTACGGGGTGCGGGCGACGTGCCGCAGCGTGCGCGCCTGCGATCTGCCCGTCCTCGACCTGGAATCCGACCCGTCCGCACCCGCGCGAATCCTCGCCGAATGCCGCGCCGCCCGCGACACCGACGGAGCCGACGTCATCGTCCTCGGCTGCGCCGGCATGGCAGACCTCTGCGCGGACCTGTCTGGGGCACTCGCCATCCCCATGATCGACGGCGTCTCGGTCGCCACCGCCACGGTCGCCGGCCTCGCCGCCCTGAGGCTGCGCACCAGCGCCCGCGGCGAGTACGCCCCACCGCTCTCCAAGCCGTACTCGGGCCTGCTCGGGGCTTTCGGGGCCTGAGCCAGGCGGCAGTCCCCAGTCGTCAGCTGATCGCCATCCAGTCCGGCGCGTCCATTGACGAATAGTTGAACAGACTGCGCGTCTACGTGTCTATCGTGGCCGAGACACATGAAATGGTCAACAATTCCGCCTCGTCGAGCAACGGTCGGTGGAGGTCCGGCGTTTCCATGCCCCTGAGCAGCTGCCCGTCAGCCAGGGGTTTGTACGCTGACCAGACACCGGCCGGATCCGGCCGGAGCTGGAGGGAAGCAGGTCATGGTCGCGGTTCACGAGGCATTCGAGTCAGATCTACCTGATCTTTCCGAGATCGACCTCGGCCAGCTTCAAGATCACCCAAATCGCCGCATCCGTGATGCTGTCGCCGCGCTGAGGAAGGCGGCCGCGTCACCGCTTGGCGCTCAGGCTGGATTTACCTCGGGCATCTCCCACCTCGGAGACTGATGCAAGACTGGGCGGCGGCTGGCTCACGGGGGAGGGGGATCGATCTCAAAATCGATCAGGGTGCCTCTCATTATCCTGGTCAGAACGGGATGCTCGGGACCAAGGCTTGCTGTCAGCTCGTCGACGACCTCCGGACCAGCGGAGTATCTTTCCAGGCCGTGACTCGTGCGGGCGATCGCCGCTATGATGGCGCGCGGGTGATAATTTCCAACGAGTGCGGGAAGCCTGTCCCCGGCGAGTCTGTCCAACTGGTTTCTCTCGTGGATTCTCCCAAGGTCGTGGTAGCAGTTCGCGAGGTTGCTCGCGGCGTAGTAGGTGAATGGATGGTCCGGCGGCAGCGATGACCTCAGCATGTCGTAGGTCCGCTCAGCGATCGCTGCGGCGGATGCCGTGTCTCCGAGTTGCCGGTTGACCACAGCCAGAGCGTTTGCCGCTCCCAGCGTGTCGAGATTTTCGGCTCCGAGCGTGTCCTGAGCTCGGCTGAACGTGTCCCTGGCCAGGTCCACGGCGCCGGGATCTCCGGCCAGGCACAGGTCGTAGGCCAGGCTCACGGCGGTGGCGAGCGTCTCGCGGTTATCCGGACCCAGCCCACTCCGGAGCGCCTTCAGAGTGCTTCGAGAAATGCGACGAGCTTCGTTTTCGCGGCCGCACCATCGCAAGGAGATCGCGTAGTTTCGGAGCGATCTGAGTGTATCGGGATGTTCTTCGCCGAGTATGCTTGCACACTGGTCCTTCGTATTCTCCAGCACGGCAAGGGATTCGAGGTAGAAGCCGCATTCGCGAAGATCGCGGGCGTAGTTGTCGGCAAACGCGAGCGTGTAGATGTCCTTGGCGGGAGGTTGTTGCGCTCGCGCTCGCTCAGGAATATCGCGGCTGAGCTCGAGTGCCCGTCGGAAGTCGCCGACGAAGCGCAGTGACACGGCCAGGTTGTTCGCCGCGTTGATCCCGTCCTCCCGATTGAGCCAGTCATTGAGGCGGAATCTTTCGTATGTCTTTTCGTCGAGGGCGCGAGCCTGTAGGTACTGTCGCATACCGCGCATGTCGCCGCCGAACGCCCTGGCCGCTCGCAGCGACAGATCGTGGTCCCGTCCAAGGGTGCGTGTGAGCCGCTCCTGGGCTGCCTCGTCCAGCTCTCGTGCCTGCACAGGATCGCCGAGGGCCCGAAGGCTGTCCGCAAGATCCAGAGCAATCCTCAGTGTGCGCCAGTCGTCCTCGCCGAGCGTGTCTCGCCAGACCTGGAGAGTTTCGCCCGCGAGCTCCCGGCAGTCACTGAGATGCCTCCGCGAGTACAGACTGCGCACCACGTTGCGGACCAGTTCGGTAACGTCCCTGGACGTCGAGTGTATCGCACCCGCGGGGCGGACGTGTGGACGCAGCAGGGCGTAGCGATTCCACGACTGTGACGTGTCAGGATCGGCCGGGTCGGCAGCTGCCAGGAGCGCCTGAGCCCGCGCGCGCGCCGCTGCTCTCAGCTGCGGAGTCAGGTCGTCACGAAGAACGGCCTGTACCAGGCGATGCATCTCCAGACAGGAATCCCGCTCCTTGCTGGGCTCCCGTTCCCTGCTGGTGGGATCCCAGTCCTTCTCCACCACTCGGGCCAGCGCGTGCTCGGTGATATGACGGACAGCCTTCCCCAGTTCGAGAGGATCCCTCAGCGCCTGGTCAGCCGGATCCCCAAGCTCGTCCAGGTTGTCGCCGGCGAACATCTGCAGGCTGATCGGCTCCGGTCCGAGAAAAGCGCAGAGTTCGGCGAGCCGCGCGGCGAGCGGTTCCTGCTGCCGTAGCCGTTCGATGGACAGCAGCCAGGTACTGGCCACTGGTCTGGGGTAGGTTGGGATCTCTCCTTCCAGCAGCAACGGGCGTGGGCTGCGTTCGAGAAGCCCCAGATAGCTTTCGGCGGACATCCCGGTTTCGGCGTGCCAGGCGCCGGCGTGCTCAAGGGCCAGCGGAAGGTCACCGAGGGCCTCGGCGAGCTTTGCCGCCATGTCCTCGGCGAGTGAAGGTGCCCGACGGCGAAGCAGAGCCACACTCTCGGCCCGATGGAACACGCCGATCTCCAGGCGTGCCTGGCGTCCCTGCCAGCGCCGGTTCCGCGAGGTGATGAGCACATGGCCAGGTCCCTGCGGAATCAGGGAAGCGATGTCGTCCGGGCTGTCCGCGTTGTCGAACACCAGCAGCCAGCGTCGATAGGGGTCTCCGCGCCGGAGAGCGTTCACCACCTCCGTGACTGGCTCCTGTCCCGGCCGTTCCGACAGGTGCAGAGGGCTGGTCAGGGCAGCCAGACTACTGCGAACCAGCGCCGGTTGGTCGCAACCCACCCAACAGACCAGGTCATAGGAGGCTCCGAACCGGTGGACATACTCGCCGGCGATCTGCGTTTTGCCGACACCGCCGAAGCCCTGGAGCACGATGGTGCGGGTCGGTCCCGCATCGGTGCCGACGAAACGGTCGCGGAGCGTGTTTAGCTGGCCCTCCCTCCCGACGAAGGACGGATTTCTTGCCGGAACACCGGACCAGACCGGCGGTGGCGTACCCGGAAAACGGGTCGAGACAGCGACCCTGGGCGGAGTCTGTGCCGCTGCGTCGGCGGTCCGGCGGGTTGGCCGGCCGGCCGCGGCAAGAAGCGCACGGCGGGCCGCAGCCTCGCCGAGGCCGGAGAGCTCGCTGAGATCAAGGTTGTCGAGTTCGGGCGGCAGTTCGACATCCTTCACCCGGAAAATGATCGGCGGTCGCGTGGAGCCGACCGCGCCACCGGCCGCGGCAGCGACCGCGCGTAGTCGGGCAGAACCACCGGGAGCACTGACATAGGAAGGAGAGAGCACCACGATGGTGCGGGAATCCGGCTCCGCCACGGGAGTCGCCAAAGAATCTGCGGGTCCGTTCAGCGGTTCAAGCGTCACGGTGAATCCGACCGCTGCCAGTTCCCGGGCGATCCAGTCCGCCCAGTTGCGGTCGCGGGCGGCGTGGCTCACACGTACCTGAGGTGGTACCTCGTCCTGCTGGCGCTCGAACTGGGCGAGGTGCCGTCGCCGTTGCTGTTCGTCCTGGGCGGGCAGTTCACCGACCTCTCCCTCGGTGAGACGCGAGGTCAACCGCTCATAGGCCGCGAGCAGTGTGCCCTCCTGGTGGGAGCGATCACCGAAGACCGCCAGGATCTCCTCGAAGGAGTAGTACGGCTTGTAGGGTATCTCGACGTCGCCCCAGTACCGATCTCGTTCATCGCGATCCATGCCTCGCAGACAGGAATCAAGGGCGGTGCGAGCGGCGTCGCGACCCCGTTCGAGTTTGGCCCGCTCGCTGTCCTCCACTCGCATCGGAACGGGTAGGATGCGAATCTCGCGATCACGTCCCGAGTCAATGATGGAGCGCGTGACGGCGGCCGCACCCTCGATGCTCTGAGTGCTTAGAGTAAAGCAGTTGACCACGATGTCGGGAAGATGCAGAGTACAGATTCCTGCCGTGTCGCTCAGTCCGGTGCGACTGTCGATGAGAACCCAGTCGTAGGACTCGCGCATGCTTTCCGCGGTAGCGTCAAGAAAGTCCGCGCCGCCCCGCTCCTCGTAGAACGCGGTCCAGTCGAAGGCGCTCAGCCGCCGGGAGTACGCGGCGTCGTGGCGCCCGGAACAGACGAAATCGATGGTTCCGCTGCCCGGGAACTCCCAGTTCAGGGACTCGGCGTAGGCCGTGATCGAACTGATCCGGGTAATCCAGTCCTCAATGCCGAAGGTCGGCGGAGAGAGCGCGGCGGCGGAGAAGTCCCAGATCAGGTCCATGACTCCGCGCGTCGAACGCAGTTGCGGGTCATGCATGAACGGATGGAAGTAGCGCTGTAGGCCGGGTGCCTCCAGGTCCCAGTCCACGACGAGGACCCGGCGGCCGCTGCTCGCCAGCAGCCAGGCGATGTTGGCGAGCGCCATCGACCTTCCGGTGCCTCCCTTGTAGGAGTAGAAGGTGACGATGCGACCTGCTGTCTTTGCGCGCACGACTGTCCCCTACGGACCCGACAGGAATGGTCGGCGGCGCCGCGGGGAGTTCGGCGTGCGGACTGAATAGGGGGTCCTGAAAACCCGAGCCTGAGTATCCACCAGTAGCTGCAGGAGTGACGTGTCGAACTCCTCCTGGGAGGGTATCTCCATGCGGATGAAGTTGTCCCCGCGTACGACGTTCTTCCAGAGCGCGCGCTCCAGCGACTCCTTCAGCGCGGCCGCGTTCGCGATCGTCTCGGCATCGTCCGAATTCCATGGCACCAGTACACCGGTGAACGGCTCGTTGCGGTCGTCGTACTCCCGGAGCGCGCGATGATAGTGGTCGATCTGTGACGCCCAGGCATCGACGATGAAGACGACGACCTCGTTGTGCTGCCGGGATCTCTCGAGGAGATCACTGATCCCGTCCTGCAGTTTGACGACCCGGGACGACATGTCCTGCTGGGCGGCGACGGCCTGCGCGGCGATACAGACGCGCTGCCGAAACCGGGGATGATAAGGCATCCATTCGTCGTAGTGGCTCCCATAGTAGTCCAGCTGGCTGCGGAGAGTAGATAGCTCTGCCGCGGAGGTCGCCGCCAGCACGAACGTAACCCGCTTGGGGCCACCACTGATCGTGGCGGGATCGCTTGACCAGGATGTATCCGCAGGGACTGCGGTCGGGACCTCGGGCACGTCGGGCTCCTTCGGCCCCTCCGGTCGGCCGAAGGGACCGGCAGACCTGGATGCACCGCTAGCCGGCAGAATGTCACTCTCCGTGTCTGCCGTCCGCTCGCTCGCGGCGGCTGTGGGGCGAGCGGAGGGCTCCGCACTGTCTGAGCCGGCGGAGCCGGGGAGGTCGGCGGCGTACCCGGCGGGGTCGAAGGCGCTGCGGAGCGCGTGAAAGGCAGGTGGATCGACCAGCTCCGGCGGCGCTGACCGCTCGGCTAGGGCCACGATCCGATCTGCCAGAGCCACCAGGAACTCCTGGTAATCATCGTGATTACGCTTGAGCTGCAGCAGGTATCGCAGACCCCGTTGAGTGTAGAGCTTACCGAAGTCGGAGTGATCATACTGCAGACCGGCGAGCACCGGTGGCTGATGCGACAGGGGAGTCCAGATCACCGGGAGCAGGGAGGGGTAGCGTACGCCGGACGCCTGGTCGGTGGGTCTGCATCGGTCACTGAACGCCCTCCATTCCCGGCCGCAGTACTCGCTGGCGAAGAAGGTCGGCGAGCAGATCGCGACGAATGTCCGGCAGCGACGGAGGGCCTCTGCCAACTCGTCGGACCACGCGTCACCAGGCAGGATGTTCGTGGAGTCGAGAAAGCCGACGCCGTCGGCGGAGGGATGGCCGCAGCGAGCGCGCACCTCCCCTCGAAGATCGCTGAAGAATCTTTGCAGGTAGTTGCCGTCCTGGTCGTCAAGCCGCGCGTAGCTGAGAAAGAAGTACAGCGGTAGCTCGGCCATCTGGTCAGCGGCACCCGCGCCGGCACGGAACGAGGCCGATCGGGTTCCACGACGAGCTGAGACGATCCCGCCATCCTGCCCGCAGGCCGCGCATTTGGTCAGGCGCGATGGGACAGTCTCGCTGGCCGCACGGCAAGCCGGCGGAAGGCCCCACAGGTCCCCGTGATCGCTCGTCTGCCATACGGTGCCCCCGCACTCCGCGTAGCCTTCCCTCGGGCCGCGACGGGAGTCGACGAGTCGCGGAATCCGAGTCTACGACGTGGTCCCCGGAGAAGTCGGCCGTCTGTCCGGCGCCGAGCTGCGCGTTGGACCGCATTGCGCGCGCCGGCCGTCGCGGGCGGCTAGATTTGAAAGATCAGGCGGGCCGAGGAGGTAAATGCTGTGGCCAGCGTGTCGGCAGGCATCGAGTCTCACCAGCCCGATATGACGGGCCTGTCACTCGATGTGATCAGAGAAGTTGGTGGCCCCGAGCTCAGGCGTGCGCTGCTGCGCCTGTGCCGCGAGGCCGCTGGGTCACCGCCCCGGTACTCCGGCTTCAGTTCGAATATCCGCCCAGCCGGGCCCCAGGTGGCTTGGGCTGAGCCTGACAATGGCTCGTGAGGTGCTCGTCCCGGCGCTGACGCATTCGCCCGGCTGGCCGTACGGTGTTCCGATCGAGGAACTCGCCGGTCGGTCGGACTGGGGGGGTGTTCCCTTCCAGCAGTTCGTGCTCAAAGTTCACAGCCGGTGCAATCTGTCGTGCACCTACTGCTACGTCTACCACCAGGTGGATCAAAGCTGGCGAGAGCAGCCGGCGGTGATGAGCCGGCACACCGTCGGAACGGCGGCGGTCCGCGTCGCGGACCACGCCCGCCGGCATGAGCTTGCCGGCATCCAGGTAATCCTGCATGGCGGTGAGCCTCTGCTGGCGGGAGCGAGCCTGCTCGGACATGTGGTCGAGAGGTTCCGTGAGGCGATGCCGCCGACGACCACCATCGCCTTCAGCTTGCAGACCAACGCGGTCCTGCTCGACGACACCATGCTCGACCTGTGCCTGGCCCACGACATTCAGGTCGGGGTGAGCATGGATGGTGGATCGGCGCGGCACAACCGGCGCAGACCGCGCCGGGACGGCCGCGGCAGCCTTGATGCGGTGCATGCTGGTCTCGCTCGGCTGACCTCCGAACGATTCCGAGCTGTCTTCGGAGGTCTGCTCTGTGTCGTGGACCCCTCGAACGATCCGCTCGAGGTCTACGAGGGGCTGCTGGAGTGGCGGCCACCGGCGGTGGACTTTCTGTTGCCGCACGGAAACTGGCGGACCAGGCCGCCTGGCCGGGTGGCGGACGAACTGTCCACGCCGTATGCGGACTGGCTCGGCACCCTGTTCGACCGCTGGTACTCCGCTCCGGAACACGAGACGGACGTGCGGCTGTTCGAGGAGATTCTCGCGTTGTTCCTCGGTGGCCACAGCCGGGTGGAGACGGTGGGCCTCACCCCGGCTGCCGTGGCCGTCATCGAGACGGACGGTTCCATCGAGCAGGTCGATGCCCTGAAGTCCGCCTACCACGGCGCGGCCGCTACTGGCCTGCACGTCGAGCGGGACGAGTTCGATGCGGCCCTGCGTCATCCGGGGATCGTGGCGCGGCAGATCGGGGCAGCGGCTCTTGGCCCCGAGTGCACACTCTGCCCGGTCCACCAGATCTGCGGTGGCGGGTACTACCCGCACCGTTACCGCCCTGGGTCGGGCTTCCGAAACCGGTCGGTGTACTGTCCGGACCTGTTTACACTCATCAACCACATCGGCCGCAGGATTCGGCCCGATCTCGACGATGCCCGGCGCCGGGCCGGGTGAACATCGGTTTTCACCAGCTCGCCAGGTCCGATTTCGACGAGCTCGCATCCGGGCGCGCGCGGTCTGAGCTCATCGACCGGCTACGGATGACCCAGCTCAGTCGGCGAATGCTGGCGCTGCGCGCCGTGATGGACGATGCTGCGCGGCTCGCTCCCGAAGCAGCGGCTCGCAGCGAACTCTCCCGCAGCTACGGGGCGCTCGCCGAAGCGCAGCGGGCCAGTGGGCACGCCGTGGCCGAACTGCTGCTGTCGCCGGGTTTCGGGCTATGGTCCATGCACTGCCTGCGCCGCATGCGAGGCACCGTGCAGTCCCACGGAACCGTCGCGGCTGACCTCGCCGGGCTCGGTGCCCTGGCCGTCGTGGCCGCCCTGCGTGCTGGTGTGGACGTCGAGGTCACGGTCTTCGTTCCTGGCGGTGAACTCATGCTGCCCACGCTTGGCCGGCGGCGCTGCAAGATGTCCGGGTGGGCGTGGGCGCGGGTGACCGGTGGAGAGGTCGCTGTGTGTCCGCAGCCCGGAGGTACGGAGGGGCCAGCCGAAACGGAAGGGACAGCCGGGGACTCGGCGGTCGCCTGGTCGGAGAAGGTCGCGGTCCCGGGTGGGACGGCCTGCCCGGAAGAGGCGTGGCTGGCAGTACCTACCGTGAGTGGTGAGGTGGCTGGTGAGCGGATCGAGCTGCGCCTCGACTTTCTGGACCCGGGACGGCATCACCTCGGCCTGCCCGTGAGCGGCGATCTCGATCCTGTGACGATCGAGGTCTGGCAGCTTCGCCTGGGCGAGGGGTGGCGGCTCCTGCACCAGCGGGATCCGACGGAGGCCCGGGCGCTGGCGGCTGGGATCACCACGATCGTCCCGTTGCGCGCCGCGGATGGCGCGACCGAACTGAGCGCCTCCGCGGGGGAAGCCGTCGGCGCGGTCGCGATGACCCTGCCGAGCGATGGCCTGTCCTTCGCCGCCGCCCTCCTGCACGAGTTCCAGCACAACAAGCTTTCGGCGCTGCTTGATCTGGTCACTCTGTACGAACCGGCCGAAGGCCGGCTCTTCTACGCTCCCTGGCGGGCGGACCCTCGCCCCCTCGGTGGACTTCTGCAGGGGGCGTATGCCTATCTGGGCCTGACAAGGTTCTGGGACGACGAGCGCCGGGCCAATCCGGGCCACCGGTATGCGCATTTCGAGTTCGCCCGATGGCGTGAAGAAGTATGGCGTGTTCTGACTACCATGCGCCTTTCTGGTGCCATGACGCCGCTAGGTCTGCGCTTTCTTGACGGCATGCAGGCGGCGGCCTGGCCGCACCGGCTGGCCCAGGTGCCAGACGAGCCGCTATGGCTGGCCGCGCGGATGAGCGCGGAGAGCAGGTTGACCTGGCGGTTGCGCAATCTTGAGCCGAGATGGGACCAGATCGCAGCACTGGCGCGCGCGTGGCTCGCCGGCGGTCCGTTCCCGAATGAACTGCGGGTGACAACCCGTGTGATGCCCGGACCTCGAGCCCAGCCCCACAGCGTGCAGTTGAAGCTCACGCATTTCCGACTCCGGGAACCCAGGGCCTTCGCGGCCGCCCGGGATGGTGTTCCTCGTGTGTTCGGGGATGATGTGACGGAAACCGACCAGGCGCACGCCTTCGGTGATCTACCGGCGGCGGAGAAGGGGTATCGGGAGCGGATAGCATTGGACCCGGACCGGCTCGAGGCCTGGGCGGGGCTCGCCCTGTGCGCCTGGGAATCAGCGGCAACGGACGCGCACGTTCTGGCCACCTGCCCAGAGCTCGTCCGCGCCGTCCATCGCGTGGTCGAGGAGCTGGGCGGCGGGCGACCTGATCCCGCCGCCGTCGCGTCCTGGCTGAGTACCTCGCCGCTGCCGCCGGGCCTCGGCCAACCGCGGTAGAGGCGGCGTCTCCGGTAGAGGCGGCGTCTCCGGTAGAGGCAGCGGCCCCCTACAGCGGCGGCGGCTCGAAGTCGAAGTCGAGGCGCTCGCCCCGCAGGCCCGCCTGCACATCCGGATGATCGTCGCCGAGGACGCGCCGGTAGCGGCGCATTGTCTCGTCGGACAGCGGTCTGCCCCTGTCCGCCTGCCCGGTCGCGTCCAGGTCCAGCGCCACGTTGGTCGCGCAGACCAGGGTATGTGGGTGATCCGGACCCAGGAGCTCCCGGAACTCGGCCAGGGTCCGCTCACCCATCGCCAGGGCCTCGTCGGGGTGGCCGAGCGCGGCGCGCACCGTGGCCAGGTTTGCCACACAGGTCAGCGTGTAGTGATGGTTCTCGCCGAGGCGCGCCCGCAGGCCGGCGAGAGCCTCGGTCAGGAGCTTCTCCGCCTCGTCCGCACGGTCGAGCTGGCGATAGACCAGCGCTAGATTGAGCGCACAGCCGTAGGTATACGGATGGTCGGGGCCGAAGACATCGCGGAACCGGCGGATGGTCTTCTCGATCCGCTCGGTCGCCTCCTCCGGGTCCGCAGCCACCCGTTGTGCGTTCCCGAGGCTGATTGCGGCGGCGAGGCTGTCCGGATGCTCGGAACCGAAATGGGGAGCACCTGTATATCGATCATAGACCTCGCGGGCCAGGTCCAGAGCTCCGACGAAATCACCGGCCTTGCGCCGCGCCACCGAGAGATCCTTCGCCGCGAGCAGCACATAGCTGTGGTCAGCAGATAGCGTGCGCCGTTGTACCAGGTCACGGCAGAGGAGGTTGACCTGTTCCGCCAGCTGCCTCGCCTCGAGGTAACGGCCGGCCTGCCGGCGATCGCGAGCAACCGCGGTCATCGACTGGACCACCCACAGGTCCTCCCCACCCGCGACCGCGCGGCGCTCGGTCAGGATGTTCTCGTCGGTCTCCAGCGCGCGGCCGTAGGAGCCGATCAGGCCATAGTCGACAGCGAGGTTGTTGGCGGCTCGCAGGGTGGCGGGGTCGTCCTCCCCGAACAGGGCACGGTGCCGGGCCAGGGAGTCCTCGTCGAGCCGGAGCGCCTCCTGGAACTCCCCGCGGGCACGCAGGTCAGCGCCGTGGCCGTTCAGGATGAGCAGGGTCTCCTCATGGTCCGCGCCGAGCACCCGGGTGATGGCCTCGAGGGTGGGCCGGCGAAGTTCGTAGGCCTCGCGGTAGCGGCCGAGCGCCCAGAGAATGTTCGCCTTGACGCCCTGTAGGACGAGGACGTCCGGGTCGTCGGGCCCGGAATCGGCTATCCAGCAGTCAAGTGCCCGGTCCGCCTCGACAAGACCGATGGTGAGGTCACCGCTGTGGTAGAGGTAGCGGACGATCGTCTCGATCAGCCGGCGTGCCGGTGGGTCCTGGGCCCGAAAGACCTCCGAGGGCACGATGTGCGGCAGCAGCAGGGCGAGCTGCGGCCAGTTCCGGGGTAGATCCGGATCCCCGGGGTCGGCTGCGACCAGCAGCTGGTGTACCTCACCGCGGATGCGCTCCTGGTCCTCCGTGGGCAGCTCCTCGCGGATGGCCATCTGGACGAGCCGGTGCACCTGCAGCGTCCGCGAACTGGTGTCGATACGGGCCAGGGCGTACCGGCCGATGTCGCGGATCGCCCGGCTGACCGCGAGCCGGTCCCGCATCGCCGTGCCGAACTCGGAGTTCAGGATGTACTTGCCGCGGTCGAGCAGCTCCAGCGAGATCGGCTCGGGGCCGAAGTACGCGCAGCGGCGCAGCAGCCGCAGCGCGAACGGCGACTGGTCCTGCAGCCGGCTCATCGACAGGCTCCACACCGCGGCGAGCGACATCGGATAGTCGTTCGGCTGGCTCTCCGCGAGCAGCCGCCCGGACGCCTCCCGGAACAGCTGCAGGTACTCCTGAGCGGCCATGCCGGTCTCGAACTGCAGCGCACCCGCCTGCTCGAGGGCGAGCGGGAGATCGCCGAGCTCCCTGGCGAGTTCCTCCGCATCGGCCGCCCTGATCCCCGGGACGCGGCGATGGAGGAACTGCACGCTCTCGTCCCGGTCGAAGACGTTGACCTCGATCGCGTCCACCTGGCCAAGCCAGCTCCGGTCGCGGGAGGTCACGATGACGTGGCCCGGGCCGTGCGGGATGAGGGAGCGAATCAGCTCGGGGCTCTCGGCGTTGTCGAACACCAGCAGCCAGCGGCGGTGGGGCTCCCCGCGGCGCAGCGCGTCCAGAACCAGGGCGACGGCGTCCTCGGTGCGCAGCGGGCCGCCCTCGGCGAGCCCCAGGCGGGGCGCGAGCGCGGCCAGGGCGGACCGGATCATCACCGGCTGCTCGGCGCCGACCCACCAGACGAGGTCGTAGTCGGTCTGGAAGCGGTGGGCGTACTCGACGGCCAGCTGGGTCTTGCCAACCCCGCCCATGCCCTGCAGGGCGTGCGGCAGCACCGCGGTGATGTCAAGGCTGTCTGAGGTGATCCGGCGCCGCAGGTCGGCGAGCAGACCCTCCCGGCCGGTGAAGTTCTTGTTCCGTTGCGGCACGCTTCCCCAGACGGTCGGCACCCGCCGCCCGGTGTCCTGCACCGGGACCGAACTCACTACCGCGTCCACCTTTGTCCCCCGCGTCGGTCAGTGCGAGGCACAGACTTCCGCCGCTTGCCACGCCCCTTGCCTGTCGTCGCTGTGTTCGACTGAATGTTCGACTGAATGTTCGACTGTTCCGGTGTCTGCGGTGTCACGTGCCTCAAAATTTCCAAGATACCGAACGCTCAAAGCCTACTCCCATGGGGCGGGAGAATGAAGGTGTTCCCGCAGCCGCGTGTCGGCGGCTGGGGTTCCTGATGACCTTTCTACCAGATGGTCTTGATCGGGCGGCCTTGGTGGCGACCTCGGCGCAGGGTTGAAAACGCCCAGGTCAACGACGGAAACGGCGATATATGTGGTCCGCGAAGGTCGGATGGGTGCTGTCCGACCCTTGTGTTCGGCGTCCGGGTTTGGGGTCGCGGTGGTCTCGGCGTGCCGCGGCGGCAGGCAATCGGAGTGCGCCGCGCGGGAGCATGTGATCCGTTCCCCCGTGCCGTGGGTGGCGACCAGCCGGCCCCGGCAGCGCGCCGGTCGGCAGCGGCCGGTGGCGCCCCACGCCTGGGTCGGACCTCCGGCCGCGTCGAGCGTCTGCCCTCGGGTCGTCCCGTCGTTCGAGTGATCACGGAGGGTACGGTGTCGTGACGGATGGGCGTGGTGGGCGTGGGACGCCCGACCTGGTTGGCGGCACATGTCCGGCCCGCTGCTATTCGGTTGGCGGCAACCTATTGATGATCTGGACGAGTTAACGCTCCGGAGGTTGGCCGACCCGATCTCCGATAGGATTTGCCGACGTCGGGGGCGGGCGACGAAGGGCTCTACCACAGTGGGGGTTGAATCAGCCGTGGCAGGCGGCGGCGCGAATGCGCCTGGTGCGGTGGTCGCTCCGGCTCCGGCTCCAGGGCGAGGACTGGCGGGGGGCGCCGCTGGCCGGGGGTGTACGTCGGCGCTGACCGGCCCGGTTGGGAGTGGTGGGAGGCGCGGGATTCGCCAGATGCGCCCCACCGGCCGCGTTCCCTCGCGAGCCGTGTGATGTCGGCACCGGCGGGTCCCGGGCCGTTCCCGGGTGTGCGGCCTTTTTCCCGGGCCGATGCGCCCCGCTTTTTCGGGCGCGCCGCAGCTATCCATTCGTTGTTGGCGAAATGGCTTGATAGTCGTCTGGTTGTCGTGTACGGACCACCTGGCGCGGGAAAAACGTCGCTATTGCAGGCCGGAATCCTGCCGAACTGTGTGTCGCTGGATGCCGACGTGCTGGCGGTGGGTCGGGTGCGGGCTGCGGCACCGGCCCAGGGTCAGCCCGCGGCTGGCCGGTCCCCGGAGGCCAATCCCTTCGCCGCCGAGTTGCTGCGCACCTGGTCTCGGCCGGGCGGTGAGGGCTCGCTGCCGCGGGACCTTCAGGACGTGATGCAGGGACACGCCGCAGCGGGGCCTGTCCTTGCTGGGCCGGGCTGCGGAAGCGGATCGAGTCATCCAGACGAGGCGGAGCGGGCACGCCTGCCTAACCGCCAGGACCGTCAGGGCCGCCGGCTGATCCTGGCGGCGGTGGACCAGGTCGAGGAGCTGTTCGCGCCAGGTCCACCACCCGTGGACGCCTGGCGGGAGGAGTTCCTGGCCCGCCTTGGCACCGCCGTCGCCGCGTTGCCGAACCTGCGGTTGCTCCTCGTCGTCCGGCAGAGCGACCTGGCCCTGCTCGAGCCCCACCTTCCGCGGCTCGCCGCTGGCCACGGCGTCATCCGGGTGGCCCTGGCGCCCCTGAGCCGCGAGGCGGCTGTCCAGGCGCTCGCCGAGCCGGCCCGGCAGGCTGGTGGTCCGCTGTCGCCTGAGGTGGTGGATGCCTGCCTGGACGACCTGACCACCAGCCGGGTGACGGATGCGGCCGGAGCCCCGGCCGTCCTGGCCAGCGATTACATCCAACCGTCGCACCTGCAGCTCGTCGCGGCCGCACTCTGGCGGGACCGGACAGGTGGCGCCGAAGCGGCGCTGGGCGGCGTCGCGCCCTGGGGGGCGACGGACGCCCTGCTCTCGGCGTATCTCACTCGGGTGGTGGCGCAGGAGGCCCAGCGGCACGATCGTGACGCCGGCGAGGTGCGCCACTGGCTGGCGCATACCTTCATCACCGAGCGGGGTCGCCGCGCGGGGGTCGACGAGGGGCTCGCCATGACCGCCGGCATGCCGACCTTGCTGCTCGAGGCGCTGGTGGAGCGGTATGTGCTGGTCAGTGAGTGGCGCGCGGGCGCCCGGCGGTTCGAGCTGTTCGACGATCGGCTGATCCCGGTGCTGCAGGCCGCTGTTCCGGCCTGGACGACGACCGCCGCGGCCGCGGCGATCGGCGCGGCCGACCATCTTCAGGCCGCCCTGATCAGTCGGGCCGACGGTGACCTGGCGGCCGCCCGCGCGCACGCCGGGGAGGTGTTGCGACAACACGACGCACACCCGCGTACCCGGGCTCAGGCGTTGCTGCTGGTCGCCGACCTGGACGCTGCCGCTGGTCACGTCGACCCGGCGGTGCGCGGCTACCGGCAGGCGGCCGAGCTGTACGAGTCGCTGCCGGACGTCGAGGCGTCGGGCCATGCGCTGGCCGAGGCGGCCCGGCTGCTGCTGCGCGCCGGCCGGCTCGGTCCCGCCCTGGCGGAGCTGCAGTGCGCCGCGACGCGGGTCCCGGACGACGCCGACATCCAGATCGACCTCGGTCGGGCGCTGTGGTACTCGGGACAGCGCTGGGCAGCGGCCGCGCTCTTCTCCGCGGCGCTCATGCTCGCACCCCGCTCGGCTACGGCGTTGGCGGAGCGCGGGCGGCTGCGCGTGGAGCTCGGTGACGACGCGGCGGCGCTCGAGGATCTTGACCGCGTGGCCCGCCTGGCCGCCCAGGCCGCCGCCTCGCCCGGACCTGTCGGACCTGTCGCACCGGTCGGTCGGACGGGTCGGGCCGGGCCGACAGGGATGGCGGCGGCAGAGACGCGGGCGGCCCGCGCGCTGGCGCTTGCCCGGCTCGGTCAGTCGGCGACCGCGTCGGCCGAGACCAGGGCCATTCTCGAGGACGCGGCGGACAACGGCGCCGCGGACAACGGCCCGGCGCTGTGGCACGCGGCGGAGGTGTTCCGGGTGGTCGGGGACGACAGGCGTGCGGATGATCTGCTTCGGCGGGCGGTGGAGGCGCGCCGGCCGCCACTGCTCCCCCATCAGCGCCGGGAGGTGGACCGGCTGCTGGACCATCCCGGTGCGGTGAGCTGACCTCCTGCCCGGTCGGGTGTCCGGGCGCTGGCTTCGGACAGACGGGGCCTATCACGCAGGGCGGACTCTCGGCGTCACCGACCCCCGGGTAGCGGCGTGGCGACGTGGTCGCCCAGAGTGGACCCTGTCGGCGGTCACGCGACTCGGAGGGGATGCACGCGGATGGCGCTGCACGGACAGGAGAGCGGGGAGCGGGCGGGGCGGACGGTCGAGGTGCGGCCGCGGCTGGTGCGGCCGGGCGTCGTCGACACCAGCGTGCCGCGGTTCCGGATTCCGGCGGAGTCGATGCCGCCGGAGACCGCATACCAGATCGTGCACGACGAGCTCATGCTCGACGGGAACGCGCGGCTGAACCTGGCCACGTTCGTGACGACCTGGATGGACCCGGCGGCCGATCGGCTGATGGCGGAATGCTCGTCCAAGAACATGATCGACAAGGACGAGTACCCGCAGACCGCCGAGCTGGAGGGGCGCTGCGTCAACATCCTCGCGGATCTGTGGCATGCCCCGGACGCCGAGCATGCCGTCGGATGCTCGACGACCGGGTCGTCCGAGGCCTGCATGCTCGCGGGACTGGCGATGCTGCGCCGCTGGCGGGCGCGGCGGCGGGAGGAGGGTGCCCCGACCGATCGGCCGAACATCGTGATGGGCGTCAACGTCCAGGTGTGCTGGGAGAAGTTCGCCCGGTACTGGGACGTGGAGCCGCGGCTGGTGCCGATGGCGCCGGGGCGGACCCACCTGACCGCTGACGAGGCGGTCGCTCGGTGTGACGAGAACACGATCGGTGTCGTGGCGATCCTCGGGTCGACGTTCGACGGCAGCTACGAGCCGGTCGCCGAGATCGCCGCCGCGCTCGACCGGCTCGCCCAGCGCGAGGGCGGGCCGGACGTCCCGGTGCACGTCGACGGGGCGTCGGGTGGGTTCATCGCCCCGTTCTGCGACCCAGACCTGGTCTGGGACTTCCAGCTTGACCGGGTGGTGTCGATCAACACGTCGGGACACAAGTACGGGCTGGTCTACCCGGGCGTCGGCTGGGTGCTGTGGCGGGACCGGGCGCACCTGCCCGACGAGCTTGTCTTCCAGGTCGACTACCTCGGCGGCACGATGCCGACCTTCGCGCTGAACTTCTCCCGGCCGGGCGCGCCGGTCGTCGCGCAGTACTACACGCTGCTCCAGCTGGGCTTCGCCGGCTACCAGCGGGTCGCCCAGGGCTGCCGGGACAACGCCCGCTGGATCGCCGCCCAGGTGGCGGAGATGGGGCCGTTCGAGCTGGTCTCCGACGGCAGCGGCATCCCCGCCTTCGCGTTCCGGCTGCGCGCGGACATCACCGACTACACCGTGTTCGACGTCTCGGAGCTGATGCGGACCCGGGGCTGGCTGGTGCCGGCCTACCACTTCCCGCCGGCGCTGGAGGACCTCGCCGTGCTGCGGATCGTCGTCCGGCACGAGTTCAGCCGCGATCTCGCTGACCTGCTCGTCGCCGACCTGCGCCGCGTCGTCGACCGACTGTCCGCCGCCGGTCGCCGGCTACCGCCACTGCCCGCCGACAAGGCCGCCTCGTTCCACCACTGATCAGGACCGGCGCTGATCAGGACCGGCGCTGATCAGGACGGGCACTGGTCAGGACGGGCACTGGTCAGGACCGGCACTGGTCAGGACGGGCGCCGGTCAGCACGGGCACTGGTCAGGACGGGCGCAGGACCGGGCGCAGGGCGTCGAGGACGGCGGGGTCCTCGATGGTGGGTGGGACGGCGGGGGAGCGGCCGTCGGCGATCTCGCGCATCACCCGGCGCAGGATCTTGCCGGAACGGGTCTTGGGCAGGGCGGGCACCACATCCACCCGGCCGAACGCCGCGACCGGGCCGATCCGGGCTCGTACCTGCGCGACCAGCTCCGCCGCGAGTGCCTCCGGGACGATCTCGGCGCCGGCCTTCAGCACCACGAACCCGCGCGGGACCTGGCCCTTGAGCGGGTCGGCGACGCCGACGACGGCACATTCGGCGACGGCGGGGTGCGCGGCGAGCACCGCCTCCATCGACCCGGTCGACAACCGGTGCCCGGCCACGTTGATCACGTCGTCGGTGCGGCCGAGGACGTACAGGTAGCCGTCATCGTCCAGGTAGCCGCCGTCGCCGGTCAGGTAGTAGCCGTCGAACGCGGACAGGTAGGACGCGACGTAACGCTCGTCGTCCTCCCACAGGGTGGGCAGGGTGCCGGGCGGCAGCGGCAGGCGCAGGCAGATCGCGCCCTCCGTGCCGGGGGGGACGGGCTCGCCCGCGGGGTCCAGCACCCGTACGTCGTAGCCGGGCATCGGAACCCCCGGGGAACCGAGTCGCGCGGGGCGCAGGCCGAGGCCCAGGGGGTTCGCGACGATGGGCCAGCCCGTCTCGGTCTGCCAGTAGTTGTCGATGACCGGGATGCCGAGGATCTCGCCCGCCCAGGCGCAGGTCGGCGGGTCGAGGCGCTCGCCGGCCAGGAACAGCGCGCGCAGGGACGACCGGTCGTGGCGCTGCGCGAGCTCGCCGGCCGGGTCCTCGCGGCGGATCGCGCGGATCGCCGTCGGGGCGGTGAACAGGACGTTGACCCTGTGGTCGGCGACGACCCGCCAGAAGGCGCCGGCGTCGGGCGTCCCGACCGGTTTGCCCTCGTACAGCACGGTCGCCGCCCCGGCCAGCAGCGGCGCGTAAACGGTGTACGAGTGGCCGACGGCCCAGCCCACGTCGGAGGCCGCCCACATCACGTCCCCGGGCGCGACGCCGTAGACGGCGCGGATCGACCAGGCCATCGCGACGGCGTGGCCGCCGTTGTCCCGGACGATGCCCTTGGGACGACCGGTCGTCCCGGACGTGTAGAGGATGTACAGCGGGTCGGTGGCTGCGACGGGCACCGGTGGGTGCGGGGTGGCGGCGGCCAGCGCCTCGTCCCAGTCGTGGTCGCGCCCGGGCACCATCGTCGCGCGCTGCTGGTCACGCTGGACGATCAGCGTCGCCTCAGGGGCGTGGGTGGCCGCCGCGATCGCCTCGTCGAGCATCGGCTTGTACGGCACGATGCGTGTCGGCTCGATGCCGCACGACGCGCTGATCACGACCTTCGCCCGGGCGTCGTTCATCCGCGCGGCGAGTTCGGCGGCGGCGAAACCGCCGAAGACCACCGAGTGCACAGCGCCGAGGCGGGCGCAGGCGAGCATGCTCACCACGGCGGCCGGGATCACCGGCAGATAGATGATCACTCTGTCGCCGCGGGTGACGCCGAGGGCGGCCAGCGCCCCCGCGGCCCGGGCCACCTCGTCCGTGAGCTCGGCGAAGGTGAAGCGGCGGACCGCCCCGGTGACGGGCGAGTCGTACATCAGCGCGAGGGCGTCCCCACGGCCGGCGGCGACGTGCCGGTCGAGCGCGTTCGCCGCCGTGTTCAGCTCGGCGCCCGGGAACCAGCGGGTGAACGGGGGGCGGCTCTCGTCGAGGATCCGGCCTGGCGGCGTCGTCCAGTCGATCGCGCCGGCGGCGTCCGCCCAGAACCCCTCGGGATCCGCCGCGGCCCGCTCGCGTTCCCGACGGTATGCGTCCATGGTCGGCATCCTCTCGCGCGGGGCCACGGCTGGTACCGGAATCGGCTGCGCCGCGCGGGCGAGCGGCCGGGCCGGACGTGGTCCCGTCGTTGTTTCGACGGGCGGTGGTCGGCGAGCGATGAAATTCTGTCGGTGGTGGGGTCCAAGGTGATGGCACGGTTCGTCCGGCATCCGGGACCGGCGCGGCACCCGACGGGGGCCCGCCGGCAGCGTCTGAAGGAGTCACGATGCCCACTCGCGAGAACATCCCCGCCGGTGCCCCCTGTTGGGTCGACCTGATGACCTCCGATCCGCAGGCCGCCACGGCGTTCTACCAAGGGCTCTTCGGCTGGGGTGCCGAGGAGCCCGCGGCCGAGTACGGCGGCTACACCAACCTCACGAAGGACGGCGTCCGTATCGGCGGGCTGATGCCCAAGCAGCCCGACATGGAGGCGCCCGACGGCTGGTCGGTCTACCTGGCGACGGCGGACGCGGAGAAGACCGTCGCCGCCGCGACCGAGCACGGTGGCGGCGTCATCGTGCCGGCGATGGCCGTCGGCGACCTGGGCGTGATGGCGGTGATCACCGACTCGACCGGCGGGGCCATCGGGATCTGGCAGCCCGGCCTGCACACCGGGTTCGGGCTGATCGCCGAGCCCGGGGCGCCCGGCTGGTTCGAGCTCTACACCCGCGACTTCACCGGCGCGCTGACCTTCTACCGCGAGGTCTTCGGCTGGGACGTCCACATCATGAGCGACACACCGGAGTTCCGCTACGCCACCAATGGCGAGGGCGCGTCCGCCAGCGCGGGGATCATGGACGGCTCCGGCTTCCTGCCGGACGGAGTGCCCCCGCACTGGGCGGTCTACTTCGGCACCGCGGACACGGATGCCTCGCTCGAGCGGGCCACGGCCCTCGGCGGCACGGTCCTCGAGCCCGGGATGGACACCCCCTACGGCCGGCTCGGCGTAGCCACCGACCCGACCGGCGCGATGTTCAAACTGGTCGGGCCGAGCGCAGCGGAGTCCACCCCGCCCGCCGCGGGCTGACGCCGGACCGGCTCCCTCGGTCAGGGGGTGGCCGGCTCGACGCGGAGCAGGGTGGCGAGGGTGCTGCCGGCACGGGCGATGTCGCCGTCGTCGAGGTCGAGGTGGGTGACAAGGCGCAGGGTCGTCGGGCTGATCGCGCCGATCAGCACGCCGGCCTCGGCGGCCTGGCGAGCGAACCGGCCGGCGTCGCCGACCTCGACGAGCACCATGTTGGTCTCGACGCGCTTGGGATCGACCCGGCCGGGTGCGGCGTCGGCGAGCAGCGCGGCGAGTTCCGCCGCCCGGCGATGATCCTCGGCGAGTCGGTCGACGTGGTGGTGCAGTGCGTACAGGCCGGCCGCGGCGAGTACCCCGGCCTGGCGCATCGCCCCGCCGAGCCGGCGGCGCCACTCGCGCACGGCCGTCTCCCGCCCGGCGTCGCAGACGACCACCGAGCCCACCGGCGCGCCCAGTCCCTTGGACAGGCAGACCGACAGCGTCGTGAACGGTTCCGCGAGCCGGCGCGGTTCGACGCCGCCCGCGACCGCCGCGTTCCACAGCCGGGCGCCGTCGCAGTGCAGCACCACCCCGGCGGTCTCGGTGATCTGTCGCAGCAGGTCCAGCCGGTCGCCCGGGACGGCCTGACCGCCTCCGCGGGCGTGGGTGTTCTCCACGGCCAGCACGCTGGTGCGGACCATGTTGTAGTTGCCGCCGACGTCGTGCGCGCGGATCGCGGCGCGGATCTCCTCCGGGGCGGCGGTGTGCGCGAGGCCGGGCAGGGTGCGGGTCTGTACACCGCCGAGCGCGGCGAGCCCGCCCATCTCGTAGGTGACGATGTGCGCCTCGGTGTCGGCGATGATCTCGGAGCCGACCGGGGCGCTGGCCCGCAGGGCGACGAAGTTCCCCATCGTCCCGCTCGGGACGAACACGGCCGCCTCATGGCCGAGCAGGTCGGCGGTGTACTCCTCCAGCGCGCGCACGGACGGATCCTCGCCGTAGTGGTCGTCTCCGACGTCGGCCCGGGCCATCGCCTCGCGCATCCCCGGCGTCGGGCGGGTCACGGTGTCGCTGCGCAGGTCGATCGGCCCGGCGAGACGGTCACTCAGCGGTGCGTCGTTGGTCATGTTTTGTGATGCTAGCCCTGCCCGCCTGCGCGTTTGCCTGTGACAGGAGCCGCTGGCGCACGGCTGGGACCGTAACGAGACCTCCAGCGACGTATGACCTGGGCGAAACGAAGACCTCCTAGCGTTCGGATCCAAGTTCGGATCCAAGTTCGGATCCAAAGCGCGTCCAGCAGGCTGGTAATGAGCCGGTCGAGCAGCACCGCGGTGTCGGCCACCCTGGCGGTGTCCGGTGGGGTCGCGGACGGCCAGCCGGACATGGTCGCCGTGCGGATGTTCGTCAACGGGCAGGCGATGAGTGGTGGGTCGATCCATGGCCCGCCTCGGCTGGCACTGGCCTTGGCTGCCACTTGCCCTGACTAGGACTGGCCCTGGCTGGCATTGGCCCTGGTCGGCATCGGCGGCGTCAGGGCGTGGGCGCGCCGTCCTCCAGATAGACAGGCAGGCGAGCGGCGGCCATGCAGGCGATGATCCGCCGGGCCAGGCGGGCTGACGCCCGTTCGGCCACCTCGGCAGGGGTGCAGTACCGCGCCGAGCGGATCTCGTCGGACTGCAGGGCGAGCGCCGCCACCGGGACGGGCGGTCCGTCGACGGCGAACAGGAAGCGCAACGCGTCCGGGCGGTCCGCGGTGGCGGCGAGATGGTCGACGCAGAGCAGCCGGCCGACCGGCAGCGTGAGGCCGAGCTCCTCGCCGAGCTCGCGCTGGGCGGTGCACCGCGGGGACTCGCCCGGCTCCGCGATACCGCCGGGCACCTCCCAGTTCGGCTTGTACGTCGGCTCCACCAGCAGGACCCGGCCGTCGGCGTCGCGCAGCAGGCATCCCGCGGCGACCGCCTTTCTGGACCGGGCCACCATGTCGTCGAGCGACGCCGCCATGCCCATGACGCTACCGGGGCGGGGACTTTCCCGGCGCATGTCGCCCGGTCGCGGGAGCGGCGCCGGGACCGCGGCTACGGCGCTCGGACGGTGGCGTCCTCGTTGCGCTGGGCAGGAGGCGAGTCGGTGGGGGGCAGGTGCGCCGGCTCCGCGAGGGCGCCGCGGGCTACCGTCCAGCGCAGCAGCGGCGGCGCCATGATGGACGTCGCGACCGCGACCAGCACCACGACCGTGTAGCCGGCCGGGCTGATGACGCCGAGGCGCAGGCCGGTGCCCGCCACGACGACCTCCACGACGCCGCGCGCGTTCATCCCGGCCCCGAGCGCCAACGCCTCCCACCGGCCCAGCCGGCTCACCGTCGCGCCCAGGTAGGCGCCGAGGAACTTGCCCGCCACCGCGATGGCGAGCACGACCGCGCCGGCCGCGAGAACACTGGGCCGGCGCAGTTGGGTGAGGTCGACCCGGAACCCGGCGGTGGCGAAGAACAACGGCGCCAGCACGCCCGTCACCACGAGGCGCACGGGCGCGACCAGCCGGGGGTCGAAGGAGCGGCGGGACCCGATCACCATGCCCGCGATGAACGCCCCGAAGATCGCCTCCAGCCTGAGGGCCTGGGTGGCGGCGGCAGCACCGAGGATCATCACGACGCACGCCAGGCTCACCGCCGAGGCCGCCGAGGCCGCCGAGGCCGCCGAGGCCGCCGAGGCCGGCGAGTCGCCGGGCTCCCGGCGTCGCCCGGCCTGGCGCAGCACGACCTCGGCGACCGGGCTGCCGACGAACGCCGCGACCACCACCGTCGCGACCACGTACGCCACCGACGTCAGCACGTCACCGGCGCGTACCCCCGAGGTCGCCAGCGCCGACACCACCGACAGCAGCAGCCAGCCGACCGCGTCGTCCACGGTCCCCGCCGCCAGCGTCATCTGGCCCACGCGGCTGTGCAGCAGGTTCAGATCGACGAGAATCCGCGCGATGACCGGGATGGCGCTGACCGCCATCGCCACCCCTAGGAAGAGCGCGAACACCCCGCGGTCGACGTCGCCGGAGAGCAGCCCCGCCGGCAGCAGCAGCCCGGTCGCCACGCCGAGGCCGAGGGGAATGACCAGGCCGCCGAGGCTGACCTGCACCGCGGAGCGCCCTCGCCGCAACACCCCGGGCACGTCCATTTCGGTGCCGGTCATGCCGACGAACAGGATGACCCCGATCTGGCCGACCGCCTCCACCAGATGGAACTGGTTCGGGTCACGCGGGAACAGCCAGTCCGCCGCGCCGGGCGCGAACTGGCTGAGCACCGAGGGCCCCAGCAGGATTCCGGTGGTCAGCTCGCCGACGATCGCCGGTAGGCCGAGCCGCTGCGCGAGCCGGCCGAGCAGCAGCGCGCCGGTGAGCAGCGACGTGACGGCGAGCAGGAACACCAGCATCGCGTGGGGAGCGATCGCCGGTATCGGCTTGGCCGCTGCCGCGAACACCTCCACGCCCACGCCATCTGGCGAAGAACCGGGCACGTACGGACCTCCGTTCTTCGCGCAGGTGGCGCGGCGCCCAACTGGTGCCTGACATCAACTGATGCTGGAGATGCACTGGTGCTGGCGGATGGAGCAGTGCTGGCGGATGGAGCAGTGCTGGATCAGTTCAGGGCAGCGTGGACCGCGATGACCTGGCTGCGTTGCGTGAAAAGTATGGCAGTGAAGTGATGTGGCCGTGGTCCGTTGTTGAAATGGGTGCTGTGGAGTGTTGGCCGCGAGGCAGACGCGGTGTGCGGGCCATCTGGCGCCGTCGGGGCCGGCAATGGTGCGCGATATTCGCCGTAACGTGGCCGACGTTGCCGTGAACGGACGCCATGGACGTGGAGGATGCGACTCGTGACTGACTTCGGGTTGGTTCGCACGTCGACCTTTGCGGGAGCCGCCCTTGCCCGGGACGAGCAGCTTCGCCAGGACCCTGACCGGCAGAAGGAGGGCTGGGGGGCCGCCCGGGTGATCGTCCTGGACGCGCAGGGGCGCGCGCCCGTCGTGTGGCCGGATCCCGGGCCGACGGCCGAGGCACCGGCCGGACCCTGGCTGTGGACGCGGCCTGCGGCGGAGCTGGCCGGGTCGCCGCCGCCGGAGGCCCTGCTGCTCGGTGCGGTCGATGGCATCGCCTACTGGGCCGTGCGAGGCGGGGCGGCCGAGGCCGCGCTGGGTGACGGCATGCCCGTGCGGTGGTCGAGCCTGTTCGAGGTGGGAGCCGAACTTGGTCCTGGTGACGGCACCCTGCTGGCGGCCGCCGTCGCGCTGCTGGGCTGGCACGACCGCGCCCGCTTCTGCACCCGTGACGGATCGCCGACCCGGATCGTCAACGCCGGCTGGGCGCGCCGGTGCGAGGCGGCGTCGCACGAGGAATACCCCCGGACCGACCCGGCAGTGATCGTTCTTGTGCACGACGGTGCGGACCGCATGCTGCTCGGCCGGCACCGCAACTGGCCCGCGGGGCGGTTCTCCGTGCTCGCCGGCTTCGTCGAGGCCGGTGAGTCGCTGGAGGCGTGCGTCGTCCGGGAGATCGCTGAGGAGGTCGGCCTCGACGTGACCGACATCCGCTATCTCGGAAGCCAGGCCTGGCCGTTCCCGCGCTCCCTCATGATCGGGTACCACGCCCTCGCCGATCCCGCCCAGCCGCTGCGCCTCGACGAGGCCGAGATCTGCGAGGCCATCTGGCTGACCCGAGACGAGCTGCGTATCGCCCTGGACCGCGGCGACTGGCGTGCCTCCGCCACCGACGCCGGCGCGTCAGACACCGGCGCGTCAGACACCGGCGCATCGGACCCGGGCGCGTCCGGCAGCGTTGTGTCCGGTAACGAGGAGCCGATGCCGGTCGTCCTGCCGGGCCCGATCTCGATCGCGCGGAACATGATCGACTCCTGGGTTGCGGCCGGCTGACCGTCACCGTCGTCAGGTGGGCTGGCCACCTCAGGCGGGTCGGCCACCTCGGTTGATGGGTCCGCTGCGGTGGAGCCTGCGCTCAGGCGGCTGAGCAGGAGGCGTTGACGAACTCGCTGAGCACCCAGCCGGTCAGCCCCTGCGCGGGGGCCTGACCGTGAATCCAGGAACCTCCGTTCGCCGAGACGCCGTCCGCGTCGAACTCCGCTCCGTGGACCAGGACTCCGATCGGGGTCGACCCCGCTCCGTACGTGCTGCGCACTGTCGCGTTCTGAGCGCAGACCGTAAGACGTTGGACGACTGCCGTGGTCACCGGTCGCGGGCTCGGTGGCGCCGGTGCGGCCGTGGCCGATGGTGCCGCCCGCGGTGAACCAGGGCTGGCGGGACTGCCGCCGGCTGGTGGCCTCGTGACCGCCAAGGGGCTCGGCCGGGTGGCGGCCCCGGGCGCCGTCGCCGTCGGCGTCGGCGTCGGCGTCCCGAAGGGTGAGAGGGAGAAGGCCGGCGGAGCGACGGCCTTCTGGCGGGCGGTGGCGTCCGGCGCAGGCGTCGCGGGCGCGGGCGTGGTCGCGGCGGCGGTGCTGGCGGTCGTGGTGGTGGGTGCTGTCGGCCGGGGGTGCTGCGGAGATGCCGGGTCGGCAGTGGTGGGATCCGACGCGGAGAACACGCTGTCCCTCAGCTGGCTCGGGCCGGCGTACAGGGCGGTCGCCAGCAGAGCCACGGCCAGGCCGAGCAGAGCACCCGCGACCGCGCCGCGGGAGACACGCCGGCCGCGTCCGGGTGGAGGCAGCGCCGCCGGCTGGCCGCCGCCGGTCGACGCACCTGTCGGCACCGTGCGGACGGGAGGATCCGACGGTGCGCCTGCCGAGTCGGACGGGATCCATGACGGGATGCCCGCCGGACCGAGGCTTGGCGCGGCGTCCCCTCCGCTCCAGTTCGAGGCCGACGCCAGCGGTCGGACGGCCGCCGGCAGCTGCGTGTCGCCCAGCGCGGCCATGAGGTCGCGGCCGAGCTCCTCCGCGCTGCGGTGGCGGCACGCGGGGTCGGGAGCGCAGGCGCGACGCGCGACGGTGTGCAGGCGGGCGACGAGCGGATCGTCGAACGGTGCGTGGCAGGGCGCGGAGGCCGACGGGCACCGCGGGACGCCGAGCAGCATCTCGTGCAGGATCAGCCCGGCCGCGTGGATGTCGCTGGCCGGGGTGGCGGGCTCGCCCAGGCGCTGCTCCGGCGCCATGTACATCGGGGTGCCGACGGCAGGATCCCCCGCCGCGGTAAGCCGCGCGGCTCCCTCCTGCATGGCCAGCCCGAAGTCGGCGAGGTAGGCGTGCAGCTGGCCGTCCACGTCACGGTAGAGCAGGACGTTGGCGGGCTTGACATCGCGGTGGACGATGCCGCGGCTGTGCGCGGTGTGCAACGCGGTGGCGATCTGGCCAGCAACCCGCGCGGCGGCCGCGGGTGGGAACGTGCCGCGGCGCGTGATCTCCTCGTCCAGGTCGCCCGGCAGCAGCGGCATCGCCAGATAGAGCAGGCCATCCTGCTCTCCGGCCCGGAAGACCGGCACGATGTGCGGGTGGTGGGCGCCACCCAGCGCCCGGGCCTCCCGCAGGAACCGTTCCCGCCCGGCGATGGCATGGGCTCCGAGTTCGCTGGGACGGTCTGCGCGGCCAAGCCCCCCGGCGGGGTCGATGATCTTCAGTGCGATCTGCCGGTTCCCACCGACGTGAGGATCGGTCGCGACGTAGACGGCGCCGAAGGCGCCCCTCCCGCGCAGACCGTCGATGCGGTAGCCGGCGAAGACGTCACCGGCCACCAGTTGCCGCCCTGCCGGCATTGCGGCCCCCCGAAGCACGCGGATGTCTGGACAGACAGCCCGCAGGCTACCCGCGGGGCGTCACCGACCGCTCACCCTGGTCTCGCTCGCCCGCCGCGTACCGGTTCCCCGGCAGCGGTCAGTGCCGGGTGGCGGCGGCCCCGTCGTCGGTGGCGCTGGCGCCGAGGTGCTTCGCGACGCCCGGAAGCAGCCGCAGGCACTCCGCCCGCAGCCCCGCCAGCACCGCCGCCGACCTCGCTGGCTGTACGGGGGACGCCGCTCTGGCCGCTCCCGCAAGTGTCGCGAGGTCCCCGCACAGCCGGCGGAGCGGATCGCCGTCGCCGGCATGTGCCGAGAGCGTGTCGCCGAGCTGCGCGAGGGCGAGCAGGCCGCGGTCGACCTGCGACGGTTCGGGAGCCTCCTCCAACAGGACGGCGGCCAGCCGCAGCAGCCGCCGCGAGGTCTGGCGGATCAGCTCGGGGGGCGGGGGCCCGGCGTCCGACCGCTCGCGGGCCATGCGGGCACGGGTGTGCTCGATCCACGGTTCGATCGACGGCGCCGTCCACAGTGGACCGGCGGCCAGTTCCTCGTCCGGCGGCGGCATCCCGCGGCTCAGCCGCCGCCGCCAGACGGTGACGAGCTGGCGGTCCACCCCGAGCGCGTCCGCGATCTCGGCGATGCCGTAGTACTGCCGCCGTGGCGCGCTGCTCATCCCGCCTCCTCACTTCGACCGTTTAGACAACGTTGATGTTACCTGAGCGGTCTCCTTGTTAGTCTCGGCGCGTCTTCAGAAGTGACGTCGACGCTACCAAGGAGTGCGCGGATGAGAAGCCCGCGAAGTCGGACGTCCCGTCGGTGCAGGGACTGGGTCACGGTGACCGGTAGGCCGACAGCGGCAAGCACGGCCAGCTCCGGCAAGCACAACGGCCCGATTGTGGCGTTCCCGCGTCGTCCCCGTCGGCCTGCGTCAGTTTGCGGTGCCGATGGTGGTCCTGGGCGGCAGGCCAGGTGGCGGGGTTTCGGGTCTAGGAGTGGCTGACGCGGATCCGTGGATGGCGCCGACGGTCGGGAGGCCGTGGTGCACGATCGACGGGTGACAGGACGGTGGCTCGGAGGCGCGCGCAGGGCGGTCGATGTTGTCCTGCCGCCGGCGGTGGCGCTGTTCCTGCTGACCGCGCTGTCGGACCGTTCGTTCTCGCATTCCGGAACACTCACGCTGTGCCTGGGAGTGCCGGCGGCAATGATCCAGGGAGCGGCGCTGTTGGCGGCGCTCCCGGCCGGTGCCGGTGATGATCGTAGCGTGCTCGGAGGCCTGGCGCTGCAGGTCGTCGCGCCGGAGCTCGTCATCCCGTTCGCCGGTCTGGTCGCGATCTGCGCGCTGGCTGCCGCCCGGCCACCGGCGGTGTCGGTTCCCGCCCTGGTAGCCCTCGTCGGCCTGGCCGCGGCCAACTTCCGTATGTCGCCGGCCGGCGACGTCGTCTCGCCATGGGCGCATCCGGTGAGCGAGGAGGTCAGCGGCGTCGACGAGGCCGGCGGCGCGGGCGTACGTCAGCACGTCCGGATAGCGGAGGGCCCGGACCGGTGTCCCGAGCGCGCGATCCTCGCCGGGTGTCGTGTCAACGTCGCGGGGACGCGGCTGTCCGTTCATGGCGCGGCCCGCACGATGGCGTCGGCGATGCCGCCCCGAGGTGGCTGGGGTGGCTGGGGCTGCCGGTGCGCGGGTCGGCGGCGTAGCTCGTCCTGCACCATCCGGTGGCTATCGCGGTAGGCGGGCATCGTCGCGTACCCGTCGGCGAGGCTGTGATGGTGCAGGGCGTGGACGAACGCGGTCGGCATCGTCGCGAGGAACGGCGTGAGCCGCTCCCGATTGGCCGCGCCGAGCAGGAACTTGCAGACCCGGACGTTCCACGCGAATCCTGGCGACCGCGCGATTCCGGCGAGGTCGTCCACGGTGGTGACCGCGGCGTGGTTCAGCGCATCCTCTGCCCTCGGATCGACTCCCTCCGGTGCGTCCGCGGGAAAGGCCGCGATGTAGACGAAGGTCCGGGACGCGAACGGCAGCGCGGCGCTGGCCCGGGTCAGGCAGTTCTGATGGGCGCCGGTGACCCGGACGTCATCGACGACGAGCAGATGGGCGCCGTCGACACCGTGTGGGCGAAACCGCTCGAAGGACAGCCCGTTGCCGGCCATCAGTGCACGTCGTTCCTCCGTGGACAGGGTGCCGTAGTCGCCACTGGTGGCGATGGTGCGCTCGATCTGCACCGTAGGGGCGGGAGGTAGTCCTCGTTGGTCACGGGCGGTGTTCAGGGACGTCTGGAAGGCGCGGGTGAGGGCGGCCGCGGCCGTCGGCACCCGGCCGTGCGGAGACGGGGCGAGCAAGAGGCGTGGCTGGTGCGCGAGCCAGGCGTGGCGGATGGTGAAGGCCGTCGCCAGCCGGCTGCCGAACCATTCGGTGGCAGCGAGGGAGCCATACTTGTACCGGCTGTACAACGCGGCGCTGAACGGTTCGGCCCGGGCGGACGGTAATGGCGCGCCGCAGCCGTCCAGGTGGTAAAGGGCGAACTCGCGGGATACGGGCGGGCTCATTGTCACCGGGTGCCTTTCTGCGCGCTGGGCGGCCTCGCCGTCGTCTCGAACGCGGCGAGCTATTCCGAGCAGGTGCTCGATCGGTTCGATCTGCGGCGGCGGGTCGACGAGGCGGTCCTGTCGTATGCGGTGGGCGTCCTCAAGCCGGAGCGGCACATCTACCTCACGGCACTGTCCGCACTCGGCCTGACCGGCGCGGCGCCCGAGCGGGTGGTGTTCGTCGGCGACGGCGGCAACGCGGCCGGTCAGGCGTGCATGGCGAGATCGACGAGCTTGATCGCGAGCACGACCACCGCGAAGATCAGGTAGCCGCGCAGGGCCAGCAGACCGAGCCGCCGGGCGGTGCTCATCGGCGCCGGCTCGAGCGTGTCGAGCGCCGGGGTGCGCCAGTCCGCCCGCCGTTGCGCCAGCAGGGTTCGCCACGCGGCCCGGGACATGCCCGGCGGGCGGACGGTGCCGGCGGGATCGGTCAACGCGTCGACCCCCGAGGTCGCCCCCGAGGTGGCCGCGCCGCCGCCGCGCACCATGGAGCGCCGCCACAGCAGCACCGCGGCGGCGATCCCCAGGGCGGCGCAGATCGCGAGGGTGACCAGGATGACGGCCAGGGAGAGGTCGGGGAAGAACGTGGTGACCACCGGGGCCAGCGAGAATGTCACCACCACCCAGATGATCACGCCGCTCACGACGTTCTGGCGGGTGCTGTTCACCCAGGGGCCGAGCACCGCCCGGTCATTGGACAACAGCAGCAGGAACACGATTGCCGAGGGCAGCAGCACCCCGTTGAGCGCCTCCACGCCGTCGATCAGCAGGCCCAGGTGATCCTGCGCGGCGAGCACGACGCCGGCGGAGACGGCCAGCAGCACGCCGTACACGCCATAGAAGATCTTGGCCTCGCGCATCTTCCATCGCAGCGAGTGCCGGATGCCGAACACGTCGCCGAGGGTGTAGGTGGTGGTCAGCCCGACCAGGTTCGCGCCGATCAGCGACCCGTCGAGAAGCGCGAGGGCCACCAGGGTCGCCACCCCGTGTCCCACATGGGCCGACAGCGCGTCGGTGGTGTCACTGAGATCGGTGAAGTTGCCGGCCGCCGGTGTGTGGGCGAGACCGAAGGCGGCGACCATCATCAGGACCAGCGCACCGACCAGTTCGACGAGCACGCCGAGACCCAGGTCGATACGGGCATAACGGATCCACCGGGGCGTGATGCGCTTGTCGACGAGGCTGGACTGCTGGAAGAACAGCTGCCACGGCTCCACCGTGGTGCCGACGACGGCGACGACGAGAAGCAGCAGCCCGGCATCCAGCCCGCCAGGCAGCGTCGGCAACACTCCCTCCGCGGACGTACTCACCTTCGAATCCACCAGGAACGCCATCGGGAACGTCGCGAAGTTCAGGATGACGAGGAAGACGAAGAACCGTTCCCACATGCGGTACGAGCCGCCGATGATGGCAACGAAGAGCAGCGCGGCGGTCAGTGGTACCGAGAGGTAGGTCGACAGGCCGAAGAACGACAGCGACTGGGAGACGCCGATGAAGTCGGCCACGATGGTGAACGCGTTGATGATGAACAGGTCGATGACCGAGAACGCGCCCCAGAACCGGCCGAACCGGGCGAAGATCAACCGGGCGTGGCCGACGCCGGACACCGCGCCCAGCCGTACCACCATTTCCTGGTTCACGTAGAGGATCGGGAACAGCAGCACCAGGGTCCACAGCAGTTTCATGCCGTAGTCCTGACCCATCTGGGTATAGACCTCGACGCCGCCGGCGTCGTTGCCACCACCCATAACGATCAGACCTGGTCCGATGATGACGAGCAGAAGGCGCAGCCGCGCCCGCCGGGAGCGCCCGGCCGGCGTCTCCCGGTGCCCGACCGTTCCCAGCGCGCCCTCGATGTCGCCGACGTGCCTGGGATCCAGCGACGACGGGGCGGCGAGCGCCGCCTCCGGCTCACTGGTCGTCGCGTCCCCGACCGGCATCAGCGGCATCCCCTTTCCACTGCGTACACATGAACAGAACACCGAACCGGAAGAAGGAACGGCTGACCTGAAAGCTCACGGAAGGACGCCCCGGGCATCGGTGATGTCGGGCCGCGGCGGACTACCGGAACCACCCGACCTCCATGCCAGTACGAAATTCGGCGGCCGGCGGCCGCCGCGAACGCCCTCGCGACATGGCGACCGGCGCTGCGTCCGCGCGGCGACATTCCGCTCGCCCTAGCCGGCCGGGGCCGTGTGGTGAGCCTTACCTAAGGACATGCCTGATGGTCATAGACAGTAGGGGTGATCGGTTTGGCCTGTCAACACCATGGCGCGCCCGAGTCCGTCGAACCGGCTGACGATTTCTTTGCTTGGTAGCTGATAATTGCGCCGATGTCCGTGGCCTTTTCGCAGGTCGCGCGGCTCGGATGAGTGTGGTTCGACGCGACCGCAATTCGATCCAGTAATCACGCTCTGTGTCCGGAGGGTTGTGTCGCGTTGTGCCGCGCGGCGCCGCGCGGTCTCCCGCGGCTCACCGTCACGCCCGTCGGTCATGCGCGCGGGTCGCGGGTCGCGATGGGCGCACCGTCCCTCTGGGGCGCGCTGGTTCAACGGAGAGTGTGACGAACTGGCCTGGACGGGAATGGACATTGGGTGCAAACCTCGTCAAATACACGTCCGTGGGGGGGATCGCTCACGGAGGGTTCACATGCGCGTCCCTGTCCAGCACGTGCTCGGTGATCGTGAGGTAGCCCCCACACCGGTGGCGCCGGTCTGTCGCGAGTGGATGCCGACCAGCTGATGCTGACCCTGCTCGGCTTCATCCTCCCCCTGAGCCTGGACACGTTCGCCGTCGCGTTCACGGTGCTCGGGCCGGGTGGGCTCACCTCGGCGCAGCGCCGCCGCTTCACGGTGCTCCTGGTCGCCTTCGAGGCCGGGATGCCCCTGCTCGGTTTCGCGCTGGGCGCCCCGCTGGCACATCTGATCGGCGGGCCCACCCGCTTCCTCGCACCAGCGGCAGCCGCGGCCGTCGGCATCTGGTTCCTGCGCGACGACGATGACGACGATGACGACGATGACGACGATGACGACGATGACGACGATGACGACGATGACGACGATGACGACGGAGACGACGACGGCGGCGAGGCACGCAAGGCGAAAGCGCTGGTCACCGCACGTGGACTGACCGCGGTCGGCCTGGGCCTCAGTATCAGCCTGGACGAACTGGCCGTTGGCTTCAGCATCGGCTTCAGCAAGCAGCACCCGGTGATCGTGGTCTCCGCGATCGCCGTCCAGGCGTTCCTTGCCATCCAGCTCGGCGCCTACCTCGGCGCGCGTCTGGCCGGCCGCTACCGCGATCGCCGCGCCAGCCAGCCGGCGACAGGCCCTGACCTCGTGGCTGTCTCGACCGCCACAGCGTCGTCCAGAACGGCATCGCCCAGAACGGCGTCGACCATCGCGACATCGGGCGGCACGGCAGTGGCTGGGACGGCACCGGGCGGGGCGTCGTTGTCCGCGACGTCTCTGTTCGCGACGTCTCTGTTCGCGACGTCGTCGTCGGCGTCCTCGTCGTCGGCGTCCTCGTCGTCCGGCACCTCGTCGTCCGCGCCCTCGTCGTCGGGGGTGCGGTCGTCAGGGATGCCATCCTCAGGGATGCCGCCGGCGTCGTCGACCGATGCGACGGTGACCGGGGGCGCGGGGGACGGCGAGGGGATGCGGGCCCGGCCCACCCGGGGCGGACCTGTCGAGTACTGGCTTCGCCAGCTCGACGGCGGCGGGCGCCATCGCCTGCGCCGTCCGCCCTCCGCGCGGATCCGGGAGGGCTCCGAGCGCATGGCCGGAATTTCCCTCCTCGTCCTCTCCGCCTTTCTGTTCGCGGAACCGTTCGTCCTCAACTGAGCTCACCTCCCCGGCCGAGCTGACCTCCCCGGCCGCTGGCGTCCCGGTCCCGCGGGACCTGACCGGCCGCCGCGGTCCCAGCTGACGGGTGTCTCCTGGAACCGCGGCGGACGGGCAGGGGACGATGGTGGCGATGCGGATGGCGGCAGGGCAGTCGGGGAGGTCGGCCGTGCGTGGGCGTCGGCTCAGCCCGCTGGACGTGCTGTGCGTCGGGGCGCTGGCCGCGCAGGTGGCGTGGGGTTCGCTGAGTGTGCTGCTGATCCCTGGCCTGATCGGCACTCATCCGGTGCTGCTGGAGGTGCTCAACGCGTCGGCCGCGACGATGGTGGGTGCCGGGGGGTTCGTCGGGGTGGGTCGGGCCTCGTTCGCCGCCGCGGTGGTGGCGCCGCTTTTGCTCTGGGTCCCGCTGGACACGATTGCCTGGTGGGCGGGCCGTCGGTACGGGCGGGCCGTGGTCGAGTTCGCCGCCCGCTGGCGCCCGGGCCTGAGCGACGCGGCCGATCGGGCCGAGCGGCTGCTGAGCCGGTTCGGGCCCGGGCTGCTGCTCGTCGCGCCGTGGCTGCCGATCCCCGACCAGATCACCTTCGCTGGGCTCGGCGAGGCCGGCATGCCGCTGTGGCGATTCGTCCTGGGGGACGCCATCGGGGTCCTGCTGCGCGCGTCGGCCCTCGTCGCGCTCGGCGCCGCGCTGGGGGACCGGGCGGTCGCGGTCACCACCGCGATGTCCCGGTACGCCTTGGTCATCGTGGGAGTCGCGTTGCTCGTCGCGCTCGCCACCGCGTCTGCGCGCCGTCTCCGCCGACGCCGCCGGACCGCCCCCGAGCCTGCCGGTCCCGAGCCTGCCGGTCCCGAGCCTGCCGGTCCCGAGCCTGCCGATCCCGAGCCTGCCGATCCCGAATGCGTCGGGTCCGGGGCTGGTGGTTCCGGAGCCGCATAAGCCGGCGCGTGGGCTGGTTGACTGGAACTACAGCGGGTCACGGACCTCGCCGAACGGGTACTCGTCGGAAGCGGAAAGGGGTGATCGCGCATGGCCCGCACGATCGCGACGAACAACCGGGTCGACCTGGCCGGGCTGGTGGAGTTCGCCCGCCCCCGACACCGGATGCTGCTCATCACCCGCCGGGCGGACGGCTCCCCGCAGGCCTCGCCGGTCACCGGTGGGGTGGATGCGGCCGGTCGCATCGTGATCTCGACCTATCCCGAGCGGTCCAGGACCCGCAACCTTCGAGCGCGCCCCGAGGCCAGTGTGGTGATCCTCTCCGATGAGTGGAGCGGCCCGTGGGTGCAGCTCGACGGGAGCTGCGAGGTTCTCGACGTCCCCGAGGCCGTCGAGGCGTTGGTGGATTACTACCGCTCCATTTCCGGCGAGCACCCGGACTGGGACGAGTACCGCCAGGCCATGGTCGACCAGGGAAAGTCCCTGTTGCGCGTCACCCCCGTCCGCTGGGGCCCGATCGCCACCGGCGGCTTTCCCGCCCGCCTCGCCTGAGCGGGCCGGCTCGTTCGGCCCATCGGCAACCCGAACGCGCAGGTGCGTGGTGTCGGGAAGGTGACACGTCGCGAACGGTCACCGTCGCGCAACCAACTGAGGTGCTCACCCGTCGTTTGTCTGGGGGCGGTGGGCCGTCCGACTCACACTGGCGTGGCCGGAGGCGTCGTGGACTCGTACGCAGGCGTGAACGCGGTCGGGGGCTCGAACGCGGCTACGGTGGGAAGCCCGTTGTGGGCCTCCGATCCGCGTGAGCTCGGCGGTTACACGGTGCTGTCCCGGCTCGGTGAGGGCGGGATGGGCACTGTCTACCTGGGGCGGGCCGACGCGACGGGCCGGTTGGTCGCGGTGAAGGTAGTCCGCTCGGACCTCGCCGACGATCCCGGCTACCGGGCCCGGTTCCGGCGGGAGGCGCAGGTCGCCCGTCGGGTCGCGCGATTCTGCACCGCCGAGGTCCTCGACGTGGCCGACCCGCCGGACGGCGCGCCCTACCTGGTCACCGAGTTCATCGCCGGGCGGACGCTGACGGACACCGTCGCCGCGGACGGCCCGCTCGGGTCCGCCGACGTCGAACGCGTCGCGGTGAGCGTGGCGGCGGCGCTGACCGCGATCCACGGCGCCGGCCTGGTGCACCGCGATCTCAAGCCGTCCAACGTACTGCTCTCGCCGCTCGGCCCGCGGGTGATCGACTTCGGGGTTGCCTGGACGGCGGACGGCTCGACCATCACCAGCGGGCGGACCGTCGGTACGCCGGCGTTCATGGCCCCGGAACAGGCCAAGGGCGAGGCGGTGACGTCCGCGGCGGACGTGTTCGCCTGGGGCGGCCTCACCGTGTTCGCCAGCACCGGCCGACCGCCGTTCGGCACCGGCCCGGTGCCGGCGCTGCTCTACCGCATCGTCACCACGGACGTCGACCTGGAAGGCCTGGACCCGGAGCTCGCCGCGATCGTCCGGGACGCGATGCGCCGCGACCCGGACGATCGCCCGACAGCCGAGGAACTCTTCAGCCGCATGACTCGGCTCGGGGTTCAGCCCGAGGTGCTCCTCCCGCCACCCGGCGCCACGGGGACAGCCCTGGCCGGAGCTCCGGCCCTCCCGCCGTCCGCGCCATCACCGCCGTCCGCGCCATCACCGTCATCGGAGACGTCACTGGCGGGCACTCCGTCGCCGGCGACCGCTGGGTCACCCGATTCTGCCGAATCCGCGCCGGGCGCGGCTTCGGCGTTCGGGCCTGCCGGCGGGGTGGCGGGCGCGGCCGACGAGGAGGAACTGGTCGACCTGGGTGCGAGGGACCGGGTCCGGCAACGGGAGCCCGCAGCTGCCCCCGGCGGGCGACAGGCGGCGGCGTGCGCGGCGGAGCATGCTGCTGGTGACGATCACCATGGTGAGTGTCCTGCTTGCGGCCGGTGCGGTGGCGTTCGCCGTCCGAGGGGCGCTCGCCGACAGGGTCACCGGCAGCGGCGGCCCGGACGACCTGACCGTCCCCGGCGATCTGATCGGCCACACCGCGGGCGACACCGAGGCGAGGCTGCGCGACGCCGGCTTCACCCAGATCCGTCGAGTGACGAGGACGGACACCACCGCCCAGGCCGGCAGGGTCGTCGACGTCAACCCGGCGAGCGGTAGCACCATCCGCCGGTCGACGAGGATCGTCCTCACGGTCGCGACCGGATCCGCGGCCACCGGTGCGGCGGGCGGCGGACCAGGCCAGGCCGACCCGGGCGACGCCACCGGCGCACCCGGCTCCGGCGGCGCGAGTTCCTCCGGCGGCGCGAGTTCCTCCGGCGGCGCGAGTTCCTCCGGCGGCACCGCCACCACGACCGCCGTGGTGCCGGACGTCGTCGGTCGGCCGTCCGATCAGGCACAGCGGATCCTCGCCGCCGCCGGCTTCACCCACCTCTCCCATGCCGAGGCGCTCGACGACCACGCGGCCAGCGGCAGCGTGCTCCGCTCGGATCCGCCTGCCGGGACGAGGACGGGCACGGACACGACGATCCAGCTCGTCCTGTCCGCCGGACCGGGACACACCACCGTCGCCGATGTCGTCGGTCGCACCGAGACGGACGCGCGGTCGGCGCTGACGTCCGCCGGACTGGTGGTCAGGGTCCAGGTCCAGAACGGGCCGTCGTCGGTCGGGCCCGGCCTGGTGGAGAAGGTCGACCCGGCGGTCGGCACCCAGGTGGCTCCCCGTACCACCGTCACGATCACCGTCGTCAGCACCCAGGTCAGCGTCCCGAACGTGGTCGCCCAGGCGCGCGCCGACGCGGAGTCCGCGCTGCGCGGCTACGGCCTGGACGTCGTGGTGCGTCGCCAGGCCAGCGACCGCCCGGCTGACACCGTGCTCGCCCAGTCACCGGAAGCCGGCACGGTCCGCCGCGGCACCACCGTCACGCTCACCGTCGCCACCCCGTCAACCGGCGGAAGCGACACCCCGCCGCCCCAGTCCCAGCCCCCGCAGTCACCCCCACCCACGTCCTGACGCACGCGGCTGGTCTCCTCTGACAGCCAGGGATGAGATCGTGCAAAAGGCCGCCCCGGAGTCCCGCATCGTCTACTCGGACAACGACCGCTGGTGCTCGCCCACGCCCGCGCCCTGCTCACCAGCACGCGCGAGGGGCGGACCGCCTACGTCAGCGCCGACGTCCGCGAACCCGAGGCGATCCTCGCCTCCCGCGAGCTGCGCGACACCCTCGACCTGACCCAGCCCGTCGCGCTGACCGCACGCCCGCCCACGGGAGTCAGGGGCGTGCGGTCGAGGGTCAGGCGCGGTACAGCCGGACGTCGCCGAACGAGGTCCGGGTGCGGATCTCGACCTTGTGGTCGGTCCCGCTGGGTTCCTCGGGGACGCGGTCGAGTTGGTTGCGCACGTGCCCGTGCCCGGTGTGGACGTCCAGCCAGGCCGCGGTGCCCGCGGCGATGCCGACCTCGACGTCGCCCGTGCCGGTGCGCAGCGTCACCGCGCCGGTGACCACCTCGCCGACGCTGATACTGCCGTTGGCCGTCCGGGCGTCGACCCCGGCGGCCGCCCGGTCGATGACGATGTCTCCATTGGAGTTGCGCGCGTGCACCTCCCCGGCCACCGGGCCGATCCGGGTGGCGCCGTTGGAGTTGCGGACCACGGCGTCGCCGCCCACCGCGCTGATCCGCACCGCGCCGGACCCGCAGGTGACGTCGGCGTCGCCCGCCACGGCGTCGACCGTGACGTGGCCACCCCGCGTGCTCAGCCGCACGGAGCCGCAGCGCTCCAGCCGGATGGTGCCCAGCGTCGTCGTGACCCGGCAGTCCCCGAGCTCGCCACAGCTGGTCACGTCGGCGACGGACGCCTCACAGTCCACCCGGGAGGTGGCCGGGAGCTCGATGGTCACGTCGACGGACCTGGACCTGCGGGAGAAGTCCAGGCTGCGCGGCCTGGGCGCGCGCACGAGCAGCGCGCCGTCGGAGAACTCGACGCGGGTCTGCCCGGCGGCATGAACGTCGGACTCGTCGTCCGGGTCCGTCGGCCGGACGTCGACGACCGTGTCGACCCGGTCTGCCGCGATGATCCTCGCGTTGCCGACGGCCAGTTCCAGGGTCACGAGGATCGGTGCGGGGGTGTCGAAAGCCGGCATGGGCTGCCCTCCACCAGAGCGGGAACGGACGGGTCCAGATGCGGTTCGGAGGCGGCCAGGGCCGTCAGTGCACCCAGCCGGTGACACGCCGGGAGCCTCGGGCGCCTCCCGCCGGCGCAGGACCGGTGCTGTCCCGCGGTGGACGCAGACCGGCCGCGGCGGCGCGGACGAGCCACGCGTTGACGGAGCGGCCTTCCCGGCCGGCCGCCTCCTCCACGGCGATCTTCAGGTGCTCGGGCAGCCGTACGTTGATGCGCACTGTGGTGCCGTCCTCGACGGCGTGGTCCAGCGCCCCGACGGGGGCGGGCTCCTCGGCCGGGTGTTCTCCCGCGGGCACCGCGACCGCGAACTCCGGCTCGCGGCCGCGCAGTCGCAGTTCCACCGAGCCGGGAGCGAGATCCCGGGTGATCTCGTCGGCGGCAGCGGACAGCGTCTCCAGCAGGGTCAGCCGGATCGCCGACTCCAGTCCGCCTGTCAGCCGCCCAACCAGCTCGCGCGTGTCGTCGCCGCCGGTCTCCAGCAGGGTGACGAGCTCCCGGCCGAGCCTGTCCACATACGGCCCCAACTCCACGGCATCAGTATGGCGCCACTATGGCTCCGCATCAAGGGATCACGGCGCCCTGACGGTGCCAGGATGAACCTGGACCTCTAGTCGTCGGCGGCGGGTTCGGGGGCGCCGCCGAAGATGCTGTCGCAGAGCAGAAGGTAGAACCGGTCGGGCCGCGGGACATGCTCGATGTTCTCCAGCTGGGGCTTGTGGTCGCCCTCGGTCTCCAGCTTGAACTTCCCGTACCGAAGCAGTCGGCCTGTCGGGTCGAGGTCGTAGGAGAGGTCCGTGATTTTCGACAGCGGAATGCTCTCCACCCTGATGGAGATGATTCCGGACATCTTGATCAGCCGTGAACTCGTGATCAGTACGCGGGTCCGGTGCCAGCCCAGCAGGTGCCAGCCCAACCGGACGGCGAGGACCAGGACCGCGCACCACACGATGGTGAACAGGAAACGCGCACCGCCGCCGTGGACGACAAGATAGCCGGACACCGCTAATGCGCCGACGAGAGCGGCGGCCGTCTCGAGAACGACCCGGGCGAGCACGATCCAGTGCAGCCGGATCTGGAACGTTATCTGCTCGTTGACCGCCACATAGCGAGAGTTACGCACTGGGAATCCGCCCCCCCGGGTTCGGGGGAATGATCGCATGGCCCGCAGTGCGTCGGCTAGTCCGGCGATGGGATTCCGGGTGTCGTGAAGGCGATCCGACGTGGCGCGGACGAGCAGGTGTCACCCTTCACGGGCGGGACGGTCGCCTGCCGGCGGCCTGTGGGGTCGGTGCGGACCTCGACCCCACAGGCCGGCGGGCTGGTGCGACGATCGCTGGCAGCCGTCAGGTCCGCTGGTGCACGACCAGTACGGAGCCCGGGGCGTGCGCGACCACGGCTGCGGCGACGCTGCCCGGGAGGTGACCGACGATGCCGCGCCGCTGATGCCGGCAGGAATCCGACGTCGGCAGGCTGCCATACGCACACGACCAACGCCGCCCGCCCGGGCGTGAGCTGGGCCGCGGCATAGCGAATGGCGTACGCGGCGAGTTCGGATCCGTCGTAGGCGAGCACCACCGGTCCGGTGGGCACACCGGCGTCGGGCGCGGATTCGGGGTGGAGGGAGGACACGTCAGTCGACACTTTCCGCCATGGCGACCTGCTCCGCCCTGGGAGACGGCAGGTCCACACTGGTGATTCCGCGCAGCCTTGACAGCAGCGGCGGTGACGGCCACGCCGCCCGCAGCCCGTCGAGGAAACCGTCGATGTCGGGGGTGTTCGGGCGTGCTCCGCTGAGCGCGTAGATGCCGACTCCGAAGATGGCGCCGCCGAGGGCGAGGCCGAGACCGATCCACAGCGCGACGTTGGTCCCGCTGGCGAAGTCGCCGTTCAGCGAGGCAGCGAAGTGGATGAAGATCGGTGCGATCATGAAGGCCGCCACCGCGCGGAGCAGCTCGACGATGGCGAAGACCCGCTGCAGATTGGACACGCGCAACGAGAAGCCGGCCACGAACAGTGCTGGGGCGACGGTGGCGCCGAGCCCGAAGCCGGTCAGCGCCGACCCGACGAGCGCCAGCGGCTGGCTCGACGGCATCCCGAGCCGGAAGAACATCGGCGATCAGCTCGTGGACGCCACCACACCCGCCGAGCGGCGTATGACGTCGGCCCAGTGCTCCAGCCAGCCCTGGAGTCGGGTGCCTTCGGCGTAGTCACTGTCGAGGAGATAAAGCCCCGCGGTCGGGCAGGTCGCCCCGAGCTCGACAAGCACCGGTTTGAGCAGCAGGTCTGGCGCCAGGGCATGCGCCTCGCCAGCGCCGAGCATCAGCGGTACGACAGTGAGTCCGGCCATGCCGGCCTGCCCCTCGAACTGGTCGAGGAAGAGTTTGAGCAGCCCGCTGTAGGTCGCCTTGAACGTCGGTGAGGCGATGACGGCCAGGTCGGAGTCCTTGACCTTCTGCTTGGCCGCGGCGACGGCGGGGTCGCCCCAGCCGAGCAGGCCTGTTCCGAGCGGGGCAAGCTCGATGAGCTCGACCGGGTCCGCGCCCAGCGCGTGGGCGAGGATCTGGGCGGCGTCGGCGGTCCGCGACGCCAGTTTGGGGTTGCCGACGACGGCAACAGCCTTCATGGGAGTTCCCCTCGGTTGGGCGCAGCGGGGCTCAGTGCTGGAGCTGCCGGTAGGCACCCTGGAAGAACAGCAGCGGGTCCCCCTTGTGCCAGTCGGGGTCGCTCATCTCGGTGACCTGTCCGATGACGATCAGGTGGTCGCCGACGTCGTGCTCCGCCCAGGCAATGCAGTCCAGCCACATGACGGTGTCGGTGATCATCGGGTTGCCAAGTTGGGTGGGATGCCACCTGACGCCGGCCCACTTGTCGGTGCCGCTGCGGGCGAACTGGTTGGCGAGGGCCTGTTGGCCGTGGGCGAGGACGTTCACGCAGAAGCGTCCGCTCGGCCTGATTCGGGGGTAGCTGTTCGAGGTCTTCATGACGGAGAAGGAGACCAGCGGCGGGTCGACCGAGACGCTGTAGAAGGACTGGCAGGTGAAGCCGACCGGTTCGTCGCCCTCGGTGCCGGAGATGATCGTGATGCCCGAGGGGAAGTGGCTGAGCGCGTCGCGGAACTTGCGAGGGTCGATCGTCATCGTGGTCATGCCTGCACGCCTTCGAACGGCTCGCGCAGGCCGCGCTTCTCCAGCTCGGTCAGCACGCTGCCGGGTGCGACCAGACGCTTGACACCGTCGGCGAAGTCGGGCCAGGTCAGCAGGATGCCGTCGATGCCGATCTCGCTCATCTCCGCCATCTGGTCGGCGACGTCGGAGGCGGTGCCGACGAGGATGGGTCCGCCGGATCCGGCGGCGAAGCGCTGCCGCATCGCGAGGATGGACTCCTTGGAGATGCTGTTCCGGTCGACGGAGGCCAGGGCCGCCGCCTGCCATGCGTCGAGCAGCTCGTTCTCGGCCATCGGCCCGGTGAAGTAGTCGAGGTACTCCTCGGCTTCCTCGCGCGAGTCGCGCTGAACGACGGCACAGTAGGTCCAGACCTGGACCTCGCGGCCCTTGGCGCGGGCGGCGTCCTTGTACTCGGCGACCTTGGCCTTGGCGTCCATGCCGATGACGTTGGGTACGGCGAAGCAGACGTCGGCATAGGTAGTGGAGAAGTCGAGGCCTCGAGGCGAAGCGCCCGCGTTGATGATCGGCGGATAGGGCTTCTGCACCGGCCGGGGCCGGGAGAGGCCGCCCTTGACGTCGTAGAAGTCGCCCTTGAAGTCGAACTCCTCCTTCTCGGTCCACAGCCTCGTGAGGATCTGCACCCATTCCTCGAGCTCGTTGTATCGGGCCTCGTGCTCGCGGAGGCCAACGCCGAACATGTCCAGCTCGATCGCGTTCCAGCCGCCGACGAGATTGAGGGCGAAGCGGCCACCGGAGATCAGGTCGATGGTGGTGCACTGCTTGGCGGCGAGCACCGGGTGCATCACACAGCCGTGCACGGTGGCGATGTGGGTGGTGTAGGAGGTGACCTGGCTGAGCCCCGCGGCCCAGGTGAAGGGGTCGACGACGTAGCCGACGCCGGCTTCGGGCATGCCGGGGATGTAGCCCTTCCAGCGGGCGTAGCCGAGCGATGCCTCCAGACCGGCCTGGTCGGCGATCTTCGCGACTTCGACGATCTGGTCCCAGCGGGGGCGCCACACTTCGGGGACGCGGGTGAGGGTGGCTCCGCCGTTGGTACCGAACAGGCCCAGCTTGAGCCTGTTCGGGCTGGTGACGAGGGCGTTCATGTCTGCTTCCTTATTGATTGTCCGGCCGTCACGGTGCGGTGAGGTGCCGGCCGCGCGGCGGTGGCAGGGCGACACGCAGCCGGCGTCTGGGGAGCCGGATGCTGGGGTAGGCGACGGCTACGAGCAGCACGAGGCCCTGAATGAGGCCCTGGACAGCCGCGGAGGCGCCCAGCGCGAGGATGAACTGCGACAACATGGTCATGAACAGGGCTCCGATGACCGCGGCGATGAGGCTGATCCGGGTGCCGCTGACGGCGGCGCCGGCGACCAGCAGGGCCGAGATCGAGGACATCAGGTACGTGCCGCCGGCTGCGGAGGTGCCCGCGCCGATGTTGCCGGCGATGAGGACACCGGTGATGCCGAACAGGAGACCGGCGAGGCTGTAGGCGCTGACCAGCGCCCGGGTCACCGGCAGCCCGGCGGCGCGGGCGGCGTCGGGGTTGGAGCCAGTGGCGACGAACCGGCGCCCGAAGGTCGTGAGCCGGATGATCACGAGCAGTACCAGGACCACGCCAAGGGCGATCCAGAAACTGGTCGCGATCCCCCCGACGCGGCTGGTGGCGAAAGTCTTCAGACTGCCCGGGATCATGATCTGCTGCCCGTCGGAGACCAGGTAGGCAAGCCCCAGGAACAGGCCGTTGGAGGCCAGGGTGGCCACCAGCGGAGTGAGAGCCAGCAAGGAGATCAGCAGACCGTTGACGGCGCCGGCCAGGACACCCGCGACAAGCGCGACTACCACGGCCGGGACCGAGCCCATGCCGCTGTCGGTGAGCTTGGCGACGACAAGGCCGGAGAGCACGATGATCCCGGCGAGGGAGAAGTCGAAGCCGCGCTGCATGACAACCACCGCCTGGCCCAGCGTCGCCACGGCGAGCATGCCGAAGTAGGGCATCATGTTGGCCAGCGAGCGTCCCGTCGCGGCGTTCGGCGTGGCGATCAGCATGACGACATACATCACGGCGGCCGCGACCCAGACCCATTTGTAGGGCGACGCGATGACCCAGCGCGCGATGTCGCGGGGCGTGGACTTGCCGCTCATGTTCCTCCGCATCCCTTCTTGGCGGGGCCTGGTCAGCGGGCCGGCCGGCGGCGAGCGAGCGAGTAGACGCAGACCGCGACGATGGTCACGACGGCGACGAGGATCTGCTGCCAGCCGGGGCTCAGCCCCAGGTAGGGGGTGGCGGTCTGGACCTGGACGAGCAGGACAGCGGCGCACAGCACGCCGGTGAAGCTCCCCCGGCCGCCGGTGAGTGCGACGCCACCGACCACGGCGGCAGCGATGCTGGTGAGCACGTAACTCTCGCCCGCCGTCGGGTCGCCGGTCCCGATCTGGCCGATCAGCATCACCCCGGCGAGCCCGGCGAGCAGCGCGGAGGCGACGTAGGCGATCAGCGACGCCTTGAACGCGCTGATGCCCAGGGTGTGCGCGGCCGCGCGGTCGCTGCCGACAGCCTGGAGTGCCTTGCCCCCGAAGGTGCGGGTCCGCCACAGCTCCAGGCCCGCGGCCACCACGACGGCGGCGATGAGCGTGCAGGGGATCGGTCCGAAGGACCGGGAGATCCGATCGACGATTGAGTTGGAGATCAGGCCGCCGGCCTGGGGCCGCAGGATCAGTGCGATCGCGTCGAGCAGGGTCCACATCCCGAAGCTGGCCAGCATCGGGTTGAGCTTGAGCACCGCCCCCAGCAGCCAGTTGCCCAGCCCCACGACCAGGGTGGCGAGCGCGATGAACACCCAGCCTGCGAGGTCGTAGCCGTAGCCTGCCCCGATCAGGTAGTAGGAGGCGATCACAGGAGCGATCGACATGAGCGGGCCGATACTCAGATCGAATCCGCCGTGCATCAGCACCAGGCCCTGACCGGTGGCGGCCACCGCGAGGATGGCCCCGAGCCCCAACACCAGGCTGATGTTGCGGGTGTGCAGGTAGGTGCTGTCGCTGAGCTGGGCGATGACTGCCAGGATGATGATCAGGGCGAGCAGGACCGGCACCGGCGCGCTGTCATGGTCAAGGATCCTTCTGAATCGCCCCGGTGCCGCCGTGCCGTGGTCACGGGTCGAGGAGGCGCGCAGCACGGCGTTGGTGATGGTCTCCTCGAAGAGCTCCTCGCCGGCGATCTCGGCGACGATCTGGCCGCGTGACATCACCACCACCCGGTCGCAGACGCCGGCGAGCTCGCTGTTGTCCGATGAGAGCATGAGCACGCCAGCCCCGGTCGCCGCGACGGTACGCAGCTGGTTGTAGATCTCGATTTTGGCGCCGACGTCGACACCCTGGGCCGGCTGATCGGCGATCAGCAGCCGGGGCGCGCTGGCCAGGGCGCCGCCCATCACGACCTTCTGCTGGTTGCCACCGGAGAGTGAGGTAACGGGGGCGTCGGGCGAGGCGGCCTTGACGGCGTAGCGCTTCAGGATCTCGGTGCTCTTCTCCCGTTCCAGGCTCGGGGAGACGAAACCGAAGCGGGCGGCGGCCCGGACGCCGCGGATCATCACGTTCTCCCGGACCGACAGGTCGGGGAAGATGCCCTCGCGGTGGCGGTCGGCGGGGACGTAAGCGATGCCCGCGTTCACGGCGGCGACCGGGTTCGAGAGCCGCGCGTCATACCCGCTGAGCTTCACCGGGCCGGTGAACCTCTGCAGGCCGGCGAGGGCTCGGGCGAACTGGGCCTGCCCGTTGCCGTCGATACCGGCGAGCCCGACGACCTCGCCGGGCTCGATGATGAGCGAGGCACCGGAGAACCCCTCCCCGCTCAGGTCGTAGGCCTCGAGTACCGCCGGGCGGCCCACCAGGCTGCGGTCCCGTGACTGCTTCGCCGGGTACTGGGCGTCCAGAGACCGTCCGATGATGAGCTCGATGATCTGGGCCTCGTCGAGGTCCGCGGTCTCGCGGGTGCCGCGGTTGACCCCGTTGCGCAGGACCGTGACGCGGTCGGAGATCTGCCGGACCTCCCTGACCCGGTGGGAGATGTAGACGATCGCGGTGCCACCCGCGGCCAGCTCACGGATGACCCGGAAGAGCCGGTCGACGTCCTCGGCCTTCAGATGCTCCGAGGGTTCGTCGAGCAGCAGCACCGCCGGAGCCTGGCAGAGGGCACGCGCCAGCTCGACGATGAACTGCTGCTCGGCATTGAGCGCCTCGGCGCGCATCCGCGGGTCGATGTCGGGCCGGTCGTCCCACGCGCCGAGGCACGTGCGCGCCCAGGCGACCGAATCCGTTACCCGCGGCCGCATGCTGGCCGGCATGCCGAGCAGCAGGTTGTCGGCGACGGTCAGGTCCGGCAGGAGGGCCGGGTGCTGGCGCACGATGGCCAGGCCGGCCGCCCGAGCAGCCACGGCATCGCCTCGTATGTCGCGGCCGTCCACGACGGCCTGGCCCGCGTCGGGCACGAGGGCGCCCGACGCGATGGCCATCAGGGTGGACTTGCCCGCCCCGTTCTCACCGATGAGGCCGTGGATCTGACCGGCCGGCACTTCGAGCGTGACGTCCGAGAGCGCGCGCACCGCCCCGAAGGACTTGCTGACACCGGTGAGTTGGAGGCGGTAGCCCGTCGGAGTCGTCTGGGTCGACGAACCCACGGTGGCTGCCTCAGCCACGACACCCTTCGCTGCTTCTAGCATGATCCACGACCTCCGTCACTTCAGCGCAGCAGTGAGCTGGTCGGTGGTCAGTCCGCTGGTCAGGTCGGCGTCAGCCGGCAGACTCGGGGCACAGGTCAGCGCCGGCTTGCCACCGACCGTGTCGACGGCCTGCTGCGGCACGATCGCGGTTGGCTCGTTCCAGGTGATGCCGTTGTAGGAGGCCAGACCATGGCGCAGCGCGGCCGCGATGACCTGGGTGGTGTTCTCCCACGTCGCGAGCGGGTACTTCGCGGTTCCGGACAGCTTGTCGTAGTCGCAGTAGGTGAAGTTCACGCCCGCCGAGCAGCCCACAGCGGGCAGTTTGACCCCGGCGGCGGTGAACGGCGCGACGTACAACGGGATGCAGCCAGCCGTCGCGATGGCGGTGATGTTGCCGTACTTCTGGATCGCGCCGGTGGTGACCTTCTGAATCGTCTGCGGGTCGTAGTTTCCGACCAGGAACGAGTCGCCGACCAGCTTCAGGCTCGGATAGCCGGCAAGACCGGCCTTGACGCCGTCATAGAGGTCCTTGGCAGACGTTGAGGTAGCCACGTCACCGATGACCGCGACGTTGCCACTGGGGACGTTCTTGCCGAACCAGTCCGCGATCCTCTGACCGATGCCGTAGGTGTCGAGGTAGACGTTGGCGGTGTAGTCGGTGCCCGCCTTGCCCCCGATCGAGCCGTAGTAGGGGATGACGGTGACGCCGGCCTTGGTGGCCGCACGCAGGGCGGGCAGCTCGGAGTCACCGAAGTCCGGCAGGACGATCAGGATGTTGACGCCCTTGGACACCATCGAATTGATGTCGGTCGAGACCTGCTGCGGATTGCCGTTGGCCGACGCGTACTCGATCTTCGGGTCGATATTGGGACACTTGGCGATCTGGACCTTGAGGACCTCCAGCGCGGTCTTGCGCCACGTGTTGTTGAGGCCATCCTCGACACCGATCTTGATCCGCTTGGTACCGCACAGCCTGGAGGTGTCCCAATCCGTCGGCTTCCAGGTCGCGACAGTCGTCGCGCCCGGGCGCACTGACGCCGAGGCGGGCGCCTGCGACGTGCTCGACGAGGCACCGCAGGCGGCGACCACGCCGGCGGCCGCGGCCACAGCTGCGGCCTTGAGGAGAATACGCATCTGACGCTGTTCCTTTGCGGGGCGAAGAAATGATGTGATCAACCGCGAACGACGCTGTGCGCAGGCACTGCAGGGAAGCTGTTTTCAGGCGGACTTTCAGACCAGCGCCGGCGTCGGCCGGAACGACGCGGCGTGGTGGTTCTCCGAGATGCGCTTGCGTCCCGTCCCGAAGATGTTCTCGCGCAGTGTCGAACCCTCGTACTCCGTGCGGTAGATTCCGCGGCGCTGCAACTCGGGGACGATGTAGTCGCGGAAGTCACGGATGCTGTGGGGGTACATGAGGGACCGCAGCAGGAACCCGTCCAGGTCAAACTGCTCCATGTAAGCCTCGAGCTTGTCGGCGACCTTCTGGGGGCTGCCGACGAAGGTGCCTGGCCCGTGGCGCAACACCTTGAACATGTCCATGTAGTCACCCACGGTGATGTCCGGGTGCGGGATGTAGGCCGTGAAGTCGTCGCGCTTGAAGCCGTCGGACTTCAAAGCTTCGAGGAGAAGCTCTCCGCGGTCGTGGATCAGGGGGTTGAAGCCGTTGAGGGCGTTGATGTGCGCGAGGTAACCCTCCGGCCGCGTCCACCGCTCGTAGGTGGTCATCTTCGCCTCGGCCGCGGCGTCGTCCTCGCCGGTCACGATGGACGCGATGCCGAGCAGCTTCATGTCCTCGCGGCTGCGACCGAAACCGGCCGCCTTGGCGCGCAGATCCGCGGTCAGGGTCCTGTAGATCTCCGGGTCGGCACCGCTGGCGGCGAAGACGACCTCGGCGTGCTTGGCCGCGAAGAGCCGGCCGCGGTCGGACATGCCGGCCTGGAAGATCAGCGGCGTACGCTGCACGCTCGGGTGCCACAGGGCAGGACCGGAGCACACGTAGTGTTCACTGACGTGGTTGATCTTGTGGACCTTCGCGGGGTCAATGTAGACGCCGGTCTCCCGGTCGCCGACCACCGCGTCGTCCTCCCAGGAACCCTCCCAGAGCTTGTAGCAGACATCCATGAACTCCTCGGTGGTGTCGTAACGCTGCGCGCTCGAGGACGCCGGTGGGACCCCGTAGTTGTCCTCACCGTTCTTGATGAAGCCGGTCACGACGTTCCAGCCGGCGCGGCCCTTGGTGAGGTGGTCGAGGGTCGCCATCCGGCGAGCGTGCGAGAACGGCGGGTCGAACGTGCTCGCCGCGGTCACGGCCAAGCCGAGATGGGTGGTCGCGATCGCGACCGAGGCCGCGACCAGCCCGGGGTCGATCACCGGCACGTGCATTCCCTCGCGCAGTGACACGTCGAAGGAGCCGCCGAAGGAGTCGGTGATGCCGAGACCGTCCGCCATGAACAGCGCGTCCATCTTCGCCTCCTCGCAGATCCGGGCTATCTCGGCCCAGAAAGAGGGGTCGTCGAACTGCGCCTTCTTGTTCTCCGGGTGCCTCCAGATGCCGTAGTCGTTGTGGGCCAACGTTGGCATGGTCAGCAGAGAGAAATGCATCTGGCGCTTCTCGGAGTTCTCGGTCATTCAGCTTCTCTCTCGATTTCGGTTCAAGGCGGACGAACTTCCGGACCTGTCGTGGCCGGGGTACGCTCGAACGGGTTTCCCGCGGTGAGCTCGGCGCGCCCGAGGCGCTCTTTGACCGTGATACCGCTCGTGCCGGCGGCGACCAGATCGGCCATCAGGGAGGTGATCCGCTCGACGGCGGCCCGCACGCTGATCCCGTCGGGCTGGATGTTGCACACCAGGTTGCGCTCGGCATCGGTGTCTCCCGCCTTCGGGCGGAAGGCCAGGTAGGCCGACAGGCTGCGATGGGTCTGCAGCCCTGGCCTCTCTCCGATCAGGAGGACCGCGACCCGGCAGGCGGTGTGGATGCCGATGTCGTTCAGGACGCCGACCCGGGCTCGGCGTACGAAAACAGGTGTGGCGAACGACCAGCCCAGACCGACGGCCTCGGCTCGCAGACCCGCCGCCACCGCCGGCCCGCTCACGGCCAGCGCTTCGGGCGACAGCCCATCGCCCAGCACCACCTGCAGGTCCGCCCCATGGGTCGCCGTTTGCTGGATCCTGGCGATCCCGTCCTCGTCTAGTCGGCGGCCCAGGTCGGGCCGCAGCAGGTACTCGCGGTGGGATCGGGCATGGGTGGCCACCGCGATCAGTCCCCAGCGGCCAGCGACCTCCCGCAGCGCAGGATGGTCGGCGTTGACCTCGGCTGCGAGGGCGTCCTTCGCCAGCGCGTGATCGACGCGCAGGCGGAGGAGATCCCCGGTGCGGTACGACGTGCCCGCGCTGCCGAGGAAGAGCCGGGCTGGAGTGGCCTGCGCGGCGCTCACGCGCGGATCGGCCAACGAGCCGACGGCGCGGTCCGCCCGCGTGATGGCGGCGTCCGTCATCGCCCGGCCACCAGATCATTGATGCGGCGGCCGATCGCGGCGGGGACTGTCGCCTCGTCCGCCGGATGGCCGCCGAAGCTACGCCGGTGCCACGCATCGAACTCGGGGGCCGGCCTGCGGCCGAGGATGTCGCGGGCGGTCGCGACGTCGTGGTAGCTGGTCGACTGGTAACCGAGCATGATGTCGTCGCCTGCCGGAACGCCCATCACGAAGTTGCACCCGGCTGCGCCGAGCAGCAGGAGGGCGGTGTCGTTGCTGTTGTGGTCGGCCGCGACATGGTTGGTGAAGCAGACGTCAACGCCCATCGGCAGCCCCATCAACTTGCCGACGAAATGGTCCTCCAGACCCGCCCGGGTGATCTGCCCGGCGTCGGCGAGGTATTCCGGCCCGATGAAGCCGGCTACGGAGTTGATCAGAAACGGGTCGAAGAGCCGGGCGAATCCCTGGGCACGCGCCTCGCACGTGAGCTGGTCGATCCCGTGATGCGCCTCGGAGGAGAGCGCCGAGCCCTGCCCGGTCTCGAAGTACATCGCGTGGCGGCCGGCGTACCGACCCGGGTCGGCCTCATGCTGCGCCCGGACAGCGTCCGCGGCCTCCACCAGCAGCGCCAAGTCGACGCCGAAGGCACGGTTCGCGGCCGCCGTACCGGCCACCGACTGGAAGAGCAGGTCGGCCCGCACGCCCCGCTCAATGGCGGCCAGCTGCGTCGTGACATGAGCCAGCACGCAGCCCTGCGTCGGAATCGCGAGCTCGTCAATGACGGCATCCAGCATCCGCAGGATCGCCGCTACCGACTCGACCGACTCGACCGCGGGATTGACGCCGACAAGGGCGTCACCACAGCCGTAGGAGAGCCCGTCGAAGATCGAGTAGGCGATGCCCGCGAGATCGTCGGTCGGATGGTTGGGCTGCAGCCGCGCCGCCAGCACGCCCGGCTGACCGATGGTGGCGCGGCACGTCGTCTCGACACGCAGCGCAACCGTGGCGCGAACCAGGTCCAGGTTGCTCATCAGCTTCGCCGTCGCCGCAGCGATCTCCGGCGTCACCAGCTCACGGAGGCCGGGCCACTCCGACACGAAGCTCGGCGACAGCACGCGTTCGCGGAACTCACCCACCGTCAGACCGCCCAGCGCGGTGTCGAACCGCTCGCGGTCCAGCCGGGAGAGGATCGCAGTCGTAACCTCGTCGTCGACCAGCGGCTCGTCGACGATCTCGGAGAGCCGAGTGTCGGCGAGAACGAGCTTCGCGGCCATGCGCTCTGCCCCGCTCGCCGCGGCGATCCCGGCCAGCACGTCGCCCGACTTGGGCTCGTTCGCCTTGGCGAGGATCTCGGCCAGCGCGCCGAACGCGAAGCGCTCGCCGCCCACGGAGGCGGAGCCCTTCATGACCGCACGCGAACGAACGGCGCAGCCAGAGAGATCTTCGGCATCGTGAATCCTTCGTCGCCGGGCTCGATGGGAGCACTTCTGTCAGCCGCTGCCTCTTAGGCAGCCAATGTCTTTTTAGCGGCTACTGTCTCCTTTTCGCAAGCCATCTTCTGTAAACTCTGCGTAACCAGAATGGCTCCATCGTTACTTTGCGTATCGAGCCCGAATGCGCGAGAGGGGCGCCCCAACCGGGACGCCCCTCACAGGAGGACAGGCGGAAGTCGGCGATCAGGACCCCGTCGGCGGCTTCAGCAGCTCGGCAAGCGCATCCCACGCCTCAGCCGGCGAGGCCTCGAGAGAACCCTCGATCGCGGCGCGGCGTTCGGCATTCGCCATCCCGACAACTATCGCCACCGCGCCCCACACCCGCGGCCGGGGATCCTGATCGACGTCGACACCGAGCCGATGCGCGACGATCTGGGCGATGTCGTCCTGCCAGGACCTCGCGCGCGCGTCGATGCCCGCCCGAAGCCGGGCCGAACCCCGCGCGAGCTTCATCACCTGGGCCGTTGAACGCCGGAGCTCCTCGCTTCGCTCGCCGGCCATGGTGACCTCGACGTCGTAGGCACCGGTGTAGGTGTCGCGAAGGATGTCGAACCACGGACGATCGAGAGGCTGGCTCTCCAGCCGACAGATGATGTCGAGACCGTAGCCCTCCATGAGGGTCAGCACGACATCCTCCTTCGTCGGGAAGTGCCGGAAGAAGGTCCGCTCCGAGATACCGGCCTCAGCGGCGATCTCCGCCACCGAGACCTCGTCGAACCCCCGCTCACCGAAGAGCCTGAGCGCCGCAGCACGCAGATCAGCCTCGATCGCCCGCCGCTGACGCTCCCTCAGGCCAAGCGGCTTCGACGTCTCTGTCACCTTGCCCCCTCATCACGACACCCGCACCCGCCGATCACAACAGAAATCGTCAGTCCATGCCATATTGGCAGTCGACCCGCACGCCCGTCCAGGCGGTCGGTCACGATGGTCCTCGACGCGCTGTGCGGCGGCGCGATGATGCACGCCATGAGCGCTCCGCGCGAGCTTGCGCGACCGGGTCGTCGCCGGAGCCGACGCGTACGCCGAGCGGTTCGTCGACTTCGTCCTCGGCTCGAAGCCCGCCGCCGCACGGCGACCGGCCGGGCGGGACCCCGCGCCGGGCGGCTGGCATACGGACGCGACGGCACGGCGACGCGACGGCACGGCGACGCAACGGCACGGCCAGGACACGACGCGACGGTCAGCCGAGGATGCCGCGTTCGTAGGCGACGGCGACCGCCGCGGCGCGGTCGCGCACGCCGAGCTTGTTGTACAGGTGGATCAGATGGGTCTTGATCGTCGCCTCACTGACCAGAAGCTCGCGCGCAGCGGCCTGGTTGGTGGCGCCGGCGGCGACGAGGCGCAGAACGTCAAGTTCGCGGGGGCTCAGCGCGTCGGGCTCGCGGGCCCCGATCCGGTTCATCAGGGTGCCGGCGACCGACGGCGCGAGCACCGACTGGCCCGTGTGGGCGGCCCGCACGGCGCGCAGAAGCTCCTCGCGCCGGGCGTCCTTGAGCAGGTAGCCGGTGGCGCCGGCCTCGATCGCGGGTAGGACGTCCCGGTCGGAGTCAAACGTGGTCAGCACGAGCACGCGGGCGGGATGGCTGCGGCGGCGCAGCTGGATGATCGCCTCGACACCCCCGGTCCCGGGCATGCGCAGGTCCATGAGGATGACGTCCACCTCGACGGACTCGGCGACTCGGATGGCCTCGGCCCCGTCGGACGCCTCCGCGACGACAGTGAAGTCCGGATCCCCGGTGAACACGCCGCGCAGCCCGTCCCGGACGATCGGATGGTCATCCACGATCAGCAGCCGGATCGCCCCGGTCTGGCCACCACCACTCACGACTGAACCTCCCTCGGACGATCGCTCTGAGTGTCAGTCAGCACGTCCGCCGGCGCGTCGCTCTGAGCGGCTGCCGGCCCGTCGGTCAGAGCGGCTGCCGGCGGGCCGATCGGCTGGCCTCTCTCGGCGTGGCGCGGGAGCGGGATCATCGCGTTGACGATCGTGCCGTCGCCGGGGGCGGATTCGATCGTGAGAGTGCCGGAGAGGGTCTCGGCGCGGCGGCGCATCCCGTTCAGGCCGTAGCGGCCGGGTGGTGAGCCGTCGGACGGGTGGAAGCCCGTTCCGTCGTCGGCGACGTCGAGCAGCAGGGCGTCGTCCAGATAGCTGAGGGTGAGCCGGACCCGGGTGGCGTGGGCGTGGTTGGCGACGTTCGCCAAGGCCTCCTGCGCGATCCGGAACACGGCGGTCTCGGTCTCCGTGGGGGCGCGGGTGGGATCTCCGGTGGTGACCACGTCCGCCTGGATCTGGGTGCGACGCGTCCAGTCGCCTGCCAGGGCGGCGAGCGCCGCGGGCAGGCTGGCCCGTTCGAGCTGCTCGGGCCGCAGCGCCCGCACCGAGCGCCGGGCCTCGACGAGGTTCGACCGGGCGAGCGTGTCGGCGAGGTCCAGGTGACGGGTCTGTTCGGCCAGGTCGCCGGCGTCCTGCGAGCGGCGGGCCGCCTCCAGCTGGGTGATGATGCCGGCGAGGCCCTGGGCCAGCGTGTCGTGGATCTCCCCGGCGAGGCGGGAGCGCTCCTCGGCGACGCCGGCCTCCCGGGCCTGGGCGAGCAGCCGGGCGTGCAGGCCGACATTCTCCTGCATCGTGACCTGCAGGCGTTGGTTCGTCTCGGCCAGTTTGGCGATCATCTGCCCGCGTTCGATGTTCTGGTCGATCACTCGATTGATCAGAATCGTCGTGCTGAGCGCCGCGATGACGTTGAACCCCGCCATGATCAGGAAGCTGACGGTGTGGACGGGCGAGCCGTCCGGATATCCGGCCGTCTGGGACGCGGCGAGGATGAACGCCGTCGTCACGAAGCCGTATACCCGGCCGCGGGGGCCGAGTTCGTCGGCGAAGAAATACCCACTGAAGGCGAACACGCCGAACCACGGGCTCACCCACACGAGCACCCCGCCGAGCGCGACGTGGACGACGAAGACCAGCTGGCGCAGCCGCGGCGGCACCCCGTCGGTCGGGTAGCGCAGTATTCCCGCCGACCAGAAGGCGGCGACGACGACCAGCGCCACACCCGTGATGAACCGGCCCCGGGAGACGTCCAACTGCGAGAAAGTGATCAGGCTCAGTAGCGTCGACACGACGAGCATCGGCAGGACCAGCAGTCGCGCGATCCGGTCGGACCGCTGCGTCCACGGCTTAGCCGCTTCGGCGGGCATTCCGGCGATGAGAGTCCCGTCGCCAGGCGTTGCGCCGACCAGCATGCGGCCGACGGGCACCCCGTCAGCCACCGCTTTCCCCTGCCATACCTGTGATGTTCGCACTGCGATCGGCGGGATGGACAACCCCCGAGCGGGCGGTGCCACCGAGAGTGGTGGCACCGCCCGCCGGAGTCGCACCGCCCGCCGGAGTCGCACCGCCCGCCGGAGTCGCACCGCCCGCCGGAGTCGCACCGCCCGCCGGAGTCGCACCGCCCGCCGGAGTCGCACCGCCCGTCCGGCCGGCGACGCTGCTCGCGGGAGCAAGTCAGGGCTGGTCACTGCCAGCGGAACCGGCGGGCGGCCACGGTGCCGCAGGCCGCGGCGTAGGCCACGAGCACCAGAAGGGCGGTGACGGCGGGCCAGTTCCCGTCGAGGGTGTCCTGCACGGCCCGGGCACCGGCGCCGAGCGGAGTGCAGTCGCTGACGATGCGCAGCGCGTCCGGCATCTTCGAGCGCGGGACCCACATGCCGGCGAAGAACAGCATCGGGAAGAACACCACCAGGCTCAGCGCGTTCGCGGCCTTCTCCCCCGGGGCGAGCGCCGCCAGCAGCAGGCCGATACCCAGCGTCGCCGCCGCGACCAGCAGCAAGGTAAGGACGAACCCGGCGAACTGGCCGGGCATCGGCGTGCCGGCCACGACCGCGATGACCAGCATCGCCACGTCCAGGACGAGGGCGAGGGCAAGGTAGATCAGGGCCTGCGCGCCGAGCAGCCGCGACGGCGGGACCGGCGTGGTCGACAGCCGGCGCAGAATGCCCCGCTCCCGGTAACCGGCGAGCACCGCCGGCAGCAGGTTCGCCGCCGTGATCAGGAACTCGTACATCATGAGGACCGGCAGCCAGATTTCCAGCGGGCTGCGGCCACCGAACGAGGCGCTCGGATGACGTGTGCCGGGTATGGCGCCGAGCACGATCACCGCGGCGAGCGGAATCAGGGCGGTCCAGACGACACTGCCGGCGGACCGGCCGAACAGCAGCGCCTCGACCCGCGCGAGCTCCCAGAACGGATGCCCCCCGGTGGCCGGCTCAGCACCGCCGGAGCGGGTGGCCTGGGAAGGCTGGGACGCCTCGGGGGTCTGGGAGCTCCGGGAGCCAGGGGAACGGGAGGCAGGGCGGGCGTCGGAGGCCGTGGCGGGGACGGGCGGCACGGTCGATGTCATGGCGTACTCCTCAAGGTCATCAAGGATGGCACGGACAGCTCGTCAGGGTGGAACCCACGCGTCACGACGCGTGCGCGGCCGGGGTGTTCGCGGTGAGCGCGAGGTAGGCGTCGTCGAGGCTGGCCTGCTCGACGCGCAACCGGTGAGCCAGCACGCCGCGGCGCACCAGGTGCGCGGTGAGGACGGACAGGGCCTCGGCGCCCCCGACGACGAGGAACTCCTCGTCGTGACGGGTGGCCGACTCGATGCCAGGCAGCCCCGCGAGCTCCCGCTCGTCCAGCGGCTGCGACGGGAGGAAACGGATGCGCTGGCCGGCGTCCAGGCGCGCGGTGAGAGCCGACGGCGAGTCGCAGGCCACCACCCGGCCGGAGTCGATCACAGCGACGCGGTCGCACAGCTGCTCCGCCTCGTCCATGAAGTGGGTGACGAGCAGGATCGTCACGCCCCGGTCGCGCACCGCGGAGATGAGATCCCAGGTGTCCCGACGCGCCGCCGGGTCCAGCCCGGTCGTCAGCTCGTCGAGGATCGCCACATCCGGCCGGCCGATGAGGGCCAGCGCGATCGACAGCCGCTGACGCTGCCCGCCGGAGAGCTTGCCGAACCGCACGCCCGCCTGCCGGGTGAGCCCGAGAGTCTCCATCAGCTCGTCCGGGTCGGCCGGGTCCGGGTAGAAGGACGCGTGCAGCCGCAGGGCTTCCCGGACCCGCAGGTTCGCCTGCACCTGGCTGTCCTGCAGCTGGACTCCGAGCCGCGCGGTGACCGCGCCCCGGCCGCGCTGCGGGTCATGGCCGAACACCCGCACCGACCCGCCGTTGCGGTCACGAAGCCCACTGACGCACTCGACCGTCGTGCTCTTGCCGGCCCCGTTCGGCCCCAGCAGGCCGAAGATCTCCCCCTCGGCCACGGAGAACGACACGTCGCGCACCGCGACCCGTTCCCCGTACGCCTTGCGAAGACCCACCACCTCGATCACCGTCACTGCCCTGCACCTCCCGCGCTGTCGGACGCCGTCCCGGAGTGGCGCCGCCCTGGTATGGACGCCGCCCTGATGTGGCCTCGTCCTGGACTGGCTTCGCCCTGGAGTGGCCTCACTCTGTCGTCGGCATCCCTGTCGTTGACGTCTCCGACGATCTCGCGGAATCCGGTGCACCAACATCGCCCGCGCGGCTACACCTCGCGTCCCAGCGGGTGGACGCCTGCCATCCACCGATCGGTGGATGCTGCACGGGCGCCTGGGCGCCGGCGGCATGACAGCGTGTACCTCGGTCGGGGCGGCGTAAGGATGCCTGCCAGGCTCGGTTGAATGGCGCCAGCTCGTGCGTCAGTAGCCGGCGTCGAGGTCGACGAGGCCGTGCAGCGGCTCGCCAGCCTGCCACCGGCGCAGGTTGTCGGTGAAGACCTCGAGCCCGCGGCGCAGCCCACCCGGGGCGGACCAGGACAGGTGCGGCATGATCCGTACCCGGGGGTCGCGGCGCAGCGGATGGTCGGTGGGCAGCGGCTCGGGGTCGGTGACATCCAGGCTGGCGCGAGCCACCGTGCCGTCCTCCAGTGCCCGGACCAGCGCGTCGGTGTCGACGATCCGCCCCCGGGCGATGTTCACCAGATGCAGCCCGGGTTTGGCGACGGCGAACGCGGCGTCGTCCAGCAGCCGGTCCGTCGCCGGGGTGAGCGGCGCCGCGACGACCAGATGGTCCGCCGTGCCGAGCAGCTCCGGCAGGGTACGCACGACGGTCACCGAGGTGATGTCGGCCGGACGCCCGCTGTGCCGCAGCGCCAGCAGGTGCGTCCCGAAGACGTCGAGCCGCACGGCCAGTTCCCGGGCGATGGACCCGTAGCCGAGCAGCGCGACGGTCCGGCCGGCGAGCGTGCCCAGTGGCTCGGCGATGAACGGCTCGTTGGTTGTCGCCTCCCAGATGTCCGGGATCCGCTTCTCGGTGGCGAGCAGCAGGCCGACCACGAACTCGGCGATCGCCACGCTGTTCGCACCGCGCCCGCAGGTCACGGTGCGCCCGGCCAGGTGTTCTAGGGGGAACCCGTCCACGCCGGTGGATAGGAAGTGCACCCAGGCGGCCCGCGTGAGAGCAACCAGCGCCGCCGCCGGCTCCGCCAGGGTCTTCAGCGACCAGGGCATGGACAGCGCCATCACCGGCCCCGTCGGCGCGGCCGGCACCTCCTCGCCGCCGAGGACGTCGACGACCTGGATGCCGTCGCCGAGCGCCGCGCGGACCTCGCCGATGAACGGGCTCGGCAGCAGGGCGGCGACCACCGCGGCAGCCGGTCGCGGGGCGCCGGGCGAGCTGGCGCCGGATGGCGAGCTGCCGCCTGGCGGTGAGCTGGCGCCTGACGGCGAGCTGACACCGGATGGTGAGGCGGCGCCGGATGGTGAGGCGGCGCCGGATGGTGAGGCGGCGCCGGATGGCGAGGTGGACGGGGCGATCGTCATGGCGCGTGGGACTCCCGGAGACGGTGAATCAGAGGGTCGGAGCCGGATCCGCGTCCGACCGGTTTCAGGACCGAGCGGCGGCCTCGGTCGGGCGGTACCGGTAGCCGACCCGCCGCACCGTCTCGATCTCGTGCCGCCAGCCCGCGGTGGGTGGCGACGGCCAGACGGGCATCGCGACAGGGGCGCGACGGCCGGCCGGCGGGAACCAGCTCCGACGATGGACCTTGAGATGATCCGCAGCAGGTGCTGCGCGCACGGTCATCGGCTTCCCCGGGATGGCGGGGAGTCACGGGCCCGGCGAGGAACGGGCCGGAGTGCGGGAGGTACTCCGCTCGGACGGCGGGAAGTCAGCGAGCCGGACAGGCAGCGGAAGCAACCCGGAGCAGATCTATATGCACACGGGTGACCAAGTCAGACGGCTGCCACATAGAGGCAACACAAACATGCCGGTCGTCACTACGCCAACGGGAGTGGACAGTGGCGTACTTCACTTCATCACCACTTGACTGAACGAAGGTGCTGACCTTGCCGCCGAACCGGCGTGGCGGCGGGCGGTTCGGTCGCCCCGGTGGCGGTTCGCGCGCGGTGGCCGTCAGCGCGCCGACTGACGGGCCATGCTGAGGCCGACGGCCGCGACGGTGACGAGAACGAACAGCGCGGCGAACAGCGCCGTCCCGGCGTCGGCGCCCCGGAGGAACGGGGGAATCGCCGCGGCGCCCGAGACGATCCGGCTCGCCGCGACCGCCCGCAGCGCGACCTGGGACCGGCGCCGCCAGCGGACGACCACCGCGACGAGCGTGACCGCGCCCATCAGCGTGCTGCTCAGAAGAACGTCGAGCTCGGTGCTGTACAGCGCCAGGTCGATGAGGGCGAGAAGGACAGCCAGCCCGAGACCGACCTTGTTCGCCCGGGAGAGAGTGATGTTCATGACCATGCCCTTTCAGTGCGGGTCGCTTCGTCACTCATCGTCGGTTCGCTGATCGCCGGCGACCTCGGGTCGTGCTCCCAGCCGTCCGGGAATTCCTCCGGTCGGTCTGGGAGCCTGCTCCCAGAGACATCTCCTGACCTGGGCGTCATCATCGTCGTATGAGCGGTGATCGGGCGAGCGGCGACGATACGGCGGGCGCGTCGCCCGCGCCGTTACGCGTGCTGCTCGCCGACGACCATCCGGTGGTGCGCCGCGGGATCGCCGCCCTGCTCTCGACGCTGGACGGCGTCGAGTTGGCCGGTGAGGCCTCGACGGGCGCCGAGGCGATCCGGGAGGCCGTCCTGCTCCGGCCGTCGGTCGTGGTGATGGACGTGCGGATGCCGGACATGGACGGCGTGGAGGCGACTCGCCGGCTGGCCGCCGCCGCGCCCGAGTGCGCCGTCCTCATGCTCACCATGTTCGACGACGACGAGACGCTGGTGGCCGCGATGCGGGCCGGCGCCCGCGGCTACCTGCTGAAAGGCGCCGCGCAGGAGGACATCCTGCAGGCGATCCGGTCGGTGGCGCGCGGTCAGGTCGTCCTCGGGCCCGGCGTGGCCCGGCGGCTCCTCGAGCAGCTGTCCGCGCCGCGCCCGGCCCCGGCGGCGCCGTTCCCGGAGCTCACCGCGCGCGAGCGCCAGATCCTCGACCTCGTCGCCGCCGGGCGGAACAACACCGCGATCGCGGCGGAAATCGGGGTGGCGACCAAGACCGTCGTCAACCACGTCACGGCGATCTTCGCCAAGCTGCGGCTGGCCAGCCGGGCCGAGGCGATCGTGCTGGCCCGCGAGGCCGGTCTGGGGCGCGACGCCGGGCGGGACACCGGGCGGGACGCGGGGCGGACGGCGTCCTGACCATGCCCAGCGCACGGCCGAAGCAACGGTTACGGTGGCTGGGCGGCGCGGCCGTGCTGGTCGTCGCGGCGACGTTCGCGCTCGCCGCCGCGAGGCCGCCGCTGTGGGTCCAGATCGACGTCCCGGTCGGGCTGGCCTGCACCGGATCGGCTTGGGCCCTGCTGGCGGCGCACCCAGGCCGCGACCGGATCGGCCTTCTCCTGGCCGGGATCGCCGCGTTGACGGCGGCCAGCGGCGTGGCCTACCTGCTGGGCCTGGTCAGCCTCGGGCCGGCCGGGCGCCTCGGCGAGCCGCTGTACCTGGCGGCCGTCGGAGTCTGCGCGCCGGCCGCGGTGGCGCTGTTCCCGACCGGCCGGACGCCCGGGCCGGCGGTGACGCTGTGCGCGGCCGTTGCCGTTGCCGCCGGCGCGGTGAGCGCGGCCACCCAGCCGCACCCGGCGGTCGCGGACCCCGCGGCCGCCTTCGCCGGTGGTGTCCTGCTGGTCGGTGGCTGCCTACGGTTCGCCCGCGCGGCGGGCGGGGAGCGCCGGGCGCTGCTCTGGTTGGCCTGGGGCTGCGGGGCGGCGGCCGTGATGATCTTCCATGTCGGGCTGGCCGCGGCGGCCGTGTTCCGGAGCCATGCGGCGGCCACCGCCGCGCTGGCCGTCGGGCTGGCGATCCCGCCCGCCTGCGTGGCCCTGGCCCGGGTCGGCTCGGACTGGCTGGACATCCGCTGGATCATCCGCTGCACCGCGGTGTGGACCGCGTCGCTCGAAGTGGCGGTAGCCGTGGCCGGCGGTCTGCTGGCGGCGCTCGAGCTCGGGACGCGCCATTCCCCGGGCCGGGGCGCCGCGACGGTTGTGTGCGTCCTCGTCGCCGTGGGTTTCCAGCCGCTGCGGCGGCGGGCCGAGTCCGTCCTCGACGACGTCCTGTTCGGCGGGCAGGCCGACCCCCTCGTGGCGCTGAGCGGGCTGGGCGAGCGGCTGGACTCGGGCGGCAAGCCCACCGAGTGGCTGCCGGTACTGCGCACCAGCCTGGCCCTGCCGTACCTGGAGCTGCGCCACCAGGACGAGAGCATCGCCGTCGCCGGCACTCGCGGCGCGGTGACCGTCACCGTCCCGCTGGTCGCGCGGGACGAGCGGGTCGGTGACCTCGTCGTCGGCCTGCCGCCCCCGGTGGCCGTCCTGCCGCCGGCGACGGCCACGGTCCTCCGGCTGGTCGCCCCGCCGCTGGCCCAGGCGCTGCGCGCGGCCCACCTGGCCGAGCAGCTCCAGATCTCGCGTGGGCAGCTCGTCGGCGCGCTCGAGGACGAACGCCGCCGGCTGCGCCGCGACCTGCACGACGGCCTCGGCCCGGTCCTCGCCGGCATCGCCTACAGCGCGGACGCCGCCCGCAACCTCATCCCGCCCGAGGGGCCCGAGCCCGGGCCCGAACGGGCGCGCGCCCTGCTGGCGGAGCTGCGCGCCGACGCCGCCGGCGCGATCTCCGAGGTCCGGCGGATCGCCTACGGCCTGCGCCCGCCCGCGCTCGACGAACTCGGGCTCGTCGCCGCCATCCGGCAGCGGGCGGGGCGGCTGAGCGCTCCGGACGGGCGTCCCGTCACGGTCCGGATCGACGTGGCCGACGACCTGCCCGCGCTGCCGGCCGCGGTCGAGGTCGCCGCCTACCGCATCGCGGTCGAGGCGATCGCCAACGCCGCCCGCCACTCCGGTTCCACCGACGTCGCGCTCAGCGTCCAGGCCGGCGCGTCCCGGCTGCGCATCGCCGTACGGGACGGTGGCGCGGCGGGCGCCGTCTGGACGCCGGGCGTGGGCCTCCAGTCGATGCGCGAACGCGCCGAACAGCTCGGCGGCACCGTTACCGTCACGCCGGCTGGCGGCGGGGGCGGTGCTGGCGGCGGGGGCCTGGTCCAGGCCGACCTCCCGCTCGGTCCGGGACCGCCGGGGAGACCGGACGCCGGCTGGTCGGCCACGACGCCGACGGCGACGCTGCCGGTGAGCGCGGGCGGTCCGCCCGAGTGAGGCACACGGCCGCGCTGGGCCCGTCAGCCGGCGAGGAGCCGGTGTTCTTCACCGTCGAACATGCCACCCGCCGTGTTCACGTCCTCGGAGTCACGAAGCATCCAACCGCGGCGCGGGTCCATGGTCATCCCGACCCCGGGGTCCGCCGTCCGTCGCACACGCATCCTCGGCGGGCTGATCGACGAATACCGCAACGCCGCCTGATGAGACCCCCGGACGATCACAGCAACCGTAAAAGGCCAGCTCACAGGCCGAAACCCGGAATTCGGAGCCCCGCACGCTCAGCGCTGGGTGGCGGGCAGCCCCAGCGTCAGGCCGTCCAGCTCCTCGGTGATCGTGATCTGGCAGGACAGGCGGCTGTACTCGGTCGGCTCCTCGGAGGTGACCTCCAGCATGTCGGCCTCGTCGGCGGAGGCCGGGCCCACCCGGTCGAACCACTCCGGGTCGACGAAGACGTGGCAGGTCGCGCAGACGACGTCGCCGCCGCACTCGCCGATGATGCCCGGCACCACGTTGCCGACCGCCGCTTTCATGACCGAGATCCCGGCGGGTGCGTCCACCGTGACCGGGGCTCCCGACGGCTGCGTGAAGACGATCCGAGGCATGCTCTTCCTTCGTTGTCCAGTCTGGTGGGAGGCCGGCCTGCCCTGGTGGGAGGCCGGCCGGGTGGGGGGAGCCGACCGGGAGGTCAGGACCCGGTGATGGCCGAGAGCAGTTCCCGGGCGTGGGCCTCGGCGAACGGGCGCGAAGCCGGGTTGGTGACGGCGACGTAGCGCTCCTCGAGCACCGCGTCCCAGGCGAGGCCGGCGACCAGCTCGGGCTCCTGTCCCCGGCCGTCCA
>Ga0207710_10000108_pt1 | contig 105251 bp, 86 predicted proteins | sample KBSS24metaG_FD_184400 | JGI IMG/M metagenome (GOLD analysis project Ga0207710, IMG submission 184400) | Switchgrass rhizosphere microbial communities from Kellogg Biological Station, Michigan, USA - KBS S2-4 metaG (SPAdes) (version 2) | ecosystem: Host-associated > Plants > Roots > Rhizosphere...
TCCTCGAAGAAGACGGCATCCAGCTGCCACCGGCACCGGTGAAGTTCCGCACCGCCGAACAGCTCCTTGCCTCCGTCGCACCAGCCGACGAGGCCGCCACGCCGACGGGTTAATTCCGCACAGGCCCCATCCAGCTCAAAGCGGTGCCAGCAGTTCCGGGGAACGACGAACCCGGTCCCGGCCGCCAACGTGACGGCGGCGTGCGCACCCTCGGTCCTCTGCGGACGCAGATAGAGGCGCGCCTGTCCGGACAGGACACAGACGGCCTCCTCGCTGCCCGGATGAACCTCCCAGTGGTCGCTGTGGACGTCCTGGTCGGTCTCTGCGTGCGTGACCGCCACCGTCCAGCCCCCGTCGTTGGCGTCCATCCGCCGTTCCTCGAAGGCGACGGCCCCGCCGGGACGCAGGCGCAGCACGGCGGTGAACAGGTCGGCAGACGCGACGTCCATGAGCAGTCTCCTAGCTAGTAGGACGGAGGCGGGTGTCCGGCGCGGAGGCCGATGGGCGGGAACGTCTCGGCCGCCGCGAGGACTTTAGGAACGTGTTCGAAAAGTAGCTCGTCAAAGCATCCAACGTCGAGCGACGCCCCCGAAACGTGATCCAGGACACCCGCCGAGGTCCTCGCCGGGCTCGGCATGATGAGGCCGTGGAGCTGTCAGAGCCGTCGGCAACGGCACGCGGACGCATGGGACGCCCGCCGCGCACCTCCCGCGCGGAGATCATGGCCGCCGCTCGGCGCCTGATCGACCGGGACGGCTGGGAGAGGCTCACCATGCGCCGGCTCGCCGCGGAGGCCGGAACCGCACCGACGACCCTCTACCACCACGTCCGCGACAAAGATGACCTGCTTACGCAACTGCTGGACGACTATGCCGAACGGATGCCCCGTCCCGCGATGCCCGCCGACCCGCGCGAGCGCGTCATCGCCGCCGCGACGATCATCCGGGAGACACTGGCCGCCTGGCCGTGGGCCGTCGAGATGCTGACCCATGACAATCAGGTGGGCCGTTCGGCACTGTGGATGGTCGAGATGGTGCTGGCGAGTGCGGTCGAGTGCGGATGCTCGCCGGAACAGGCGGTCGACCTGTACCGGAGCATCTGGTACTACACCGCCGGCGAAATCCTCATTCGGGCGAACCGCGGCCGCCGCCAGGCCGAGAACACCGACGCGAACCCGCGAGACGACCGGATCCGCGCGGTCGACGTCGCCGAGTTGCCGCAACTCGCCGCGTTGGCGGACCGCTGGGCCGACCTGACCAGCCGGGACACCTACGCGCTCGGTCTGCGCAGCCTCGTCGACGGATTTCTCCAGACGCTGCCGACGCCGGGCTGAGCAGGCGCTTCCACTTCAGCCCCGTGACGATCGTCTCGACCCCGCGGATGCCCCGGTCGTGCCGCTGTTGCCATGAACGTAGAGGGCGTATGGCCGACCAACAGTAGCGTCCAAGATCGGGTAGTAGACGCAGTCGTAGAACATACATCAACATGGGTGCCGGGTCCGTCAGCGGCTCGCCGTCGCGGTGGCTCCCAGCACGCGGCCCGTCGTGACCAATCCAGCGGGCCGGTGACCAGGAGAGTTCGGCGCTCGCCGCGGGTTCCGTAGAGTTGGATCAGCGCTGAATACCAGGAGGGTCCTGAGTGCTGTGACTCGCAGGTTCAACGCGGCAGGGCCGTGCCTCCGGCCGTGCCTGCCGAGCACGCACTACGACGAGGCGTGGATCCGTCTGAAAGCGCTCCTCGACGCATCCAACGAGTATCCGTACGGCTGAACGTCCTCGGGCCCATGGAGCTCGTCGTGGCCGGGCAGGCCGTACCGGTCGGACCGCCGAAGCAGCGAGCCCTCCTGGCCCTCCTCACGATGCACGCCGACCGCGTGCTCCCCGCGGACCTCCTGGCCGACCGGCTGTGGTCAGGCAACCCACCGGCCAGCGCCCACGGGAGCCTGCAGGTCCATGTCTCCAACCTGCGGCGCCGACTGGAGCCCGACCGGCGGCCCGGCGCGACCCCGCCGTCCTGGTCAGCGCCGCCGACGGGTACGGCCTGATGACCGGCGGGCTCGGCCTGGACACACGGGACTTCGAGACGCTCATGTCGGCCGGGTCCGGCCATCTGGCCGAGGGACGGCACAAGGAGGCGGCGGATGCGCTCGCCGAGGCGCTCGACCTGTGGCGAGGCGACCCGTACGCGGACGTGCGGTCCGAGGGGTGGGCGCAGCCGGAGATCGGTCGTCTGGAGCAGGTGCGGCTCGACGCGGTGGAGGGGCTGGCCACAGCCCTGCTGGAGCTCGGCCGCCACACGGACGTGCTCGCACGGCTGGACTCGTTCGTCCGCGAAAACCCGCTGCGGGAGCGTGCCTGGGAATTGCTGGCGCTGGCCCACTACCGGGCGGGCCGGCAGGCCGCGGCCCTCGACTGCCTGCGAAGGGCGCGGGAGGTGCTCGCCGCGGAGCTGGGCATCGACCCCGGGCCGCGGCTGCGCGAACTCGAAGGCGCGGTGCTGCGCCAAGACTCCACGCTGCTCCCGCCGGAGCGGCCCGCCACGGCGTCACCCCCGAGGCGGCCTCCGGTGCCGACGCCGAAACAGACGACGGCGCGCGGGGCTCCTGAGCCCGCGGCGGACCCGCCGCTCTTCGTCGGCCGCGAGAGCGCGCTGGAGTTCCTGCACGAGGCGGCGAAGGCGTCGTCCGCCGTCGGGCAGGTCGTGCTGGTGGACGGCGAGCCGGGCGTCGGGAAGACGAGCCTGCTGAGGCGGTTCCGCGCGACCGCCGACGTGCCGGTCGGCTGGGGGTCGAGTCCCGACCACGAGGCCAACACCGACCGGTACGTCCGCGAGTCGCTCGCCAAGACTGGTGCCGGGTTCGCCGGGATGCCGTGGTTCCTGGTGAAGCGGCTGGGATGGTATTTCGCTCGCATCTGGGTGGAGGTCACACCCGAGAGGATCGTCTGGTGGCCCGAGGGCGACCTGTCCAGGACGCCCGAGGTCTGGACGGCCCCCGGGGACGTCGTGGTCCCAGCCTCCGACCCCGCCCCCAAGGGCCCCCGGCTGCCGAGCCGATCGGCCCCGCCGGCGGACTGGCGACCCTTCGCTGATCGCGCCGGCCGCCTGGGCGAGCCTGTCGTCACCACCGTCGCCGACGGCATGCCGCTGGCGGTGCGCACCCGCTCGGCCGTGCGTAACGAGGCCGGCTTCGACCTGCGGCTGCCGGTGGGCGTCCAGGCAGCCGAGGGGCCGGTGTGCCTGACCTTCCACCGGCACGGCCCGGCCATGGAGTGGCAGGAGAACGTGGTGCTCGTCGGGACGGCGACCGGAGAGAGCGACCGGCTGAGCGTGCGGGTCGAGCGGGCCCTGAACGGAGCCTCGCCGGGAACCGCCGTGAGCGGAACCGTTCCTTCCTGGGCCAGGGCAAAATGCTGAGGAAGCGCCTGGAGGCTGAGGCCGCCCGCCGTGACCAGCCCGTCCCTCGCGTGCGCCGCCCCCACGCCTGACTCCGTCAGCGCACTGAACCCTGGTCATGACAAGTCACCTTGAGTGATATTCGGTCGGGCCCGAGCCACCCGGCGGGCTGGCTGCGGGCTCAACCGTGCTTGACACGCAGAACTCCGGTCTTCATGGCACCAGCAGCCACCGGCCGGCGGAGCCGGGCGCCGCCGTCGCCTCCGCGTAGGCCTTGGCCGCCTCGGCCAGCGGGCGCCGCGCGGCGATGCGGACCGGAGCCTCACCCGTGGCGGCGAGGGGCAGCAGCTCCCCGAGGCTGGCACCGTCCGGCCGGGTGAGCACGGCGGAGACGGCGATGCCGCGCTCGGCCGGCACGTCCCGCCCCGGCTTGGTGCCCACGAAGCGACCGGCGTCGCGGACCGCCGCGATCGCGGCCTCCTGGAGGGCGGCGGCGTCGAGGACCGCGTCATATGTCGGCCCGGGCAGCTCGGTCAGGACCGTCGACGCGCCGGCGGAGCGGGCGATCTCCTCCGAACCGGGCCGGACGAGGGCGTCAACGGCCCAACCGGCGCGCTTGGCCAGAGCGACGGCCCAACCGCCGACGGAACCGGCGGCTCCGGTGACCAGGAGCCGGCCGCGCTCCGGGCCGAGCAGGTCAAGCGCCTGGCGGGCGGCCAGGGCGCTGAGCACGACCGAGGCGGCCTCCTCGAGCGCGAGGCCGTCGGGGACCGGCGCCACGGCGTCGGCGGGGACGACCACCTCGGAGGCGTGCGCGCGGCTCGGCGCGGCGGGGTCGGCGTGCATGCCGGCGACGAGGTCGCCTGGCTTCAGCCCGGTCACGTCCGGGCCCATCTCGAGCACGGTGCCGCTGAAGTCGAAGCCGAGGCCGATCACGTCCGGCAGGCCGAGGGTCGCATGGTCGCCCGCGACGAAGGCGTCGAACAACGTGAAGCCGGCGGCCGCCACGTGGACGCGGACGTCGGCCGGGCCGAGCACGGGTGACTCGACCTCCTCGACGGCGGGCGTCGGGTCGGAGGCACGGGAAACGAGTGCGTACATGGTGTCGTTCCTTCCGGATCTATCGGCCTGGACGACACCACCATCGGTGACTTACTCTCCATCGGGAAGTAGGCACTTTGAAGTGGTGTACCCACCTGGAGGTTCGTCATGGCGGGAACGGCAACCGCGCAGCAGAACGAGGCACGCGTGAGGAGTTACGACGCCTTCGCCCTGAACTGCCCGAGCCGGCGACTCATCGACACGCTCGGCGACAAGTGGGTGAGCCTCGTCGTCGTCGCACTCGGAATCCGCGGGCCGTTGCGCTACTCGGAGTTGGCCGCGCAGATCGAAGGGGTCAGCCAGAAAATGCTCACCCAGACACTGCGCGGCCTCGAGCGCGACGGCCTGGTCACCCGCACAGTGACCCCTACGGTGCCAGTCCGGGTCGACTACGAACTGACCGACCTCGGCCGGTCGCTGCTCGTGGTACTCGGCCAGCTCAAGGAGTGGGCCGAGCTCCACATGGGCGCGGTCGACGCCGCCCGAGCGTCCTACGACGCCACGAACGCGTCCCACAGAAGGCCAGGTCAGCTAAAGCCGTGAAGACGGACGTACAACGCAACCGGCCGACCGATGGTTGCGTCAAGCGCGGGATAGTAGATCTGGTCGCAGAACTTGCAGAAAGTCGCCGCTCCTGCCGGGAGTGCCCCGTGACGCCAGTGGACGAACAGCCCCGGGGTAGTGCTGGCGATTCGGGCGAGTCGCCTCCGGGCTCGTGCTGGCGCCTGGTGCAGTCGTTTGTATTTCCGTTGAGCCCATTTTACGAGGTGCGCGCTTATCCGCCTCCCGAGGAAACTAATCAACCGACTTTTGTAGAAGTGCCCGTAATAGTTGATCCAACCGGCCACAATGGGGTTGATCCACGTGGCGAGCCGCCGGAAGGTCATGCCGGTTCGCCGACCGAGACGCCATCCCCGGATTATCGCGGCCATCGCCTTCATGGCCTGCGCGCTGACGGCGGGCACAAAACCCGTCCGCAACTGCCCACCCGGCGTCATGACACCACGAGGCTGGAACGTGTAGCCCAGGAACGTGAACGTCCTGGGCCCGTCGCGCTGAGGGCGTGGCCAATCCTTGCAGTACACGACCCTCGTTTTCTCCGGATGCAACGTCAGGCCGAACGTACCCAGCCTGCGCCCTATCGTGTCCCTGACTTTCTCCGCCAGGTTCCGAGAGACACAGTGGACGATAATCTCGTCACAATACCGTTCGAACCTGAGATACGGCCGCGTCCGAGCCATCGAACCGCGCCCAGGCACCAAGTAAATCCACCGCGCGGCACCCGCGAGCGCTCCGGAATGGCAGATGACCGACCTCCTGGATCAGGGGCCCACACAGCCGACGACTGCGGCGGTATGACCAAGCTCGCTGGCATCAGGCCGTGGAGAGCCCGGTGCGTGGAGACGCGCACGCCGGGTTCGGCGGGCGGCCTGGGGAAACGTGCCGTTCACTACGAACGGCGGCGCGCCCCAGGCCGACCCGACTCGTCGAAGCTGAGCACCACCGCGCCCGTCGGCGGGTCGAGGTAGAGGCCGACGATATCCATGACCTTGTCGGCGAACTCCGGTCACGAGAAAGCTTGAAGGTGCCTTGCCCCGGATTCGTACCGCGAGATCCACTGATTCACGGTCGGCAACGAGACACCGGCCAGCGCGACGATGTCCTTCTTCAGTCGGTGTTCGGCATGCAAGAGGATGATCCGCGCCCGCGTGGCGACATTCACGGGAACGTCTCGATCATTTATCATGCCTCGCAGTTCCGCAAGATCTTCCGCCAAGAGCTCCACGCCATTATTCTAGCGTAACGCTTAATATGAATGAAGCGGAATCACGCTCCACTAGCGACCCTCGGTTACTAATAGCCACCGATGGCGAGGACGCGGCGGGCCTGCAGGACGAGCGGGGTGTCGACCATGCCGCCCTCGAAGTTGATCGTGCCGCGCCCTTCGCGCTGCGCCGCGTCGTAGGCGTCGAGCAGCCGGCGCGCCCGGTCGTACTCCTCGGGCGATGGGGTGAACGCCTCGTGCGCCATCGCGACCTGGCCGGGGTGGATGCAGAGCTTTCCGCCATAGCCGAGATCCCGGGCGAACGAGGCCTCCTCCAGGAACCGTTCCCGATCGTTGATCGCGGTGGTGACCTGGTCGAGCGCCACGACCCCGGCGAGCCGGCAGGCGACCGCCACCTGCGAGCGGGCGTACAGCACCTCGGCGTTCGACCGGGTGCGCCGCCCGCCGAGGTCGGCGATGAAGTCCTCCGCGCCGAAGTACGCCGCATCGACGCGCGCGTTGCGGGCGGCATGGGCGAGCACCTCGGCCGCCCGGTGCACGCCCGCGACCGACTCCAGCCCGTACATCACCGCGCGGTCGGCCAGCCCGCGCGTGCGCAGCGCCTCGTCGAGCCGGTCGACGTCCTCGATCGTCTCGATCTTCGGCACGACGATGCCGTCGAGGTCGAGCGCCGCGTAACAGTCCAGGTCGGCGTCGAAGTTCTCCGCGTCGGTGACACCGTTGACCCGTGCCATGATCGCGCCGCCGAAGCCGGCCCGCAGCTTCGGCGCCGCCTCGACCGCCCCGGCGCGGCCCTCGGGCTTGGCGCCCGCGGGCGTCCCGTCCTCGAGGTCGACGATCACGATGTCGGCACCGAGCCGGGCCTGCTTGGCGATCAGGTCCGGCCGGTTCGCCGGGGTGAACAGCGGCGAGCGCCACCGCACGACACGACCGTCCGCCGACCCGCTCTCTCCCAAGGTCATGACGAGCACGCTAACGGCACCGGCTCACCCGTTCACCCTGGATGTGACGCACTCCGATCCGCGCCGGTCCACGCTGAACCGCCCACGACACTCCACGCCCCGTCACGTCACGCCACGCCATCACCCCTGGATCGTGGTGGTCGCCGTGGCCGGGCCAGGCGCTCAGCCGGATCAGGGGGACGAGCTGTTCGGCCGGCGTGAGGGAGCCGTGATGGCCACGCATCGTCGTCAGGTGGGGCTCGACGTCGGGGCGGACGAGGACGCCCGTGCCGCGCGCCGTTGCACCTACCCGCCGAGGCGGGCGAGCGCTACCTAAATGTGCAGTTAGATAGCATGATCATTCGGTTCGTACGGAAAGATGGTCTCCGCTCGACCGGTCGGTTCGGTTGCTATGCGTGGTCGGACCGCCAGCTGGCGCCGTGAAGCACGCCGTCGACGCGGGCCCGTGTAGTAGGTCGTGTCGATGTGTCTGGCACGCGTCTACGACATGACCACGGTGTGCCGGTGCACGCCTCGACCGCGAACGTCACGTTGCCCTGGCCGCGGAACCGGCGCGGCCAGTCGGCCAGGTGCGCCCGGTCCGCCGGCGCGATCCGCCCGGTCCTCACCTCGCCGGTCGCCGTGTCGGCGTAGTCGAACGTCAGCTGCCTCCGGTGGATGTCTAACCCGCCTACGATGGCCATCGGGACCTCCTCAAGCTCCCGCGACACGTGTCCGATCAACTCATCATGCGTCTGAGCTGAGGAGGTCTCCTACCGCCCGAAGGGCGCATCCTCAGCATCGGGTGATCGCGACTACCCGATGCATGTCATCTTTTCGACGCCCCCGCCGCGTGCTGATACGCCCGCGCCACCGTCGAGTCCACCGACACATCCCAGGTGATCAGACCAGCCGCGTCCGCCCGAGCCTGAAGCGCGGTCAGAACCGTCGTCCACGTGCCGTGGCGTTGCCAGTCCCGGAACAGCCCGTACACCGTGCGCCAGTGTCCATACCGGGCCGGCGCGTCCCGCCACGGTGCCCGGTCCGGGTCCGTCAGCGGATCCCGGCGATCAGCTGGCGTCGGGTCAACGTCGCCGGCCGGCCCGGCAAACAGACCCTAGGCGCGGGCGGGCTCTTCACATGATCAAGGCGTTGACCTGCGACATCATGCACGTCCGCCCCTCGGGTGATGGGTGCGTCAGGGCACAGTCTCTCGCGACGTGCCGTGGATCGCCCGGCGACCTCGCCGGCCGGAGCGTCGGTGGAAAACCTACGAGACGACCATTGACCTCAATTATGCGATCCATCACTATGGATCGCACCAACGATCGAAGGCGAGTCACCGGTGACTGTCTCTAACGTTCACACGCTCGACATCGAGGTGCCGGGAGTCGATCAGGTCTTCGTGGCCGGAGACTGGCGGGACCCGGCGTCGGCGGACAAGATCGATGTGATCGATCCCGCCACCGAGGAGGTCTTAGCCAGAGTCGCGAGGCCGACCGAGGCCGACGTCGACGCCGCCGTCGCCGCGGCGCGGCGGGCCTTCGACTCGGGTCCCTGGCCGCGTACCCCGGTCAAGGAGCGAGTCGCCACGGTCTCGCGGTTCTGTGCCGCCATGGCGGCTCGCTTCGATGCCCTCAACCGCGCCTGGGCCTTCGAGTCGGGTGCGCCGCTGAAGCACGGCGTGATGATGCACGAGGGAGCCACGGCGATGGCGTGGAACGCCTCGCTGTCCGCCGCGGCCACGCTGCCCTGGGAGGAGGACCGAGGCGACGCGGTGATACGCCGCGAGCCGACCGGCACGGTCCTGGCCATCCTGACCAACAACGGGCCCGTGGCGTTGACGGCGATGAAGGTCGTCCCGGCGCTGCTGGCCGGCTGCACCGTTATCGTCAAGCATGCGCCCGAGTCGCAGCTGACCGCGCACATCATCGCCGAGGCGGCCCGTGAGATCGGCTTTCCGGCCGGAGTCCTGAGCTTCCTCCCGGCGGACACCCCGGTAACCCAGTACCTGGTCGGCCACCCCGGCGTGGACCTGGTCACCGTTACGGGCAGTCAGGCCATCGCGCGCGACATCGTGTCCCGGACGGCCCCACGGCTGGCGCGCACCGCGCTGGAACTGGGCGGCAAATCGCCCGCCATCCTGACAGAGGACATCGACCTCGGCGAGGTCATGAGCACCCTGGCCGAGGGGGCGAGCAGCTTCATGGGCCAGATCTGCGTGCTGCTCTCCCGCATCATCGTCCCCCGCACGCGGTACCAGGAAGTCGCGGATGCCTTCGTGAGCTACTACACCGCGCTGAAGATCGGTGACCCGTTCGACCCGGAGACCGACCGCGGTCCGCTGTCGGTCGAGCGGGCCCGAACCCGCACCGAGGGCTACATCGCCGGCGCGATCGCCCAGGGTGCCCGCGTGGCCTGCGGTGGAAAGCGTCCCGAGTACCTTCCGCGTGGTTATTACTTCGAGCCGACCCTGCTGGTGGACGTCAACAACAAGATGACCGTCGCGCAGGAGGAGGTCTTCGGACCGGTTACCTGCCTGATCCCCTATGACACGGTAGAGGAGGCGGTCGAGATCGCGAACGACACGCCGTACGGCCTGGCCGCCTCCGTGTACTCGGGCCAGGTCGACACCGCGATCGATCTTGCCCGCCGAATCCGGTCCGGCACCGTTGGTGTGAATGTCGCCGGCATGGCCCTGAGCCAGCCCTTCGGCGGAGTCAAGCAGTCTGGCTGGGGCCGGGAATGCGGCCCGGAGGGAATCCTCGAGTTCACCGACATCAAGCAGATGCTGATCGCCGGCGGCGCAAGCTTCCTTAGCCAGTAACTGGAGCCGACGCGCGTCCGGCCCGCGGACATGACGGCCGGTCGCGCGTCGCGCACAGCGATCCGCTTTCTGGACGCAACCATCTCATCCACCTCGCGCGGCTTTGCGCTTTCAATCAGGATGTGTCATGTACAGATTTTCTCGTGCGGCTGTGCCGTTCTCGCCTCGCACATTCATCAGGAAAAGGCTGGCTGCCGGCGTCGCCGCCCTGTGCCTCTGCTTACTGGTGCCGGCGTGCGGCGGCGGAACCAAGGCCGGGGGAGGCGCCGGCGCCAGCGGTGGCGACCAGAGCGCCGGGGTGACGAAGGCCAGGCAGGCCACCGACGCCAGCATGCAACCACCGACCAGGATCTCCCAGACCGTCCCCCTCCCGCAGGCGCCGCCGACGGGCAAGACGGTGGTCTTCCTCGACAACGGTTATCCGGACACGAAGAAGATCGGCCGGGGTATCGAGCAGGCGGCCAAGGCGGTCTCCTGGAACTACGTGGACCTCCCGTTCGACGGGGCCAGTCCGTCCGCATTGCAGGCCGCGCTGCTGAACGCCCTGACGAAATCCCCATCCGTAGTTCTGGAAGCTGGCTATCCGCAGACCGTTTTCGGCCAGAGCGTCATCGACGCCTACAAGAAGGCCGGTGTTCCACTCATCCCGAACTCGACCTACCCCGTGACGGCCAACGGTACGATCGTCGGGACGTCCGACGGTGTTTCCAACGGCTATCGCAACAACTACAAGATGGGTCAGGCCCTGGCCAACTGGTTCGTGGCTGATTCAAATGGAAAGGGAAACGCCGTCCTGGAGAGTCTGCCGACCTTTCCGACGCTGCAGGGCATCGCGGACGGCTTCAAGCAGGTCACGAGCACACAGTGCCCGGGCTGCAAGGTCACCATCGCCACCATCGGCCTGTCGGATGTAGCCTCCGGTGTCCTCCAGAGCAAGGTGATCTCGGCAGTGCGTCGTGACCCGAACACCGGCTACGTGTTCTTCGACAACGGTGAGTTCGGGGTAGGCATCCAGGGCAAGCTCAGCACCACCGGCCTGTCGAAGGTGAAGGTCGGTGGCGTCTCCATCCAGCCGCAGCAGATCGAGGATCTCCGGCGCGGTTCGGACGGTGCCTGGGTCGGGCTCAGCGAATACACCGTCGGCTACGGCGCCATGGACCAGGCGATCCGACAGGTCATGGGGCTCCCCCTCACCGACAACAACGGCACGCAGCCGCTGCAGGTGCTTGACAAGACCAATGTCCCGAGCGCGGACGAGTGGGACCTGCCTGCCGACGCACTGGCTCAGTACAAGACCTTGTGGAAGATCCAGTCGCCCTGATCGGACGACACAGGAGCGCCCGCCGTCGAAAGTTTCGTCCCAGATCAAGAGGAGTGAGAAGATGACCGATCGGCTCAAGGGCAAGGTCGCATTCGTGACCGGCATTGGCCGGGGACAGGGCCGAGCGCACGCGATCCGCCTCGCGGAGGAGGGCGCCGACATCATCGGCGTCGACGCCTGCGTCAACTACGACACAGTGCGCTACGCGATGGCCTCGGAGGAGGACCTGCGGCAGACGGTCAAGGAGGTCGAGACGCTGGGCCGGCGCATTATCGCCACCAAGACCGACGTCCGTGACGCAGCCGGCCTCAAGAGCGCTGTCGACGCCGGTGTGGCCCAGCTCGGCCGGCTGGACATCGTGGTCGCCAATGCGGCGATCTGCAGCTGGCAGAAATGGGATGACACGTCGCCGCAGGTCTGGCAGGACACGCTGGACGTCAACCTCACCGGCGTCTGGAACACCATGGTCGCCGGGACGCCGCATCTCATCAAGGCGGGCGGCGGGTCCATCATCTGCACCAGCTCCACCTCGGGCCTGAAGGGCACACCATGGCTCGGGCCCTACGTGGCCGCGAAGCACGGTGTCGTGGGCCTCGCGCGGATGATGGCCAACGAGCTCGCCCGCCACAGCATCCGGGTCAACACCGTGCACCCGACGGGTGTGGACACGCCGCTGGCGACAAACGGATTCGAGGTCCTCAACGAGTTCATCGCCGAGGATCCCAAAATGGGCCCGATCTTCGTCAATCCGATGCCCGTCGAGCTGCTGGAGCCCAGGGAGATCAGCAACGCCGTGCTGTTCCTGGCATCCGACGAGTCTAAGTACGTCACCGGTGTTCAGCTGAAGGTTGACGCCGGCAACTGCAACATCTGACGGTCGGGACGGGCCGCGCTTGCCGAGCGCGGCCCGTCCGATCGTATCCCGGAACACTGCGCCAGCGGAACCAGGATGATCACATGTCAGACAGATCTGTGCGGGCCGGTATGAATCACGTCGGAGTGTGTGTGGGCGATATCGACGCCGCGATCGCGTGGTACACCGAGGTGCTGGGCCTCCGACTGCTCGACGGCCCGATGGACTGCGACACCACGACCGCGGGAGCCAGCCGCCGCAAGGAGGTGTTCGGCGAACGCTGGGCGTCAATGAGACTGGCCCACCTGCTGACGGCAAACTCCTGTGGGCTCGAGCTGTTCCAGTTCATCGAGCCGCGGGCGTTCCGGCCGTCTGAGAACTTCGAGTACGAGAAATTCGGCCCCAACCACCTCGCCTTCACCGTGGCGGACTTCGACGCGGCGCACGCGCGGATCATCGCCAGCGGTGGGCGGGCGAGGACCGCGGTCCACGATGTCAACGACAACACGCTGATTTGTTACTGCGAAGATCCGTGGGGCAACGTCATCGAGATTGTCAGCCGTCCTTACGCTGAACTCTCCGTCGCCACCACGAAACCATGACGGCGGAATCCAGGACAGAAACAGGCGGAACGCGCCCATGTCACTGAACGACACGGCTCTCGTCGCGCCCGAGCCGGAGAAAGAATCCGACGCCCCCTCGGCGCTCGTCATCTCGGGGCTGTCCAAGACGTTCGGGACGAAGACGGTCCTGAGCGACTTCTCGATCGAGCTTGCGCCGGGTGAGATCCACGTTCTGTTGGGGCAGAACGGGTCGGGCAAGTCCACGTTGATCAAGATTCTCTCGGGTTACCACACGCCGGACCCCGGTGGTCACGTCGAGGTGGCCGGAAGGCCTCTGCAATTCGGTTCGGCGGCGAGTTCCTATGACCTGGGCTGTCGTTTCGTGCATCAGGACCTTGGCCTGGTCGGCACCTCCACGGTGGTGGACAACCTCTTCGTCAGCACTGGATTCCCGACGACAGGCCGGACGATCCGATGGCGGCGGGCGCATGCTCTCGCCACGACGGCGCTCGAGCGGGCAGGGCTCCGCGTCGATCCTCGCTCGACCGTCGAGACCCTGGGCGCCGCCGAGCGAACGGGCGTCGCGGTCGCCCGGGCGCTGCTTCCCGCCGCCGGCGGCCGGGCGCACGTGCTGGTCCTCGACGAGCCGACAGCCACCCTGCCGGTCAACGAGGTGCGGCGACTGCTCGACACCCTGCGGTCGGTCGCCGCGTCCGGCGTCGCGATCGTGTACGTGACGCACCACCTCGACGAGGTCGCGGATTTCGCCGGCCGCATCTCGGTCCTGCGGGACGGGAAGCTGCTCAGCACCGTCCCGGCGGACGGACTGGACCGGGCCGCATTGGTGCACCAGATGATCGGGACCGCCCTCGAGGCCGTCGAACGCCCCGAGAAGCTGCCCGCCCGGGACCCGGACGCCGCGCCGGCACTCACCGTCGAGGGCCTGGAAGCGGGTCCCCTGCGCGGTATCGATCTGGGCTTCTGGGGTGGCGAGATCACCGGACTGTGCGGGCTGACCGGATCCGGGCGGGAGACGCTGCTCCCAGCGATCTTCGGTTCGCGGCCGCGCGAGGCCGGGGTGGTCAGGGTATCCGGCCGGGAACTGCCCGCGGGCCGGCCGGACCTGGCCATCGCGGCCGGGGTCAGCTATCTGTCCCCCGACCGCCGCGCGAACGGCGGAGTGATGACCATGACCGCTCGCGACAATCTCACGCTGGCGAACCTCAAGCCTTTCTGGCGCAAGTTCAACCTCTGGCGACGAGCGGAGACCGCGGAAGCGTACAGGTGGTTCGAGCTGCTCGACGTCCGTCCTCGTGACGGAGTCGCGCTGCCCCTGGGGTCGTTCAGCGGAGGCAACCAGCAGAAAGTGCTGTTCGGCAAGTTGCTGAGACTCTCGCCGAGGGTCCTGTTGCTGGACGAGCCGACCCAGGGCGTCGACGTGGGTGCCAAGGCCGAGCTGCACCGCCACGTGCTCGCGGCCGCCACCGACGGCGCCGCCGTGGTCGTGAGCTCGACCGATCTCGACGAGCTCGCGACGCTGTGCGATCACGTGTATTTCATCCGCAACGGCGAGATCGTCGACGACATCAGGGGCGCGGACGTGACCGTCGCATCACTCAACCACAGCTTTCATATCCATTCCGCGGACCGGAACGAGGACTGGTGATGGACCTGACCAACCGTAAGCTGAACTTCGCAATGGACCGATTCAGTGGAATCTACCTTTGGGTCGGGTTCATCGTCGTGTTCGGCATCTGGAGCCCGCACATCTTCCTGACGATGTCGACGGTGCACTTACTTGCCTCGACACAGGCGGTCGCGGGGATCATCGGAATCGCGGTGCTCATTCCCATGGTCAGCGGGCAGTTCGACCTCTCCGTCGGAGCGAATGCCAACCTCACCGGCCTCGTCGCGGTTGTCCTCCAGGCCAGGCACGGGTGGTCGCTGGCCGAGACCCTCGTATTCTGTCTCGCGATCGGCCTGTTCGTCGGCCTGGTGAACGGCGTCATCGTCGTGAGATTCAAGGTGAACTCGTTCATCGCGACACTCGGTATGGGATCGATTCTGTCCGCGTTCTCGGTCATCGTCACGAACGGCGAGGACCCGCCGATCGTCAACTCCACCGCGTGGACCAACATGACCCAGTACAGCGTCTTCGGGTTCTCGGTGATCATCTACATCATGCTGGTGTTCGCCCTGGTCGCGTGGTGGGTGCTGCAGCACACGCCGGCGGGCCGGCGGATGCAGGCAACGGGCGGTAACCCCGAGGCGGCCCGCCTCTCGGGCATCCGGGTGAACCGGATTTCCTGGGCATCATTGACGGCCTCCGGCGGGATCGCCGGTGCCGGTGGCATCCTTTACACCTCGCTCACCGGGCCGTCCCTGACCTTCGGGTCGACCCTGCTGCTGCCCGCCTTCGCGGCCGTGTTCCTCGGCTCGACGCAGCTGCTGCCTGGCCGGTTCAACGTCTGGGGCATGCTGCTCGCGATCTTCGTCCTCGCCACCGGTGTCGAGGGCCTCCAACTGGTCTCGGGTGTCCAGTGGATCAGCGAGATGTTCAACGGCGTGGCGCTGATCATCGCAGTGGCGATGGCCGCCAGCCGCACCGGCAGGACGCCGCATCGGCCCCGGCGCGCGAAGCCCGCCCCGGAAGGGAGCGAGCGGCCCTCCGAGACGCAGGCCACGGGGTCCTCGTCCGCGCAACCGCAGCTGACGGGCAGCACCGCGTCGGGATCGTGATTGCCCTCGTCCGCGCAATCTCATATAATTATATGCATGGATAGCGCCTAGCCTGGCGAGAGCTGACCGGAACCGCACCCCCATGGAGATCCGATGACCGTCGCCACCCCAAACCGCCTGCCACTCGTCGACTGCGACGTCCATCCGATGTACGAGCGTCTCGAGGACCTACTGCCGTACATGTCCTCGGCGTGGCGGCGGCACTTCGAGGACCGGGGCGTACGGCCGTATGCACGGGCCAGGGATCGGTACAACCATCCCAACAAGACCTTCCGGGTCGACGCTCTGCCTGGGTCCGGTGGCGCGGCCGGCTCCGACAGGGACCATACGCTGGCCACTCACATCGAGCCTTTCAACATCGCGTCGGCGCTGCTGCTCCCGCAGCAGCCGTACGGTGTCACCGCGTGGGGTGACGCGGCCGCCGCGAACGCGTTTACCGCCGCCAACAATGATTTCTTCCGGGAGTTCTGGGTCGACTACGACGACCGCTTCACCCTTGCGGTCACGGTGTCGCCGCACGACCCCGCCGCTGCCGCGGCCGAGATACGTCGTCACGCCGGCCAGCCGGGCGTCGTCGCGGTGCAGCTGCTGCTGCTCGACAGGATGATGGGCGACTCGTCGTTCGACCCGATCTATGAGGCGGCGTGCGAGGCGAACCTGCCTGTCGCGGTCCATCAGAGCGGCTCCGAGGGCTGCTACTACTCCTCGCAGACGGTGGCCGGCGGGGTACCGAGGTCCTACGGCGAGCGGCACGTGGTTCTGACCCAGGTCGGTGCGGCGAACGTCGTCGACATGATCGTCAACGGCGTCTTCGAGCGTTTCCCCGAGCTGCGGGTCGTCATGGTCGAGTGGGGGTTCAGCTGGCTCGCGCCTCTCCTGGCGCGCATGGATCTTTTCTGGCAGCGCGATCCCGGCGCCGCGCCGCGGGTCGGGAAGCTGCCCGGCGAGTACGTCCGGAAGCACTTCACGTTCACCACCCAGCCGCTCGACGAACTCGAGACGCGGGAGGAGTGGGACGCGTTGTTCGCTCCGGAGGGCCTGGACAGGATGTTGCTGTTCAGCTCCGACTATCCCCATTACGACACCGATGACCCGAATTTCGTGATCAGGTCGCGCATTCCGGCGGACATACGCGAGGCAGTGTGCTTCGGGAATGCCGTCGAGACGTTCGGGCCGCAGGTCCTCCGGTCGGTCCGGTGACCGGGGTGGAATCCGTACGGAGGGCGGTACGAGAATGATCGTGGACTGCGATCGGCATGTTGCCGTGCGGGACTACGCCGAGCTGAACCCGTACATGACCGAATCATGGCGGCGGCACTTCGAGCGGGACGAGTTCATGGGGTCGGTCCGGGAGGCCGCGGCCCACGTGCGCATGACAGATCGGTTCGGCGACGAGGTCGACGTCGGATCCCCGCCGGGACCGGACGTTGACCTGTCCCTGTCGGTGTCCCACCAGGGGCTCACGATCAACGGCTGGTCGGATCAGGTCGCCGCCAAGACGTTCGTCGAGGCGCTGAACTCCTACGCCGAGGAGCACTGGTCTGACGATCAGGCCCGGAAGGCGGCTGTCGTCGTCAACGCGAACGACCCGGTCTGGTCGGCCGAGGTGATCCGGAGGCGTGCGCGGTCCGGTCGGTTCGGTGCCGTCGCGCTGCCCCTGATCCCCACCCTCATGGGCGTCGACTCGTTCGATCCGATCTACGCGGCGGCGGTCGAGGTCGGGCTGCCGGTCGTGGCGCACTTCTCCGGTGTGGAGGGGCACTACCTCGGTGCACCGTCATTGGGCGGTGGCGTGCACGGTACCGCGTTCGCCCGGGCGGCCCTGATGCCCCAGCTCGCCGAGACGAACATCACCAGCCTGTGCCTCGGCGGGACCTTCGAGACGTTCCCGGATCTCCGGGTGCTGTTCAGCGGGTTCGGGTTCGGCTGGCTGCCCTCGCTGCTGTGGCGGCTCGACCGCGAGTGGCGGACCTTCCGGCACGACGTGCCCTGGGTCAAGCGGCCACCCAGCGAGTATGTGCTGGAGAGCATCTGGCTCACGACGTGGCCGGCTGCCGAGTCGTCGGCGGAATGGGGTTCGTTGTTCTCGGAGGACGCGCTGCGTGGTCGCGTGGTGTTCGGGTCCCATGACCCGTTCGACGGTGACTCGGTCGAGACGCTCCGCACCGTGCTGGGCCAGGATGCCGAGGAGGTCCTCGCCAACGGGGCCGCCGTTCTCGGCCCGGTGGTCGGAGCGGGCGTATGACTGAGGCGTCCGTCGAGCCGCGGACCCACGAGTTCGTCGCCCTGGGCCCCGTCGACGGCTTTCCGCTGGGAAAGATCATCAAGGTCGAGGTGGACGGCCGGACAGTGGGAGTCGTCAGGACACCGAACGGGATACGGGCCATCGGCAACCGGTGCCCCCACCAGGGCGGTCCCATGTGCGCCGGCATCGTCACCGGGACGATGGCGCCGTCCGAACGCAACGAGTACGTGTACGAGAAGGACGGGGAGGTCGTCCGGTGCCCCTGGCACGGCTATGAGTTTGAGCTCGAGACGGGCAGGAGCGTCGGCGGCGCCGTTCGCGGTCGCGTGCCCGTCTACACCGTCGAGGTGCGTCGCGGCGACGTCTACCTGTCGCTACGGCGCGCAGCGGCCAGGGCCGCGGGATGAGGCTCGCCGATCGCGCGGCCCTGGCAGCGGCCGGAACAGGCTGACGTCGTGACGAAGTACTCGAGCGAGTGCCGCGGCGGTCGCGGGAAGGAGGCCCAATGAACAGCGAGACCGACACGAGCACCGCGCCGAAGGTGTGGAACGGGCGTTACTTCGAGGACATCGAGGTCGGGGACGTCTACCGCAGCCGGCTGGGCCGGACGATCGAGCAGACGGACAACACCTGGTTCACCCTGCTGACCTGCAATACCAATCAGGTGCACTTCAACGCCGAGTTCGCCGAGAGGACCCAGTTCGGCAAGCCCCTGGTGAACTCCTGCCTGACCCTGTCCATCGTGGTCGGCCTGACTGTCGCCGACACGAGTGAGAACGCGGTGGCCAATCTCAGCTGGGACACGATCAAGCTTCCCACGCCGGTGTACGCGGGCGACACGATCTGGGCGGAGACCGAAGTGCTCGCGACCCGAGCGTCGAGAACCCGCGCCGAGGTCGGCATCGTCAGCGTGCGGTCCCGAGGCGTGAACCAGAGGGGCGCCGTGGTGGCCGAGTTCCTCCGTTCCTTCATGATGTACCGGCGTTCCGCCCCGGAGGCGGCCAACCGGTTCCCCACCGTGACCGCCGACTGGACAGTCGGCACAGACTGACCCCCGTCTCACCCCGGTTCGGACGCTCCCGCCGCCAGGGTGCGGCGCGGGATCGAAAGGGAATACTGCGATGACACAGATCAAATCTGAGCACGTGTGGCCGTTCGAACGGAGCTCACCGCTGGACCCCCCGCCGCTCTTCGCGCAGCTGCGCAGCGAGTGCCCGGTCAGCAAGGTGTCGACGTGGAACGGAAGCCCGGCGTGGCTGCTCACCCGGTTCGCCGACATCCGCGCACTGCTCGTGAGCCCGGGAGTCTCCTCGGATCTCACGCTGGAGGGCTTTCCCGAGCCGAGCGCAACCGTCGCCGCCGCGCGCGGCGGTCAGAAGAACTTCGTCCGGATGGATCCACCCCAGCACGACATCCACCGTCGGATGCTCGCGGCGGACTTCAAGATCCACCATGTCGCCGAGCTCAGGGACTACCTCGATGAACTGGTGGACCGGCTGCTCGACCGGATGGAGGAACAGGGCGGTCCGGTCGACCTCGTGGACGCCTTGGCCCAGCCCGTGCCCGCCTCCGTCATCTGCAAGATTCTCGATATCCCGCTGGAACGCGGCGACTTCTTCCAGGACCGGGTCAACACCTGGATGAGCCTGGACAACCCACCGGAGGTCGCGTCGCAGGCCAACCGGGACATCGTCGCCTACTTCGATCAGCTCGTCGACGAGCGTTTTGACGCGATGGGCGACGACCTGATCAGTCGCCTTATCGAGGGACAGGTGAAGACCGGGAAGCTTGCCAAGACCGAGCTGCTCCATATTCTTCAGCTATTGCTCGTCGGCGGGTTCGACACCACCGCGAACATGATCGCTCTGGGTACCCTGACTTTCCTGCAGAACCCGGACCAGCTCGCCAAGCTGCGGGAGAACCCAGACCTTGTGCAGGGCGCGGTGGAGGAGTTGCTGAGGTATCTCTCCGTCGCCCATCAGGTCGCCTTCCGGCTGGCTACTGACGACATCGACGTCGGTGGCACCTGCATACATGCCGGCGAGGGTGTGATCGCGCCTATCGCGGCGGCGAACCGAGATCCTGAGGTGTTCGAGGACCCCGACAGGTTCGACATCACCCGCGACGCCCGTCGCCACCTGGCCTTCGGCTTCGGCCTGCACCAGTGCCTGGGACAACCGCTGGCGCGAATCGAGCTGCAGGTGGTGTTCGGGAAGCTGTTCCAGCGCTTCCCGGCACTGCGTCTCGCGGAGGACGCGCACACGCTCGACTTCCGCAATTCCATGATCTACGGTGTGGCCGCGCTTCCGGTCACCTGGTAGCGCTTGGTATTCACTGAACGTGGATATCCTGAAGGGGAGAAAAGGATTCATGCGCATCGACGTCATGGCCGAGAGGTGCATCGGAGCGGGCAACTGTGTGGAAGTGGCGCCGAGCTACTTCGACCAGGACGATCTGAACGGCACCGTGAAGGTCCTGAAGGACGAGGTAGGCGAAGGCGATGAGGCGATGGTCGCCGGGGCCGCGGACATCTGTCCGGTGGCGGCGATCCTGCTGAGCGCCCAGCGTTCGGCACACACCGCCTGATCCATTGTCGGCAGAGGCGTGCGCACCGTCCGGCGTGCCTTGCGATTCGGGTCTCCCTTTCGGGCTGCCCGGGTTTCGGTCTGTCTGTGTCCCCGGACCGGTTGGCGATTAGATTTTATCTATGCATATGATTACTATTATAGTAATCATAATTGACGAAGGGGAGCGACGTGGAGACGACGGGCAACGGCGCACTGGCGGGACTGAAGGTCGTCGAGTTGGCGCACGTGATCGCCGGACCGCTCGCTGGAACGCTGCTGGCGGATCTCGGCGCCGATGTCGTGCACGTGGAGGATCCCGGCCGCGGTGACCCGCAGCGCTACGCGGGTCCGGCCAAGGACGGCACCCATCTGTGGTGGAAGGTCTCCGCGCGCAACAAGCGGTCGGCCACGGTCAATCTGCGTACCGAGGAAGGCCGCGATCTAGCCCGTCGTCTGGTCGCCTGGGCTGACGTCGTGATTAGCAACTTTCGCGTCGAAACGATGGAGAAATGGGGTCTGGGCTGGGCGTCGTTGAACGCGGTCAACCCCCAGCTTGTGATGCTCCAGGTCTCGGGCTACGGCGCCACCAGTAGCAGGCGTAACGAGCCGGGCTTCGGCAAGGTCGGCGAGGCGATGAGCGGCGTTGTCAACATCACCGGCTTCCCGGACGGCCCGCCCGTGCACACGGGTTTCTCACACGGCGACTCGGTCACCGGGCTGATGGGCGCCTTCGCGATCCAGGCCGCGCTGTACCGCAAGGCGCACGACGAGAAGTTCGCCGGAGAATACATCGACCTGGCCCTGTATGAGGGCCTGTACCGACTGATCGAGTGGCAGGTCATCTTCTACGATCAGCTGGGCAAGATTCCAGAGCGCGTCGGCAACCAGCTTGCCGCGGCGCCCGCAGCCGTTATCAACACGTTCAAGACCGGTGACGGTCGTTGGCTGACGGTCACCTCCGGAACGCCTCGATCGGTGCAGAACGTGGCCGCGTTGGTCGGCGAACCGCTCAAGGACTACCAGACTCCGGCCATGCAGGCGGAGCGGCGCGAGCGGCTTGACGGTCTGGTGGCGGAATGGATCGCCGCGCGCCCGCTCAAGGAATGCATGAAGGTCATGCGGGACCTCGAAGTCGTGGCATCACCGATCTTCACTGTCGCGGACATCCTGAACGATAAGACCTTCCGCGAGCGGCGGAACGTCCTCCAGATCGAAGACCAGGACCTCGGGCCTGTGCGGATGCAGGGCGTGATCCCGCAACTGAAGAACCACGCTGGGGCGGTTTGGCGCACCGCGCCGGCTCTCGGCGAGGACACCGACCACGTGCTGCGGGACTACCTGGGCATGTCCGCGACCGAGATCGAGCAGCTCCGCTCCGCCGGAACCGTCTGACCGATTCGTATCGGCGAGCGTCGAACCTCACGAAGGGCGGCATGACATGGCAGACGAGGATCCGCTCGATGTACCCGAGATCCCACCGGACCGGAGGCTCGAAGGACATACGGCGATCGTGACCGGCTCCGGTTCGGCCGGAGCCCTCACCGGCTCCGGCTCGGCGACAGCCACCCTGTTTGCCGCCAAGGGCGCGAACGTCGTGCTCGTCGACATCGACCGGACCCGCGCAGAACACACCCTCGAGGCCGTCGAGCGCGTCGGTGGCAAGGCCTTGGTGTGCCTCGCCGACATCACCGATCGGGCTGCATGCCGCCGCGTCGCGAGCGAAACGATCAGCGCATTCGGCTCGATCGACGTGCTCGTCAACAACGCGGCGATCGCTCCCGGAGAGCAGGCGAACACCGAAGAACTGTGGGAGGCGATCCTGCGACTCAACCTCAAAGCGGCCAAGCTGATGGTGGACGCGGTCGTACCCCACATGCGGTCACGGAAAAAGGGGTCGATCATCAATGTGACCTCCATCGCCGCGCTACGCGGCGGCGGAGGCATCGCCTACTCGGCCTCGAAGGGCGGCCTGAACGCCATGACGAAGGCGATGGCCTTCGAGTTCGGCCGCTACGGCATCCGGGTGAACAACCTCGCCCCGGGGCACAACGCGCTGCCCATGGGACTGGGATTCCAGGGCTGGGAAGGCGGTGCCAACCAGCGGATCCTACGCGCCGAAGCCGGCCTCCTCGGCAGCGAAGGCGACGGGTGGGACTTGGCCTACGCCGCCCTCTTCCTCGCCTCGGACGAATCGAAATGGATTACGGCGGCGACCATTCCGGTCGATGCGGGCACCACCGAGGTCTTCCCGCTCGTGATGCATCCAATTCTCTCGGCCGTGGACAGCAGATCGTGATGGTGGATTCGGCTATTCGCGACCACCCGCGCCGCATCGTCATCGCGGGTGGGTCGATCGCCGGGCTGAGCGCCGCACGCGAGCTACGCAGAGCGGGCTTCGACGGCACGATTGACCTGGTCGACCAGGATCCCCACGCGCCCTACCGCCGGCCCGCCGTGTCCAAGGCGATTCTGACCGGTGACAACGTGGCGGCCGACGTTGCCATCGAGGTTCCCGACGGACTGGGCATCACGCGGTCGGTGGGAGTGACGCTACGCGGCCTCGATGTGCGGCGCCGGATCGTCTTCGGCGAACGTGACGGTGAGCAGGTCGAATACGGGTACGACGGCCTGGTAATCGCGACCGGTTGCGAGGCTCGGCCATGGGAGCTGCACCGGGAGATGCGCGGCGTCCATGTCCTGCGCCACCTGGCCGACGGTCTCGCGATGCACAGTTCGCTCGTCGGCGCCCGCCACGTCGTCATCGTCGGCGCTGGATTCATCGGTCTCGAGGTGGCGTCAGTCTGCCGCTCGCTGGACATCGACGTCACGGTGGTCGAGACCGCGGCGATTCCGCTCAGTCGGGTTCTCGGCGCGAGCTTGGGCGGACACCTCGCCGACCTGCACCGGGATACCGGGGTCCGGATCCTGTGCGGGACGTCGGTCGTCGGCCTGCACGGGCGGGACGCCGTCGAGTCCGTGACATTGTCCAGCGGCGAGACGGTGGAAACCGACCTGATCCTGGCCTGTGTCGGTTCCCGGCCGGCGACCGACTGGTTGGAATCATCTGGGCTGTCACTGCGCAACGGGGTGCTGGCTGATCACCGCTGCGTGGTCGACGCGGAGGCCGGCATCGTTGCCGCGGGTGACGTCGCCAGTTGGCACAACCCGCTCTACGGCCGCCGCATGCGCGTCGAGCACTGGGCCAACGCGATCGAACAGGGCGGTTTCGCGGCGCGGGCGCTGCTCGGAACCGCCGCCGAGTCCGGTCTGAGCTCGGTGCCGTACTTCTGGTCGGAACAACTGGGTAGCCGATTGCAGAGCGTTGGCTCGGCGCAGGGGCACGACGAGGTCGCGGTCCTCGAACACGACGGCGACACGATGGTGGTCGCCTACAGGCGTGATGAACGCCTGGTCGCCGTCGCCGGGATCCATGCCGGCAGCCGTGTGCTCGGCTACCGCGCGAAGATCGAGAGCCGGATACCCTTCCGATCGGTTCTCGACGACCGTGTGGCGAGCCGGGCGTGAGCGGACTGAGTGCGCGGGTCGCTGCGCGGCTGTGCGTGAAGGCTGAGCACCCGCTTCCCGTCGGCGCGGCCCAAGCCGCCAAGGTCCGGCTTCTGCACGGTATCGGCGTCAATCTCATCAGCTCAAGGCTGGACGCGGCCACCGTCGCCTGGCACACGGTCGAGGACGAGGCCGGCGACTGCACGGTCATCGGCCGGGGCAAGCAGCTCACCGAATCGGCGGCCGCCTTCGCGAACTCTGTGGCGGCGCACAACAGCCTGCTGGAGGACTGCGGCCCGGGCGGCCTGCGGGAGGGCAGCCACCCAAGCACCTACGTACTTCCCGCCGCGTTGGCCGCCGCGGAACACCGCGGTGCCACGGGGCGGGAACTGCTCACCGCGATCATCGTCGGCTATGAGGCGGTGGGGCTGCTCGGTACGGTCTCCCCGACCTCCATCGTCGCCCGTCGTTTTCGCCCGCTCGGAGTGATGGGTCCCATCGGTGCCGCGGCCGCGGCGGCGGTGATCTACGGTTGTGACGAGCAGGAGATGGCTGCCGCCCTGAGCGTCGCCGCGAACTGCGCGGCGGGCTTCGGTCAGGGCTTCGTCGCGGGCAGCATGGAGCCTTACCTGCACGCCGGTTTCGCTTCTCGCAACGGCCTGCTGGCCGCGCGACTGGCCAGAACCGGTGTGACAGTGTCGTATGACGCCTTCGAGGGCCCCTACGGATTCTTCGAGACCTATGGCGGCGAGGGCGTCCAGGAAGCCACCGACGAGACGGCCTACGCCGTCGAACGGGTCGGAACCAAGCGCTTTGCCGCGTGCCTGCAGAACCAGGAGTCGCTGACGCTCATCAGCGAGCAACTGCCGGTGCCTTTCGACGTCGCCGAGATCGCCAGGGTGCGGCTGTTCCGGCCGGCGACGCCGAACAACGGGACCGCGAGCCCCGGCGTCGGCAGCGCGCCTCCCTACCGCACCATGCTGCAGAGACAGATGTCCGCGCGGTTCACCGCCGCCGCGGCGCTGCTCGACCGCGACGTGGACGACGTGAGGTACTTTCACGAGGCGGCCGACGACGAGCCGGTAGAACGGGTGTCCGCCCTCGTCGAGCTGATCGCGACCGACGAGGCATCTGTACGGGTCGAGGTCGACACGGTGGACGGGCGCACACTGAGCGCTGCTGGGGACCGCTCCGCGATCCTCTATCCGACTTCGGAGGAAATCCGGAGCCGCTTTCGCTCCCGGGCCGCCACGGTCCTCGGTGAGGCCTCGGAGCTGGTCGAGCCTTTGGTGGACAAGCTGGAAGAACTCGACGACGTGCGAACCCTGAGCAAGTTGCTCAGACCCAGCGGCACGTCCGTCGCATCCTACTGACGGAGGGCGTTCGCTGTATGGCGCTGACAGGCAAGATCGCGATCGTGACCGGCGCGGCTCAGGGGATCGGCGCGGCCATTGCCGCACACCTCCTCAAAGCGGGCGCCCGAGTGGCACTCGTCGACGTCAAGGCCGAGGCCCTGGAGGCAGCCGTCGCGGGCATGGGGGGTACTAGCCCGGACCTCATGTCACTGACCGTGGACCTCGCTGACTCCTCCGCCGCCCGAACCGTGCCTGGGCGGGTCGCGGCGCGGTTTGGTGGTGTCGACATACTCGTCAACAACGCCGGGGTCAGATCGATCGCGCCGTTGGCCGACTATCCGCTGGATCAGTGGCGGCTTGCGTTGGAAGTGAACCTAACGGCCCCGTTCGTGCTCACCCAGGCGGTCGTCCCACTCATGCTCGAGCGACGCAAAGGCAAGATCGTCAATGTTACGTCGATCGCTTCGGAGCTGGGGATCAAGAACCGGGTTGCATACAACGTATCGAAGGCCGGGCTGACCATGTTGACCAAGTCGACCGCGCTCGAGCTCGCCGCGCAGGGCATTCGGTGCAACGCGGTGGCACCAGGCATCATCGAGACCCCGCTGAACTCCAACTACTTCTCGGACGCTGAGCTCACGAAGAAGATCGTCGACGCCACTCCCGCGGGGACCTGGGGGCACACCGGGGACGTCGCATCCGCGGTGGCATTCCTGGCGGGCGACGAGTCGGACTTCGTGAACGGTACGACGCTGCTCGTCGACGGGGGATGGAGCGCGGGCAAGGGGTACTGAGCCGCGGCTCAGCGCCAGTCGATCACGGACCTTCCGAAGGTCGCGTCCACCTCGTCCAGTCGACGGAGGTAGACGCCCATGTGGTTGCGCATGAGCTCCTCTGCCTTCTCGGCGTCGCCATCGAGGATGGCGTCGCCGATCGCCTGGTGCTCGAACCTGATGCTGGGCTCGGTCGTCAGCTGCGCGAGGCCGCCGCCGACGATCCGGGCCGTGTACATCTCCTTCAGTGTGGTGGCGACGACGTCGAAGACACGATTGCCAGTAAGGGTCGCCAGAATGTAGTGGAAATCGTTCGCGGCGTCGATGTAGCTCGCGTTCTCGTCAGGAGTTGCCTGTTCGTGCCTGAGCACATCGCGAAGGCGCCTGGCATTATCACCCTGGGTGATCTGCTTGGCGGCCATCCGCGCCACCATCGGCTCGATCATGAGCCGCGTCTCGACGAGTTCGCCCATCGTCGAGCCGCTGAGATGCAGGTAGAGCGAGAAGGTCCGACTCACGGAGCGGGGCTCCACGGCGAGGACGATCGGACCACCGCGCGGGCCGGACCGCAAGTTGATCAGGCCGTGCGTCTCAAGGATACGCAGAGCCTCACGAAGCGAACCCCGCCCAACCTGGAAGCGCTCGATCATGGCCGCTTCGTTGGGCAGACGATCGCCGGGCTTCAGCCCGGACGCCACGATGTCATCGACGATCGCGCTAGCGACCCGCTCGGAGGTCTTCGAACCGCGCTCGATCGCGGACGGCATCTGGTGGGTGCTCCACAGCGGCGAGTCGGGGCGTGGTTCCGCGGCCGGTGGCTTCTGGGCGCTCTGTCGCGAAGCTCCCGCGCGCTGCTGCGCCTTGGTCGTCGCCATAGCTATAACTTATCTCTCCGAGCAGACCACCGTTGCGATCGCTTGACCCGGACTCGCCGGGTGAGCCGAAACAGCGCTCGACATCACGCCCTCCGCAGACTACCGCGGTCGTCGGGGTGCGCGATCGCGATCAAGCGTTCGGCGCGTTGACTGACTGTGGCGCCGGTGAGCCGAGCCACACCGTATTCTGTCACGACGAAATCCAGGTCCCCCGATGCCGACGTCGTGTGGTGCGGCGGCCCGAGCCGCGCCACGATCCTTGATCGTCCGGACCTCGTCCGGGCGGGCAGCATCAGAACCGCTCCGCCACCGTCGCTCAGATGCGCGGCTCGGAGGAAGTCGGCCTGCCCTCCGCCCGAGGCGGCGCGCACCCCGTCCACGTACTCGGCGTTCGACTGCCCGAAGAGGTCGACCTCGAAGGCTGAGTTGAGCGCCCACAGCCGGTACTGGCGGGCCAGCACCTCGGGCGAGTGGGTGATGGCGACTGACTCGAGGACCAGTTGGTCGCCCCACGCGCTGTCCGGTCCGGGCATGACGCCGGTGGCGACGTGCTCTCCTTTCCGATCGGTCTTCGCCGCCGCGGAGAAGGCGCCGTCCCGGATCAGTGACCGCAGTGTGGCCGGCATGACACCCGTGTGCAGGCCCAACCGCGGCTTGCCGGTCAGGTGGGGCACGAGCGCCTCAGGCACGCTGCCTAGGCCGAGTTGCAAAGTGGCGTCACCGGGAAGGAGGTCCGAGCTCAGCGCCCCGATGCGGTCATGGATCGCGGAGGCCGTCGGCGCCGCGGTGACTGGGAGGACGGCAGGTCCCGAGCAGACGGTCGTCGGCCGGTCGGCGTCGACCGGTGGGTAGCCGCCGACACGCGTTACTCCGTCACTGACCTCGAAACCGACCGACCTGGCTCGGTCCAGGGCGGCCGGCGTGTACCCGATCATGTCGCCAAGCACGAACCCCGGCCCGTCCGTGACGCGGCCGACCCGGGCCACGAAGACGTCCACGGACACACGACCGTTCGCCAGTTGGCGCTCGATGTCGAACATCGAGCTTGGGAAATGATCGATGTGGGCGGCCAGGTGCCGCGGAACGGCTCCGGCGAGCGATACCAGCGCGAGCTTTCCCGCTTCCAGGGCGGGCACGTGCTCGGCGCGCACGAACGGCCAGCGTCCCGAGACATCTGCAGCTAGCACAGTGAGCCGTATATCAGCGCGTAGGGCCTCGTCGAGGAACGCGCGGAGCAGGACATCCGGCTGGGCCGGCCACATAGCGGACAGGACCACGATCTCGTCACGCCCTGTCAACAACGTGCGTGCCGAGTCGACCGTATCCGTTGGCTGAGGCATCCGGGCTCTCCAGTCCACGAGGGCATCGATAGGTTGCAATCCAGGCGCTTCCATATAATCATATGCATGGATCTGCTTTGGACGTCCTGACAAACCGTGACCGGGCGTCAGGAGGACAGTGCGAAGGAGTAACCGGTGGACGACCTGACTACTGAGCAGCGTGAGATCATCACTGCGATCCGCGCCTTCGTAGATCGCGAGGTCATTCCACAAGCATCGGACTTCGACCACGCCGACGAGTTCCCGGAGCAACTGGTCAAGACGATGCGGGACATGGGCCTGTTCGGCGTCATGATCCCAACCGAGTACGGCGGCCTCGGGCTGGATGTCTTCACTTACGCGCTGATCATCAAGGAGCTGTCCCGGGGTTGGATCTCACTGTCGGGTGTGATCAACACACACTTCATGGCGGCATGGATGATCAACCAGTTCGGTACCCCGGAGCAGAGGCGGAAGTACCTGCCTCGCCTGGCGACGGGCGAGTTACGTTCGGCTTACTCGATGACCGAACCGCACGCGGGATCGGACGTACAGGCCATTCGGACGCGTGCCGTGCGCGAGGGTGACGGGTGGGTCATCACCGGGCAGAAGATGTGGGCGACGAACGGACTTCGTGCTGGGCTGGTCGCCCTACTGGCCGTGACCGATCCGAGCGCCCAGCCGCGCCATCGGGGCATGACCGCTTTCCTCCTTGAGAAGGAGCCAGGGGTCGAATCACAGCCCGGCCTGACGGTTCCACCGAAGCTGAGGAAGCTCGGCTACAAGGGCGTCGAGTCGACCGAGTTGGTCTTCGACGGGTTCCGTGCGCCCGCAGACGCCATCCTCGGCGGTGATGACGGGCTTGGACGTGGGTTCAAGTTCTTCATGGGCGCGGTGGAACTCGGCCGTGTCAACGTCGCTGCCCGTGGTGTCGGTGTCGCGACCTCAGCCTACGAAGCGGCGTTGGCTTACGCCCGCCAGCGCGCGGCGTTCGGTGTTCCGATCAGCGAGCACCAGGCCATTCAACTCAAGATCGCACAGATGGCGACGAAGATCCGGGCCGCGGAACTGCTGACCTACGACGCCGCGCGACTGAAGGCCTCCGGTGCCCGCGCCGACCTTGAGGCCGGTATGGCCAAACTCTTCGCCACTGAGACGGCCCAGGAGGTCGTGCTGGAGGCCATGCGTATTCACGGCGGTTACGGCTATTCGCAGGAGTACATCGTCGAGCGCCTCTACCGGGACGCTCCGCTGCTGATCCTGGGTGAAGGAACCAACGAGATCCAACAGGTAGTTATCGCCCGGCGGCTGTTCGAACGAGCCAGGGGCTAGCGAATGCAACGCGTGCCAACCGCGGCCGTGGTGATCGGATCGCCCCCTCGAACGCCACTCCGGCCGCGTCGCCGCGTCGCCCAAGTGCTGGGCATGATCGGGCCCGCCTTCGTGACGGCCATCGCCTATGTGGACCCCGGCAACGTGGCCACCAACGTTGCGGCGGGAGCCGACTTCGGTTATCTGCTCGTCTGGGTGGTGGTCGCGGCCAACCTGGTCGCGATGCTGATCCAGTACCTGTCGGCCAAGCTGGGAATAGTTACCGGCAAGTCCCTGGCCCGGGTGTGCCGTGAGCGCTATTCGCGGCCGGTCTCGGTCGGGTTGTGGATTCAGGCTGAATGCGTCGCGGTGGCTACGGATCTCGCCGAGGTGCTCGGCGGGGCAATCGGTCTGAACCTGCTGTTCGGTGTTCCGCTCCTACCTGCGGGAGTGATCACCGCGATACTCTCTTTCATTATCCTGGCGGCCTCCTCCAGGCAGCGTCAACAACCGTTCGAGCGCCTCATCATGCTATTCCTGGCGCTTATTCTGATCGGTTTCCTGTGGTCTGCGATAGCCGCCCACCCGGCCGCCACCGAGATCGGCCGCGGGCTTGTGCCGAGATTCGCCGGCTCGCAGAGCGTTCTCCTGGCCACCGGGATCGTGGGCGCGACGGTCATGCCGCACGCGATATACCTGCATTCGGCGCTTGCAGCTGACCGGTTCGACGACGACCGGACCTCGGTGCCCGCTCGAGACGAAGTCCTGTGGGTGACCCGGGTGGACATCGTGGGGGCGATGACCATCGCCGGCCTGGTGAACCTGATGCTCCTGGTCGCCGCGGCCGCGGCACTACGCGGCTTCGTGGTGGAGACCATTGACGACGCCTTCCAGGCGCTGCGCACGAGTCTGGGACCCGCGGCAGCCATCATGTTCGCGGCTGGCCTGCTGGCCTCCGGTCTGGCGTCGTCCTCGGTAGGGACGTATGCGGGCTCGGTCATCCTGGATGGCTTCATGGAACGACGGCTGCCGCAGCTGGCCCGACGCCTCGCCACGATGGTGCCCGCGCTCCTGATCCTGGCGCTCGGCGTCCCCCCGGGCCAGGCCCTCGTCGCGTCGCAGGCGGCGCTGTGTGTCGGGCTGCCGTTCGCGATCTGGCCCCTCGTCCTGGTCACCTCGGACGCCAAGGCCATGGGAGTCCATGTGAACCGGGGCATCACCGCCTGGGTCGCGACCACCGCGGCCGTGTTGGTCACGGTGCTCGATCTCGTGCTGATCTACCTGATGTTCGCGACCTGAGCTCGGCGGGCAGGCGCGCTCCGCGACGTCGTAGAACCGGCGCGCCAGACGCGAGCCGCGTGGCGCGCCTAAAGGGCGTCCGACGCGCGGATCGCCGTCAGCTCGAACCGCGGGATCGCCGCCGGCGAGGGCCGGTTCGCCCGGCCCGCACGCGGCCACCCGCCGTCCACCGCGACCCGCGTTGGGACAAACCGTGTTCGGGGGACGACGTACCGTCAGGAACCTTCGATGCGTGTGGGCCTGATGCCGCCGCGGGACCAGTGAGCGGCTCCTTCGATGCCCAGGCTGTGGCTGAGGTTCTCGGAGAAATTCTGCCGGAACCCGACCGAGACCGCCGCTTTCGCGTAGCGGAGGACCGGAAGCTCGCGTGCGGCCAGTTCGCGAGCCAGTGCCCACACACGGGAGTGCAGGTCGCCCGCCGGGACGACTTCGTTGACGACGCCCAGGCGAAGGGCTTCGGCCGCGTCGATCGTCGTGCCCAGGAGCAGGAAGTACTTGGCCCTCGTCGGGCCCAGCAGTTCGGCCCACACAAGATTGACACCGTCGCCGGGTACGGTGCCCCGGGTGGCGAAGTGACAGCGGTCGGCGAACACGGTGTGCTCGGCGGCGACCACCAGGTCGGCCATCACCGGTATCTCCGAATGGACGGTGGCGGGCCCGTTGACCCCGGCGATGATCGGGATGTTGAGATTGTTGATGCCCTCGAGCATCCGTTTCCCCTCCCACCAGATGTCGGCCCACGGCACGCCCGCGAAGCTGGCGACGTCCAGTTCGGCGCAGTAGGTGTCGCCCGTCCCGGTGATCAGGACAACCTTGACGTCGCGCACCATGGCCAGCCAGTGGAACGCCTCGGTGATCTCCCGATGGGCGTCGGCGTCCCACACGAGCGAGTCACCGCCGGTGTGGAACCGGAGTTCGACGATGTCGTCGCGCCGGGTGACGTCGATGTGTTCCCAGGCAGGTGTCTCGGACACTCTGTGATCCGTCCTCTTGGTATGCCTCTCAGCGTGTCACGTGCTGTGACATCGAGGCATCTTGACATATCTATGCATACCAATATATCGTTTCGCATCGATTGCCACAAGTGGCTCCTGGCGTGAGCCCCTGCCGAGGGAGATCGATGATGACGAAGCCCTATCAAGACAGTTGGATCCAGCTCGACGGCCTTCGCCTCCACTACACAGAGTGGGGCTCCGCGACAGCGCCGCCGCTGGTGATGCTGCACGGGCTGAACGTGCAGTGTCATACGTGGGACCCGTTCGCGCGTGAGCTTGCCGACCACTATCACGTGATCGCTCTGGACATGCGCGGACACGGTGACAGTGACTGGTCCAGGGCCGGGTACCGGGTGCGGTCCATGGCTCGCGATGTCCACGGGCTGATTGACGCCCTTGGCAAGGGGCCGGTCTCGCTGGTCGGTCACTCGGCGGGAGTGCGCGTGGCCATCGCCGTTGCCGGCGAACGGCCGGAGACGGTCAGCAAACTCGCTCTCTCCGACGCCGGGCCGGCTAACTCACCCTCAGGCGCCGTCGCGATGCGGGACTTCATCCAGGCCACGACGAACCTGCGCGGATTCCGGAGTGAGCAGGAGGCACACGACTTCTATCGGTCATTCCATCCGGAATGGGTAGAGGAGTTCATCGACCTTCACGTCAGGTATCAGCTCCGTCAGAACTGGGCCGGTAAGCTGGTGCCGAAGGCGGACCCCGACATCCAGTGGATCACCGGGTCGGCCAGCCTTCCGGACGTCGACTACCTCTGGAAGATGTCCGCGCTCCTGGTAATGCCGACGCTGTTGATGGTCGGACGCAAGAGCAACGTCCTCGACGGAGCGGTGGTCGACCGCATGATGGCCACGTTTCCCAACGGTCAGGTCCGCTGGTTTGAGGGCGGCCACTACTTTCTGCGAGAAAGTCCCGAAGAGTTCCTTGCAGTGCTCACGGACTTCCTGAACAAGGAGTAGCTATGTCATCCGGCAGGTCCCGATACGCGCACATGCGCAGCATCCTGGAAGTCCCTATCCTCAACGAGAAGTTCTGGTCCAAGATCCCGGACGTTCCGGCGGATGCCATCATGCTGGACCTTGAGGATTCAGCGACACCGGCGAAGAAGGAGCTGGTCCGAGAGCGGATCGTGCAAGCACTCGGAGAACCTGAATATTTCGGTGGACGGCACCTTATCATCCGGGTGAACAACCTCTCCACGCCGTGGGGCAAGGACGACCTCGAGGCGCTCGCGACGTCACCGGTCGACTTCCTCATCTGTTACCCCAAGGCCGAGATGGCGGCCGAGGTCGACGATGTACGATCTCTCATTCGCGGCCAAGGCAACGACCACGAGCTGCATGTCATGATCGAGACCGCGCGGGCGATGATTGAAATCGATCGCATTGCGTCTCGCCCCGGAGTGGCTGGCCTGCATTTCGGGTATGTCGACTACGCGGCCGACGTCGGCTCAACGCCGTTCAACGCGGGCGGCGACGCGCTGTTTGAACCGGTGAGCTGCTACGCCCAGACGAAGATCGCGGTGGTGGCCGCGGCATACGGGCTGTTCGTGACTGGCGGCACCTTGATACCCGAGTACAGAGACCTGGACAAGGTAAGTAGCTTCATCAGGCGGTGGGCGGATCTCGGATACACCGCATGCATCGCCGTGTCGCCGACGCATTTGCCGCTGATCAACACGATCATGATGCCGTCCGCGGCGGACGTCGAGGCTGCGCGGGCGCTGTGCGCCGCATATGAATCGGCCATGCGGTCAGGTGAGCCAGCCGCGGTAGTCAACAACAAGGTGATCACTATGCCGGACTACCGCGTCGCGGCGCTGACGCTCAGCCGGGCGGGGATCGCAACGGGAAACTGAAGACCGAATTACCGGCGTGGGCCCAACGGCTCCTCATGGACGGCAATGGTACCGAACGATGTCTTCCGCTACGTTGTGAAACTATGTACTCGCCAGCATCTATGCAGCCGGATCCAATATGGGCGCCCAGTGGCAAGCTCGCCGAATCGGCTAATATCGAGGACTTCCGCCAGTGGCTTGGCGCGCGTCACGGACTCGACTTCTCCGAATACAGTTCTCTACACTCCTGGTCCGTTGACCGGCCAGAGGAGTTCTGGGGACTGCTCTGGGATTACTTCGACATCCGGGGCGAGCGTGGGGAAGGCCGGGTCCTGGCCGGAGAGGCGATGCCGGGCGCCCGATGGTATCCGGGTGCCCGCCTAAACTATGTCGACCAGGTGTTGCGGCATGTCGATCAGGATACCCCCGCCCTCATCGACGAATCTGAGCCGGGCGGGCCTCCCACGCGCTTCGTGTCCTGGCGCGAGCTCCGGCGCCAGGTCGCCGCATTCGCGGCCACCCTGCGCGAACTCGGTGTCGGCAGAGGCGATCGTGTGGTCGGTTACCTGCCCAACATCTCTGAGGCGGTGGTCGCCTTTCTCGCAGCGGCCGGCCTCGGGGCGGTGTGGGCAGCATGCGGCCAGGATTACGCGGCCACATCCGCCATCGATCGTCTAGGGCAACTCGACCCCGTGGTCCTCGTCACCGCGGACGGCTACCGCTATGGAGGGAAGGCCCACGATCGGCGCGGCGTCATCAACGACCTCCGGCGCGGATTGTCATCCCTTCGCTGCACGGTCGTTGTCCCACGGCTCGGCCTCTCTCCGGCGCCGCTGGGCGAAGTGATGACGTGGAAGAGGGCCACCCGAGGAAACCCCACGTTCCAGCCGGAGGCAGTGGACTTCGACCACCCGCTGTGGCTGCTGTTCTCATCGGGAACGACCGGCAAGCCGAAGGGCATCGTGCACGGCCACGGCGGCGTCCTGCTCGAGCACCTCAAGCAGATGTGTTTCCACCTGAACCTCAGCGAAGGAGACAACTATTTCTGGTATACCTCGCCTAGCTGGATGATGTGGAACTTTCAGGTCGCCGGCCTGCTCGTCGGCGCGACGATCGTGTGTTACGACGGTAGCCCCGGTTACCCGGCGGCGGACGCGATGTGGGCGATGGCTGCTCGCCGCGGGGTGACCGTGCTGGGAACGAGCCCTGCCTACCTGCAAGCTTGCGAGAAGGCGCGAGTGTCGCCGTCAGCTGGGTACAACCTGACCAGGCTCCGCATTCTTGGTGTGACCGGCTCGGTCCTGCCGGCCTCCTCATACGCCTGGGTGGCACGGCATATCGGTTCCGGTGTCGCTGTCGCATCCATGAGCGGCGGCACAGATATCGTCAGTGCGTTTGCCGGCTCGGTGCCGACGATGCCGATCTGGGCCGGCGAGTTGTCCGGTCCCTGTCTCGGCGTCGCGCTGGACGCGTGGGACTCCTCCGGAAACAGCGTCCGCGACGAAGTCGGCGAGCTGGTGGTCACCCGACCTTTGCCATCCATGCCACTTCGATTCTGGAACGACCCGGGAGACCGCCGATATCAGGCGTCCTATTTTGATGTGTACCCCGGAGTGTGGCGACACGGTGACTGGATCACGATCACCAGCCGTGGCACGATCGTCATACACGGACGGTCCGACTCGACCTTGAACCGCAACGGTGTCCGGATGGGTAGCGCGGACATCTATCACGTGGTGGAGAAGCTCCCGGAGATCCACGAATCGCTGGTGATCGGCGTGGAGTATCCGGACGGCTCGTACTGGATGCCGCTGTTCGTCGTGGTCGCCGATGGGAGTGAACTCAACGAAGAGCTACGCCTGCGTATTCGGACAGCTATTCGCCTGGACGTGTCGGCCAAACATGTTCCCGACGATATCATCGCCGTGCCCGGAATTCCCCACACCCGCACGGGCAAGAAGCTTGAGATTCCGATTAAACGATTGCTGCAGGGCGCGGGAATCGTCGAGGTCGCGGACCGTGAATCCGTCGATGATCCATCACTGCTCGACTTTTACGCCCGGATCGCGCGAGACTATGCCACGGCCGACACGGCCGCGCAGAGAAACCTCCCGCCTGGCTGAGCCGGTAACGCGCCAAGTCTCGATTCGAGGGCGCGGTCTGTTTCGTCGCCAAACCGGTGGACCACCGCCCCGCTCGCCGCGCCCGCGGCCGGCATCTGCTACCTCTACAGCATCAGCCGAACAAGCTGAGCACGGGTAACCGCGACCCGGCTCGCTGCCTGCCTATGAGGAATGTCCGCCGTCCCGGTGGAAGGTTGGGCCCGGGGGCGGACATCGCCGCGATGTTCTTCAGCCTGGACGAAAGCGCCGGTTTCGCGGTCGCCGGTGGAGCGGCGCTCATTGCCCGGGCTCTAGTAGACAGATCGACGCGAGGGTTGATCTTTTCACCGTAACCCCGCCGGTCGTACCGATCCCGAGGTGGTGATGGCGTTCACCCAAGCCGCGGTCGCCGAGGGATGGCGGGTCGAGCAGTTGCGCCTGTCGGACAGCTTCGCCCGCCTCGCGGTCGAAGCTGGCGGAGAGGTGACGATCGTGGATCTCGGCCCGGACAGCCCGCCCAACGAGCCGCCGAGCATCACCCGACCTGGGCCCGACCCTCACCGCCCGCGACCTGGCCGCCCGCAAGGTGCTCGCCCTCTACGGACGGGCCGAGGCCCGGGACTTCACCGATGTCCGCGACCTGGCCAACGTCTACCCCAAGGACGAGCTGCTACGCCTCGCTCGCGTCCAGGACGCGGGATTCGACCCCGGGGTATTCGCCGACATGATCGGAACAGTCGGCCGCTACTCCGATGACGAACTGAGCTCCGCGGGAGCCTTCACATCACCGGCAGCGACGCCACCCACGAATCGACGGCGGATCTCCTCGGCAGTGTTCAGCTCTCCTCGGGCGAACGCCCGGGTCCGGGCGATGGCAGCGCGAGGGCGGTCATCCTCTGGAGCCTCGGCCTCGAACAGCCCCAGAACCCGCTCTGCGCAATCGGCGGCCCACGCGCCGACAATACGTCGGTCGGCTTCGCTGAGCGACTGCGGAGATCTCACCACGCTGACCCTACATATATCAACGATGCCGGCGACAATGCTACGCGCCTCGTCGCATCGACGCAGAGCCGGCTCGGACAGTCGATGTCAGACGCGGGCCTCGCGGCCACGGACGTGCCCAGCGCCCCGCACCCAGCAAGGCATTCCGATCTTTCACGTCCGGCGCGCCGATTACCGTCCCGGCTCGCGCAGGCGCCTCCACATCAGGCCGTGGCGATCGTCTCCACATACTCCAGCCTGGAAGCGCCGCGTCGCCGTGCCGGGGCCGTGTGGCTACGCGTTGGTGTCGGATGGTCGGGTGTCCGGGTGCTCGGTGCCGGCCAGCGCTTCGGGAAGCTGGCCCAGCGCGGCGGCCATGCCTAGGACGTTCTGGTACTCGCGGAGATGGACGATCCGCCCGTCGCGGACTCGCAGTACGAGGACGAACGACGCCGACGCCTGACGGTTGGTGGTGGTCACCGTCCCCGCCAGGTCGTACTCCGCGATGATCACTTCGGGATCCGCCGTGTCGTGGATGACCACGTTGCGGAACCCGTCGAAGCGGACTGGGAGAGACGCCTGGGAGGCCGCGAAGGAACGGAAGGCCTCCCGTCCCTCGAAACGCCTCGGCCTGCCCGGCCGCGCGAACGGAAGCTCGATGACGATGTCCTCGGCGTACAGATCCTCCGCAAGCTCGGGAGCGTTCCCCAGCAACACCGCCTGGAAGCGGGCATATGCGTCACGCGGAGCAAGATTGATGTTGGCGGGCAGTGACATGATTCCGTTCCTCTCAAGCTGATGCGCACGACGACGGGTTCACGCCTCCGGGCCTAACATGAGTCACTACTCAGACTATGATGAGTAATGACTCATTTTGTCAACGACGAGAAGGGAGCCTCCCTCATGACTCAACGACCGCGGCCACCGAGCGGTCGGGAGGCCCCGCCGGCCAGCCAGGGTCTACGTGCGGACGCACGGCGAAACCGAGCACGCATCCTCGATGCGGCCGAGGCCGTCTTCGCCGAAGGAGGCGCGTCGGCGTCGACGGAGGAGGTTGCCCGACGGGCCGGCGTCGCGATCGGCACCGTGTTCCGGCACTTCCCGACCAAGGAAGCCCTGCTACAAGCACTCGTCGGCGACCTGGTGCGGAAGCTGGAAGGCGAGATCACGACTCTCGTCACCGATGGTGACCCCACCACCGGACTGTTCACCTTCTTCACCAGCATGGTCGAGCAGGCGGCGGCCAAGAAGACCGTCGTCGACCTGCTGGCCGCCTCCGGGATCGACCTGCCGGTGGCCAAGCCCATACACGCGCTCCAGGAACCGATCGAAGCGCTCCTCATCCGCGCTCAACAGGCCGGCGCCGTACGCGACGACGTCCGCATCCCGGAAGTACTCGCCCTGCTCACGGCCGTCTGCCAGGCGGCCCTCCGCGCAGGCTGGGACGACGATCTACGGACCCGGGCCCTCACCGTCATCTTCAACGGGCTACGCCCCACCCGGGACCCCTGACCCGGGCAGCGGCCTCCTACCTTCCGTTCCACCCGCTCCACCCACACGTGGGCGCTCCGGTAAAGGCACAGTCGTATCGCTGAAACGTGCCCGCTTCTGCTACCAGCTCGCTCGACGCGCTGAGCATCACCGTGAGGTGAGCAGTTCCTAGACTGAACGGGTGACCATCGTCCTGACCGTCCTCGACGAGGTTCGCTGGCGCGGGCGGACGGTGGTCGGGGAGCGGCCCCGGGCGCTGCTGGCCGCGCTGGCCGCCGGCGGCGGCCAGGTGGTGGCGGCCGAGCGACTGACCGAGGTCGTGTGGGGGGCGGAGCAGCCGGCGAACGCGGCCAAGGCGCTCCAGGTCCTGATCTCGCGCACCCGGTCGCGGTGCGGACCGGACGCGGTCGTCCGCGACGGTCACGGCTATCGGCTCGGCGTCGGCCCGGAGGCGGTGGACGCCGGCCGGCTGGCCGACCTGACCGCCCGCGCGCGACGCCTACTCGAGGCGGGCGACCCGGCCGGCGCCCGCGCGGCGGCGTCCGAGGCGCTGGCCCTGGCCCTGGCCGAGGCGCCGGCGTCGGAAAACGGGGCCGACGACCCGCTGGCCCGGCTGCGCCGGGACGCCGCCCGCGACCGCGCCGAGCTGACCGGACTGCTCGGCCGGGCCCTGAGCCTGACCGGCGACCACGCCGCCGCCCTGCCCCGGCTGGAGGAGGCCGCCCGAGCCGACCCGTCGGACGAGGCCGTGCTGGCCGGCCTGCTGCGGACCGAGGCGGCCGTGCGCGGCACCGGCGCGGCGCTGGCCCGCTACGAGCGGTACCGGACGGGGCTGCGCGACCAGCTCGGCGCCAGCCCCGGGCTGGCCCTCGAGCGCATCCACCGGGAGCTGCTCCACCTGGATCAGCCGGTCCGCGTCGGCCTGCGCGCCGACCCGAGCCCGCTCATCGGACGGGACGACGACCTGAAGGCCGTCCGAGCGCTCGTCGCGACGGCCCGGGTCGTGTCGATCGTCGGCCCCGGGGGGCTGGGCAAGACCCGGCTGGCCCACGCGCTCGGCCGGGCCAGCGAGCGCCCGGTCGTCTACTTCGTCGGGCTGGTCGGCGTCACCACGCCGGACGACCTGATCGGCGAGCTCGGCTCGGCGCTCGGCGTCCGCGACTCGGTCCACGGCCGCCGGACGCTCACGCCGCAACAGCTCACCGACATCCGGGGTCGCATCGCCCAGCAGCTCAACACGGCGCCGAGCCTGCTCATCCTGGACAACTGCGAACATCTCGTCGACGCGGTGGCCGACCTGGTCGCGTTCCTGGCCGCCGTCACCGACGACCTGCGCGTGGTGACGACGTCCCGGGCGCCGCTGGCGATCGCGGCCGAGCGGGTCTACGCGCTCGGCACGCTCGGCCCGGCCGAGGGCGCCGACCTGTTCCGAACCAGGGCGTCGGCGGCCCGGCCGGGCGTGGCGCTGCCTGAGGAGGCGGTCACCGCCATCGTGGCCCGCCTCGACGGCCTGCCGCTGGCGATCGAGCTGGCCGCCGCCCGGGCCCGCGCGATGGCGATCGAGGAGATCGACCGTCGGCTGGAGAACCGGTTCGCGCTGCTGCGCGGCGGGATCCGTAACGCTCCGGACCGGCATCGGACCCTGGCCGCCGTCATCGACTGGTCCTGGAACCTGCTGGCCCCGGGCGAGCGGCGGGCGCTGCGCTGGCTGTCGGTCTTCCCGGACGGCGTCACCCTCGCCGCCGCCGAGGACGTCCTGGGTCAGGGGGAGAGCGGCGAGGACGCCCTGTCGGCCCTCGAGGGCCTGGTCGACCAGTCGCTGCTGGCGGTGGCCGAGACGGACACCGGCGTCCGTTACCGGATGCTGGAGACGGTGCGCGAGTTCGGCCGGATGCGGCTGGCGGAGGCCGCTGAACAGGAGCGCGCGCTCGGCGCTCGGCGCGCCTGGGCGATCCGGTACGCACTCGACGCGGGTTCGCGGCTGTTCACCCCGGACCAGTTCGCGGCCATCGACACGCTCGACGCCGAGGAGACCAACCTGGCCGACGTGCTGCGGCAGGCCCTGGCCGAGGGCGATCCGGAGGCCGCCATCCAGATCCTGTTCGGCCTGGGCGCGCTGTGGTCCGTCCGGGGCGAGCACGGCCGGGCCGCCGCGCTGGTGGGCCCGGTCGCCGAGACGGTCACCGGCTGGTGGCCGCCGGCTGAGCTGGCCGATCCCACCCGCGCGGCCCTGGCGATCGTGCTGCAGAACGCGATGATCTGGTCAACCGAGCCGACCGCCGCGCCCATTCGTGACCTGCTCGTCCGGCTCGGGACGGCCGAGCGCGGCGAGAAGTGGATCAATGCGATGGTCACGGTCCTGCTCGCGCGGGACCCGGCGGCCGAACGGGCCCTGCCCAGTCGGTTGGACGAGCTGGCCCGCTCCCCGGACTGGCGGGTCGCTGTGCCGGCCCTCCAGTGGCGGAGCTATCTGCTGGAGAACGCCGGCGACCCGCAGATGGCGATCGTCATGGCCGAACGTGCGCTCGCCCTGTGCCGGGCCGGGGAGGACGGGCCCTGGCTGACCGCGATCCTGCGGACCCATCTGGCCGGGCTCCACGTGCAGGTGGGCCAGTCCGAGGACGCCCTGTCCCATGCCCGCGCGGCGCTCCCGGTGCTCGAACGGCTCGGGGCGCTTGACGATCTGATCCAGCTGCACGCGGTCGTCGCACTGTGCGCCGTCCGGGCGGGGCGCCTTGACGAGGCCGCGCGGCACGTGGCGGTGGTGTACGAGATCAAGGATTCCGACCGGCTGCTCGGTGGCCTGCTCGCGCTCGGGTCCGTCGCCGGGGAGCTCGCGCTGGCCCGGGGCGACCGAGACGGCGGGCTCACGGCCTACCGGCACTCGTCTGAGCGGCTGCGCGCCTTCGTCTTCCCCGGGCAGACGCCGACGGGGATCGAGCCCTGGTTGCTGTTCGCCGACGCGAGCCTGCTCGCCGTGCTCAGCCGCTACGGGCGTCCCGCCGACGAGGACGAAGCCGCGGCGACGTTCCGTTCCTGCCGGGACCGGGTGTCGCGCGCGCTGGAGACCGCCGACCCCTACCGTGACTACCCGGTGTGCGGGATGGCCCTGTTCGCGCTGGGCTCGTGGAGCTTGTCCCGGTCCGTGGTCGCCGCGGTCGACGCCGTCCGGCTACTGGTACTGGCCGAGCGGTTCGCCTACACCCGCTCGCTGCCGTCGATGGCCTGGGAAACGATCGTCCCCGGCGCCGAGAAGGCGGCGCCGGGGACGATCGCGGGCCTGCGGCGGGAGTACGGCGACCGGCGCGGGCCCGACCTGGTCGAGGAGGCCCGGCGGGCCGTCGGGGCGCTCGGCTGAGCGCGGCCCGGGCCAGCCCCCGGGCCGGCCGCCCGGGCCCGGGCCCGCCGCCCGTCACAGGTGGCGCTTGTAGGTGTAGACGGACAGCGGCGCGAAGATCGCGATCACGACCAGGCAGGCGACGAGCGTCCAGCCGACCTGGGCGGTCAGCGCCCCGTGGTTGGCCAGGTCCCGGTCGGCCGAGACCAGGTGGGAGATCGGGTTGACCTTCACGAAGTCGGCCAGCCACCGGGGCAGGGTGCTGACGGGCACGAACGCGTTCGACAGGAACGTCAGCGGGAACAGGATCATCATCGACATGCCCTGGACGCTCTGCGCGCTGCGGGCGACGGTGCCCAGGCAGGTGAAAACCCAGGCCAGCGACCAGCCGGTGACGATGGCCAGCAGGATCGCGCCCAGCACCCCGAGGACGCCGCCGCCCGGGCGGTAGCCGATGGCAAGGCCCATGCCGACGGTGAGCGTCGCCGCGACGGTGTAGCGCAGCAGGTCGGCCACCATGGGCCCGGCCAGCGGCGCGATCCGGGCCATCGGCAGCGACCGGAACCGGTCGAAGACCCCCTTGTCCATGTCCTCGCGCAGCTGGACGCCGGTGGCCATGCAGGTGGTCAGGACGGTCTGGGCCATGATCCCGGGGATCATCAGCGGCAGGTAGCCCTTGACGTTCCCGGAGATCGCCCCGCCGAAGATGTAGGCGAACATGGCCGTGAACAGGATCGGCTGGATGGTCACGTCGAAGAACTGCTCCGGGTTGCGGCGCATCTTCTTGGTGGCCCGCCAGGCCATCATCATGGTCTGGCGGGCGGTGTCCAGCGGGGTGGGCCGAGGGTGGGTGCGGGCGACGGCCGCCCGCGGGTCGACGGTGATCGTGGTCATCGGGCCAGCTCCTGGGGGATGTCGTCGTGGTGCCGGTTCGGCTGCGCGCCGACGCCGGGGGGCGTCCCCGACTCCTTCTCGTCCTCGGGGCCGTGGCCGGTGAGGGCCAGGAACACCTCGTCGAGCGTGGGCTTGTCGACGCCAATGGAGGCGACGCCGACGCCGGCCTGGCGCAGGCCGATCAGCACGTCCGCCACCCTGTCTGACGAGGTGAGCGGGACGCTGAGCTCGCCGGACTCGGGGCTGGCGACCGGCTCCTCGCCCAGCTGGCGGCGCACGACGTCCCGGGCCAGCGGCGCGTCGGCCCGGTCGGTCAGGCGCAGACGCAGGGTCAGGTTGCCCACCGACGTCTTCAGCTCGTCGGGGGTGCCCTCAGCGACCTTGCGGCCGCGGTCGATCACCACGATGCGGCCGGCGAGCTGGTCGGCCTCGTCGAGGTACTGGGTCGTCAGCAGGACGGTGCAGCCGCCGGCGACCAGGTCGCGGATGGTCTGCCACATCTGCCCGCGGGTGCGGGGGTCGAGGCCGGTGGTCGGCTCGTCCAGGAAGATCAGCGGGGGTCGGGTGATCAGGCTGGCGGCCAGGTCGAGGCGCCGGCGCATGCCGCCCGAGAACTCGGAGATCCGCTTGGTCGCGGCCTCGCCCAGACCGAACTGCTCCAGCAGCTCGGTCGCCGTCGCCTTCGACCGGCGTGAGCTCAGGCCCTGCAGGCGCCCGAACATCCACAGGTTCTCGGTGGCGGACAGGTTCTCGTCGACGGAGGCGTACTGACCGGTGACGCCGATCAGCTGCCGCACCCGGTGTGGCTCGCGGCGGACGTCGACGCCGAAGACCGACGCCTCGCCGGCGTCGATGGGCAGCAGGGTGGCCAGCATCTTGAGGGTCGTCGTCTTCCCGGCGCCGTTGGGGCCGAGGACGCCGAAGATCTCGCCCTCGCCGATGTCCAGGTCGACGCCGCCGACGGCGCGCAGGTCGCCGAACGTCTTGACCAGGCCCCGCGCGTGGACCGCGGCTGTCATCTCCAGGCTCCTTCCGGGGGTTTGGTGCTCGGGGGATCCGTCGTGGTGGTCGGGGGGTCCGTGGTGGTCGGGTCGTGCTCTTCTCGGTCGGCACCCACTGTGCGGGCCGGCGGTTTCACCGCCCCCTCACGCCGGTTTCACCCCGCCCAGCCCGGTTTCACGAGCCGGGCGCGGGCGCCCGACGGGCGCGGGCGCCGGACGGGCGCTCGGGGCGCGCGCCGAAAACTGTCGGTGGCCTCGGCTAGGGTCGCATAGGTGTTCGACGACACGCCTGGGAGGGTCCCTCGGTTCGATCCGGGCCAGGCGATCAGGTGTCATCTGTCTGATACGGCGAACCGCTTGACGATGGGCCAGCGCCTGGTTCGGCTGTCCCGATCTGGAACTGAAGGGAGCTGAATAACTGGTTTTGCGGGTCAGCCGGCTTCCTCTACCCTGGCCGGTGACCCTTCGCGCACTCACGTCCCGCCCATGGCCACACCCACCGGAGGCCACCTGTCCGATGGCGTGTGCGAAGCTGGAGCGGACTCGGATTGCGCCTTCGATGCCATGACGTTCCGCCGATTGCCGGCCGTTGATCAGGAGCAGTGTTGAAACGGATCGCCGAACTCGCCATCCGTCGTCGATGGTTCGTCGTCGTCGGATGGGTTGTCTTCATCGTCGCCGTCCAGGGCATAGCCGGCGCGATGGGTGGTGCCTCGTACAAGGACACCTTCAGCCTCCCGCACACCGAGACCGCGTCGGTGGCGAAGCTGCTGAAGGACGCGGGGCTTAACAACCAGAACGGCGCGGCGGGCACCGTCGTGCTCAAGAACAAGAACGGGGCGTTCACCGGGCCGCCCGCGCAGCTTCAGCCGGCCCTCGTCAAGCTGTGCGGTTCGGGCAACCACGTGGCCCTGATCGCGACGCCGTGGCAGTCGATCGACTGCGCGAAGCCGGCGGCCGCCGGGCCGGGCAACCCGAAGCTGCTCAACAGCCCCAAGGGCTCGACCACCGCGCTGATGACGGTGACGTGGGAGAACGACCACTACGACGCGGCCCTGTTCAAGAACGTCTACGAGCAGCTGAAGGGCCTGCGCGGCGACTCGCTGCGGGTCGAGTTCACCGGTGACGCCTTCGCCGGCATCGGCCAGAGCCAGGGGTCGGGCAGCTCGGTCTTCCTCGGGTTCCTCGCCGCGCTCATCATCCTGGCGATCGTGTTCCGCACCGTCGCCGCGACCGTGCTGCCGCTGGCCAGCGCGATTGTCGCCCTCGTCAGCGGCCTCGGCGTGATCTACATCCTCAGCCATGCCATCAACGTCTCCAACATCACGCCCTATCTGGCGGAGTTGATGGTGATCGGTGTCGGCGTCGACTACGCGCTGTTCATCGTCACGAGGCATCGCCGTAACCTGCGCCAGGGAATGCCGGTCTCCGACGCCATTGTGTCCGCAATCAACACGTCGGGCCGCGCCGTGTTGTTTGCCGGATCAACCGTCTGCATCGCGATCCTCGGCCTTATCGCCCTGGGCGTGAGCTTCTTCAACGGCATGGCGGTGGCCACCGCGTTCGCGGTCGGGTTCACGATGATCGCGTCGCTGACCCTGCTGCCCGCGCTGCTCGCCATCTTCGGTCTGAAGGTGCTGCCCCGTAAGCAGCGGGCCGCCGTGCGGGCCGGCGAGTTCATCGACGATCAGCCGGTCGGCCGGTGGGCCCGGTGGTCCCAGTTCGTCGCCAACAACCGCCTCGGGGTCGCCCTCGTGTCGGGCGCGGTGATGATCGTCATCGCCCTGCCGTTCTTCTCCCTCAACCTGGGCGCCAGCGACCAGGGCAGCGACCCGAAGGGCGCGACCACCCGGGCCGGCTACGACCTGATCTCCACCGACTTCGGGGTTGGGTACAACTCGACCCTGGAGACCGTCGTGAGCGGCCCCGGCGCCACGGACCAGGCCTACCTGGACAAGGTGTCGAACGCCCTGGCCGCCGTCCCGGGCGTCGATCCCGGCAGCCTCGGCCGGAACCCGCTGGGTAACAACGTCACGTTCGTGACGTTCAAGACGACGACGTCGCCGCAGTCGGAGAAGACCTACACGCTGGTCCGGCACCTGCGTAAGAGCGTGCTGCCGCCGCTGTACAACGGCACGCCGAACCGCATCTACACCTACGGCGGCACGGCGATCAACGTCGACTTCGCCACGGTGCTGGCCCGCAAGATGCCGCTGTTCATCACGGTCGTGGTCGGGCTGTCGTTCATCCTGCTGCTCCTGGCGTTCCGCAGCCTGGTCATCCCGCTGACCGCGGCCGTCATGAACCTGCTCGCCACGGGTGGTTCGTTCGGCCTTGGGGTGGCGATCTTCCAGTACGGCTGGCTGTCCGACGGGATGGGCGCCGGGCCAGGTGGGCCGATCGACGCCTGGATACCGGTGATGCTCTTCGCCATCCTGTTCGGCCTGTCCATGGACTACCAGGTGTTCCTGGTCAGCCGCATGCACGAGGAGTGGGTGCACACCAAGGACAACCGGCGGTCGGTCACGACCGGGCAGGCCGAGACCGGCGGCATCATCACCGCCGCCGCGTTCATCATGATCGTGGTGTTCCTGGGCTTCCTGCTCACTCCGGGCCGGCAGATCAAGATCTTCGGTACCGGCCTCGCCTCGGCGGTGTTCCTGGACGCGTTCATCCTGCGGACGGCGCTCGTCCCATCCCTGATGAACCTGTTCGGCAAGGCCAACTGGTACCTGCCGCGCTGGCTGGACCGGATCACGCCGCACTTCTCGGTCGAGCCGGCCGAGGACGCCCTCGCCCCGGCCCAGCGGACCGGCCCGGCCGACGACGACCGGTCCGAGGACGACCGGGGCCTCGCCAGCACCCGGCGGGAGTAATCACCGATGCATCTCCGACGCCCCGGCTCGCTGACCACGGCGGGCCGGGGCGCCGTCGTCCCGGGCCGGTGGTTCAGCGCCGGTCGTCGCGCGGTAGGCGCCCACCGGCCCGGTCCCACTCGCGCAGACGATCCACGTGACGGACGTCGAAGCCGAGCTCGGCCATTCGCTCGGCGATCTGGCTTGCTGGTCGCCAGAAGCGGTGTGACGCCGCGAGAAGATGGGCGCGGGGCACCGGCTTGTCGGCCAGCCGGCGTGACTTGGATGTGAGCTTCTCGCCGCAGAGGGCGAGATCGACGCCGTCGATCTGGGCGCGGGCGGCGCTGGCGGACAGCACGGGCGCCGGGTGCCCGAGCTCGGTGAGCCGTTCCGCGACGCGGCGGGGGGTCCAGCGCAGGAGACCGGCGGCGGTCAGGACGTGCGCCAGTGGGACGGGCCTGATGGGCAGCCAGGGTCCCTCTCCGTTGAGTCGCTGGCTCAGAAGCAGCAGGTCTGTGGGACCGATGTCGAGGTCAGCCAGCCCGTCGGGCACCGCGCGCAGTAGGCCGAGATCGACCAGCCGTGCGGCGATTTCCGATGGTGGGCGTTCGAGGTAGCTTCCCGCAGCCCGGATCTGGCCGGCGCTGATTTGCAGCGACGCGTCCGTCCACGGTGTTGCGCGCTCACGGTAGCCCCCGTCAAAGATCACTCGGAGCATGTCCCGGTCGTCCGCTCCGTTCGTCGGCACCAGCGAAGCGGTGAAGTGACCACCGAGGCGGGCGAAGCGAGCCCGGACGTCGTCCAGGGGCAGGTTCATCACCGCCGCGGCCAGGAGCGCATGGCCCGGGTGGAGCTCGGTTCGGTCGACCCAGGGGGCCTGTCCGTCGAGGGTCCGGCTGAGCAGGATCGCATCCGTGGCGTCCACGTGGTCCGGACAGCCCTCCATCGGCGATCGCTGACCGCCGAATCCGAGCTCGGCCAGCCGGGCTTCGACCTCGGCGACGGACCAGCCGGTCCGGGCCGAGGCCACGAGGACGTGTTCTGGGGCGGTCGTGTCGTCGATCCAGTCCGCGAAGCCGTCCAGGTCCCGGCTGAGGAGTACGAGGTCGGCCGGGCCGAGCGGCGTCCCCGCCGGCCGGGTCACCCGGTCGGGCACTGAGAGGCCGATCTCCGCCAACCGGTCGCGGATGGCTGCCGGATCACGGTTCGCGCGGAAGGCGGTGGCGAGGATCGCCGCCGGCCCGACCGGAAGGTCGCCGTCGTCGTCGGGCGTGATGCCGTCGAGGACTGTGTAGAGCAGGCGGTAGTCGTCCGGGCCGAGCGAGACGGGGGGTGACGGCGCGGCGGCCAGGCCGAGCCGGGTGGCGTCCGCGCGTATCTCGGCGAGGTCCTGACCGGTCGCCACAGCTACGGCGAGCAGGTGCGCCAGCGGGATGACTCCGTCCGCGATCCACGGGCCGTCGCCGTCGATCTCGCCGTTGTAGACGTTGACGTTGACGTTGACGTCGACGTCGCGGCTCAGGAGGCGGAGGTCGGTGTTGGTTACGGCGGTGAGATCGACGCCGTCCGGATCGGCTACGGCTACGCCCAGTTCTCGGAGGCGAGCGGATATCTCCGTCGGTGACCGGCGCAGCCGCGCCGCGGCGACAAGCACGTGCGCGGCGGAGGTGGCGGAACCGACGCTGTAGAGGGGGCTCGACCCCCGTAGATTTCCGTCGAGAATCACCCGGTCGTCCGGAGTGAATGCCAGACCCGACAGGTCGGGGGCGGCTCGGCCGAGGTTACGCACGTATCCCCGGGTCGACTCCGGGTCGCGGGCCGTGTCGAAGGCCAGGTCAGCGATATCGGTCGTGGAACCAAGGATGGTCCGCGCCGGCAGCCGCGAGATCCGCTGGCCATCGGTAGCCAGTTGGTTATCGGCGCTTTGCGAGCCACGAGCCGCGGTGCGCGGCACTGTGAAGCCCAACGCGCCCAGACAGCGGACGATATCATCTGGACGGCGGCTGGTCCTGGCGGCGCCGACAACAATATCGTGGTGGTAGACGGGGCGCGCGTCACGCCACGGGACTCGGCCGTCCCAGTCAACGCTTAGCAGATCCATCTGTCGACTGACGGTGTCGGCGGATGGCAGCGTGACTCCCACGACCGGCAGGCCGATTTCCCTAAACCGGCTCGCCACAGCCCCTGGGCCACGTTCGTTGAGCGCCGCGACCATAAGTACATAGGCCAGGCCGAGCGGCGCCTCGTCGGCGATGATCGTCCGTTCGCGGCGAAACAAGTTTGTGTCTTCGGTCCGAACCGCGGTCCCACTACCCGCCGTCGGGCGGGCGGCAAACAGTCCGAGCCGTTCATACCGGATCCGGATCCGCGCCGGATCGGACCCGGTCTGCAAGGCGGCTGTCGCGACCTGCAAGGCCGTGATGCGGCGGTCGGCTATTCGGGGCGAGCGGCCGTCGAAGTCCTCGCTGGTGATGAGCAGGTCCACGGTGTCGGGATTTTCGAGGTCGATATGCGGGAGGATGTAGCCGAGCCCGGCGAGGATATCGGCGGATGCCGCGACGGAGTGTCCTGCGCGGCGAGCAAAGGCCAGGAGGAGTCCGACGGGTATTGTGATTTCTCTGTCGTTTGGCGCATCGAAATGCTCGGCGATCAGCTCTGGAACATGCTCGGGTACGCGTTCGGCCTCGATGAGCCGGGTATTCACGATGGCAAGCCCGAGGTCACGGTAGCGATTGGCCACATCTCGTGGATTTCGGTGCAAGTAGGCGGCGACTTGCAGTATGTGGCCCAGTCCAATCCGTGACCAGGGTCGAATTGCCATGTTAGAATCGTATTGAAAGGGTACACTCAGGCCCGTCAGGGCAAGATCTGTCGGTCGCGCCGGCGCGGCGCCGTCTAGGGTGCTCGGGGTCAGGTCAAGGGTGACGCCTCGAGCGTTCCTCAGAGCGCGGAGACGCCAGGCGGTCACGTAGTCAGGTATCCAGTGTGCCTGAATGTGAACATTTTGAAAGTTGTCAGATCTGTACAGGATAAGCTGGTCATATTGAAAATAGCCGGCCTGAGAAACGGGCTCTGGGGATCCACTGGAGTCGAGCCACTTGATTCCCTTGCCAGCCAGTGCGGAGAATATAGCGTCGCCGACCAGTGGGAGATATCTCGTCAGCTCGTAGAGCCACTCTGGAGTTATAGGGAAAATGCTGGATTCCACCAGGCTGGGAACGGCTCGGATCAGGTGTTCGTCGACCTCGGCCGTCGGATATTCGAGAATCTTGTTCCGGTCGACGGACAACTTTGGGCGTATTGGTCCGGTAAGATTAATGACCGCACCAAAAATGCGCCACTCTGCCCATAGCCCATCCGCGAGCAGGGCTCCTTCCCCGTTGCACCACCACACGCCTTGAACGTTGCTCGTCAATATTCGGGGATTTCCCCTGCGAACATTGAGGTCGGTTGAGTAAAAGGATCCAACCGGGGCGAACTCGGAGAGTCTGCCGGGCTCCCAGCGTTGTTCGAAGGCGCCGTCGACGGCGGTGGTCGGGTACTCTGCCACCCATAGCAGCGTGGTCAGGATGCCGACGCAGGACACGGAGTCGGCGTCGGGCCGGTCCGTCAGGTGCAGACGTACCGTCGTGCCGGCGTCGCGGCCCGGGCCGAGGTTCTTGATCTGGAAGAGGTTGCCGGGTCCGGCGATGGTGACCTCGAAGCGATCGCCGGGCCGACCGTCCCGGTCGAGCCTGCAGGTCTGGACCGTGATCTCGTCGGCCAGCATGAAGTAGCTGAGGACGCCGACGCCGAACCGGCTGTTCGGGTAGAAATTGATCGGCGGATCGAGGGTGGCCCAGATCGCCCTCTCGTCGACGACCTCCGGCAGGTCAACCGAACGGGTCCCGGCTTCGGCGAAGACATTGGCCAGTTCGTGGAGCCCCATCCCGATGCCGTTGTCGCGGCAGTCGAGATACGGCCTCCCCTCGGCGTCGAGCCCTTGCTGGAAATCAATCCGACCGGACCAGGCGGAACTGACTCCTTCGGCTCGGCTGAGGTATTCCTCGCGGGCCTTTCGGTAACGGCAGGCATCGAGTGCGTTCTGGTACAGCTCGCGGATCGCGAGCGCTCGGTTGCTGTAGAGCTGTTCACCCATGAGGACTTCTTGGACCTTGTCCTCGGCCATGCGGAAGCGGGTTCCGGCCGAGCTGTAGGCCGGTTCACCGCTGACCACCGCCGCTTTGACGTCCTCGGCGATGGCATGGGTGGGCAGCTCGGCCAGTGGGGTTGCCGCCGGGCGCTCGGCGGCGACGCGGTGGGTCACGGCGAGCAGGGCGGCCAAGGCGGCGGTGTGCTCCGTGAGCGCGACTTCGACGGCCGGGTGGGCGCAGCTCGCGGACAGTACCCGGGTGGTCCGGGTGTACTGCTTCCAGACGGCCTGCTCCACAGTCTGGAAGAGGTCGGGCAGCTCGACCGGATAGCTGACGCCGAGGTGCTCGACGATGACGTCCGGCAGCATCGTGATCTCAATTGTCATCCGGTGGGCGACCATGAGCAGATAGCCGGCCAGCAGGCCGCGAAAGGGCTCCTCGGAGGCGGTTGCTGATCCGATCGCGGTGAGGTTCACGAGAGCCCCCCGCCGATCGGTTCGGCTGAGAAAGGGCGGGTCGGCGCGCAGGGCGCGCAGCGTCTCGGCGGCGACCGCGGGAGCGAACACTTCGTGGTGGGGTGGGCTCCAGACCGATGGGCGAATGAGGGACCCGACCACCTCGGGCGAGTAGGTGTCCGGCCGTTGCGCGAGCCACCGCCACAGCAGCCACCAGCCGACGGCGTTGATCGTCGGCTGGTCGCCGCCTTCCCGCGCGCGCCGGGCTCGGCGGGCCAGCCGTGGATAGCTGGAAACGAACTGCGCGAAGTCGGCCAGCTTCCCGGTGACTTGACCGAAGTCGAGGTTGTACGGCTCGACGGTCGCGGCCGCCGCGAGGTGCCGGAACCAGAAGGTCTCGTGGAGAAAGGGCATGGTGACGAGGAAGGCCGCCTCGCCCGGGGCGAGCGTGACGTCCGCCGCGGCCAGGCGGTGGAGCAGGAACTCGAGGCGGGCGGTGAACCGGATCGCCAGTCGGCGGTCGTCCCAGGGGTCGATCCGGTCGCTGGCGGCTGACCTGAGCTCGATCAACGCCCTGACCTGGGCGACCGCGCCGGCGCGAGCGGCGTCGAGGCCCGGGCCGGAGGCCATCGTCCAGGCTTGGTGGTTGGTGGCCAGCGCGATCCAGGGGTCCTCCGGCGCAGCCGGGGTGTCGTCTCGTCGGCGGGGCAGGAGCCGCATGACGTCCGGACCACCGGTCTGGACCGTATGCAGGGCAGCCTCGTTCGCGGGGCTCGCCGCGGTCAGGCGGTCCCGCAGCGCCGTCTCCAGCCCGGCCAACGTGGCCTGTGGACGCTCCGTACGGAGAATCGAGGTCAGCGACCCGGCGATCGGGCTGGCGCCCGCGGGCGTGCAGGCGAACAGATAGGCCGTGCCCGGCCGCGGCTCGACTGTGAGGCGGCCCCGGGGCCGGCTCTCGGTCAGCGCGGGTTTCAGGGCCAATGTCTCCGGGTCGTGGCAGGCGTCAACGAGGATGACCGTGGCGGCGGATGAACTCCGCTCCAGCGCGGTGTTCCAGTCGAGCGGTACGCAGAGGTCCCAGAACGGCTCGTAGCCACTCGCGGCGTCGGAGGGGACAAGGAAATCCCGGCCGTCGGCGTGCACGACATGCCCGGCGAGATAGAGCAGCTGGGTTTCGCCTGCCGCGCCACGGCGGAGAAACGAGTGGATCGCGGCCTTGAGGGCACTCGCGCCGGTCCGGGTCATGTCGTGAACATCAACGTGATAACCCACCTCCTCGAGCGCGGTGCCCAGATCGGCCAGCCCGGCGGCCAGGCCTGGGAGTTCCGGAATCAGCGGGTCGTCGTAGGCCGAGACGCCGATGAGCAGCGCGGAGAAGTCCTCTTCCGCCGGCGGCGGCCGGACGCCTCCCGGGTCGGCGTGGCCGGGGAAGGCGGGCGGGTTCGACGGCCGCGGCCGGTCTGGTTCCGCCAGCGCCGTGGGCAGGCCGGGGAAAACCAGCCGGCCGGCCGGCTTCGCCCGGCCGGCGGTGGCCGACGCGGCAGCGCCGAGCAGTCGGCCGCGAGCCTCCTCCTCGGTCAGCCCGAACAGGTCGGTCGATACGTACTGTCCAAGAAGCCCGAGCCGTTCACAGTTCTCGATCCGCACGGGTACCAGCCGGCGGAAGGTGCCGTCCGGATCGGCTTGCATGGCGGCTCTCCACTCGAGACCACTGTATGGCGACTCCAGATAGGCACGGGAGACGACCGCGATCGTCCGTCCCATGTCCGCCGTGACGGCCCGGTCCATCATCACCGGCCAGTTCGAGCCGGGAACCATGTTCCAGGGCTGAAACAGGACGCTGTAGCCAGCGCTATGGAGGGTCCCGGCGATCCATTCGGCCCACGTGAAGTCCGCCTCCGTGTAGGAGACGAAAAAGTCGAACCGAGGCGGCGTGGGTACGCCGCCGTAGTCCCCCGTGTTCATTTGTCCGATCCTGCCAGAGCTGGTGGGACCCGGGTGGCATGCCCGGTGAACAGGTCCGGCCGCGGGCCGTGTTGTCCTTCCCTGTCGGCGTCGGCAGCCTATTGATCCGATGTATACATCGAGTGTAGACACTCGGGTATGACGGTTTCCATGGCTTGTTGGGTCTGCTGGAGCGCGAGCCGCGCCACAGCTACGACCTCAAGCGCGACTACGACACGGTCTTCGGTCGCGGCCGCCCGCTACCGTTCGGCCAGGTCCACTCGACCCTCGGCCGGCTGGCCGGGGACGGGAAGGTGCTGGTCGGCCCGGCCGAGCCCGGCGACGGACCGGAGCGCAAGCGCTACGTCATCACCGAGCAGGGCGTGACCGAGCTCGAGGCTTGGCTGCGCGAGCCGGTCGAGGCCGAGCCGCACCTGCAGACCGTGCTGTTCGTCAAGGTAGTGCTGGCCTGATGTCCGACCGGTCGGCCGAGAGCTACCTGGACGCGCAGCGGGCGGCCCACCTGCGGCGGATGCGCGAGCTGACCGAGCTGAAGCGCACCGGCGGCCTCGTCGACGGGATGCTGGCCGACCACGGCCTGTTCCACCTCGAGGCCGACCTGCGCTGGATCGACATGACGTCGGCCCGCCTGGACGCGCTCGCGAAGGCGGTGCGGCCATGACGGGGTCGCCCGGCTCGAGCGCCTGCCGGTCCAGGCCGTCGCGGTGGCGGCGGACAGGCCGGCCGCCGTCGAGCGGGCCCGCTCCGCGCTCCGGCTGGCGACCCCGACCACGTCATCCCCCTGACGATCGCCGAGGAGGCCGACCGGGACCGGCAGCTCAACCGGGCCTACCAGCGGCTGCCCAACCTGGTCATGCTGATCAGCCTGCCCATCGCCGGGTGCGGCCTGGCGGTCGGCGCCGTCGTCGGACTGGCCGAACGCGGGCGGCCTTTAGCCTGCTGTGCCTGGCCGGCACCCCGCTGGGGCTGCTGCGTCGGGTAGTCGCGCTGGAGAACGCGGTGCCGTTGCTGGCCGGGCGCGGTTCTGGCGATCGCGACGGGGTTCCTCACCGCCGGGCTGTTCCTGCGCTCCCAGCTGGGCGAGAGCGTGGTCGCGCCGGCCGCGAGCTACTACGCGCTGGTCGGGGGCGGGCTCGTCGCGTCGCTGCTGGTGGTCGCCTCGACGTTCCCGCTGCTCGAGCGGGCCACCGGCCCCAGCCATCGCCCGCAACGACTGACCGTCCGGCGCGGTCAGGCCCGGGCGAGGTCCGCGGTGAGGAAGCGGGTGTCCTGCCAGGGGCGGGAGTCCTGGCCGGTGAACGGGTCGGTCAGGTCGCGGTCGTAGCGGCGGGCGACGGTGGCGTCGTCGTCCTCGCGGACGGTCCAGCCGCGCGGGCGCAGCCACTGGACCGGATGCGGTCGCGGTTCGAGGTTGAACAGCGAGCTGGCGTCGAGTCCGGAGCGGGCGCGCAGCCGCTCGAGGTCCGCGGTAACGGCGGCCAGGCTGCCGAACCGGTCCAGGGCCAGGCGGCTGCCCGGAGCCGAGCAGGCGGTGACCCGCTCGAGCAGCTTCTTCTCGGCGTCCGGCGACAGGTAGCCGAGCAGTCCCTCGGCGACCCAGACTGTCGGGGCGTCCGGGCTGAAGCCCCCGGCGGCCAGCGCGGCCGCCCACTCGTTACGGAGGTCGATCCCGACCGTGACCCGCCGGCACCGGGGCCGGGCCCGTTCCCGCTGCAGCACCTCGTTCTTGAAGGCGACGACCCGGGGCTGGTCGAGTTCGTAGACCGTCGCCTCGGCCGGCCAGTCCAGCCGGTACGCCCGCGTGTCCAGACCCGCCGCGAGCAGGACGGCCTGCCGTATCCCGGCCCGCAGCGCGTCCTGGACGAAGTCGTCGTAGAACCGGGAGCGCACGCCGATGAAGCGGGAGGTGTGCAGGGTCTGGGCCTGCCGGTCGCTCACCGGTTCGCCCGGCTCCGGCCAGCGCAGCGGGAACGGCACCGGGGAGTCGACGGCGCGCGCGAACGCGAGGGCGAACGGGTCGTCGATGAGGGCGTCCGGCCGCGACGACTCGACGCCGCGGGCGGCCGCGATACCCAGCGCCGTGATGCCGGGGCCGGTGACGATGTCCCAGCCGCGCTGCCGCGTCATGCGGTCCCCTTTCGACGTCGGGCGGTCAGGGCGCGAATCTAGCCGCTGCCCGCGCGCGGACGTCGAAACGGGAAGGTTCTCGCCGTGGCGGCGAGAACCGCGCACCTCAGCCGGGGGCCGCGGGCCGTCGACGATGGTCGCGCCGAACGGGTTCAGGCGCGGTAGGCCAGGAGGTAGACGCCGCCGCGGCCGACGGCGGCGATCGTCGCGTCGCGCGGATGCCAGGCGCAGGCCAGCAGCGGCTCGGCCACGCGCAGCGCGGCCCGGCAGCGCCCGTCGAGCGTCCAGGCCCGGGCGGCGCGGTCGAAGCAGACCGTGGCGAGCAGGCGCCCGTCCGGGGAGAACGCGCAGCCAGAGACCCCGTCGGGGTGGGCGACTGTGGCCTGCCGGCGGCCGGTCGCGACGTCCCACAGGCCGACCGTCCCGTCGTGCGAGGCGGTCGCGAGCAGGCGTCCGTCGGGGGAGAAGGCGCAGCGGCCCACCAAGCCGGTGTGGCCGCAGAGCTGGGCGCGGCGGCGGCCGGAGGCGACCTCCCACAGGAGGACGGCGCCGTCGTGGGTGGCCGTCGCGAGCAGGGTGCCGTCGGGGGAGAACGCGCACTCGGCGACCGCGTCAGTGTGGCCGTGGAACCGGTGGCGTTCGTTTCCGGTAGCCACGTCCCAGAGCGCCGCCGTCCGGTCGTAGGAGGCGGTGGCGAGGAGGGTGCCGTCGGGGGAGAACGCGCACGCGTACGCGGCGCCGTCGTGGCCCTCGATGATCAGCCGCCGGCGGCCGGTCTCGACGTCCCACAGCACCGTCGTCAGGGAGGCCGCGGTCGCCACCAGCGTCCCGTCGGGGGAGAACGCGCATCCGAACTGCGAGCCGATCTGGCCGGTGAGGTGGTCACGGGGACGGCCGGTGGCGGTCTCCCAGACGATCGCCGTGTCGTCGTGGGACGCGGTGGCCAGCAGCGCGCCGTCAGGGGAGAAAGCGCAGCCCAGGACGATGTCGGTGTGGCCGACGGGCCGGGCGGGCCGGCGGCCGTCGGCGACCTCCCACAGCCGGGCGGTGTCGTCGTGGGCCGTGGTGGCCAGCAGCGTACCATCAGGGGAGAAGGCGCAGCCGACGGCCAGGCCGGTGTGACCGGTGAGCGTGGCGAGCGCCTGCCCGGTGGCGGTCTCCCAGAGGATGGCCGTCTCGTCCCAGGACGCGGTGGCCAGCAGCGTGCCGTCGGGGGAGAACACGCAGCTCCCGACCGAGTTGGTGTGGCCCTCGAGGCAGGCCCGCTGATGGCCGGTCGCGACCTCCCACAGCACGGCCTCGTGAGACCCCGCCGTGGCGAGCAGGGTGGCGTCGGGGGAGAACGCGCAGCCGTCCAGCAACTGGCCGCCGTCGATGGTCGCGCGCGGCTGCCCGGTCGCCACGTCCCACAGCATCGCCGTCTCGTCGTAGGAGGCGGTGGCGAGCAGGGTGGCGTCGGGGGAGAACGCGCAGGCCATGACGCAGTGGGTGTGGCCTTCGAGGCGGGCGAGTTCGCGGCCGGTGGCGACGTCCCACAGCAGCGCCGTGTGGTCGTGGGAGGCGGTGGCGAGCAGGGTGCCGTCGGGGGAGAACGCGCAGCTGTTCACCTTATCGGTGTGGCCGTCCAGGCGGGCGCGCTCGCGGCCGGTGGCGACGTCCCACAGCCGGGCCGAGTGGTCGGCCGAGGCGGATGCCAGCAGGGTGCCGTCGGGGGAGAACGCGCAGTCGCGGACCTCGGCGGTGTGGCCGTCGAGGCGGGCGGCCAGGCGGCCGGTCGCGACCTCCCACACCAGCACCGGCCCGTCGCCCCCTGCGGCGAGCAGGGTGCCGTCGGGGGAGAACGCGCAGCCGTAGAGCCCGTTGGACGGGGCGTCGATGGTGCGGCGCAGCGCCGGGTCGGGCTGGTCGGGCAGCGGCCAGCGGCTCTCCAGCCGGGGCGTGGCCAGATGCGGGCGGTAGGCCTCGACGAGGGGGCCCAGACCGTCGACGCCGGTCAGCCGGCTGGCCAGGGTGGCGCCCAGCGCCGCCGGCGGCTCGATCGGGGTGAGCAGGTGGGCCAGCTGGCCGAGCGCACGCCCCAGGACGGCCGCCAGCGGGGTGCCGAGCAGCGCCAGATCGGCCTCGGCCGGCACCGTCGAGGCGAGCCGGCGGGTCTTCGCCTCGACCCAGCGCAGGTCGGTGCCGAGCCGGTCGGCCTCGTCCGCCAGCCCGGCGCCGAGCAGGTGCCCGACGAGGTGGCGCCACAGGTAGCCGGCGTCGGCCGGCAGCGTCCACCAGGCCGTTCCGGTCCACCATGCCGTCGGCCCGCCGGCGCACAGTGAGCGGGCCGCGTCGACCAGGCGGCGGTGGGCCGCCGTCGTCTCGGCCGGGGACAGCTGGCCGGCGAAGTAGTCGCGGAGCACGTCATGAAGGACGACGGCGGGCTCGCCGTCCGCCCAGCGCTGCCCGAGCAGGCGCAGGGCGACGAGCCGGCGCCGCAGCGCCTGGGCGCCCGCGCTGGTCAGGCCGTCCCGCCCGGCCCACAGCAGGTCGACGACGTCCCCGGGCACCGGCACGTCCTCGGGCAGGACGGCCAGCTCCACCAGCCGCGCCTGCTCGGCCGCGCTCAGCCGGCTCAGGCTCACCCCGACGGTCGCCGCCACCGCCTGGCCGCGTGAGCGGGGGTCGGCGGTGTCCAGCGCGGTCGGGCCGCGGCGGGCCAGCCGGTCCGCGAGCCAGATCGCGGCCTCGTCCGGGTCCGCGCCGTCGGCGACCAGCTCCCGCAGCTGACCGTTGACCAGGCCGAGCAGCACTGGCCAGGAGCCGGCCGTCCGGACCAGCCCGTCGAGGGTCGGCGGTGCCACATCGGTAACGCCGGCGGTCACCGTCCGCCGGGCCTCGGCCGGCGTCATCTCCTCGACCAGGGTCGACGTCGCGCCGTCCGGCAGCACGCCGCGGTTGCGGGTGGTGACGAGCCGGCGGCAGCCCTGGCCGCCGAGCAGGAACGGGTCGAGCTGCCGCCGGTCCCACACGTCGTCCACCACCAGCAGCGTCGCCGGCCGGTCGGACAGCAGGGCGCCGAGCCGGGTGCCGGCCACGATCGGGTCGGCGGACGTTCCCGGCTCGCCCGTGAGCACCTCGCACAGGCCGTTGACCAGGCCGGCAAGCTCGGCCCCGGTGGCCTGCTCGCCGAGGGTCACCCACAGCACGCCGCCGGGGAAGCGGTCGCGGACCGCCGGGGCCGCGCAGATCATCCGGGCCAGCGTCGTCTTGCCGAACCCGCCCGCGCCCTGGACGCCGGTGACCGCTTCGCCGGTGACCGCCCCGCCGCTGGCCAGGACGGCGGCGAGCAGCGGCTCGAACACGTCGGGCCGGTCCACGGCGGCCGTCGGCGGCGGCGCCATCCAGGGGACGCCGGCGGCGGGCGGCTTCGGCAGCTGGCCGAGGGCCTGGCTGATCGCGGCTTCCAGCCCGTCCGGCGTGCGGAAGCGCTTGACGATCAGCCCGGCGGTCTCCAGCCGCTGCCGGAAGGCGTCGACCTCGCCGCCGGCCGGGTCGGTGAAGCCGCGGGGCAGCGGAACGTCCTCGTCCAGCATGAAGATCAGTCGCGGGATGCCCAGCCGGGTCGCGGCCGCGAACTCCGTCTCCGTGTAGGACAGGCCGCCGCCGCCGCCCGGCACCAGCGATCCGTAGCGCAGACCGATCACCCCGACGTAGACGTCGCACGCCTCGACCTGGGCCACGCAGAACGCCGCCGGCTGCTCGTCGCGGGCCGCGAAGTACGCCATGTCCACCGGCGAGAATCCGGGCGTGCGCAGCACGGCGTCCACCGCGGCCGCTACGAAGGACCGGGCGGCCGGGAATCGGGCCATGTCCGAGGTGTGGCTCACGAACACCGGCCGGACAGGAGCCCCCATGGTGGGAAACTACCCGATCAACGATCGGGAGTGTTCCGGGCATTCTGGTCGGAGGCCGTCCCTCTGGCGGCCGCTCCTTCATCGCGGCGAACCCGCTGAAAGTGTGCGGCCAGGTCCTGGGCGAATAGATGCGGGGCGGCCGGGGCGGTCACCAGCCGAGACCGGTGATGGAACTACCCGGCGTGGAGGGCAGGGTCGTCTGCTTGCCGGTGGCCACGCTCACCAGGTGACAGCCGCCGTTCTCGTCGAAGATCGCCAAGGAGTCCCCGGCCGGGTTGCGCGCCACCCAGGAGAACATCCGATGGACGGGGTGGTTCGCGGGCAGCGTGAAGGGCATCTCGAACAGCACCCGCAACTGCCGGCCGGTCTGGGCGTCCAGTTCGACCAGCTGCGTCACCTGCTTCTGCCCGACCGTGGTCGGGCTGATGGCGTAGATGCGCCGCCCGTCGGGGCTGAGCACGGGGACGTCGATGCCGGCGGAACGGTCACCCGCCTGGACCTGGATGTAGGGCGCGATCCGGTGCGCCGACTTCGTCAGGTCCGTTCCCGCCGACGTGTCGGCCAGCCACAGACCGCTCGCCGTGTGGGACGACCCCACAGAGAACGCGAGATAGCGCCCGGAGGCGTCCCAGCTGAAGTTCGTGGTCTGGCCGCCTTCAGCTCCGGTGTACTGGGTGCGCTGGCCGCTGACCAGATCGATGACGGTGAAATGGAGATGGTCTATGGAGTGGGCGACGGCGTTGGGGTCGCCGTTGAAGTCGGAGTTGGCGTCGGCGTCGACCGCGAGGCGCCGCCCGGTCGGATCCACCGCGTAGTACTGGATGGCGTTGTCGAACTTCGCCGCCTCGATGGGGGTCACCGAGGTGGCGGCGCCGTCGCGGTTGACCTGGATCCGGAACAGCTGTCCGTCGGCGGCCGTGCGGTAGGCCGAGGCGATGAAGAGGCCGGGCGCGCCGGTCCCCTGCACCGTGAGCCACGTCATCCCATCCGGCGCGGGGACGGTCGAGCGGACGGCGCCGTTGCGCGAGTCGCGGATGGTGAGTGTGGGCGGCAGGTCGGTCGTCGTCGCGGGGCCGTACTGCGTGGGGACCACGCCGGTGACGGCGAAGTACACGCTGGGGTCCGCGGCGGGCAGCCGCGGCGCCAGCGTGTAGGACGGCTGGGTGGGCAGTCCCGTCGGGGCCTGCCCCGGGGGCCGCGTGGGGGCGGCGGTGTTTGTCGGACCGGTGCCGCTGACCCGGGTGCCGTCGGTCGAGCCGAACAGCCGCATCCCGCCGAAGACGGCGATGACGGCCACCACCGTCGCCAGGGCGACGACCACGGGGGCGTGCCGGGGAGTCAGGCTTCTCCCCCGTTCGCCGGGGCTGTCGGCGGGCGCTACGGCCGCGGCTTCCTCGACCAGATCGGCGGCGGAGTTCAGGGCATCGCGAATACGTTCCGCCAGCCGGTTGCCGTCGCGGGGGCTCGTCATGGCGTCTCTCCCAGCAGGTGGCCAAGGGTGCGCAGCGCGCGGACGGCGGTGGAGCGCACGGTTGCTTCGCTGATGCCCATGGTGTAAGCGATCTCGGCGTCGTTCAGATCGAGATAGAAGCGCGGGACGAGGACCTCCCGGCGGCGGGGCGGCAGGCGCTCAAGCGCGCGCAGCACCTCCTGGCGTTCCTCGCTGAGAATTGCCGCGGACTCGGCCGACCACACCGCGGGCTCATGGGGAATCCGGAACCGGCTGGCGACCGCGCGCCGCCGTAGCACCGAATGGCAGCCGTTCACGACCGACTGGCGGGCATACGCCCGCGCGGCGGCCGGCTGTCGCAGGCTCCGCCAGCGGCGCTGCAACCCCAGGAAGGCCTCCTGGACGACGTCCTCGGCGGTCGGCTGGTCGCCCACCAGCAGCACGGCGACCCGGAGCAGGCTCGGCCGCTGCTCCGTGAAGATCTCTGCGAGCCTGGATGCCTCGGCCACGCCCGCGTCAGGATGGTCCATGTCTATATAGACGCGGTCGAGCCCGGGATGCTGCTCGCGCCGTCCCCAGGTTCGCGGCGTCCGGCTCGTCCGGTTATGTGAGCGCGGCGGCGACCTCGTCGAGGCGGGCGCCGCGGGAGGCTTTGACCAGCACCACGTCGCCGGGGGCGAGCCGGCCGGGGCCGCGCAGCCAGTCGACGGCCGCGTCGTTGTCGGCCAGCGCCAGCACCTGTGCCGGCGCGCGACTGCCGGCGCCGGCGGCGAGCGCTCCCGCCGCGATCGGCTGGGCGGCCTCGCCCACCGTGACCACGATTTCGGCGTGGGTGGCGGCGTAGGCGCCGACGGCCCGGTGCTCGGCCGCGCTGGCCTCGCCGAGCTCGAGCATCGCGCCCAGCACGGCGATGCGTCGCGTGCCCTCGACGGCGGCCAGCGCGGCCAGGGCGGCGCGGGTGGAGTCGGGATTGGCGTTGTAGGAGTCGTCGAGCAGTGTTGCGCCGCTCGCGAGGTCCCGGAGTTCCAGGCGCCGCGGCGACAGCGCGACGCCGGCCAGCGCCGGCGCCGTCACGTCGAGCGGCACGCCGGCCGCGAGCGCCGCCGCGGCGGCGGCAGCCGCGTTGAACGCCTGGTGCGCGCCGACGATCGGCAGCGTGACGGGGGCGCATACGCCGGCGGCTCGCAGCGTGCAGGACGGCCGGGCGCGCCGGTCGAGGGTCAGGTCGAGAACACGGACGTCGGCGTGCTCGGCCTGGCCGAAGGTCAGGACGGGTGCGTCGGTCAGCGCGCGCATCGCGGCCACCCGCGGGTCGTCGGCGTTGAGAACGGCGCGGCCGCCGGGGGCGAGACCTTGCACCAGTTCGGCCTTCGTCCGGGCGATGGCCGCGCGCGAGCCGAATTCGCCCAGGTGGGCTTGGCCGGCGGCCAGGACGACGGCGACGTCGGGCGCGACCAGGCGGGTGAGCGCGGCGATGTCGCCGACGTGGCGGGCACCCATCTCCAGGACGAGGAACCGGGTGGCCCCGTCGGCCCGCAGCATGGTGAGCGGCACGCCGAGCTCGTTGTTGAGCGAGCCGATCGTGGCGATCGTCGGCGCGGTGCCCGAGAGCGCGGCCGCGAGCAGGTCCTTGGTGCTGGTCTTACCCTGGGAGCCGGTCACCGCGATGACGGTCAGTCCGGGGCGCAGCCGGGCCACGACGTGGGCGGCCAGCGCGCGCAGCGCGGCCTGGGTGTCGGTGACGACGACGGTGGGCAGCGCCGTCGGCCGGGAGCCGAGCACAGCCACCGCGCCGGCCTCAGCGGCCTGGGCGGCATAGTCGTGGCCGTCGACGCGCTCACCGGCGAACGCGACGAACAGGCCGCCCGGCTCGGCCCGCCGGCCGTCGAGCACGGCCGGCGCGGTCACCGTGACCGCGTTCACCGCCACCGCGTAGTCGCTTTTGGCCGTGTCGCTTTTCGCCGTGCCGTTTTTGGCCGTGCCGCTTCTGGCCGTGCCGCTTTCGACCGTGCCGCCGACGACTGTTCCGTCTACGACCGCGGCGATTTCGTCGAGGCGCAGCGGAATCATGCTCTGGTCACGGCGCCAGTAGAGCCGGCGCGATGTTGCCGGCGCGTATGCGGCGGTGGATAGGCCCACAACATGTTACCGGTGGGTAACCTTTCGTTGCCGTATGCGGAACCACATACGCGCCGACAACGCCACGGCGCCTTCACTGAAGGCGTGAGCGATGCTGAACCAGCGCGGACGCCGGTGGGAATAACGGTCTACGAGTGCGGGCCGGACGAGGCTGTTCTGTTCCGGGTGATGGCGCCACGCTTTCGCGTCACGCCGACGATCGTCGCGGCGCCGGTCTCCGTGGCCAATGCCGATCTGGCCGCCGGAAACCGCTGCGTCAGCATCGGCCACCGGACCAGGGTCACCGACGCCGCGCTGCTCGCGCTGCGCCGGGCCGGAGTGGCGTACATCTCCACCCGAAGTATCGGCTACAACCACATCGACACCGAATACGCGGCGAGCATCGGCATCTCGGTGGCGAACGTCGTCTACTCACCCGACAGCGTGGCGGACTACACGCTGATGCTGATGCTCATGGTGGTTCGGGGGGCGAAGTCCGTCATCCGCCGGGTGGACCGGCGGGATTACCGGCTGAACGACGTGCGCGGAAAGGAGCTGCGCGACCTGACGGTCGGCGTGGTGGGGACGGGGCGTATCGGCGCGGCGGTCATCGCCAGGCTGCGGGGTTTCGGCTGCCGGGTGCTGGCGTACGACAGCCGGCCCGAAGGCTGCGCCGGCTACGTGCCCCTCGACGAACTACTGCGGCGCAGCGACATCGTGACGCTCCACCTGCCGCTCACCCCGGCGACGCACCATCTGCTGGACCGTCGGCGCATCGGATGCCTGAAGGAGGGCGCCGTCGTCGTCAACACCGGCCGCGGCGGCCTGCTCGACACCGAGGCACTCGTCCAGGAACTGGAAGGCGGCCGGCTGGGCGGCGCGGCGCTGGACGTCGTCGAAGGGGAGGACGGCATCTTCTACACCGACCACAGCGGTCGAGGGCTCGAGAACAAGCCGCTGGCGCGGCTACAGGAACTGCCGAACGTCGTCGTCAGCCCGCACACCGCCTATTACACGGACCATGCGCTGAGGGACACCGTCGAGAACACCATTGTCAACTGTCTGAGATTCGAAAGCGGGAACCCGTGAGCAGGATCAGGGTCGGCATTGTCTTCGGGGGGTGCTCCGAAGAGCATCCCATCTCGGTCCGGTCCGCGCGGGAGGTGGCGAGGAACCTCGACCCGGAAAAGTACGAGCCGTGCTATGTCGGCATTACGAAAAGCGGCGCCTGGCGGCTGTGCGGCGGTCCCGACTCGGACTGGCGGGGCGGCGGTGGCCGGCCGGCCGTGCTGTCGCCGGACCGGGACGTGCACGGGCTGCTCGTGCTGGAGCGGGGACGGTACGAGACGATCAGGCTGGACGTCGTGCTGCCAGTCCTGCACGGCCGGTTCGGCGAGGACGGCGCGATGCAGGGCCTGCTGGAGATGGCCGGCATCCCGTACGTCGGCTGCGACGTCCAGAGCTCCGCCCTCTGCATGGACAAGTCCCTGGCCTATGCCGTCGCCAGAAGCGCGGGTATCGCCACGCCGAACTTCTGGACGGCGGACGCCGGCGCCGATCCTGGCCTTGACGTCGACGCCGGCCGGTTCACCTACCCCGTGTTCGTGAAGCCGGCTCGTTCCGGGTCGTCCTTCGGGGTCAGCCGGGTAACCCGGGCGGAGGAGCTACCCGGCGCGCTGGCATCCGCGCGGCGGTTCGACTCGAAGGTGCTGATCGAGGAGGCGGTCGTCGGCGGCGAGGTCGGCTGCGCCGTCCTGGGGAACGCCCCGGACCTTCTCACGGGCGAGGTGGACCGGATCTCGCTGTCCCACGGCTTTTTCCGGATCCATCAGGAGAGCGCGCCGGAAAGCGGCTCCGAGAACTCGACCCCGATCGTCCCGGCCGATATCTCGGCCCAGGCGCGCGCGCTCGTCCAGGAGACGGCGAAGGCCGTCTACCGTGCCCTGGGCTGCCGTGGCCTGGCGCGCGTCGACATGTTTCTGACGGACGACGGGGTGGTCCTCAACGAGGTCAACACCCTGCCCGGCCTGACCTCGTACAGCCGTTACCCGCGGATGATGGCGGCCGCGGGCCTGTCACTGGCCGACGTGATCGACCGGGCGGTGTCCCTGGCGCTGGCGGGAACAGCCGATGGAGAATGACTTCGTCTTCGTGGACGAGTTCCTGCCCGGCGTGCGCTGGGATGCCAAGTACGCCACCTGGGACAATTTCACCGGCAAGCCGGTGGATGGCTATCTGGTGAACCGGATCGTCGGTACCCGAGCGCTGTGCGCGGCCCTGCGGGGAGTGCGGGACGAGGCGGCGGCCCTCGGTTTCGGCCTGCTTCTCTGGGACGGCTATCGGCCGCGGCGGGCCGTGGAGTGCTTCCTGCGTTGGTCACGGCGACCGGAGGACGGCCGGACGAAGGCGCGGCACTATCCGAACATCGACCGAGCCGAGATGTTCGAGCGGGGATATGTGGCCGTCTCCTCAGGCCACAGCCGGGGCAGCACGGTGGACCTGACGCTCTATGACCTGGCCAGCGGCGAGCTCGTCCCCATGGGTGGTCGCCATGACCTGATGGACTCGGTCTCCCGGCACGGCGCGACGGGCCTCACCCCGGCCGAGACGAGAAACCGCGAGCACCTCCGCGCGGTCATGGAAGCCAGCGGTTTCCGTGCGTACGAACGGGAGTGGTGGCACTACACGCTCAACGACGAGCCTCATCCAGACACCTACTACGACTTTCCGGTGGCCTGAGAGCGGCGGCGGGCCTGGTGGAGCGCCGGCCGCGCCGCGGGCCGGTCGCCGCGCCGGTCGCCGCGCCGGGCGCCGCGCCGGCCGGCAGCGCCACCCGGACGCGGAGCCCCCCGGCGGCCCGGGGCGTGAGGACGAGGGTGCCGCCGTGCGCCTGGGTGATGCTCCGGGCGATCGCCAGGCCGAGTCCGAGGCCCGCCTGGTCGGCGCGCACCCGTTCGGTCCCGCGCCGAAACGGCTCGGCGAGCGTGGCGACCAGCGCCGGGTCGAGCTTCTCGCCGGTGTTCTCGACGGTGAGCACCACGCTCTTGGGAAGCGCGCTGGTCGTGACCCACACGGTGCCCTGCCCGGGCCGGTTGTGCACGATCGCGTTGTGCACGAGGTTCGTCGCCAGCTGCGACAGGAGCGCGGGTGAGCCGACGGCGGGGGTCAGCACGCCGGAGGTCTCGATGGTGACGCCGTACTTCCCGGCGAGGGGGAGGAGCGTCTCGGTCGCCTCCTCCGCCGCCAGGGACAGGTCGACGGGTTCCCGGGAGAACGATCGTTGCTCGGCCCGGCTGAGCAGGAGCAGGGCCTCCACCAGGTCGATCGCCCGGGTGTTGACGGCGTGCAGACGGTCCACCAGTTCGCCGGGCTCATGGTTCGGATCCCGCTGGGCGACCTCCAGGAGGGTGCGGGTGGTCGCCAACGGTGTGCGCAGTTCGTGGGAGGCGTTGGCCGCGAACCGGCGTTGCTCGGCGACGTGCGCCTCAAGCCGGGAGAGCATCGTGTCGAAGGCGTCGGCGAGCTCGTGGAACTCGTCGGCCCGGCCGGGCAGCCGGATCCGGTGGCCCAGCGCCCCGTTCGCGGCCACGCGGGTGGCCGCCGTGATCCGGGTCAGGGGCGCGAGCATCCGGCCGGCGAGAAGCCATCCGCCCACTAGCCCGAACACCAGCAGGAACGTCATCCCGACGGCCGCCGCCGGAGCGAAGTCGCGCAGGAGCCGGAAGCGCTCGTACTGGATGAGGATGACCCCGCGGGGTATGCCACTGAAAAGGGTGACCCACGCCGCGGCGATCAGCACGGCTCCCGCGACCATGAGGAATCCGGCGTAGCTGAGGGTCAGTTTGAGACGAACGCTCAGGCCGGGGGCTCTATCCACGAGATCCGTCCCTATCCACGAGATACGTCCTCATCCACGAGATCCGTGCTCCCGCCCGGTGGGTGGCGTGTCGATGCGGTACCCGACGCCGGCCACCGTCGCGATGATCCCGGGTTCGCCGAGGCGCTTGCGCAGAGCCGAGACCGTGATGCGCACGGCGTTGGTAAGCGGGTCCGCGTTCTCGTCCCAGGCCCGTTCCAGCAGTTCCTCGGCGCTGACGACACCGCCTTCGGCCCCGACAAGAACCTCGAGCACGGCGAACTGTTTCCGGGTGAGCGCGACATAGCGACCGTCGCGGAAGACCTCCCGGCGGAACGGATCCAGACGCAGGCCGGCGATCTCCCGCACCGGCGGCCGGTTGTGTGCGCGCCGGCGGTCGAGCGCTCGCAGCCGCAGGACGAGTTCACGGAGTTCGAACGGCTTCGTGAGGTAGTCGTCGGCGCCGAGGCCGAAACCGGAGACCTTGTCGTCGAGCCGGTCGGCCGCGGTGAGCATCATGATCGGTGTTCCGGCGCCGGAAGCGACGATGTGCGCGGCGATCTCGTCGCCCGTGGGGCCGGGGATATCGCGATCGAGAACGGCGATGTCGTAGGTGTTGACCCGCAGTAGCTCCAGAGCGGTGACCCCGTCACCGGCCGTGTCAGCGGCGATTGCTTCCAGGCGAAGACCCGCGCGGATGGCGTCCGCCAGATAGGGTTCGTCCTCGACGACCAAGACGCGCATAACGCCGATATTATCGGCCGGAGAGTTATCGCCGGCATATCGAAAAACCGGGGTGCGGCGAGGAGGCCACCCGCCCGAAGCGACCGGGAAAATGGGCGGAGCCCCTGGTTGCGGAGGGCGGCAGGTTGGCCACGGCCCGTGTCGGCCTCCCGCCGCCCCGCTCACCGGCTCCGGAAGAGGTCGAGGCGCGACCGGATCCGTCGTTTCAGGAAGTCCTCGAGCACCACCTCGAAGACGGCGTTGTCGTCTCCGGCGACCATGTGGTGCGCGCCGGCGACCGACGCGAACTCGGCGTGCGGCACGAGCTCGAGGAAACGGATCGAGTCCTCCACGCTGAGCACGTCGGACTCGCCGCCCTTGACCAGGAGCGTCGGTATCCGCAGCCCGGAGGCGGCGGCGCCGAGGCGGGCGGGGTCGATCAGACGGTTGCGCTGCACCGCCTCATCGCGGTCCGAGGCGAAGAACGCCGGATCCCAGTGCCAGAACCAGCGGCCGTCCACCTCCCGCAGGTTCTTGCGCAGCCCCTCGACGTTGCGCGGGCGCGGGCGGTGCGGCACGTAGGCGGCCACGGCGTCCGCGGCCTCCTCAAGGCTGGCGAAACCGGTCGCGGCGTTGGTCGTCATGAACCGCCTGATCCGCTCCGCCCCGGCCGGCTGCAGGAAGGGGGACACGTCGACGAGCACGAGCCCGAGCGCGAGATCTGGGCGCGAACCGAGGGCCGCGAGCGACGCGATCCCGCCCAGCGACGCCCCGATCAGGACGGGCGGGCGGCCCAGGTGTTCGACCAGGCGCACCACGTCGCCGGCGAAGGCGTCGACGGTGTAGTCGGCGGCCTTCGACCATCCGCTCTCGCCGTGCCCGCGCAGGTCGGCCGTCAGGGCGTACCAGCCGGACGCGCCGAGCGCCGCGGCGGTGCGGTCCCAGGCGTGCCGGGTCTGCCCGCCTCCGTGCAGCAGCAGCACCGGCGGTTCGGTGGGGTCCCCGTAGGCATCCGCGACCAGCGGGACCTCGCCGGTGGCGACGGTCAGAGTTTGTCGCCCCATCAGTTCGCCCGTCCGCGAGACGTAGAAGTCACCATATGGGGACACTAATACCTCGGCCTCGCGGAGCTGGTATTTCCCGGCCGGCCGGCCGGGAGGCCGACCGGACCGGCCCGGCCCGGCCCGGCTGACCCGGCTACCTCGGGCGGAACCTGTCGCCCGGCTGGAGCTGAACGACGATCAGGCAGGTGTCGTCGTCGGTGTCGGGGGTGGCGTGGGTCAGGATGTCGTCGGCTCGCTGATGCACGTCGGCGGCCGGCCTCGCGGCGATGGTCAGCAGGTTGTCGAGGGCGTCGTCGATGGCGGTGCCGCGGCGTTCGATGAGGCCGTCGGTGAACAGCAGCAGCATGTCGTCCGGGTGCAGCTCCGTCGTCATCTCCTCGTAGGTTGCCTCCGGGTCGACGCCGAGCAGCAGTCCGTCCGGGAGCGGCAGGGACTGGGCGTCGGTGCCCCGGACGAGGACGGGGGGCAGGTGGCCGGCGCGGGCCCAACGCAGGGTGTGGTCCGCCGGCCGGTACAGGCAGCAGACGGCCGTGGCGGTGATGTCTCCCGCGAGGTGGTAAGCGACCTGGTTGAGCCAGCGCAGGAGCTGGCCAGGGCCGGCGCCGGTGACGGCGAGGCCGCGCAACCCGTTGCGGAGGGTGGTCATCCCGGCGACGGTGCGGATGCTGTGGCCGGCGACGTCGCCGACGGCGAGCAGGACGTCGCCGGAGGGCAGCAGAACCGTGTCGTACCAGTCGCCACCGACGAGATGCTCCTGCACGGCGGGGCGGTAGCGCACCGCGATGGTGAGCCCGCTGGCCTGGGCCGCTTCGTCCGTCTCGGGCAGGACGGCCCGTTGGAGCGTGACCGCGAGCCGGTGCTGGTCGTCCGCCCATGCTTCGGAGTCGGCGAGCTGGCCCTGGGTGACGTCGAGGGCGAGCTGGGTCCGGTAGTGGCTGGTGATGTCCTGGTAGACGCCGCGCGCGGCGGCGAGTGCCCCCTGGGCGTCAACCACCGGCTCCGCGAACACGCGCAGGCGGCGCATCGTCCCGTCGTCGTGCACGATGCGGAACGATGCCGCAACGGGCTCGCCGAGGCGGAGCAGCCCGTCCCGGAGGTTCTCCACGGCCGTGGCGTCGTCGGGGTGGACGTGCTGGTCGAGCTCCTCGAGCAGGATCGGCGGATCGGTCCGGGGCCGGTGGAACAGGTCGTAGGTGTGGTCGGTCCAGCGCACGGTTCCGGTGCGCAGGTCCTGCTGCCAGCCGCCGAAGCCGCCGAGCCGCTGGAGGTGGGAGAACAACCGGTCAGAACCATGCGGCCCGTCCGCCGACCGCCAGCTGATCATGATGCCGTCGAAGAGGCGGGCGACGCGGACGTCCACCTCGTCGGTGACGACGGTGTCGCCGACCAGAGTGTGGAGCAGCACCCCGTCGGCGTGGTACGGCTCGCCGGAGCGCAGGACCGCCAGGGCCCGCTCGAAGGTTCCGCCGTTGGCGCCCATCAGAGGGTAGAGCTCGAGGAGCCGACGGCCGGGCAGCGCCTCGCGGGCCCGGCCGGCGGGGTCGGTGAAGCTGGCGTTCACGTGGTCGACCTGGAAGTCGAGCACGGCGCCGTCGTCGCCGCGCATGGCGTGGGCCAGCAGGACCGGGGCCGGGATCGCGTCGAGGAGCGCGAGCAGCCATCCGGCCCGGTCCGCGAGCCCGTCGGCGCCGGCACCGGCCGGCTCGGGTTCGGTGTCCGCCAGCGTCCGCAGACTCATCGCGCACAGGTCGGCCAGGCCGGTGAGCTCGCGCCGCGGGCCGGGGCCGATGTCGGCCAGCGGCGCGGGCCAGCAGATCTCGACGACCCCGGCGACGCCGCCGGGTCGGTGCAGCGGCAGCGCGACCCGGGCGCCGTTCCACGGCCCGACCCGCGCCACCGTCGTGCCGCCCGGCCACCAGCACGGCGATCCGTCGCGGATGACCCGTGTCGCCGCGCAGTCCAGCGGTGGGGGGACGCGCTGCCACCGGCTGACGTCCACCGGGCGTAGGCCCGCGGCGCCGACCATCGTCAACGCGCCGTCCGGCTCGAGCTGCCAGAGCACCACCGCCACGGCTCCGTGGGGGGCCAGCGCCTCGGTGAGGACGGCCGCGGCGATCTGGGAGCCGTCGCTCGGGTAGGAGAGGGCTGCCTGGGTCAGCCAGGCCCGCCGGCGCCGGTGCCGGTCAGCGTCGCCGGTCGGGCGCGGGAGGGTGGGCTCTCCCTGTTCGAGGACGGCGGTGGCGAACTCGGCGGGGGTGAGCCCCGCGACCCCGGCGAGCTGGGCGAGCTGCTGGGATGCCTCCGCGATCGAGCAGCGCAGGCGCTCGGCGAGCGCCCCGACGGCGATGTCCACAAGCTTGTCCGCCGCCGCGCGGGAGCGCAGGTCCTCGAGTTCTCGCCGCTGGCGGGCGATGACGCCCAGCAGAGGCGCGTCCCCGGCGGAACGGCCCCCGTCGCGAGCCGACCCCGACACATGACTCCTCATTCACGTCCGGCAGGAGTGCGGCGGATTGTCATCAGGTGCCAGCCGTGCGCCTCTTACTCTACTGTGGCGCGCCCACGATGATGACGGCAGTCACGCCATCGCGGGTGAGGTGGTGGTCGCAGGGATGGAGCCGAGGGTGACCGACGTCGTGGCGGATGGGCGGGGGAGCAGGACCAGGCTGGATGATCCCGCGCTGCGCCAGTTGCTGGCTGGTCTGACGGCGGTGCGGGGCGGTGACTTCGGCACGCGGCTGCCCCAGGTCGGCGACGAGCTCATGGACGAGATCGCCACCGTGTTCAACGGCATGATCGACCAGCTCGCCCTGTTCACCTCGGAGGTGACCAGGGTGGCCCGGGAGGTGGGCACCGAGGGCAAGCTCGGTGGCCAGGCCGAGGTGCCCGGCGTCTCCGGGACGTGGAAGGACCTGACCGACTCGGTCAACGCCATGGCGGGCAACCTGACCGGGCAGGTGCGCGACATCGCGCAGGTCGCGACGGCGGTGGCGCGGGGTGACCTGTCCCAGAAGATCGCCGTCCAGGCCCGCGGCGAGATCCTGGAGCTCAAGGAAACCATCAACATCATGGTGGACCAGCTCTCGTCGTTCGCCGACGAGGTGACCCGGGTCGCCCGCGAGGTCGGCACCGACGGCCGGCTGGGTGGCCAGGCGGACGTGAAGGGCGTCTCGGGCACCTGGCGGGACCTGACCGACTCGGTCAACGTCATGGCCGGCAACCTCACCAGCCAGGTCCGTTCCATCGCCCAGGTCGCGACGGCGGTCGCGAAGGGCGACCTGTCGCAGAAGATCCGGGTCGATGCCCGCGGCGAGATCCTGGAGCTGAAGGAGACCATCAACACGATGGTCGACCAGCTTTCGGCGTTCGCCGACGAGGTGACCCGGGTCGCCCGCGAGGTCGGCACCCAGGGGAACCTGGGCGGCCAGGCCACCGTCCGGGGCGTGTCGGGCACCTGGAAGGACCTCACCGACAACGTCAACGTGATGGCGTCGAACCTGACGGCCCAGGTCCGCTCGATCGCCCAGGTGGCGACCGGGGTCGCCCGGGGCGACCTGTCCCAGAAGATCACGGTGGAGGCCAAGGGTGAGGTCGCCGTGCTCGCCTCCACGATCAACACCATGGTCGACACCCTCGGCGCGTTCGCCGACGAGGTGACCCGGGTTGCCCGCGAGGTCGGCACCGACGGCCGCCTGGGTGGGCAGGCGAGCGTGAAGGGGGTCTCCGGGACCTGGAAGGACCTCACCGACAACGTCAACTTCATGGCGAACAACCTGACCAGCCAGGTCCGCAACATCGCCCAGGTCACCACGGCCGTCGCCCAGGGCGACCTGTCCCGCAAGATCGACGTCGACGCCCGCGGCGAGATCCTGGAGCTGAAGACGACGATCAACACGATGGTCGACCAGCTCTCCTCGTTCGCGGCCGAGGTGACCCGGGTCGCCCGGGAGGTCGGGACCGACGGCATTCTGGGCGGCCAGGCCGAGGTCGAGGGCGTGTCGGGGACGTGGAAGCGGCTGACCGAGAACGTCAACGAGCTCGCCGGTAACCTCACCCGCCAGGTCCGCGCCATCGCCGCGGTCACCAGCGCCGTCGCCACCGGCGACCTGACCCGGTCGATCACGGTCGACGCGCAGGGCGAGGTGGCCGAGCTCAAGGACAACATCAACGCGATGGTCCGCTCCCTGCGTGAGACCACGCGGGCCAACCAGGAGCAGGACTGGCTCAAGACGAGCCTCGCTCACATCGCCGGCCTCATGCAGGGGCACCGCGACCTGACGACCGTGGCCCAGCTCGTCATGGACGAGCTCACTCCGCTGGTCGACGCCCAGTACGGCACGTTCTTCCTGGCGGACGCGAGCGGCGGGACCCCGGTCCTCAACCTCCTCGCCAGCTACGGCCACGAGTCGTTCGACGCCGCGCCCCGCCGGTTCGAGGTCGGCCAGTCCCTGGTCGGGCAGGCCGCGCGCACCAAGAAGCCGATCGTCGTGGACCGCACACCGTCCGGCTATCTGCGGATCGCCTCCAGCCTCGGGCACGCCACGCCGGTCACGCTGATCGTGCTGCCGATCCTGTTCGAGGACCAGGTGCTCGGCGTCATCGAACTGGCCTCGTTCGCCCCGTTCACCCAGGTCCACCTCGACTTCCTGAACCTGCTGACGGAGACGATCGGCGTCAACGTCAACACGATGATCGCCAACTCGCGTACCGACGACCTGTTGGCGGAGTCCCAGCGCCTCGCCGCCGAGCTCCAGGCCCGCTCGGAGGAACTCCAGTCCCGGCAGGAGGACCTGCAGCGCTCGAACGCCGAGCTGGAGGAGAAGGCGACCCTGCTCGCCACGCAGAACCACGACATCGAGGTCAAGAACTTCGAGATCGAACAGGCCCGGCAGGAACTGGAGGAACGAGCCCGCCAGCTCGCGCTCGCCTCCAAGTACAAGTCCGAGTTCCTCGCCAACATGTCGCACGAGCTGCGTACGCCGCTCAACAGCCTGCTCATCCTCGCGCGCCTGCTGGCGCAGAACCCCTCCCGGACCCTGACGCCCAAGCAGGTCGAGTTCGCCCAGGTGATCCACTCCGCCGGCTCGGATCTCCTGCAGCTGATCAACGACATTCTCGACCTGTCGAAGGTCGAGGCCGGCAAGATGGACATCCATCCCGAGCGGGTCGTCCTGCGCGAACTCGTCGACGACCTGCGGGCCGCGTTCTCCCCCCTCACCGCGGAGAAGGGCCTGCACTTCGGCGTCGAGCTCGCTCCCGACGTGCCGGCCGACCTGCTGACCGACCGGCATCGCCTGGCCCAGGTGCTGCGCAACCTGCTGTCCAACGCGGTGAAGTTCACCGAGCAGGGCCGGGTGGAGCTGCGCATCAACCTGACGAACGATCCCGGGGCGGCTCGCGGCCGGCGCCGGCCCGTCGTCACCTTCGACGTGATCGACACCGGTGTCGGGATCGCCGAGGAGAACCTGGAGCGGATCTTCGGTGCCTTCCAGCAGGGCGACGGCACCACCAGCCGCCGCTACGGCGGCACCGGCCTCGGCCTGTCCATCTGCCGCGAAGTCGCCACCCTGCTCGGCGGTGAGATCCACGCGCGCAGCGAGTTCGGTCGCGGCAGCACCTTCACCCTGACGCTGCCCCTGGCCCTGCCCTTCGGCGGGGAGGCCGCCGACGCTCCTCCCGCCGGCCTTCCGCCCGCCTCCCCTCAGACCGACCTTCCGGCGTCCCGGCCGGTCCCGGCGGCCGGCGGGGAGACCGTGCGTCCCGCCCTCGCTCCTGCCCTCGCTCCCGCCCTCGCTCCCGCTCCCGCGCCTGTGGCCGAGGCCGCCACCGGCGGCGAGCGCCGGGTCCTCGTGATCGAACCGCCCGGCAACGGCCTGCTGTCTCTGCTCACGACCAGCGCCGCCGCCGAGCTTGAACTCACCGACACCCAGGCGCCGGTACGAATCACCACCGCGACCGATCCCGAGGAGGCCATCGAACTGCTGGAAGGGAGGCCTCATCGGTGCGTCGTGCTGGATCTCACCCTGCCCAACGCGTCAGCCTTCGCGTTCCTCGAGCGCCTGCGGGGACGGCCTGGCCTCGAACCGCCGCCGATCCTGGCCTACACCAGCCGTAAGCTCGGAGCCGCCCACGAGCGGCTGGCGCAGGCGCGCTTCGCGGAGAGCAGCGTGGAGCTGCCCTCGTCACTGGACGATCTGCGGGAACGCATCACCCTGCACCTGTCCGCTGACAGTCCCGCCGACCTTCTTCTGGCCAGCGCCGCCGCGGAACGTCGCCCGCGGCCCGTCGAGGGCGATCTCGACCACGTCCGGCTCGCCGGGCGCACCATCCTCGTGATCGACGACGACGTTCGCAACGTCTTTGCCATCACCAGCATCCTCGAGCTCTATGGCCTCACCGTCCTGCACGCCGGCAACGGCCGCGAGGGTATCGAGACGCTGCAGTCCAGCGACGGAATCGATCTTGTCCTGATGGATGTGATGATGCCGGAGATGGACGGCTACGCCACGATGACCGCGATTCGCGCGATGCCCCGCTTCGCCGAGCTGCCCATCATCGCGGTCACCGCGAAAGCGATGCCCGACGACCGGCAGAAGTGTCTCGATGCCGGCGCGACGGACTACGTCACCAAACCCGTCGACGTCGACGAACTGCTGGCCTGCATCGACGCGCGCCTCACCGACGGCGAGTAGGTCCCTGCTCCCACCACCGGTGGCCGACCGGCGGCAGAGAGCGCCCGTGGAAGGGCGGGTCATAGGCGATGAGGCGGTACCGGGACTGGAGCTCGGCCCCCAGGCCCGAAGTCGCCCCGCTGATCAGGATGACGCCGCCGTCGCCGGCCATGAGGCCGCGTCCCTCGCCGGTCCGGTGCCGCGAGTCTGTTTCCCCGGATTCCCGGGTTCCCCGGACGGGATTGTAGCCAGTATGCCGGCTCGCGACCGCGCGTCGGAGCCGACCCGGGCCCAGCGACGGCCCGTAATCGCGCGGTCCGCGGCGCGGCCGGGCGAGGCCAGTAATTCCCGCGGGTCGTCCGGTATTCGTCTCAAGCATGTTCGCGAGGCCGTCGGCGGATAAATCCGCCCGGCCCGCCGGGGCACGTTACCAGCCTTGACACCGGGACGCGTCCGGTTCACCCTTGATACGCGGCCTGGATCGCCTCGCCGGTGTGTGGGATTGGTCGTTTGTGATCCGCTGTTTGTGATCGGCCGTCTGCGGTGGCCGACGCCGTCCGCGTCGCCCCGCGAGGTCCCTGAACGGATACGAGGTGCCCGTGTCCATCTCGACCGCGTCTCAGGCGTGGACGCCGGCCGACCCGCGCTTTGAGGAGGTCGTGCGTGAGGCATTCGACGGGCAGCCCGCGATGGCGCTGCTCGGCGCCACCCTCGTCGCCGTCGAGCCCGGCCATGTCGAGATACGGATGCCGTGCGCCGAGACGGTAATGTCGCACATCCCCGGTATCGTGCACGGTGGCACGGTCGGAATGATCGCGGACAGTTCGATGGGATTCGCCGCGCTTTCCCTCGCCCCGCCGGGTCAGATCGGGGTGACCATCGAATACAAGATAAACATGCTCTCGGCCGCCAGTGGCGATTATCTGACCGCCCACGGCCACGTGGTGAAGCCCGGCAGCCGGGTCACGGTGGCGCGGGCCGATGTGATCGCGTTCGGCGCGGGAGGCGAGAAGCTCGTGGCCACAGCGCTGGGGACGTTGATGGCGTTGTAGCGAGGAGAACGCGACCGCGGAGCGGAAAGGAAGCCAAGCGCCATGACCACGACCGCGCCTCAGCCCGAACCAGCCTCCGTGAGTCCGCCAAACCTGCTCTTCGAACGTGACGGCAGAATAGCCCGTATCATCTTGAACCGGCCCGCGCAGGGCAACGCGTTACTGCCCGGGATGGCGGGCGAGCTGGAAAATCTCGTCGAGCGGGCGAACCTTGACCCGAAGGTGCACGTCATAGCGTTGAGTGGCAGCGGGCCCGGATTCCGCGGAGGCTACGACTGCGCTTTCGCCGGCAGCGCCGAGCCGGTGCCGCCGGGCGGACATCGGAGGTGAAGACGTTGAACCAGGTCCAACTTTCCGCCGGACCCATCGAGTACACCGACACCGGCGGCCCCGGGCCGACCGTGGTTCTGGTCCCCGGCCTGTCCATGAACGGCTCGGTCTGGCGCAAGGTCGTGTCCGAGCTGACCGGCGTCGCCCGATGCCTGGTCCCGACGCTGCCCCTCGGCGCGCACCGCCAGCCGATGCACCCGGACGCCGACCTGTCCCCCCGCGCGGTCGGGCTGCTGGTCGCCGAGTTCCTCGACGCCCTCGACCTGCGGGACGTGACGCTGGTCGGCAACGACTCGGGCCTGTTCTTGTTCGCCGCCGTCGAGCGGCCCCGGCGCCTGCGCGGTCTGATCATCACCTCCTGCGAGGCGTTCGAGAACTTCCCGCCCGGCCTGCCCGGCACCGGGCTGTGGCGCGCGGCCAGGGTTCCCGGCGGCGTCAGCTTCCTGGTCAACAACCTCCGGCTGCGCCCCCTGCGCCGCCTGCCGATGGCGTTCGGCTGGATGAGCCGGAGGCCGGTGCCGGCCGAGGTCGCCGACGACTGGCTCGAGCCGCTGTTCCGCCAGCGCGCCGTCCGCCGCGACCTGGTCAGGTACCTGCGGGCGGCCAAGAAGAAGGACCTGCTCGCCCTGGTCGAGCCGCTGCGCTCCTTCGACCGCCCGACGCTGGTCGTCTGGGCGGCCGACGACCGGGTCATGCCGCCCGAGCACGGCCAGCGGTTCGCCGACCTGATCCCGGGCGCCCGGCTGGTGACCGTCCCCGACAGCTACACCCTCATCCCGGAGGACCAGCCCGCGGTCCTGGCCGGCCATATCCGCGACTTCCTGGCCGCCCAGCCGGAGCCGCGGGCCCCGGGCCAGCCTGCACCCGAGCCGGTCTCGCGCGCGGGACTGCCGGTAGCGGTGCCGGTGCGGTTGACCCCCGGGGGACGAAGTCCAAGGTGACCTGATCCAGAACTTGGGATAGTGTGTTTGTTCCGGGGCCTCTTAAGTCGACGCTCCTGGGAGCTACAAGCTCGGGACGCGGGGGGCGCCATCGTGATTGTTCGGCCGCGGAGCCAGTCGACGACAAGTCCGGCGGGCTCGGACCACACACATAGGCTGCTCCATATCCGGTCTACGCGAATAATTTAGAGAAGCTAACGTGACGGCCGAAACTATTGCCGCGTATCTGGCCTTCGGAATTTCTCTTATCCTTCTAATCTGGCGCCTGGTGGATGACCGCGTTAGCTATGTTCGTTTACACATGGAGATCGAGGCTAAACAAGACTATGCATTAGTTAGGACATCAATACTCAACGATTCCATCCGCCCGAAAAGCCTCAAGAAAGTGTTCCTATTAGTCGGCCCCGAAGGGGAGAATCCTGTCGACACTTTCAATGCGGTTGTAACACATTCCACAAACCGGAGCGCTGCGTGTTGCGCGAAACATTTCGAAAACTTTGACCTCCCTCGGAATTTGGTCGACGACTCGCTGCAGCGCATCCTAATCCCTCTTGACTACTACTTTGAAGAGAATGATAACATCGGAAATGAGGAGCTATCGTGTGAGACGCCGGTTGACTGGATGCTACTTAGAGCCGGAATACGCTACGGCGTCCGCTTCTATGTCTTTGGTCACCACCCCTGGCGGGCCAGTCTGCATCGAAAGATTCATGCAGTTCTTGCCGCTCCGGGTGCACGAGATGGTGAAACAGCTTGCCCTATCCTCGCCAGATCACAATGTAAACGGCTCGGTGGATGCCAAGGCAGGTAATGGCTGATCCGGTCAAGGCTGCCGCCATTGTCGGGTCCAGACTCTTGGCAGGGAAAGGAGTCCAGACGGACCGTGGTGGGCGGCTGCCATCGTCGACCCAAGACCGGCAGTACGGACCGCGGTGGTCGGCCGGGTGTTGAGGAGCTCACCGATGAAGGCGGCCAGTTCGGGCTTGGAGCGGATCTCCGGGTGAGGTGAAGGGTGTCGAATCCAAGTCCCTGACCCGGAGCCCGCCGTGCCTTTCTATTCTGTCTTCTCGTCTGCCGTGCTATCCGGGGTGGAACCCAGCCGGGTCGGTGTCGGACTGCTCGCGGTCCGTGTCGAGGACCTGGCCGCGGGTGAGGTCCGTACCCTCGCGCGCCCGGGGTGGCGGGCAGACCGCGCCCGCCGACCGCCAGGGGCTGCTGCGGCTGGCGGACGGCGCACGGCCGGCTGGGCAGGGTGACGAGGTGATCGTCTACCGGCCGGTCCAAGTGGGAGGCGCGTCTGTCGGGTTGTGTCTCCGTACGTGCGGACGGTGAAGACGGCGTCGGGTGCGCGGGCGGTGCAGATCGTGCATTCGCGGCACCGGGGGTCTCGCGAGATCGAGCACGTCGGGTCGGCACACACCGAGGGGACCTGGAGCTGCTCAAGGCGGTGGCGCGGCAGCGGCTGACCGCCGGGCAGGGCGAGCTCGACCCGCGGCTGCCCGGGAGCCCCGCGAACTCCGGCGCCGCCTTACCGATCACGTCGACCCGAGCGGGACACCTGCTCGACGCGCTGGCCCGGGGCTACGAGGCGCTGGGGTTCGGCGCCGCGACCGGGCGGGACGAGGTGTTCCAGGCGTTGATGCTCGCCCGGGTCGTGGAGCCGACCAGCAAGCTCGACTCGCTGCGCGTGCTGGAAGAAGTCGGTCCTGGAACCGCAGGTCACCGTCGGCCTGCTCACCGACGGGGCGGGGTTCCCGCTGACGGTGCACGCCTTCGAGGGCAACCGCGCGGAGACAACCACGATGATTCCCATCCTGACCGGTTTCCTGAATGAGCACGCCTTGCGCGACGTGACGGTCGTCGCCGACGCCGGCATGGTCCCGACGACCTATGAGCCGCTCTCGACGCCGTCCACGGCACGCACTAATTGGCCTAAGTCAGGGTAATGCCCGAGCCGTCCACCGGCGGCGACGGTCAGCGGGCGACGTTGCGGCCCGCCGGGCGTGGCTGAGCGGCCCGCCGGTGTAGCCGAGCACCATCGCCAGGCCGAGCCGGCCGGCCCCGGCCTGCTCGCGCCTTACGGCGCTGTCTGTCCGGTGACATAGGGACGTGGGGATAGGGCGACCAGCCAGCGAAGATAGGGAGTCGCTCCCGATGTCCGGGGACCCGGCGGGCTTGAGAGTGGAGACACCCCCGGGCGGCAATGGGCCGCCGGAGCACCGAAGGAGCATGGACATGCCCCGCTTTGTCATCGAGCGCGAGATCCCGGGCGCCAGTGACCTCACCGTGGCGGAACTAGCCAAGATCTCCCAGACGTCCAACGAGGCCGTTGCCTCGCTGGGCGTCCCGTACAACTGGGTCAACAGCTATGTGGCCGGCGACAAGATCTACTGCGTTCATGAGGCGGACGACGCCGAGACCATCCTCGAGCACGCCCGCCGCGGCGGCTTCCCGGCCAACCTTGTCAGCATGGTGGCCAACGAATTCGGCCCGCAGACCGCGGGGCTGGCGACGGGCAAGTGACCATCGCCCCGGTATCGGGGCAGCTGGTATCGCGGGGCGCCGCGTCTTTACCGATCGGCGCCCCGCTCGACCTCACCTCGGTCGAGTCGACGGTCTCCGGCGACATCAACCTGCTCGGCATCCTCGGTCTATCTGACGAGGTGCGTGACGGCTACGAGCGCATCCAAGTGAGTTTCAACGTCCGCGGCGACGCGCCCGAGGAAAAGCTGCGCGCGGTCGTGGAGCAGTCCCGGGCTCGCTCCGCCGTCTTCGACATCCTCACCAACTCCGTCCCGGTCGACATCGACATCACCACGGTCTGAGCCCGCAAGAGTCTTCCTCGAAAGGAACAGCCTTAGAGGGGGAGTTGCGTCAGTCGAGCCCGGACAGGTAGCAAACCCGCACTGGAAAATGGAAAAGGAGAACGAAAGATGAAGATGACCAGGCCCGACAAGCGTACGGCGCGGGCGTTGATGGTGACGGCGCTCGCAGTGGTCGGGATAGTGGTCGTGCCGGCAGCGTCCGCGCAAGCAGCGACCGGGCAATGCGTCCTGCGCATCACCGTGGACTACCAGGGCGCACACGTCTCGAACACCTGCAACCCCCGCGCGGCCACCGACACGATCGTCCGGACCTCGTACATGGGAGACGACCCGTGGTGGGACTACGACGATTTTCTGTTCGATCGGCGTCCCTCCGCATTTCAGGACACCTTCGTCACGTCCCAATTCGTTTTTAATGAGGACGTTGTCGGCGACGATGAGATCTACACGGTCAACGTCTTCCGGAGGACGGACGGTTCAAGTTACGTGATCAATTCGAACGTTGTCTCTGGTAGTTACGGCTTCTAGCCTCGATCTTTCGCCTGATGGTCGGGTCGGCCCGTCGAACGATCCCCGCCGGGTTCACCCACGGCCCCGGGTCCGCCTCCGCGAAGGCGGACCGGGGCGGCGCCACCCACCCGACCAGCACCAACACCGCCCGCCAGACGGCGGCTACCCCGACCGCCGAAGATCCACCCGAGGCCGACCGGCGATTCGAGAAACACCCTGACTGCCCTGGTCCGATGCTTGATCTGAGCAACCTCGACCTGGGAAGAGATCGCTACCGCTCTTGCCGACCAGCCGGACTATGAGCATCGCTGGCTGATCGATCCGCGGACCGGAGAGGTTGCGTTCTGGACGTCCGACCTCGGAATCGACGGCCCTAACCCGTTGACCTCGACGACCTGGACCTGATCTGCATCGACCCGCTCCCGTCCTACGTCTGGTACCAGGACATGGCCGACTTCGCCGAGCGGATCAGCGATCACCGGGCCGGGCACAGGCTGGCCAGAGCGATCGAGGGCAGGGGCGCCTTTCGTCGTTTCGAAGACGAGCTACACCGGGGACCTGCTGGCGGCGTGGTACGCCTTCCGCGACGCCCGCGCCCAACGCCGTGCCGTCGACTGGCTCGTCGACAACTCGCTGATCGACGACGACACCAGTACAAGGCCGACCGGGCACGGCGCACGCTGCGCGGGGAGGGCGGCGAACACGACGGTCAGGTGCGCCGCGCGAGGGTACGGACCTCACCCGCGGCCTGGCGGACGGCGCACGGCCGGCTGGGCAGGGTGACGAGGTGATCGTCTACCGGCCGGTCCAAGTGGGAGGCGCGTGTGACCCGGAGTGACCAGGGCGACCACGGAGCGCCTAGCCCGGGGGCACCGCCCGTCGACGCGTGCAGCCGGGCGAGATGGGTGAGGCGCTTGTGTCACGGTGACGGCGAGACGGAATCCGGGTCGTCCGGCTGGTCTCGCGGTCGGAGCAGGTCCGCGAGGACCGCCAGCGTGTCCTCGACGCGACTGATGTCGGCGGGGTCGTCAGTGCCGATCGCCTGTGCGATGGCCTCGTTGATCCTCGCGGGCGGCCGGTCGTGGGCTCGGCGTCTCGCCGCGGCGGTGGGCCGGACAAGGGTTCTGCGGCGGTCCTCCGGATCGGTGCTCGTCTCGAGGACGCCGGCCTGGCGTAGCCGGGCCACGCACGCGGAGACCTGGCTCTGAGGGAAGCGGACGCGAGCGGTGATGTCCAAGATGGAACTGTCGGGGTTCTCGAAGACGTCGAACACGACCGCCCGGGTCGGGCCGGACAGGCGGAGGACTCCGACGTCGGGGATCGCCTGCTCGCCGAGCTTCATCAGCTTGCGGCCCAGTTGGAAGAGCTCGAATCCGTCCATGGCATCCTTACAGCAAGAGCAATGCATCTAGCTTGATGCAAACTGTGGTGCTGGGCCAGTCTGCCAGGCGCGCGGTCGAGGTCCTGCCGCCGGCCGGGGCCGACGGGATGGGATGGCGTGTTGATCCATTTGCTGTGGCCGCACGCGCGTACCGAGGTCCTCGTCTGGCGGGCGCCCACCGCGCTGGGTGAAGGAAGCGCTGCGGCTCGGGCGACTTCCGCTGCCGAGTCGGCTCGAATCTGTCCCACCAGGTCGTTACAGCAAAAATGATACATCTAGCTTGATGTAATGATGGTGTTGGGCTAGTGTCACTGCTACTGGCGGCGTCCCGCCGCCGGTAGCAGCCGACGTGGATGAGACTCGCGCCGGTCTGTCCGCCCCGGCCACCTGTGTCGCAGCAATGCAACCGTCACGACGTCCGCCGGCCATCGGTGCGCGGGTGTGCCACCCGCCGCGCCCTGCGCGTTGGCCAGGCCATCGAGTTGGGAGCGCGGTCCCGTTTCGGGTTAGGGCGGTCCCGTTCCGGGTTCGGTCCGTACTCGTGTGTCGATCTTGTAGGTCTGGTGTCGGGCGTACTGGGCCAGAGCACCGTCGAGCGGAGTCCGATCTCCGTCGGAGAGGAGTGGGTGTGTACGTTTCTCTGGATCGCCGTACCCGTCGGGATGCCGATCTTCGGCATGTCCGGATGGAAGACTTCTTGGCGACCGACTTCCCGGACCTCGCCGCGCGCAACGGCCACCTCGTCGCCCAGGGCGTCGACTTCCTGGGCGCCCCGCCGCTCGCGATCGAGCTCGCGGTCTCGGCGTGGACCTTCTCCGCCGACGGAACAGAACTTCGCTGCTCGCAGGGCATCGCCGACGGCGCGCTCGTCGTCAGCTTCACCGACGACGCCTTCTCCGACTGGGTACAGAACCAGCGGTCGTTCGGCGCGATGCTGACCGCGCGCGAGCTGCGCTACCGGGGCGGCGACGGGCGGGACGTCTCGGTCTGGGACTCGCTGTGGCTGTGCCTGCTCGAAGGCTGGCCGGTCACGGGCGACGTCGACTTCCGCGACCGCCACGGCGGGCCCCTGGACCTCAGCCGTGTCCTCGGCCCCGGCGACGACCCCGCCGACATCGCGCACTTCCTGCGCGAGGCCGGCTTCCTGCACCTGCGCGGCTGGATCGACCCCGCCGACATGGCCACCGTCTCGGCCGACATCGACCGGGCGCTGCCCGACTACCGGGAGGGGGACGGCCGCTCGTGGTGGGCGACCGTCGCGGACGGGACCCGTCGCTGCGTCCGCCTCCAGGAGTTCATCGAGCGATCGCCCGCGACCGCGGCGATCCTGCGCGGCGAACGCTGGGACCAGCTGCGCCAGGCCCTCGCCGGCGACGAGACCCTGATCGCCCGCCCGGCAGCGGGGCGGGGCCTGGAAGCGCTCATCAAACCCCTCCGCGTCACGGCCGGCCCGTCCGATTTCGCGTTTCACCGCGACTGCCACTTCGGCCGGCACGCCTACCAGTGCTCCTCCGCCGTCGTGGGGATCGCCGTCACCGCCAGTGGCGAGGACAACGGCCAGCTGCGGGTCATCGCCGGCTCCCACCGCGTGCTCATGCCTGTCGAGATCGCCAAAACGCGTCCCTACCTGCCCGTCGTCCCCGTCCCCACCGAGGCCGGCGACGTCACCGTGCACCTGAGCTGCACTCTGCACGCGTCGACCCCGCCGCTGGCCGCCGAGCGCCGCGTCCTGTACACCGGCTTCGACCTGCCCCCACGCGAGCCGGCCACCGACGCCGGCCAGGCCATCGCGGACCTCCGGGAGCGGGTCTACAAGATCCTCGAACCGGCCGCCACGCCCGACCGGTGAGACCGCGTCGACCACGGCGCGCGGAAGCGGAGCAGCCCGCGCGTCCGTTGCGGGTGCTGTTCGCGCACGCGGGGGACGGCGGCTGGATGCTCGTCGCCGGCTACGCCCTGATCCTCGTCGACGCCGTCGCGCAGAGCCTGACGCCCGCTGTGTTCCGCGTCGTGCTCAACCGGATCCAGGACGACTCGCGGGCGTTCCTGCACGGCGGCTGGACGGGTCCGGTGCTGGCCGCGGCCGTCATCTCCGTGACCTTCCTGGCCTCGGCCTACCTGGCCCACACCTGGACCCGCCGCGGCGCGGCCCGCTGGGCGAACAACCTGCGCCGCGACCTGTACGAGCACGTGCAGCGCCAGTCGGTCGACTTCTTCCACCGCACCCGCGTCGGCGACGTCGCCGCCCGGATCAACCAGGACATCGAGCGCTTGGAGGTGACGGTCTGGCAGGGCCTGTCGGTGTGGTGGGCGGTGGCCATGCTGTTCATCTCGGTCGGCCTCATCGGCTGGGTCGACGGCCAGATGATGCTCATCGCGCTCGGCCTGCTCGCCGTCGCGGTCGTCTGGACGCTGCTCGTCCTCCCTCGGCTGCGCCGCCGCGGCCGCGACATCCGCGACGAGCTCGGCCGGACGTCCGGCACCCTCACCGAGATGCTTGGCGTGAACCCCCTCCTGAAGGCGTTCAACGCCGAGTCGCACGCGCTCGACGAGGTACGCGGCGGTACCGACCGGCTGCGCGACAGCTCCGAGTCCCTCGCCCGGCTCCAGCACCGCTACGCCGACCCCCTGGGCCTGCACCTCGCCTTCCTCGCCCCGTTCCTCCTGCTGTTCGTCGGCGCCTGGCGATCCGCGTCCGGCACCCTGGCCATCGGCGACGTCGTGGCCGTCTGGGGCTTCTGGCTACGGGGCTCCAACGCCCTGACCGTCGTCATGACCAACCTTCCCGAGGTCATCGCCGGGCTCACCGCCAGCGAACGGGCCGCCGAACTGTTCGCCGAGCGACCCGCCGTCCACGACCGCCCGCACGCCCCCGCGCTGGCCGTCACCGGCGGCGCCGTCACCTTCGAACAGGTCGGCTTCGCCTACCCCGCACGGCCGTCGCGCCGCGTCCTCGACGGCTTCGACCTCACCATCGCGCCCGGCCAGAGCCTGGCCCTGGTCGGCCCGTCCGGCTCCGGGAAGTCCACCGTCGCCCAGCTGCTGCTCCGGTTCTTCGACCCCACCGACGGCCGCGTCACCATCGACGGCCAGGACCTGCGCACCGTCAGCCAGAACTCCGTCCGCGCCGCCGTCGGCGTCGTCTTCCAGGACTCCGTCCTGCTAAGTGGCTCCCTGGCCCGCAACCTGCGCCTCGCCCGGCCAGATGCCACCGACGCCGACATCATCGGCGCTCTCGACGCCGCCAACGCCTGGAGCTTCGTCCGCGACTGGGATCACGGCATCCACACCCCCGTCGGCGAACACGGCGTCCTGCTCTCCGGCGGACAGCGGCAACGCATCGCCATCGCCCGGATGATGCTCAAGGACCCCGCCATCGTCGTCCTCGACGAGGCCACCAGCGCCCTCGACGCCGCCAGCGAACGAACCGTCCTCGACGCCCTCGACCGGCTCATGGCCGGCCGGACCTCCCTCGTCATCGCCCACCGCCTCGCCACTGTCCGCGGCCTCGACCAGATCGCCGTCGTCGAACACGGCCAGGTCACCGCCGTCGGCACCCACACCTCGCTGCTGACCTCGTCGGCTACCTACCGCTCCTACTGCCAGGAACAGTCCGTCGCCTGATCTGTTCTGGTCGTCGAGCGTCATGGGGCCTGTCTGGATGCTCTGGGGGGATGTTGGGGACGGGCAAGTTTGGATGCCAGATCCGGACGAAGTTCGGCACGGAATCCAGGGATCAGGGGACGCGCTCGTAGCGCCAGCCGGTGTCCAGCATCCACAGGCGGTGGCGGCCGCTCTCCCCGGCGGCCGACTCCGTAGCGTCAGCGCCGCGGCGGTCCGCCCCGTCGTAGTCCGCGTCCCCGTAGTCCGCGTCCCCGTGCCAGATCGCGACCCCTCCGCCAGGCACCTTGGTAAACCTGGTTACGAAGAGCTCGGGCGGCGCGGCCGCCGCGGCGGCCAGCGCGTCCGCGACGCTGGGATGGCCGGTCAGCGTCCACAGCGTCACCCAGGTCGGCGGCAAGAGGTCGAGGTCGCCCTGGTCACGCGCGATCAGGGCGTCCGCTGGGCGCATCCAGCGGTAGTCGGTGATCTCACCGCCATCGACGACGACATCCTGTTCGGGCGCCCGGCCGAGCAGCATCCAGGTCAGGAAGCGGCGGGGCGCCCTCGAAGGCGGGCACCAGCGCGCCAGCGGCGTCAGCTCGGCGCCGTCGATCACCAGGCCGGCCTCCTCCGCCGTCTCCCGCACGGCGGCCCGGCGGGCGGCCGCCAGCTCGGCGGACCCGTCGCCACCGGAGTCGCTGTCCACGCCGCCCATGTCGCCGAGATCGACCCGCCCGCCAGGGAACACCCATGCACCCGGCGCGAAAGATGCCGCGCTGGTGCGCCGGAGCAATAACACCTCCGGGCCGGACGGTCGGTCACGCAGCAACGCGGCGCTGGCGGCGGGTATGGCCGTCGGTAGTGACGTCACAGGGCCGATCGTAGGATGCACCTGGACCACAGGGGGAGGGTAGACGCCCCTGCCGCCCTGTGCCGAGCGGTTGGCGCGGGAATGGCGGTGGTGGAGAGAGGCTCTGATCTGATCCCGAACATAGGACCGGTGTCCTCCATGGTCCCACCGGTGACCGCGGCTGACCAGGGCTGACCAGGGCAACCGCCGCCGATCGGGAAGACCGCCGTGGACCGCGATCGACCGCGATCGACGGCGGCCTCGAGCGACCCGGCGGCCCCAGCGTGGTTCGACGGGTACGCGAATGATGACGAATGGTCACGTAAAGTGAACCGTTTTACGGGGTCTGCTCACGCGACGCGCACAGTCAAATGCTTTAAGCGGACGGTAAGTTGGCGCAGAGTCGGTCTATGTACCGCGCCAAGAAGATCATATCCACCGTCGGTGTGCTCACCGCGCTCGCGCTGCCGCTTCTCGTCGCCTGCGGCTCCTCAGGCGACACTACGGGCGCTGCCGCTGCGCAGGCCCAGGCCTCGCCGCCGACGTCCTCGCCGGGCATGACGTCCTCGCCTGGCATGACCTCTGTCCCAGGAATGACCTCCGCGCCGGACATGACCTCCGGCCCGGCTACGTCGCCGTCCACTCCTGGCGCGACGACGATCGCGATCGCCCAGTTCGCCGGGTTCGCCCCCGGCGCTCAAGCCATCACTTACGACCCGTCCCGGGTGCCGGTCGGCGCGGACGTCGCCGTGGTGTCGCTGCCAGTAGACGGCCAGACCCGGACTGTGCTCGCGGTGCGCGGCCTGCCGCCGAACCAGCAGTTTGGCGCCCACGTGCACATCAATGCGTGCGGCGCGGACCCGGAAGCCGCTGGGCCGCATTTCCAGAATCAGGCCGATCCCCAGCAACCGTCGGTGAACCCGGCCTTCGCCAACCCCCGCAATGAGATCTGGCTGGACTTCACCACCGACTCAAGCGGCACCGGCCGTGCGCAGTCGACCGTCGACTGGACATTCGGTAACCGGCGACCCGGGTCGGTGGTGATCCACGCGACTCACACCGCCACCGAGGCCGGTAGCGCGGGCAAGGCCGGCGCCCGGCTCGCCTGCATCGACCTGTGACCTCAGGCGGACAGCGCATCGACGATCGGTCCTGGTGACGGCGGTCGGCGGTGCCGTGACCCGTTCGGCCGCCTGATATTCGGCCATCCGGCGCACCGATGCCCGGAAATCCGTGGTCCTGAGTCAGCCCCGCGAGTCCCACCCAGGCGTCGACGTGGTCCGGCTCCGAGATCGTCCGGCAACTCAGGCATCGCGGAACGCATCATCGCTACGAGCGTCGGGTCGGCGTCCAGGCCACCGAACATGGCGTCGATGAAGTCGTTGACAAGCCGTCGGCGCTCGTCCTTCGACAGCCTCGCGAGTTTGTGCATGAGGTCCATCTCCTCGGGAGTTGAGCCGCGCTTGGCCGCCGCCCGCAGCACCGCGCGCAGCAGGGTCCGTATCCCCGTAGGGTGTCGACAGGCGCCGCGCCGGGGGCTCGCCCCCGGGTAGGTCCCTCGGTGCGCAAGGTTGCGGGCGGAGGAACCAGGCCGACCCGGCGAGGCGCTGGTCCGGTAAGGCCATTCATCACATCGCCAAATGGTCATTCACCGACCTGGTGGACGTCCTGGGTCGATAAGGTCCTGCGCGCGGCGGCCGGTCAGGTTATGTGAGTGCGGCGAGGTCGAGGGTGGTTTCGTGGCCGTCGGCGAAGCTGACGGTTTTCGTCGGGCCCGAACGGGCGTCGCCTGCCATCTCAGTAGCCGGGAGAAACAACAGCTGCGCGAAAGCGCCGAGCGGGTCTCCCGGAACCACCGGATGGCGGTGCGCGGGCGGCCCGCGTCGAGGTTCCAGTTTTTCAGGTGGGCGATGCAGCGTTCGACGGCTAATCGGCGGCCAGAGATCGCTCAGTAGTGTCGAGGATCTCTTCCCACCCGCATTCGGTACCTGGACTCGGCCCGACACGTGGAGATCCAGGTGGTCGCCGAGTCAGCAGGCCCGTCGCCGCCCAGGGCCAGTCTTGTCCGCTGGTGGTCCACGCCAAGGCGGCGGTCGCGGCGGCGAGCGTGGTGAACGCGGCGAAGCTCCGCGCTGGGCAATGTCGGCCAGCGCGGCGCGGCGAACTACGCCGCGTCCAAGTCCGGGCTCGTCGGGCTGGCTCGAACCATCGCCCGCGAATATTCCGCCTACGGCATCACCGCCAACCTGGTGTCGCCGGGCCCGGTCCTCACCGAAATGATCGACGATATGTCCGAACAGGCCCGGCGGGAGTTGGTGAGTCGGACTTTCCTCAAGCGTCCGGCGACGCCCGAGGAGATAGCGTCGGCCGTCGTCTGGCTGGCCAGCGATCTCGCCCGCTATGTCACCGGGGCGGAGATTCCCGTCGACGGAGGGTTTGGCCTGGGCGCATGACGACCCGGGAACCCCGGAAACCGGCACCGCGCTCCCGCCGCGGTGGCACCGGACACCGGCCGGGCGCAGTACCGCCAGCCAGACCTCAGGCACTCGGAGGAATACCGTGAACGAGCGCGCGTCTCGCGCCAAGGCCCTCAACCAGTACCTCGACCCCTATCCCAACTTCGGACGGCTGCGTAAGGCCGGGCGGGTCGTGCAGATCCGCACAACCTATTACGGCCCGGGCTGGCTGATCACCCGGCACGAGGACGCGCAGGCGGTGGCCGGTGACCCGCGGCTGAGTGTCGAATCCCACAACGCAAACCCCGAACTGCAGGACCGGTTGTCGCGGGCCCCCTTCCGATTCTTCGACTACCTGGATGTGACCATCCCCCGCGCCGATCTGGTCTTCGTCGGGGTGGCATCCGCCAACCACGATCCGGACCGCTTTCCCGATCCCGAACGCTTCGACGTGACCCGGCAGGTCGACGGGCATCTGACCCTCGGTCGCGGTCCGCACTACTGCCTGGGGGCACCGCTGGGCCGCCTCGAAATGGAGGTCCTGATCAGCACGCTGCTCGAGGAGTACCCGGCGATGCGACTTGCCTGCGATCCCGCGGACATCGAATGGCGTGCTTCCGCGCTGAGGGGGCCGGTCGCCGTGCCCGTCCTGCTTGCTCCCCAGCGGTAGTTCTGGTCGGGGAACGGAGAGCGAGTAGCCGCGTGCGGCGGGCCGGCCCCACAGCCGGCCCGCACCGCATATTCACAGAAGGCTCACACGTAACCGATGCCGAGACACACCTACACGTGTCCGCTGCGCTGGTCGGACATGGACGCATACGGGCACGTCAACAGCGTGACGTTCCTGCGCTACCTGGAGGAGGCCCGCGCCGACCTGTTGTTCCGTTCGTTCGCCGAGAGGGGCTTCGCCAGCCTTTCTCAGGGCTGTGTTGTGGCCAGGCAGGAGGCCGACTACCTGCGTCCGCTGGAGCACTGGCACAAGCCGGTCGCCGTCGAGGCGTGGGTGACGAAAATGACCGTGGGCTCCTTCACCATCGCCTACGAGGTGAAGGACGACGACGCCGTGTACCTTCGCGCGTCGACCGACATAGTGCCATACGTGGTAGCCGAGAGAAGGCCACGCAAGCTCAGCCGCGAGGAACGGGAACTTCTGCGGACCTGCATGGACGACGACGATCCTGCCGCACCGGACACCTCCGTAGCCCTTTCACGCCGCGGGCGGCGTGCCCGAAGGGCCAGGGAAACTGAGAAGTCACCTGGGTGGCATCTGGGAAGTCGTCTGATAACTCAGCGACTACCGGACCGCGGGCCGTAGCCGGACACCCAGGTCGCGGGCGGTGGCGTCGGCGAGGCCGAGCAGCTCATCCGGGTCGTCGCGGCCAGGCTCGCCGCCAGCCCGGACGGCGTCGGCCAGGTAGGCCCGGGCGCGGGCGAGCCAGACCGGGGACCCCACCCGGCCCGCGAGGTCGACGGCGTCCCGCAGGTATGCCGCGGCGCGGTCGGGCTCTCCCCGCAAGAGCGCCAGTCGTCCCAGGCTCAGATCGACCGGGCCGAGACATTGCAGCGCGGTACCGAAGTTGGCGATCAGCCCGCGGTAGGGCGTGAACAGCCGCTCGAGGGGCTCGGCGTGCTCGACCGCGCCGACGAGCTCGACGATCTCGGCTCGCAGGGCCAGCGTCCCGTACCAGGTCCAGTCGCGACGCCAGTCCTCGGCCGGGTGATCGGCCAGGAGCTTGCGCGCCCGGTCCCGGTCCCCACGGCAGGCGGCGTCGAGGGCGCGGTACTCCACGCCGAAGGCGCCGTCGGCCATCGACTCCGGACCGGGCAGCTCGCTCGCCACCAGCTCCGGCCGCCCCGCCACGAGCGCGACGTTCGCCAACGACAGCACCCGGCTGGCGTCCCACTCGTACAGACCGCTGCGCCGGTGCAGCCGCGTCGCCTCCTCCAGCTGCGCGAGTGCGCCGTCCAGGTCGCCCGTGATCGCCAGCAGCGATACGGTCGCCCAGGCGAACCCCACCGTCGTGAACGCCGGCAGCTGGGCCCGGCCGGTGATCTCGCCGATGGTCGCCAGCGTCTCGTTCGCCGAGGTAGCGCCCATGGTCAGGTCCGCCGCCAGCAGGTAGCTACCGGCGATCACTGCCGCGGCCGGCTCGCCTCCGCGCACGGCCACCGTCGACATCCGCCGCGCCAGCGCGGCCATCTCACCTTCAGAGCCGGGCCGCCAGTTGGCGAAACAGCCAGCGGTCAGGACGGACGACATCGTCGCCGGGTCCTCGACCGCGTCGATCAGCCCGACCGCCTCGGCGGCCAGCTCCGCCGCGCGCGCCGGAGCATCCCCCACGTAGTACGAGGCGAGTGACAGGTGGGCCAGGACCTGTGCCCGCTCGTCCGCGGGACGGTCGGCCACCAGCTCGGCGGTCCGGGTGAGGGCGCGAATGATCCGTTCCGGCCGCTCCCGGTAGCCGATCCACGGCCAGGCGCCGGAGCCCGCGGCCAGAGCGGCCGCTGCCCGCGCCGCCCCGGCCGGGTCCCGGGTCGAGACGGCGAGATCGAGCGCGGTGACGATCTCACCCTGGCCCTCGTCACGCTCACCGGCGCGCAGGAGCGCGGCCCCCAGCTCCCGGTGTATGGCCGACCGGGTCGACGGGTCGGCCTCGGTCCCGGTCACCCGGTCGGCCACCAGCCGGCGCCACCGGACGGCCTCGTCGTAGCCGCCCGCCCGGGTCGCTTCGTCGGCTGCCGCGGCGGCCGCGGCGACGACGTCCGTGGCGCGGGCGAGCGGGCCCGCCGCGGCCAGATGGTGAGCCAGTTCCCCCCGCCGGCGGCCCGGGAGCGCGGCCGACGCGGTCGCCGCCCGCAGGTGGATCCGCTGCCGCTGCAGCAATCCCAGTTCGGAGACGACGGCGTCACGCACGAGCGCGTGGGAGAATCCGAGGGAGTCCTCCACCTCCCGGAGCATCCCGATCGCGACCGCCACGTCGAGCAGCTCGCACACGCGGTCGAGCGGCAAGCCGCTTACGCCGCACAACAGGTCAAAGTCGATCTGCTCGCCGAGCGCGGCCGTGAGGCTGATCAGCGACACCGCGTCGGCGGGAAGCAGGGAGAGGCGGTGCCGGATGACGTCCCGGACGGCATCCGGCAGGGCGTCGGCTCGCAGCTGCTCGGGAGGGAGGCGCAACAGCTCGGTGGCGAAGAACGGGTTGCCGGCGCTGCGCCGGTTGACCGCGGTGACCAGCGCCGGGTCGGTCTCCGCTCCGTGCCGGGCCGCCAGCGCGGCGATGTCGTCCGCGGCCAGCGGGCCGAGCCGCACCCGTACGCAGGTGGTCCGGGCGAGCACGGCGAGCAACGTCTCGAGGGCCGGGTTGACGAACGGCTCCCGCGCCGTGGCGACCACGGCGAGCGGCGCGGCGGGCAGGTAGAGGGCGAGGAAGCGCAGCGCGGCCAGGGTGTCGGGGTCGGCCCACTGGACGTCGTCGAGCACGACAACCGTGGGCGCGTCGCCGACGACCCGCGGCAGGCCGCCGGCCAGCGCCTCGAAGACGACGGCGGCCGGACGTCCCGGCGTGTCGTCTGGCCCACCTCTCAGGACGGCCAGCAGCTCCCGCGCGGGCTCGGTGTCCGGCAACGACCGGATCACGTCGGACAGCGGCCAGTAGGCCGGCGTGTCCCCGTCCTCCGCGCAGCGTCCCCAGCCCACCTGCCACCCGGCGGCCGCGGCCAGCCGCGACGCCTGGCGGGCGAGGCTGGTCTTCCCGATCCCCGGCTCCCCGGTGAGGAGGACGAACGTGACCTCGCCGCGGTCACGGACGGCCCGCAGGGCCGCCTCGACCCGCTCCAACTCCCGGGTCCGTCCGACCAGGCCGCCGTCCGGTGCGGGGGTGACAGATTGTTCGTCGGGGCGGCGGAACGGGCCGATCGGCGGCTCATCTGGGCGAACAGGTGCGCCTACGCGGGCCGACCGGGTCGGTGCCGACGTTGTCGGGGCGGGCGGGGTCACCGAGGTTGCCGCTGATGTCCGGTCGGGCCGAGCGTCCCGGCCGAGCAGGAACGCCCGGATCGCCGGGTCGTCCTGGTCGAGGATCAGGCCTTCCACGTCCCGGATTGCCGCCCCGGGGTCGAGACCCAGCTCGTCGGCGAGGATAGACCGGACCCGCTGGAACGCCCGAAGCGCGTCGGCGGTGCGTCCGGCGAGGTGGAGCGCGGCCATCAGCAGCGCCCACCCGCGTTCCCGGTACGGCGCCTCGGCCACGAGCGCTTCGAGCGCGACCGTCGCCTGCGAGGCGCGACCGGTGAGCACAAGAGCGGCCGCGTGCAGCTCGATCCCGTCCAGGCGCGCGTCGGCCAGCCGCCGGACGGCCGGCGCCGCCCAGTCGGCTTCGGCCACCCCGGCGTAGGGCTCCCCACGCCACAGCCTCAGGGCCGCACCGGCCGCGTCGGCGGCCTCGGCGGCGGCGCCGGTGCCCAGCAGCCCATCGGCCGTCGCGAGCTGGCCGACGAACTGCTCGTCGTCTCGGTCGGCCTCGCTCACCAGCAGCGCGTAGCCGACCTCCCGGGTGACGAGGTGGCGCGGCTTGTCCCGCGGGCGCCGGCCCGGCTCGAGCAGGCGGCGCAGGTTGCACACGTAGGACTGCAGGGACGCCGACGCCATCGCCGGAGGCTCTCCCGCCCACAGGTCCTCAGCCAGCCGGGGGACGGACACCGGTTCCCCGGCCGCGACCAGCAGGCGCGCCAACACGGTCCGCTGCTTGCGGCCGCCGAGCTCCACCGGCCGGCCGGCCAGGAGGACCTCGAGCGGTCCCAGCACCTTGAACCGCGGCGCGGGGGCGTCCCGGGCCGCGGTCACCGTCGAGCCGCTGCTCGGTCCGGGGGACGCAAGAGGTTCAACCGACCTTCCTTCAACCGAACTTCCCACCTTCGACCGAACTTCTCAATCGGCTCGGGCGGGCTCGAGGGTTCACCCCGTCGGCCCTCCAGGGGCGCGCCGAAGAGCGTCGACATCCTCTCAAACCGGCCGATGACCCGCGGCTCCTTCCTGGATTCCAAGTTCGGCGGCAGCGGCGGCTTGGAAGAAGGCCGCCGCGGTCCAAGTGAGCCGGAAGCGAGCCGACCGAGCATGCCTCCCGTCCCGCCCGGCGTACCCGGGTCCGAGTCCCCGGCACGGCCGGGTCCCCGTCAGGAGGAAAGATGCGCGTCGGACTAGCCGTCCCGCAGATCGGCCGCTTCGCCGATCCCGCCGCCACCCGCGCCGTCGCCGTTGAGGCGGAGGCCGCCGGCTTCTCGGCCCTATGGGCGCTGGACCGGCTGCTCGCGCCGGTCAACCCCCGCACGCCCTACCCGGCCAGCCCGGACGGCGAGCTGCCGGACGAGCAGTACCGGGTGCTCGACCCGATCGGGGTCCTGACGCTCGCCGCGGCGGTGACGGAACGTATCCGGGTCGGGACGAGCGTGCTCGTCGGCCCCTGGTACCCGCCGGTCCTGCTCGCCCGGGCGCTGACCACGTTGGACCAGATCAGCGCCGGCCGGCTCACCGTCGGGCTGGGCAACGGCTGGTCCGCGGACGAGTACGCGGCGGTCGGACAGCCGCAGCAGCACCTGGGGGCGAGAAGCGAGGAGCTGCTCGACGTGCTCGCCGCGATCTGGACCGAAGACCCGGTCAACTACTGGGGGAAGTGGGTGACGCTCGCCCCGAGCACCGTCCAGCCGAAGCCGGTCCAGCGGTCGGGGCCGCCGATCCTGCTCGCCGCGTACACGCCGGGGGCGCTCGACCGGGTTGCCCGCCGTGGGGACGGATGGATGCCCGCCGGCGTACCGCTCGACGCACTGGCCGACATGTGGACGACAGTCCGCGGGATGGCCGCGCAGTACGGCCGCGACCCCGACCGGCTCGAGCTCGTCGTCCGGGCCAACGTGAAGCTCACCGACCGGCCGTTGGGACCCGACCGGCCGCCCTTCTGGGGCCGGGCCGACCAGATTGCCGACGACGTCGACGCGACGCGCCGGCTCGGCGCGGACGAGATCGTCGTCGACCTTCAGGGCTGCCCGGTCGACGCCACCGGCTACTGCTCGCTGGCCCGCGAGCTGGTCGAACCCGCCCGTGAGCGGGTCGAACCCGTCGCCCTCCCGGTCGGCGGCCCGGTCCCGCCTCGCGCCTGAGGGCGGCCCGCGCTTTCGATCGCCCTTCACCGCTCGCCGCTCACCGCTCGCCGCTCACCGCTCGCCGCTCGCCGCTCGCCGCCTTCATTTCGCCCGCTTCGGATTGAGGAGAAGATCATGAGCCCGTCCAAGACCCGTCTGGCGCCCACCAGGATCGCCGACGAGACCTACCTGATCCACGACCACCAGGGCGAGGGCACCGCGCCCGCCGTCGTCCAGATCAACGCGATGCTCATCCGGGGCCAGGAGCCGGTCGTCGTCGACACCGGCGCCGCGGTCAACCGGGAGCAGTACCTGGCCGACCTGTTCGGCCTGGTCGAGCCGCGGGACGTGCGCTGGGTGTTCGTCTCCCACGACGACCACGACCATGTCGGCAACCTGGAAGCCGTGATGACCGTCTGCCCGAACGCCACCCTGGTCACCACCTGGTTCGCCATGGAACGCCTCGCCTGCTCCGGCCTGGCCGTCCCCCCGCACCGCTGGCGGTGGGTCGGCGACGGGGAAAGCTTCGCCGCCGGCGACCGGACGCTGGTCGCGCTCCGCCCACCGCTGTACGACTCGCCGACCACCCGCGGCCTGCTCGACCCCACCACCGGGGTCTACTGGGCGTCAGACTGTTTCGCTACCCCGGTCCCCGCGCCGGCGCGGCTCGTCGACGACCTCGACCCCGACTTCTGGGCCCGGGGCTTCGCCCAGTTCCAGCAGTGGAACAGCCCCTGGTTCGCCCTCGTCGACGAGGGCCGTTACCAGGCGCAGATCGACCGCCTGGCGGGGTACGGCATCGAGACGATCGCCGGTTGCCACACACCGGTCGTAGGTTCCACGTTCGTGGGCGCCGCGTTCGACCTGCTCCGGGGCGTCCCGTCCGCCGCGCCCACGCCGGAGCCGGGGCAACCCGACCTCGAGGCGATGCTCAGCGCGATGAGCCTCGCGGCCTGACCGAACCACCGCCCCAGCGGTCGACCATCTGATCCGCGGTGGCCCGAGGCCCGACTGGCGCCCGGGCCACCGCGGATCGACACTCCGTGCACCGTTCCGAGACGAGGACGCAATCATGCGCGAACCGTTCCGCACCACCTTCCTGTCGACGACCGTCGCCGCGCCACCGGCGAGGGTCTGGCCACTGCTTGCCGGCGGGACCACGACCGCCGGCATGCTGCCCGGGATAAGCGTCACCTCGGCCTGGGCGACAGGCTCCCCGGTGCTGCTGGAAGTGTGCGGCTGCACCGCCCACGGCGAGGTGCTGCGGGCGGTGGCGCCCCACCGGCTCAGCTACACGCTCGGCGCACCCGGTCCCGACGCCGCCGCGCCGACCGTCGTCGTTACCTGGGAGATGCGCCCCGGCCCCGGGACCCGTACGACCATCGACCTCACCGTGGACGACCTGGAGCCCGGATGCGAGGACGACGAACTGCGCGCGGGCTGGTGGCAGGTACTGCGCACCCTCGCCCAACGGGTTGATGCACTCCCGAGCGCCGATCTCCGCACCGGATAGCCCGCACCCCACGACCTCAAAGGCCCACGCGGCCACCGACCTCACAGGTCGACCAGCACTCCCCCGTAGGGGACGAACCCGTTGTGGACGAGCTGTCCCATAACGGACAGTGGAGGCAGCAACCCGGTCACCAGGAGCGATCAACAGGTGGCCTGCCGCGATCAGTGCTGGTGCGGAAGTACCGCAGCGGCCAGCGGGTCTTCGCGGAGGTAGTGGACCGCTACCTGCGGCTGATCACTTATGCCGACGACGACCTGGTCAAGCACATTCAGCTTCCGGGTTACGACACCGCGATTGTCGCCGCTGACCCGCGGATGAATTTCGGTCAGCCCTACTTCGTCCACAGCGGGGCGCCGTTGGAGAGCATCCTGAGTAGGCACCGGGCCGGAGAGCCTCTCGCGGACCTTGCGGACGACTACGGCATTCCCATCGACGAGATCGTGGATGCTGTCGACGTCGCGGCCCGACGTGCAGCCTGATCCGCCTCGGTTTTGGCTCGGCCGACCGCGAGTGGTGTCGGGTCCTCGGCGCCATCCCCGTGTGAGCCGGCGCTGAATCCGGAATCGTGTCGAACATGCCTCGTCGGGCTGGGGCGAAGCCGAGCCTTCTCGCGGTGTGCGCCAGTCCCCGCAGTCTGTCGGCCCGGGCGGAGACCACACCGCCGGGGCGGGTTGATTAGGCAGATGCGGCGCGGATGCGTTTGAGTTGGACCCATGCTTGGCCCCGCGACGTCGCCCATTGTGCGGCGCTGGGAGCGCGTCGGCCGTGATGGCCGGGCTCGCCAGCGGCGGGGGATGGCTCCTGCCGGTTCACCGCGCTGGGCACGGAAGCGGTCGTCTGCTTCAACGTGGACTGGGACGAGCATCGTCGGCGAGCGGCTGCCGGCCTTGGCGCCATCACCGACGTGGATGTCTTAAGCCTGCTCTCGGTCCGCCCCGCGGGCGTCCTGGTGGACCGGGCCGGACTGATGGCCCGGGAGGCGCGAGCCGTCGCGAAGGCGCCCTCCGGCTGCCTACGTGTGGACGACGGATCGGTTGCTCTGCCCGGCCGCCCGCCCGTGACCGGCCGGCTCGCGGTGATCACCGCTTCCGACTGGCGCCGAGGCCTGGAACACGCGGGACGGTTCGCGCCGTTCTGCGCGCGCGATGGTTCTGGATCGGGAGCCGCGCGACCTGCGGCTGGCATGTGCTGAGGCCGATGTCTACGGCGTCGGCCTACTGATCGCCCGCAACGGTGAGGACCCGGAGGTGATCGTCGCGCCCGAGTCGTACCGAGCCAGGCGGATGTCGGCGCGGGCGTGGTGGTTCGTCGAGGAGGTGTACCGGGCGTTCCTGTCCGGGCGTTTCAGGGCCCGACAGCGGTGACGGGGAGGAGCGCGTGCGTGACCGCGTAGGTCGCGTACCGCTCGACGTCGCGCGGCACTGTGAAGGCTCGCGGCTGCTGGAGGCGTTAGTTCTCCACGTCGTGAGCGTTCACCGCCTGCTCGGCGAGCTTCCGGGCCGCCGTCAGCCGCCGGCGACGCTCCCGCCGCTGCGCCGCCCGGAGGTTCGGGCCCGCCTGGGCCGCTGACGTTGCGGACGGCCGCGCCCTCACCCGGGCCGGTCGCCACCGTCACCGGTCAGCCGGGCCCGGGCGAGGGCGACCAGCTCGCTGTTCCCGGACACCGGGGAGCCGTCCGGTCCGACCAGGACGTCCTCCAGCCCGATCCGGGTGGCGAGCCCGAGGCTCGCGGCAAGGTCGAGCACTGGCCATGCCGCTTCGTCCTCGCCGTGCAGCAGATGCGGCGCCTCGGTGCCGAGGTCGTCGAGCCGCGCGAGGACCCGCTCGGCGTAGGCGGGGGCGTCCGCCGCGGGTGCGTCCATGACCTCGACCAGGACCCGCAGCAGGGGACCGGCCGAGCCGGCCGAGCCGGGCAGTCCGGCCGCGCCGAGCGTCTCGGCGTCGTCCACCGTCCAGACACCGGCTTCGACGGCGACGCCCGCCGCCCGGAGGACCGTCGCCAGCTCGGCGAACCCCGGCTCGCCCAGGTTGACCGAGGCGAAGTCCGGGCGGCCGGGCGGTGGCAGGTGGGCCCAGCCGCGCACCTCGTCCAGACGCCGCTCCGGGTCGCCCTCGGTGATCCACAGCCCGGTGGTGACGCCGACCGGCAGCCCGGGACGGGCGGCCCGGATCGCGGCCACCGCCGCGCCCACGTCCCCGGCCAGGAGCGATTCCCGGCCCGTTTCGTCGCGGGGATGGACGTGGACGGCGCCGGCTCCGGCGCGGGCCGCCGCGACGGCGTCCGCGGCCAGCTCGGCCGGGGTCAGCGGGAGGGCGGGATGGTCGCCCGGTTTCCGGGCGCCGTTGAGACAGGCCTTGAGCAACACGTGCGCCCTCCTTCTCGGTTCTCCTGATCGACCTGTCGGACCACGCGCCCCGAGCAGGCCGGAAGCGCCGGATTTGTTCGCCGTACCGGTGGTCAACTAGCGTTGCCGGTCGCCCGGACGACGAAACAGATTGTCCCGGGGCGCGGGCGCGGAGGGGGTGCGGTGACCCGTCGAGGCCCGCGGCCCCTGACCTTGCCGCCGTTCGATGAGGATGTGGCAGCCTCGCTCGGGTGACCGTTCTGACCGGACTGTTGACCGGACTGACCGCCGGGTCGCTGGCCGTGTGGCTGTGGCTGGCGCTGGTGAGGGGCGGGTTCTGGCGCACCGACGTACGTCTGCCGGCCGACCCGACGCCCGCGTCGCCCCCGCGATCCTGGCCGGCTGTTCGCGCTGCTCTACCCCTTCCGCTGGTGCAACCGGCCGGGTGCCCGCACGGCCGCGGCCGCCGGCGGGTGCTCCCTCGTCCGGCGGTCCGCGCTGGCCCGCGCGGGCGGGCTGTCCGCGGTCTCCGGCGCGGTCATCGACGACGTGGCGATCGCCCGGATCGTGAAGCGGTCCGGCGGGCGCATCTGGCTCGGCCTGGCCGACCACGTCGACAGCGTCCGGCCCTACCCCCGGCTGGCCGACCTGTGGGCGATGGTCGTCCGCGGCACCTACGCCCAGCTGCGCCACTCGCAGGCACGGTCGCCGGCCTGGGGCTGGTCTTCGTGGTGCCGGTGGCCGGCACCCTGCTCGCTCTTACCACCGGGACCGCGCCCGCCGTCGCCGCGGCCGCCCTGGGCGGCGCGGCCTGGCTGCTGATGACCGCGATGTACGGGCCGATTCCGCGTTCCTACCGGCAGCCGCCGATCGCCGCTTTCGCGCTGCCGTTCACCGCCGTCCTGTACCTGCTGATGACGGTCGACTCCGCGCGCCTGCACCGGGCCGGCCAGGCGCCGCGCGGAAAGGGCGGACGTACTCCCGCACCGGCCACCCGGCCGGCGAGGTCCGGGAGACGGCCTGAGGACCGGGCGGGAACGGGCATGAGGACCGGGTGGACGGCATGAGCCCGAACCGGCGAGGCCTCAGGACCGCGTGGTCGGCCGACGTCGACGAGACCCGGCCGTTGCCCGACTACCCGCGTCCCCAGCTGGTCCGGCCGCGGTGGCTGTCGTTGAACGGCGTCTGGGAGTTCGCCGGGGCGCCCGGCGACACCGGCGGTTGGGTGGACGACGTCGGTTCCCCCCCGGCCGACACTCCCCTGCCCGGCCGGGTCGTGGTGCCGTTCCCGGTCGAGTCCGCACTGTCTGGCGTCGGCGCCGCCTGGGAGCGCATGGTGTACCGGCGGACGTTCACGGTCCCGCCGGACTGGTCCGGGGCGCGGGTGCGGTTGCACTTCGGCGCGGTCGACTGGGCGGCGCGGGTGTGGCTGAACGGCGTCCCGCTCGGCTCGCACCGCGGCGGCTACGACGCCTTCTCCTTCGACGTCACCGACCACCTGACCGGGCGGGAGGAGGAGCTGGTCGTCGCGGTGTCCGACCCGACCGAGGCCGGTGGCCAGCCGCTGGGCAAGCAGCGGCGCCACCCCGGCGGGATCTTCTACACGTCCGCGTCGGGTATCTGGCAGACGGTGTGGCTGGAGCCGGTTCCGGCCGCTTACGTCGCCGGGCTCACGCTCACGCCGGATCTGGGCGCGGGGGCGGTCCGGGTGGACGTCGACGCGGTGGGGGTCGACGGGCCGGGCGTCGACGGGCGGGGCGCGGCCGGCGCGCCGGTGCGGGTGGTCATCCGGGGCGCCGGCGGGCGGGTGGTGGCCGAGGGCACCGGGTCGGTTGGCCGGCCGTTCGACCTGGGGATCCCCGACGCGCGGCGATGGTCGCCCGACGACCCGTTCCTCTACCGGGTGACGGCGGAGCTGCTCGACGGGGGCGCTGAGGCCGACCGGGTCTCGGGGTACGTCGGGATGCGCTCGGTCGAGGTCGTGGAGGCGGGTGGGGTGCCGCGGCTGGCGGTGAACGGCCGTCCCGTCTTCCACCTCGGCCCGCTCGACCAGGGCTACTGGCCCGACGGGGTCTACACCGCGCCGACCGACGCCGCGTTGCGCTACGACCTGGAGGTGGCCCGGGCGCTCGGGTTCACCTGCGTGCGCAAGCACGCGAAGGTCGAGCCGGCCCGCTGGTACCACTGGGCCGACCGGCTCGGCCTGCTCGTCTGGCAGGACATGCCGTCCCCGCCGCACGACCGCGCGCCGGACGCCGCGGCCCGCCGCCGGTTCGACGCCGAGTTGCACGCCCTGATCGACCAGCTGCGCCCGTTCCCGTCGGTTGCCGTATGGGTGCCATTCAACGAGGGCTGGGGGCAGCACGACGTCGCCCGGGTGGCCGCCGCGGTGGCCGCGGCCGACCCGACCCGCCTGGTCAGCGAGAACAGCGGCAGCGCGGACGAGCGCAACACCTGGTTCGAGGCCGGCGGCGGCCATCTGGCCGACATCCACGACTACCCCGGGCCGGCGGTGCCCCCGGCCGACCGGGGCGGCCGGGTGGCGGTCCTCGGCGAGTTCGGCGGGATCGGGCTCGCGGTGGCGGGGCACTCCGGGCCGGGGGCCGGTGCGTTCAGTTACGAGTGGGCCGACTCGCCCGAGCGTCTCACCGACCGGTACCTGGGGATGCTCGGCCGCCTCGAGGACCTGGCCGTCTCCGACGGGCTGGCCGCCGCCGTGTACACCCAGGCGACCGACGTCGAGGGGGAGCTCAACGGGCTGATGACCTACGACCGGGCGGTGCTGAAGGTGGACGCGGACCGGGTACGCGCCGGTCACCGGCGGCTCCACGACGCCTACCGCCGCGCCGTCGGCTGACCGCACCGGTCGACCAGTTGTTCGCCCTTAGGGCCGCGGAATCGTCCCCGTCCGCGACCATGAGGTCGAACAATCCGCCGCTGTGTCCCATATGTGTCCTGGTGAAGACGTTCCGCTATCGGCTCTGGTTGGCGAGTAGCAGTGTGGCGAGCGGTTGGAGGGTGGTCATGAGCTCGTCGAGCTCGGTGAAGGCTGCTGTGACTCGGCGGTGGGGTTCGGCTTCGATGCCGAGTTCGTAGTGCCCGCGGCGGAGATTCTCGACAATGCCACGGCCACATCGGCCCGGGCTGGGGCAACTGGCCACGCCGGCCCGGTCGACGCGGTCGACCGGGCCGAGGCGGTCGCGCTGCTCCACCATCGGTGCCGCTCGTGGAAAGATCGTCGTCGAGATCGGCGGCTGACGGGACACGCCCCACAACCGCCCGTGTGGTGACCGGCTGCGGGCGGGCCTGCACCGGTATATATCCACTTCCGCTCCGCGGCGGGGGTCATCGGACGACCTCGATCGTGGCCATCATGCCGTGGTCCTCGTGGTTGAGGATGTGGCAGTGGAAGACGAACTTCCCGGTGAAGTCGGTGAACCGCATCCGGATCACGACCTGGCCGTGGGCCGGGAGTATCACCGTGTCCTGCGGGCTGACGGCGTGGTGGGGCGTTCCGTTGACGCTCATGACCTGGAAGTCCTCGACGTGGATGTGGAAGGGGTGCTGCTCGGCGGTGACGTTGCGCACCGTCCACTCCTCGACGGAGCCCAGCCGGGACCGGACGTCGACCCGATCGGCGTCGAACTGCTTGCCGTTGATGAAGAACCTGTTGGTCGCGTTGTCCTCGGAGAACACGATGGTCCGGTGCTGGTCGACGGTGGCGTGGGTCAGGTCTTCGGGCGGGGCGAACGTCGTGGGCAGGGTCGCGGGAGGGACCGCCGGGCCGGTGGTGACGACGGTGGCCAGGACGGCCTGCGGGTACTGGTCGCCGCCCTGGTTGTAGGCGAGGGTCTGCAGCGGGTTTCGGCCGTCCGGGCCGCCCTGTACGAGCACGTCGTAGCGCTTCCCGGGTGGTAGTACCAGCGTGTCGGCGCTCCAGACGGTGCTGACCGGGTTGGCGTCCTCCGCGAGGACATGGAAGGGCCGTCCGGGCAGCCGGACCTTGTAGAAGATGTCCGCCCCGATGTTGGCCAGCCGCCACAGTTGCGTTTCGCCCGGCCTGATGTGGATGGTCGGGTCGACCTGCCCGTTGACTGTCCGTGTGGTGGGCGCGTTGCTGTCGATGTTGGTGGTGGGAATGGCGCCGTCGCGGACCTGGAAGTCTTTCAGCGCGATGAGCTGCTCGGTGACGTGCGCCAGGCCGGCTGGCAGGTACTGGCTCAGGCTGTCGACCACGATCGCGCCGGACATGCCCGCGAAGACCTGGGCCTCGCTGTGCCCGTGCAGGTGGGAGTGGTACCAGTAGGTGCCGGGGTCGAGATCGGTCGGGAAGTTGTAGACGTAGTGAAACGTCTCGCCGGGATGTATATGTAGAAAGATGTCGTCGGAGTTGCCCCGCGGCGAGACGTGCATCCCGTGGACATGCAGGTTCGTGTTCTCCGGCAGCTTGTTCACCAGGGTCAGGTCCAGGCGGTCGCCGGGGCGTACCCGTAGGGTCGGCGGCATGTAGTCGCCGTTGTAGACCAGCGCCCGGATGGGTCGGCCGGCCAGTTCCACCTGGCGTACCTCGGCGACCAGCCGCACCTGCAACAACCCGTTCCGGCTCACCCATTGTTGCGGCTGGCGAAGTGGGTTGTCCGGCCTGGTCGCCGCCGCCTGAAGGGTCGATGTCTCCGGCGCGGCGGATGTCGTCCGCGCACCCGCGTGAGGACCGTGATCCGCCGAGGTCCGCGCGGTCGTAGCACACCCACAGGATGCGGCCACAACGATTCCAGCGAGAATCGAAACGGCCATACGGGGAACAATCGGTCGCATGGTTGCATGGCTTTCGATCGGGCCGCGCACCGTCACCGCAAAGGAGACCTTACCGACGGCAGGCGGAACAACGCGGAGTGATCGGTCGACCCTACCGCGCTACAATGCCGCCCTCTTGACCGACACTCTCTCTTTCCAATCGAGTACGCGGGCGACGGCAGCCCAATCGACGACAAAGGCTTCCAGTACTTCGTCGACCGTGATCGCGTCATCTGCGATCAGGTTGTGAGCGCGCATCCCGTCGATCACGGCGGCGAGCCGTGCCGGGGGGAGGTGGTGGATCCGTCCGAACTTCTGCGCGGGCATGCCCACGCCGAGGGCGTGCAGGACGTGCGCCTCCAGGTCGCCGACGCCTTCGGTCATCAGGGCGGCGATGTGTCCGTCGCCGCGGTGCTCGCGCAGCAGGGAAGCTGCATGGAAGAGGCGAGCCACCACGTCGTCGGGGATCGGATCGCGCGCAGCGCGGCGTACATGGGCCGGCCCTCGGACGGCGCGCTGGTCGCGGCCCGCAGCAACAGCTCGGCGGCCCGCGCGAAGGCGGGCGAGTCGACGTGATCGCCGAGAATTCGCCGCAACGCCTTCACACAGCCCGTCTGACGAGCGGCGATCGCCGCTTCGGGGGTGGTCGGGTCCCACACCTTCGGGATGTGGCGGGCGACCTCGCCGGGAGCGAAGTTGTAGAACAGCGCGTCCACCACCTGCGCCGGGACGAGACCCAGCGGCGCCGCCCGGCCGGCGAAGTAGGTATCCCAGTAGTTGGTGAACCCCAGGGCGAACATCGCCTCGTTGGGTTCGTCGGCTGCGTAGGGGATGGCACCGATCGGCTCGACCAGCTCGAACATCCGGCGTGCCATCGAGTTCATGACCTGATCCTCCTGCCGCCCAGCGCATCGTGCGGACACTCACGATCACTTAGACGCCTGACCCCCGCGAAACTCATCAATGGGCATGGCACGCTCGACCTCGCGGACCCGCCTGGAGGCCCTGGCTGTCCGCGAGGTCTCGCCGCACGAGCGGTGGGCGGTCACCCGCGGCGCCTAACTAACTGTCGCCGCCGGCGCCGGCGCCGGGGCCGACGGCCAGCCGGAGAAGCCCGTACCCGCCGCGTGCTCCGGCAACGGCCGACCGCCCGTGCCGGCTCCGTCCTCATGGCCTTCTGGATCTTCTTCGGTTCGCAATTGGTCAAACCCGGATTTGTCAGATCACTGTCAGACTCGCAGGTCAGACCGTATGTTGATGTCTGACAGTGATCGCGAGTGCCCCCAACGGGAATCGCTACAAAATGGTGCAGGTCCGACCAGGGGCTTTGGCTCAGGCCGGCTCGTGATCCGCGCCGTCGCCGTCATCGCCTCAACGGCATTCACTCCCCGTTACGGTTACTCTAAGCTACGAAATGTTACCGGTAATGGTTCAGTGGCCCCAGGAATTCGGGCTGTCAGCGGCGATCGCCACCTATTAGCCCAATAGTGAGCCTACGCCGCGAACCAGATCCGTTGGTGGCGGCGGTCACGTCCGTGGACTCCACTGTGGCGGCTGGGTGGGGGTCGGCCCCTGGCCGGTGGCGTGTGTGTGTACTGGGTGCCCGTCGTCGGTGTGCGGGCCTGTGGTGCTCAGTTGGTCGAGTTCGGTGAGGATCGTTTCGGCGGCGGTGGGTCGGTCGACGCGGGTGTGGGCGGCTAGCAGGTCGAGGTGCTGATGTGCCTGTTCGAGGGTGTTGCCTTGGCTGATCAGTACGCCGATGGCCTGGTCGATGGTCGAGCGGGCTT